>Ga0184618_10000107_pt1 | contig 19421 bp, 16 predicted proteins | sample PLM0_30_b1_FD_133159 | JGI IMG/M metagenome (GOLD analysis project Ga0184618, IMG submission 133159) | Groundwater sediment microbial communities from an aquifer in East River, Colorado, USA - PLM0_30_b1 | ecosystem: Environmental > Terrestrial > Soil > Riparian zone | place: USA: East River...
GTCCTTGCCGAAAAGAACCGCACCGGCGTGCAAGGAGCCATCCGACTGACGTTCCGCTGGCACGAACACGATGGCACCGGGCGCAATGTCGTCCTTGCTTGCCAAGACCGCGATGGAACACGCCAAGCAATTCGTCGATGGTCACGACGTAGAGCTTTGGAAGCATGAGTGCACAATTGCGACGTTCAAGCACAAGCAAGCGTAGGGCCGCCTTAGCTGGTGCCTTCCCTTAAAATCTATTTTGTGTATCGCAGCCGGAACGATTGCCGGGTTCCCGGCACCATCGCGCCGACGCATGACGACGCTGCGCTGGTGATCCTGCGATGCTACTGCGCTTGACCTAATGCCCGATGAGCGATGAGGATGAGATTGGCAGAGAGCGTTGGGCGCGGCAAGAAGCGGTTTCTGATTTTCCTTCTGCTCGGCCCTTTGCTTGGCTTCTTAGTGTTCTTGTTGCGCAACGCGTTTGCCGGAAAGATGGTTGGGGCTTCATGGATTTCGTTTTGGGGCTGCCATTTGGCTAACTCTTCGGCCGTCCGATTGTACTTGTTATGTGGCTTGAGGACTGGTTTCTGTCCGACAAAATTGGGCTAGGAATGAAAGTCGCCATATCTGCGTGCGTGGGATACGTAGCCTCCATCGCAATGCTGCTGCTTACAAGCGCCCTCCACCTTCAACTTCCTCAGATTCTAAGTTTTGGTATTGTTGGCGCAATTCCAGCGGCCGTGTGTTCGTGGCTCGCTGGGACAACTGAAAATCGCGGGACCTCGCGCCCGTAGCAGCCAGTGTGGCGATCTTCAACCGGATGGGGCAGCGGGCTCCTCGTTCTCAAGCACCGCGCGCATGTCGAGCCAGCCTTCAAGGAAGTGAAATTGAACCCCTCAGCCTAATTTGAATTTCGCAGTCGCCTGCTTTGAAATCAAAGGCCACTGTCGAATGCGGAAATAAAGTTCACTATTTCGTATCTGGCCGGAACAAATCTCCGGCTTGCGGTTTTTTTGTTGAGTTCCACGCGAAGGAACTAGCAATAGACAGAGCGTACCGGGTTATCGGCACAAATGCCTTCGCTTGGCGCTTTATTTTGGTGAAAGGAAAGTCGATGAAAAAGGCAGCCGTTGTTTTGTCCGCCGCAGCCGTAATCGCCATGACTACAGTCGCCATACCGACACCGGTTGAAGCGCGTGGAGGTCGGGGCTGGGGTCCGGGTATCGCAGGCGGATTAATTGCCGGTGCCCTTATCGGCGGTCTCGCTTCTAGCGCATACGGATACGGCCCGGGATATGGGTATTACGAACCCGAACCCGGCTATGGCTACTACGGCGGATCCGCTCCTGTTTACTACGGTGGATACGGATCTACCTACTACGGTGGATACGGACATCCCGGTGGATACGGATACAATCGCTTTAAGAACTGGGGTGGGTAGCGCGCCTAAAGTAACCGGGGATCGTGCGTCAAGAACGTTGAGGATCGTGCGTCAAGAACGTCAAGGCTGGCCACTGGATCAAGCCGGCGGTGGCGAGGCCGACCGATTTCACTAATGTCGGCTCTGCGGCGGCTACGTCCACGTGTTCGATCTGGAGTGGGACCCAAGAGCACGAAGGCCCGTTGCCGCATCCGTCGCAAGATCAAGCGCACTAGCGTCACGGGATCATCCGTGCGCGTCCGTGGCGCGTGCGAACTTGGCCGGCGCACTCGTCTCATGGCGTCGACGCATGACGACGCTACGCCGATGATCCTGCGACGCTACTTGATCCCCAGCCGCAGGGGGCAGGGGCTCCTTGTGATCAAGCACCGCGCCGAAACGCGCATGTCGAACCAGCTTTCAGGGAAAGTGAAAGAACCGACCTGAACAGCTATTCATCAGCGTGGAGAATGTGTCATCAAACACTGTGTTGTAAGCGCGTGCTCGCCTCCTATGTCCTTCGCAACAGGAGGAAGCTATGAAGCAGTCGGATATCTTTTGTCGGAACCGCGCGCCACAGGCAGATTCAGTAATCCCGGCGGCGCCCCCGACGCTGCTGCACACCCTGCGGCTCCACGGCCTGCTGCCGCTCGAACAGGAGGCTCCGGTTGACAACGCACAAAGTGTTCCATCGCCCGGATGCCGACGCCAGGCATTGGGCTCGGGTCTGATAGGAGCAGTCGCCGGAATAGCCGAGCTCCCCACCCATGACGCACCAAGGGTAATCATATGAGACGGGAGAGGCGGAGCCGGCGATAGCGGCCGTCCCGGCTGCTAACAAGGCCAAAATGGCTAGCATCGTGCGCATGATCATGTTTCCTCTCGTGAAGTCTTCGTACCGCCCTGCCCAATAACTAGTAACCTTCCCAGGTGAATTCTTTTGAGGTTTAGCTATCGCAACCTACAGACGTCGCAGCGGCGGCTGAGGGCGGGCATGCGCTATTGAAGCGCCCCCGATCTGCGAGTCGAATCGCCCTATAGGTTGGGCTTGGAACGGATCGGAGCTACTGCCGATCGCATGTCTTTGAACTAGTGAGTTTTCAAATATCCCTGAAGTTCTTCCGCCAATACGGCAACGGCAGCTGGCGATAGGCTTAGAATTGCGGGACCTTCAGAAGTCTCCACTTCTATCGCGAAGGGCGTGGCGGTCGTGGGACCCGTCGGGCCGCGAGAGGTCCGCGCATGGCGTCGTGATCGCAGTAATCAGCAATGCCAGCGTGAGGAATTTCATCTCGCCTGCCGGACTGTTCTGCAACCTGCCGCAGGCAAGCTGTCTTTCCCCAGGTGCGGAAATTGTTTGATTGAAAATACGGCAAGCACACAAGGCAAGTTGCTCATCACCTACCTTAGCCTTTGCGGCGGTCGCAGACCTCAATCATCGCGGTGCTGCAAACCCGATGCGTGACACGCTGGCAGCGGATTTTGATTCCGCCATTCGGAGGTTCGATCCCTTCCGCCCCAGCCAATTGATATTACTCGTCTAATCGTCTTTTTGGTAGCTTCGTTTTGAAGCGCGCGATTCCGCTGCCCGTTAAGAGAGATGTCGCTATTTCGTTCGCCACCTATTCGTTGCCGGTGCAAGTGACGCAGTCATCGGTGCATCGATGGGAGAAGCGGGTCTCCAATCTCAGGCGCTCATGAACTACCTCATGCGAAGGACTGGTTGAGACATCGTAGGTTCGGTTGGTGTGGGGACCGGGACGTCCGCGCGTGACGGTCACGCGCAGGCTCGGACCGATGCGCGATAACTGATGTTGTCGACCGGAGACGGTTACACCATCCTCGCCGGCGACATCGTGAGCTAAGGTGCCTGCGACATTTGAAAGCCTATCGGTCATTGGTCTGCTTCTGATGTGTAGAAGGGGAGGCAGTTTTCGTATCGCGAAAATGCGGCAGAGCGCTCGACTTGCCATCAGGATGACGCGGCCGCCGTGGGCCTCGACGTGGCCGATCTGCTCCTCATAAGCCCTGACCACATCACCGAGGCTGCGCGCCTCGTTCGTGACCCGCTGGTCCGTGCCGGCACCGCAGGCAAGATCGGCACCCGCAACGGTCTTCGCCTCGGCGAGCGAGCGGCGGATTAGTTCCTTCGCCATAGACCAGTCGAGGCCCATTCCGCGCTGCGAGGTGTCCGTGGCTTCGGCGATCTTGAGGCCAAGTCGCCACAGATGATGGCGAAAAGCGAGAGTTGTTTCCCAGTCGATGGCGGAGGCGGACCACGGATCATGTGAAGTGAGGGGGTCCGCGACCACATGGAAGCCGCCGACATGGCTCGTCCCGTAGGGCGAAGCGGGGCCGAAATCGTAGCTTTCAATTGCACCATCATTCCGCGGCAAGAATGGCGGCGCCACCATATTTTGCCCTCTCCGCAACGTCATTTGGAACGTTCCAACAAGATAGAACGAAAAACGGCGCTTGCAAAGGGACGATACCAGTAGTATTGGAACGTTCCAATAAAAGAATAGGGAGATCGAGGATGGCTAGCGCGAAGAGCGCAGCGCGGACGGTGACGATTGTCGATATCGCCCAGGAGGCCGGGGTGTCGAAATCGACCGTGTCGCTGGTCCTCAAGATGAGTCCGCTCGTCAAGGACGAGACCCGTCAACGCGTGACCAAGGCCATGGATGCGCTCGGCTATGTTTACAACCGTGGCGCAGCCAGTCTGCGACGGGCGCGATCCGACATCGTCGGCATGGTGATCAACGATCTCTCTAATCCTTTCTTTGCCGAGCTCGCTATCGGCATTGAGCGTGCCCTGCAGAATTCGGGGTTCATTCCCTTCATCGCGAACACGGCCGAAAGCGTGGTGCGCCAGGCCGAAGTCGTACGTTCGATGCGCGAGCACGGGGCGGCCGGCCTCATCCTCTCTCCGGCGCTCGACACCGACGCCGCGGAGATCGAGCGGCTCGGTTCTCGTCTGCCTATCGTCCTCGCGATCCGGCGGATCATTGGCGTCCGCGCCTCGCTTGTCGTTTCCGACAATGTAGGCGGGGCCGCGCGGGCCACCGAACATCTGCTCGGCCTTGGTCACCGCGACATCGCCTTCGTCGGCGGCATTGGTGATATGGTCGTCTTTCAGGACCGCTTTGCAGGTTTCACGCGCGCCATGAATCAGGCCGGCCTCGACGTCCAGCCATCTCTGATCGTCGAAAGCATGCCGACCAAGGACGGGGGCTTCAACGCCATGAGCCGATTGCTCTCCGTCGACAGCCGGCCGACTGCGGTGGTTTGCTTCAATGACGTCGTGGCCATCGGCGCGATGCTCGCCATCGCACGGCACGGGCTTGCCGCTGGACGCGACATCGCGATCGTTGGCTTCGATGACACGACCGAGGCGCGTCACGTCTCACCGGCCCTGACCACCGTTTCGGTCGATACCGGAGGCCTCGGCGAGCGGGCCGCGCAGATACTGCTCCGGCAGATCAATGGAGGCGAGCGGCGCCTTGACACGTACACTGGCGAAGCCAGGCTCGTCGTGCGCGAGAGCTGCGGCGCAAGACTCGGACGGAGGATCGCATCATGAACCATGTGCGGTGGGGATTGATCGGTGCGAGCACGATCGCACGGGAATGGATGATCGACGCAATCCGCGCGGCCGGCGGCGAAGTCGTGGCCGTCATGAGCAACGACCCGGAACGCGCGGCCCGTTTTGCTGCTGAGAACCGCATCGCGACAGCGGTGACGAGCCTCGATGCGCTCCTTGGGAGCGGTATCGACGCCGTGTATATCTCGACCACCAACGAGCTCCATTGCTCGCAGACGCTCGCTGCAGCCGCGGCTGGCAAGCACGTCCTTTGCGAAAAGCCGCTCGCGCTGAATCTCGCTGATGCAAGGCGCATGGTCGATGCCTGCAAAGCGGCCGGGATCGTGATGGGAACGAACCACCACTTGCGTAACGCTGCGACCCACCGAGCGCTCCGTGCCGCGATCAAGCAGGGCTGGATCGGCCGCCCGCTCTTCGCGCGCGTATTTCACGCCGTCTACCTGCCTCCCCATCTGCAGGGCTGGCGTATCACGACGCCCGGCGCCGGGGCTGGTGTCATCATGGATATCACCGTGCATGATGCTGACACGCTGCGCTTCGTTCTCGACGAAGAGCCGATCGCAGTGACCGCTTTCTCCCAATCCAGCGGCATGGCAGCCGGTGGCATCGAGGATGGCGTGATGGGTGTCGTCCGTTTTCGCTCGGGCCTGATCGCCCAGTTCCACGATGCCTTCACCACGAAATTTGCAACGACCGGCTTCGAGGTCCACGGCAGCGACGGGTCGCTGATCGCCACCAACTGCATGACGCAGCGCCCAGTCGGCGAGGTCCTGTTGCGCACCGCTGCCGGCGAGGAGCCCCTGCCGCTCGACCACGAGAATCTCTATGCCCGAGCCGTCAAGGCCTTTCACATCGCAATCCGAGGCGACGGCACGCCGGCCGCCACCGGCGAGGACGGGGTGCGCGCGATGGCCGTCGCGCTTGCAGCTCTGGAATCGACTGCGACCGGACGCGTCGCGACTGTTGTTCCCGGGCTTTGAACAGAACGGAGCTTCGTCGATTATGGCCTTTCCAAGTGTTCTCACCGCCGACCAGGCCGCGGGTCTCATTCCGGACGGCGCGACAGTGACCGTGTCATCGTCGTCGGGGCTCGGCTGTCCGGACGCCGTGCTCGCGGCGGTCGGCCGCCGTTTCGATGAAACCGGTCATCCACGCCGGCTGACGACGCTCCATCCGATCGCTGCTGGCGACATGTACGGTATCAAGGGCATCGACCACATCGCAAAGGAGGGACTTCTTGCCAAGGTGCTCGCCGGCTCCTATCCGTCCGGGCCGTCTTCGGCCGAGCCTCCTGCCGTCTGGCGGATGATCACCGGCAATGCCATTCCGGCCTACAACATCCCCTCCGGCATTCTCTTCGACATGCACCGAGAGGCCGCAGCCAGGCGACCCGGTGTCATCACCAAGATCGGACTCGACACCTTCGTCGATCCCGAGCGCGAGGGCTGCGCGATGAACGGGCGCGCCGCAGCGGAACCGATCGTTTCGCGCATTGCCTTCGCCGACGACACCTGGCTGTTCTTCCCCACCATCGTTCCCGACGTTGCTATCATTCGCGCGACGACCGCGGACGAGCGCGGCAATCTTTCCTACGAGCATGAGGGCGGTTATCTCGGCCCGCTCGACCAGGCGCTCGCTGTGCGGAACAATGGTGGCCTCGTCATCGCCCAGGTGAAACGACTGGCCAAGAGCGGCACCCTGAAGCCGCAGCAGGTGATGGTGCCGGGCGTGCTGGTCGATGTCATCGTCGTGGCGCCTGACCAGATGCAGACGACGCAGACAACCTACGACCCGACCATCTCCGGCGAAATCTTCCGACCGCTATCGTCGTTTTCCGTGCCCGAGTTCGGCATTCAGAAAGTCATCGCCCGACGGGTGGCGCAAGAGCTACGGTATGGCGACGCGATTAATATCGGCTTCGGCATCTCGGCGAACGTGCCACGCATACTTCTCGAAGAGGGCCGAGACCGCGACGTGACATGGCTGATCGAACAGGGGGCTATCGGCGGCGTCCCGCTGCTCGATTTCCAATTCGGCTGCGCCGCCAATGCGGAAGCCATCATGCCCTCACCGTATCAGTTCACGTATTTTCAGGGCGGCGGCTTCCACGCTTCGCTGCTGTCGTTCCTCGAGATCGACCGGCACGGTTCGGTCAACGTCTCGAAGCTCGGCGTTCGGCCTCATGTGACGGCCGGGGCCGGAGGCTTCGTCGACATCACGGCACGTGCGCGCAAGATCGTGTTTTCCGGTTTCTTCACCGCCGGTGCCAAACTGGACATCCACGATGGGCAGCTTGTCATCCGCAAAGAGGGCAAGGTCAGAAAACTGGTGGAGGCTGTTGAGCAGGTCTCCTTCTCCGGACCGCGCGCGGTCGCGCAGGGACAGGAGATCACCTACATCACCGAGCGCTGCGTGATGGAACTTGCGCGTGACGGCATTGTCGTGACAGAAATCGCGCCCGGTGTCGACCTCGATCGCGACGTGCTCGCTCAAGCGAATTTTCCACTGCTCGTCCCGCGTCCTCCGCGCGTGATGGATCCGGCGCTGTTCCGGCCCGAGCCGATCGGGCTCGTTCTTGAGGGAACAAACGCATGAGCGACGCAGTCCGTATTTCCATGAAAGCGGGCGTCGCCCGCATTACACTTGCGCGGCCCGCCAAGCTCAATGTTCTTGATGGCGGCATGATCGCGGCGCTTACGGCAGCTGCCGATGCGATCGAAGCCGATCGCGACGTTCGCGTGGCGATCCTCGCCGCCGAGGGCAAGGCCTTCTGCGCCGGCGGCGATATCGCCGCCTGGGGCGGCCTTGAGCCCCTGGACATGTGGCGCCGCTGGGTGCCGGCGGGACATCGTGCCTTCGATCGGCTCGCGCGGCTGCGCGTGCCGTTGATCGCGGTGCTGAACGGCCACGCGCTTGGCGGTGGGCTGGAACTTGCGGCGACGGCTGATATCCGCATCGCCGAGACGCAAGCCAGGCTTGGTCTACCCGAGACCAGCCTCGGCATGGTGCCGGGCTGGTCCGGCACGCAGCGGCTGGTGCGTCGCTTCGGCGCGCAGGTGGTGCGGCGGCTGGCGTTGTCAGGAGCGATCGTCGAGGCCGAAGAAGCGGAGCGGCTCGGCTTGGTCGACGAGGTGGTGCAACAGGGCCGGGGTTTGGCGCGCGCCGAAGACGTCGCCGCAGCGATTGCGGTGCGCGGTCCTGTCGCGGTCGCAGTTGCGAAGCAGTTGATCAATGCGGCCGAAGGCGAGGAAGCGGCCGCGGCGATGGAAGCGATGGCTGGAGCGCTGACATCTTACACCGACGACCTCAAGCAGGGCGTAGCAAGCTTCCGCGAGAAGCGCGCGCCGACGTTCTCCAACCGCTGAGTGCTTCTATGAATATTCCGATCGCGCTCTTGTTCAATGTCGCTTCACTCATCGAACGCGACGCCGAGCTGCTCGCAACCCTCGACGTGCTCGAAAGTGGCAAGCCGATCACTCAGGCCGGTGCCGAGATCGCGGGCGCGGCCGATATCTGGCGCTATGCAGCCGCGCTTGCCCGGGATCTCCACGGCGAGAGCTACAGGACGCCCAGCAAGCTCGGCGTTGTGGTCCGGGAGCCGATCGGCGTCGTCTCAATCATTACGCCGTGGAACTTCCCTTTCCTCATCGTCAGCCAGAAGCTGCCATTCGCGCTTGCTGCCGGCTGCACCGCCGTGGTCAAGCCCAGCGAGCTGACCTCCGCCTCCACACTGTATCTCGATCTCGGCCGGCTCCTTCTTGAAGTCGGCCTGCCGCGGGGTGTGGTCGATATTCTCGTCGGTGAGGGACCCGACGTCGGCGCGCCGCTTTCGGCCGATCCGCGGGTTGACATGGTCTCCTTCACCGGCTCGACTCGTGTCGGCAAGGCGGCGATGGCGGCCGCCTCCGCGAGTTTGAAGAAGGTCTCGATGGAGCTCGGCGGCAAAAACCCGCAGATCATATTCCCTGACGCCGATCTCGATGCTGCGCTAGATGCGGTGGTATTCGGCGCTCATTTCAATGCCTGCGAACGCTGCAATGCCGGCAGCCGCGTCATCCTCCATGAATCTATCGCCGGCGATTTCCTTGCTGCGGCAAGCACGCGGGCCGCCGCCGTGCCGGTTGGTGATCCGCTTGACCCGGATGCGAAGGTCGGTGCCGTGATCACCCCGATCCACCTTGAACAGATCGAGCGACATGTCGAAGGCGCCCGCTCAGCCGGCGCAGAGGTCGTGCTTGGCGGCCGTCGCCTGGCGAGCCCGATGGGGCAGTTTATGGCCCCGACCATCGTCAGCGGCGTCGAACCGGCCACGGCGATCGCGCGCGAGGAAATCTTCGGTCCTGTGCTGTCGGTTCTGACTTTCCGCACAATGGCGGAAGCCATCGCGATTGCCAACGACACCGCCTATGGCCTCTCGGCCTCGGTCTGGAGCCGCGATTTCGATACGTGCCTCACGGCTTCCCGTGACGTCCGCGCCGGGACGGTTTGGGTAAACACCTTCATGGACGGCGCGGCCGAATTGCCCTTCGGCGGCACCAAGCAGTCCGGTCTCGGTCGCGAGCTCGGGTGCAACGCCGTCGCCGACTACACGGAAGAAAAAACTCTGCACTTTCACACCGGTCCGCAGACGGCCCGGTGGTTACCAATCCGCCAGAGCGGAGCTGCGTGAACGAAGCGAGCGTAGTCCCAGAAGAAGAGAGAGAAGGAGGAAACGATGAAGTGTTTTCGCGAACTGATGACGGCCGTCATGGTGGCGGGCGCCCTGTCGATCGGGACGGCCCGCGCCGATGAATCCGTCGAAGTGCTGCATTGGTGGACTTCGGGCGGCGAGGCCAAGGCTCTCAACATCCTCAAGGAAACGCTGCAGAAGCAGGGCGTGACCTGGAAGGACATGCCGGTTGCCGGCGGTGGTGGCACCCAGGCTATGACGGCACTGAAGGCCCGCGTGGCCGCCGGCAATCCACCCGCCGCCGTTCAGCTGCTCGGCTACGACGTCACCGACTGGGCCGAGGAGGGGGCGCTGGCCGATATCAGCGCAGTGGCGGAGAAGAACGGTTGGGACAAGGTCGTGCCACCTGCCTTGCAAGCCTTCTCCAAATATAAAGGCAAGTGGATTGCCGCTCCCGTCAATGTCCATTCCACCAACTGGGTGTGGCTCAACAAGGCGCTCTACGACAAGGCTGGCGGCAAGGCCCCGGAGAATTGGGACGAGTTCATCGCGCTCCTCGACAAGTTCAAGGCGGCCGGTGTCACAGCGCTCGCGCAGGGCGGCGCGCCTTGGCAGGATGCGACAGTCTTCGACTCCGTGGTGATCACGACTGGCGGTATCGACTTCTACAAGAAAGCGCTGATCGATCTCGACGCGACCGCGCTCGGCTCGGATACCATGACCAAGGTGTTCGAGCGCATGTCGAAACTCAGGAGCTACTTTGACAGTAATCGCGCCGGCCGCGACTGGAACCTCGCGACCGCGATGGTGATCAAAGGCGAAGCCGGCGCGCAGATCATGGGTGACTGGGCCAAGGGCGAGTTCGCCGCCGCCGGCAAGAAACCCGGCGAGGACTTCGTCTGCATTCGCTTCCCGGGCACGCAAGGTGTCGTGACCTTCAACGCCGACCAGTTTGCCGCCTTCAAAGTCGGCAAGGAGCAGCAGGAGGCGCAGTTCAAGCTTGTCGCCGACGTCGAGGATCCGTCGTTTCAATCGTCGTTCAACGTGATCAAGGGCTCGGCTCCGGCGCGCATCGACGTTCCGGACACCGCATTCGACTCGTGCGGCAAGAAGGCGATCGCGGACCTCAAAGAAGCCAGCACCAAAGGGACGTTGATCGGTTCGTTTGCTCACGGTCACGCCAGCCGCGCGAACATCAAACTTGCGATGTACGACGTGATCACGCGTGAGTTGAACGGACAGCTCGAGCCGGCTGCCGCCGCCAAGGCTTTGGTCGCGGCTGTGAAGAACGCCCAATAAGGGCCTCCGAAGCGGGGTGCCGCCACTAGTGCCGGCGATTCGAAGTTCGGCACTTAGGTGGCATCCCGACTCGGTCGAGTTCAGGGAGGACGCGCCATGACTGTAACGACACTGACGACGTCGCGGACACCGCGCGCCGAGGGCGGAATCGGCTGGCTGGAGGCCAATCTGCCGAAGATCGTGCTGGCGCCGTCCTTCGCACTGACACTGGTTTTCGTCTACGGCTTCATCCTTTGGACTGTCTATCTGTCCTTCTCGAAGTCGCGGCTTGTGCCGAACTACGACTTCGTCGGCCTCGAACAGTATTATCGGCTGTGGAGCATCCCCAACTGGTATGTGGCGCTGACCAATCTCGCCATCTACGGCACGCTCTACATCACATTTTCGCTGATCCTCGGCCTCCTGATCGCGATCCTGCTCGATCAGCGGATCCGCGCCGAGGGTCTGTTGCGCGCCATCTATCTCTATCCGATGGCCGTTTCTTTCATCGTCACCGGCACCGCCTGGCAGTGGTTCCTCAATCCAGGCCTCGGGCTCGACCGGGTCATGCATGCCTGGGGATGGCAGAGTTTCACTTTCGCTTGGCTGATCGATCCCAGGATGGCGATCTACACTATCGTTATCGCCGGTGTGTGGCAGACGTCCGGCTTCGTCATGGCGATGTTCCTGGCTGGGCTGCGTGGCATCGACAACGAGATCATCAAAGCGGCGCAGATCGACGGCGCGTCGACGCCGAAGATCTACTGGCGGGTCATCATTCCGCAGCTTAGGCCCGTGTTCCTGTCGGCACTCATCGTGCTCGCTCACATGGCGATCAAATCCTACGACCTGGTCATCGCGCTCACCGGCGGTGGGCCGGGCAACGCCACCGAGATGCCCTCGACCTTCATGTATTCCTACACCTTCAGCCGCAACCAGATGGGAGTAGGCGCCGCCAGTGCGGTCATCATGCTGATGACCATCTCGGCGCTAATCGTGCCCTATCTCTACTCCGAACTTCGGGAGAAGAAGACATGAGCGCGCAGGCTTCAGCCACTCATCCGCGCGGTCTCTCGCGGCTGCTCATCTACGGCTCGCTCGGCCTGTTCGCCTTGTTCTATATGCTGCCGTTGTTCGTGATGATCGTCACCTCGCTGAAGAGCCTCGATGAAATTCACTCCGGCACCATGCTTTCGCTGCCGGTCGCACCGACTTTCGACGCTTGGGAGAAGGCCTGGTCCAGCGCCTGCTCTGGTCTGAGCTGCAACGGCGTAAAGGGCTATTTCGTCAACTCCATCCGTATGGTGGTGCCAGCCGTAGTGATCTCGGCCATGCTCGGCGCCTTCAACGGTTATGTCCTGACCAAATGGCGCTTTACGGGCCACCGATGGATCTTCGGCCTGATGCTGTTCGGCTGCTTCATTCCGTTTCAGGTGGTGCTGGTGCCGACCGCGCGTTTGCTCGGTTCGTTGGGGCTTGCCAACACGACGACCGGTCTGGTGCTTGTACATGTGGTTTACGGCATCGGCTTCACGACGCTGTTCTTCCGCAACTTCTATATCGCCTTTCCCGACGAGCTCGTCCGCGCGGCGATGCTCGACGGGGCAGGTTTCTTTCAGATCTTCTTCCGCATCCTGCTGCCGAGCTCGCTGCCGATCATCGTGGTGACGGTGATCTATCAGTTTACCAACATCTGGAACGACTTCCTGTTCGGCTCATCTTTCGCCGCGGGCGAGGCGGCGCCGATGACGGTGGCGCTCAACAACCTCGTTAATTCCTCGACCGGCGTGAAGGAATACAACGTCAACATGGCGGCAGCGATCTTCGCCGCGTTGCCGACGCTGTTCGTGTACCTCGTTGCCGGACGCTATTTCGTGCGCGGCCTGATGGCCGGCGCTGTCAAGGGGTAACGACTATGGCCTTTCTCGAACTCATCGCGCTCAGAAAGCGCTATGGCACCATCGAAGTGCTCAAGAACATCAATATCGAGCTGGAAGAGGGCGGCTTCCTCGTCCTCGTGGGGCCGTCCGGCTGCGGCAAGTCCACCTTGCTGAGCACCATCGCCGGGCTCGAGACCATCACCGAGGGCGAGATCCGTCTGGCGGGCAATGTCATCAACGACCTGCATCCATCGAAGCGTGACATTGCCATGGTGTTCCAGTCTTACGCGCTCTATCCAACGATGACAGTCGAAGCAAACATCGGCTTCGGTCTTGAGATGCGCGGTGTGCCGAAGCTGGAACGAGCGAAGGCCGTCGCTAGGGTGGCGGAGACGCTGCAGCTCACTCATGTGCTCAAGCGCAAGCCGAGCCAGCTCTCCGGCGGGCAGCGGCAGCGCGTCGCCATGGGCCGGGTGCTGGTGCGCAATCCGCGCCTGTTTCTCTTCGACGAGCCTTTGTCGAACCTTGATGCGAAACTCCGGGTCGACATGCGGATCGAGATCAAGCGCCTGCACCAGGAGACTGGTCGGACCATAGTCTACGTCACCCACGACCAGATCGAGGCAATGACCCTGGCCACCAAGATCGCGGTGCTCAAGGACGGTGAGCTGCAGCAGGTCGGCACGCCGAACGAGATCTACAATCGCCCCACCAATCTTTTCGTCGCCGATTTCATGGGTTCACCCTCCATGAACTTGGTGCGGGCGGCCGTGGTGTACCGGGACGGGCGCAAGGGTCTGAGCATCAGCCGTCGGAATGGCGGAGGCGATCTCGTGCTTGGTATCCCGCCGACGATCACGTCTACCAACCTGGAGGAGGGGCGCAGCCTCATTCTCGGTCTGCGGCCGGAGGCGATCACGGATCGCGACAGCGCCGACCGCCATGCGCGCGCGGTCGAATTCGTCGATTGCACCGTCGAGCTCGTCGAGCCGGCGGGGTCGGATACTTTCGTGGTCACTCATCTCGCCGACAAGGAAGTGGTCGCCCGCATGCGCTCGGATGCCGACGTACGGCCCGGGCAAACCCTGTCGTTCGCCTTCAACCTCGATAAGGCGGTCTTGTTCGATCCGGAAAGCGGGCAGCGCCTCGGATGACCAGCCTCCCGCACAACACGGACGTTTTGATCGTCGGCTCGGGGATCGGCGGCGCCACGTTCGCCGCGGGGCTTGCCGAAAGCGGCGCTACCGTCACCATCCTCGAGCGCGGCGAGCAATTGCCCGATTGTGCGGCGGCTCGCGATACGCGCGCCATCTTCGCCAAGGGTGTCTGGCGGCCGAAGGAGACGTGGCGCAATGCTCGCGGCGTGCCCTTCAGCCCGGGCAATTACTATTTCGTCGGCGGCAACTCCAAATTCTACGGCGCCGTGCTCATCCGCTATCGCGAGCGCGATTTCGAAGCGCTCGAGCATGCCGACGGCCTCTCGCCGGCTTGGCCCTTTTCCTACGGCGAACTCGAGCCTTGGTATGCGAGGGCCGAAACCGTGTTCAACGTGCATGGGCGGAGCGGCGAGGATCCTACGGAGCCGCCGCGATCGACCGCATTTCCACACCCATCCGTTCCCGACGAGCCTTCCATCGCCGTCGCCCGCCAGCGGCTCAAGGCGATCGGGCTCAAGCCCTTCTCGCTGCCGCTGGCCATCGACATCGAGCGCTGGCTGGCCCGAGGCCGCACGCCATGGGATGCTTATCCCGACACGCGCTGCGGCAAGTTTGATGCCGAGACGGGCCCGCTCGCGATCGCGCTTGCGAGCCCGAACGTGTCACTCGTCACCGGAGCGCTTGTCGAGCGTCTTGTTTCCAGCTCCGATGGACGGCAGATCGCGGGCGTCGAGGTTCTGCACGAGGGCGAACGCCGCCTGATACGCGCAGGCCTGGTCGTGTTGTCCGCCGGTGCGGTCAATTCGGCCGCGTTACTGCTGCGCTCTGCGAACGAGAATTGTCCCACAGGCCTCGCCAACCGCTCCGGTGTCGTCGGCCGCCACTTCATGAACCATAATTGCACGGCGATGCTCGCCGTCGACCCGCGGCAGAGAAACGATTCTGTCTATCAGAAGACGCTCGGTCTCAATGATTTCTATTTCGATGACGGGCGCGGCGGCCCTCCGCTCGGTAACGTGCAGTTACTTGGCCGCATCACGGCGCCGATCCTGAAAGCCAATCTTCGCCTCGTGCCGGAGCGGCTGCTTGCCAAGCTCTCCGCCCACAGCGTCGACTGGTATCTGATGAGTGAGGACCTGCCGAACCCCGAGAGCCGCGTCAGGGTTGAAGGCGGCGACATCGTACTCGACTGGCGGCGCAGCAACATGACCGCGCATCGCGGCCTCGTCGCACGTATGCGCGAGATGTTTCGCGCGGCCGGCTATCCGATCATTCTGACGCGCCCCTTCGATCGGCGCACGCCCTCGCATCAATGCGGCACGGTACGCTTCGGCGATGATCCTGACACTTCGGCGCTTGACACATACTGCCGCGCCCACGACCACCCCAACCTGTTTGTGGTTGACGCGAGCTTTATGCCCTCGTCTGCGGCGGTCAACCCGGCCTTGACGATCGCGGCACAAGCTCTGCGCGTCGCCGATCACATCGTCGCGAAGGGCTTTGCCGCATGAAGAGCCGCCCCGTCGCCATCGTCACCGGCGCTGGCCGGGGTATCGGCCGCGCCATCGCCGAAGCGCTCGCCGCGCGGGACTTCGATCTCGCCGTGACCGATCTCATGCCGGAAGCAGAGAGCGAGGTATTGCTGCAGGACCTCGCCCGCCGCGGCTGCCGGGCGCTCTATCACTCGGGCGACATCGCCGACATCGCTAAGCACGCGCCGCTCGTCGAACGGGCGCTTGCCGAATTCGGTCGCATCGACTGTCTCGTCAACAATGCCGGCATGGGCGCCGTCGTGCGAGGCGACCTCCTCGATCTCGCGCCGGCGAATTTCGACCGGATCATGGCCGTCAACCTGCGCGGCACGGTTTTCCTGACACAGGGCGTGGTCAGCGCCATGCTCTCGCAACCGCCCACCGATGTGCCGCGATCGATCGTGACGATCACGTCGGTGTCGGCTGAACTCGCTTCGTCCGAGCGCATCGACTACTGCATGTCGAAGGCTGCTCTCGCGATGTGGGTGCGCGGCCTTGCGCTAAAGCTCGGGCCCGAAGGCATCGGAGTCTTCGATGTGCGCCCCGGCATTGTGCGGAGCGCCATGACGGCGAAAGTTGCCGCAGCATATGACGAGCGCATCGCTGGTGGACTCGTGCCAGCGCGACGTTGGGGCGAGACAGGTGACGTGGCCGCAGTCGTAGCGAACCTCGCCAGCGGCGACTTCGCCTTCGCGACAGGCAGCGTCATCGTTGTCGATGGCGGGCTCTCCATTCCGCGACTCTGATGGCCGACGATACGAGGGTAAATCCCATGACCTACGACTACATCATCACGGGGGCGGGATCAGCCGGATGCGTTCTCGCCCATTACCTGAGCGAAGATCCAACCATCCGCGTACTCCTCGTCGAGGCGGGAGGGCGCGACCTCAATCCGCTGTTCCATATGCCGGCCGGCTTCGCCAAAATGACGAAGGGAATAGCAGCCTGGGGTTTTTCGACGGTGCCCCAGCGCCACCTCGGCGGTCGCATGCTCCGCTACACCCAAGCGAAGGTGCTCGGGGGCGGCTCCAGCATCAACGCCCAAGTCTATGCGCGCGGCAACCCCCAGGATTACGACGCCTGGGCGGCAGGCGGCGCGACGGGCTGGAGCTACAGGGAGGTTCTGCCTTATTTCAAACGTGCCGAAGACAACCAACGCTTCGTCGACGCCTACCACGCGCGCGGCGGGCCGCTCGGTGTATCGGTTCCGATCAATCCGCTGCCGATCAGTGAAGCCTTCCTGCGGGCGGGGCAGGAGTACGGAATTCCCTATAACCCAGATTTCAACGGCGCCCGCCAAGAGGGCGTCGGGCATTATCAGGTGACGGTGCGCGATGCGCGACGCTGCTCCACGGCCACGGCTTACCTGAAGCCCGTGCGTGGCCGGGCTAATCTCACCATTATCACGAGCGCACACATCACGCGTATCGTCGTGGAGAAGGGGCGCGCCGTGGCCATCGAGATGGCGCGGGATCGCGGGCCTCTTGAGGTCGTCCGCGCCGAGCGGGAAATCATCGTGACCTCGGGCGCGATCGGTTCGCCACGTCTTCTCCTGTTGTCCGGCGTGGGGCCGGCGGATCACCTGAAGTCCGTCGGCATCAAGCCCGTGCACGATCTTCCCGGGGTCGGCGAAAACCTTCAGGACCATCTCGACCTTTACGCAATCGCCGAGTGCAAGGGGGACTTCACCTATGACGGCTACGCCAAGCTCCATCGGACCTTATGGGCGGGGCTGGAATATCTCGCTTTCAAGAGGGGCCCGGTCGCGTCAACGCTCTTCGAGACGGGCGGATTCTGGTACGCCGACGACGCGGCAAGGGCGGCTTGCTGGCCCGACATCCAATTCCATCTCGGCCTCGGTTCTGGGATCGAGGCCGGAGTGGAGAAACTCGAGAACGCAGGCGTCACGCTGAATTCGGCATTCCTCAGGCCACGCTCCCGCGGCACCGTTCGCCTCGAAGGCGCAGATCCCCTGGTGATGCCGCTGATCGACCCGAACTACTGGGAGGATCCTCACGACCGGTCGATGTCGCTCGAAGGGCTAAGGATGGCTCGAGAGATCCTGCGACAGCCTGCCCTCGAGCCCTTTATCATGGCCGAGCGGATGCCGGGGCCGGCAACAACAGGCGAAGCTGAACTCGCCGATTATGCCGTCAGGAACAGCAAGACCGATCATCACCCCTGTGGCACCTGCACGATGGGGACCGATGACATGGCGGTCGTCGATCCGGAACTCAGGCTCCGAGGCCTTGAAGGCATCAGGATTTGCGATGCATCAGTGATGCCGCGGGTCACCTCATCAAACACAAACGCGCCGACCATCATGATCGCGGAAAAAGCTGCTGACCTCATCCTCGGTAAAACTCGCCCCGCTCGCGCGGCGGCCTGAGCAGCAGAGAGAATCTAGCGACGGCTGTTGTCGGCGCCGAGATCCTGACCGGACTGGTGGGCACCGCGTCGTCTGTTCCTGTCATCAATATTTATCGATTTGTCTTGGCCCTGCAGACGGGCCGTCGCCAATCGGAATCGCGACGACCATCAACAACTGGTTTCCCGGCAAGGAGAAGGGGACGGCCAGTGCCGTCTTCCTGTCCCCGGTCAAATTCGGTCCCGTCAGCGTTCCGCCTGTCTGCGCGTTGATCGTTACATTTGGGGTTGGCGGGAGACCCTCTACATCTGCGCGCTGGGGCTCGGCCTCGGCGAGGAAGTGAAGGCGACGATGACATCGAAGAATTGGCGGGTGATCAAACCGCACTGCAGATCCGGACACTTAAAGGGCCTCAAGACTACGAAATTTACAGCTAAGGCATTGAAATCGCGTTGTAGGCGGCAGACTCTTAATCACCGGGTCCCAGGTTCGAGCCCTGGTGCGCCCACCATTCGCAAAATGTCTCACCTTAGGCGCTAAGCACGGCGTGAGCACGTCCTCAGCGGAGCGACATTGGCTTGTCCGGTACCGGCATGGCGCCGGCAGTGGCTCCCCAGACCGTCTGGTCGAAATTCACAACCGCGCCCGTCATCAGTCCTGCGTCGTCCGAGACAATAAAGTTGACCGCGCGGGCTGCCTCGGCCGGGTCGATGAGGCGGCCGAAGGGCAGGGCGGCGACGGCCTTGGCCTCCCAGTCTGGATCGCCGGTCTCCGCGGCTTGCAACTCGCGTTCGTGGTCGGAAGCCATCCAGCCCACGTTGAGCTGGTTGACACGGATGCGGTTCTTCATGACGGAGAAGGCAGTGTTTCGCGTCAGTGTCGCAAGCGCGCCCTTTGTGGCGCAATAGGCATTGATGAAGGGCTGGCCCGCGTGTTCTGAGATCGAGCCGATATTGCAGATCGCGCCTTCGATGCCGTCGCGGATCATCCGGCGGATTGCTTCCTGCATCAGGAAGTAGGGGCCGCGCACATTGACGGCGAATAGCGAATCGAAGAGTTCCGGCGAAGTGTCAAGGATGGTACCTCGGTCTGTGCGTGCGCCGGCATTCACCAGAACGTGGATCTGACCGTATTTGCGTTCCGCCTCCGCCACAACGCGGCGGCAATCCTCGACCTTGCCGAGATCGGCGCTCACGAAATAGACGGGCACGCCGGTATCGTTCGTGATCGCGTCGGCCACCGCACGGCCCTTTGCCTCGTTGCGCCCAAGTGTTACGAGGCCCGCGGCACCGGACTGCGCCAGTCGGTGCGCGATCGCCGCCCCTAGGCCCTGGGTCGAGCCGGTGACGACACAGATCTTTCCGTCCATTCGATTCATGGGATCAGCGCTCCACCGTATAGCCCGCCGCGGCCATCACGCGCAGTAGTTCCTTATGCCCGATCTTCGCCATTTCGAGCGGCGGGCTCTTCACGGGATCTTGCTCGGCCTCGACCACGAACCAGCCTTCATAGCCGTGGGAGGCCAGAC
>Ga0184618_10000109_pt1 | contig 19407 bp, 14 predicted proteins | sample PLM0_30_b1_FD_133159 | JGI IMG/M metagenome (GOLD analysis project Ga0184618, IMG submission 133159) | Groundwater sediment microbial communities from an aquifer in East River, Colorado, USA - PLM0_30_b1 | ecosystem: Environmental > Terrestrial > Soil > Riparian zone | place: USA: East River...
CCCCTTGTCATGATATGCACATGCCCGACGTGCTTCTGGGATATCGCTGACGATGACTCCCTGAGCTGCTTTCATAGCATCGCGCGTTGTGAGTGTTGTGAGTGTTTCCGGACTCAGAGGGTCCTCACGTTGTGAGTCGTTTTAAGTCGTTGTGAGTCGTTGTGAGTGGTTTCCCGACTCAGGGGGTCGGGAATCGTCAACAAGAAATCGACCCCCTGATTTGCTCAGGGGGTCGATTGGTCTTCGTGTTTTTTCTGTGCTCAATTCTGTTGTGAGTTTCGTTGTGATTCTGCTACGATTCCCGGTCGATCTTCGGGGTCCGACTCACAACACCGATGCCCAGAACATCGCGTAGTTGCTACTCTTTGTCGTGACTCCCCCGACAAAACGACGGCATGGGGTTCAGGGGGTCGCGGGTTCAGCTGCGCGCGGCCTTCGGCCGTGCTCGCTGCGCTACGCGTGAGCTGCGGCCGCTGCGCGGCCTCGCTCCGCTTGACCGGCTTTGCCGGTCACCGGCGCTTCGCGCCGGACGCGTCAAATCCCGCCGTCCCGTTTTCATTCGCTCCTTCCGCGCCGTGCACGCGGGCGTATGTTGGAACCGGACTCCATCCTGGCACGGCCCGGCTACCATGCACGATCGGCCCTGGTTTCAACACTACGATCCGGGCGTTCCCCGCAATGTGACGTTCGAAGATGTGTCGGTGCCACAGTTCCTCGATCGCGCGGCGGCCGGCCATCCCGACACGACCGCTGTCATGTTCCTCAACGGGCGGCTCACATACCGCGAGCTCAAGGATCAGGTGGATCGCCTCGCTACCGCGTTGGCGTCGCTTGGTGTCGCGAAGGACACCCGAGTCGCCATTCAGCTCCCGAACCTTCCGCAGACGGTCATCGCGTACTACGCGACGCTGCGGCTCGGCGCGCAGGCCGTGTTCACCAATCCTCTCTATACCACGACGGAGATGGAGCACCAGTGGAAGGACGCAGGCTGTCGGGTAGCTATCGTGACGGACTTCACCTTCGACCAGAAGATCAAGGACCACCGTTCGCGGCTGGCAATCTCGGCGTACGTGATCGCCCGTATTCCGGAGTACTTGCGGTTCCCGCTCAACCTGCTGGCGCCGCTCAAGCTCAAACGCCAAAAGCCGCATCCCGCGATCGCGAAGGTATCGCCCGGATCGGGCATCCACTTCTTCAAAGACCTCATCGCGCGGACTGAGCCACGCCTACCTCCGGCGACCATCGGCATGGATGACGTCGCCGTGCTCCAGTACACCGGCGGAACGACCGGCGTCTCCAAAGGCGCGATGCTCACGCATCGCAACCTTTCCTACAACGTGCAACAGGCTCGCGCCTGGCTCCCCGCGCTTCGCGTGGGCGAGGAAGTCATGCTCAGCGCGCTCCCGATCTTTCACGTGTTCGGGATGACGGTGTGCATGAATCTCCCCGTCTACATCGCTGGCCGAATGGTGCTGCTGCCCAACCCGCGCGATGTCCCCATGATCGTGAAGGAAATCGAGCGGCGTCGCGTTACCATCGCGCCGCTCGTTCCGGCGTTGTTCAACGCGATCAATCAGTTCCCGAATGTGCAGCGACGCGACTTGTCGAGCGTCAAGGTCTGCGTCTCCGGCTCGGCTCCGCTCTCGGTGGACGTGCAGAAACGTTTCGAGGCGCTGACCGGGGGCAAGATCTGCGAGGGATTCGGGCTCACCGAGACGTCGCCGATTACGCACATCAACCCGCTGCAGGGACTCCGCAAAATCGGCACGATTGGCCTGCCCGTCAGTGACACCGACTGTCGCATCGTGGATCTCGAGTCGGGGACGCACGACCGCCAGCCCGGTGAGGAGGGCGAGCTGCTGATTCGTGGGCCGCAGGTCATGCGGGGATACTGGAACAGGCCAGAGGAGACCGCGAACGCGCTCCGCGACGGATGGTTGCACACGGGCGACCTCGCCGTCATGGATGCCGATGGCTTCTTCAAGATCGTGGGCCGCACGAAGGAGATGATCGACGCCGGCGGATACAAGGTGTACCCCGACGAAGTGGATCGCGTGCTCATGAGTCATCCCGCCGTGCTCGAGGCGGCGACGATCGGTGTCCCCGATCCCAAGCGCGGGGAGACGGTGAAGTCGTTCGTCGTCCTCCGCGCGGGGATGAGCGCCACTGCCGAACAGATCACGGCGCACTGCCGAGCGAGCCTGGCGCCCTATAAGGTGCCCCGGGAGGTGGAGTTCCGGGCGGAGCTGCCCAAGAGTGCGGCGCTCAAGATCCTCCGGAGAGAGCTGCAAGAGGAGGAAGCGCGGAAGCGGAAAGTCGGTTCGATGGGGTAGTGCTCAAGAAGCTCGCTGTGATGTGGTGCGGTGAAATGTGTTTGCCGCAATGTTTGCCGGTCCATAGCCGCCGGTTTCTGCCAATGCGGTCCTTTGATGCATGTAAGAGCCGATAAAACAACGGCTCCGCATGGGAGCCGTTGAATTCAAATCCCGCCGTCCCGACTACAGGCCTCCGCCTCGGCGGGGGCCTTACTTTCCCTGGGACCGCTTACCGCGAGGGTCCCGGTCGTCGCTCCGTGAGGCCTGACGCGGCATGTGCACCCTTCCAGATCACGACCGCGTCATAGCCATGGATCGTCCGAACGAGGTCGGCATTCCAGCTCTCGAGGCCACGCATCGCCAGGCGCCGCAGGGGCCGCAGGTCGATCACTTCATGGCCGGTCGCATTCGCATTTGACAGGACGCGCGTGAGGCGCTGATCGCCGGCGCGGAGTTCGTCAACCGAATCGCTCGCGACGGAGCCGAAGCCGCCTGCACCGAGAACAGCCTGACGAGACCCGGGGCCCGGGAGCACGAGAACGTGAAACGCGCGATCGCCTGTGAGGGCCGCCACCTCGTCCGCCAGGGCGCCGATATCGAATGAATTGAAGTAATTGGCGCCGCGGATCATGTGGTTGTAGCCGAACTTCATCAGGAGCTTTGGGGATTCTGCCCGTAACAGCGCGGCAAAGTTGTTCCGCCCCCATTGCGCGCGGCGCTCCATGTAGGGCCACGCCCCTCCGCCGCGTTCCGCCGTTTCGATGGCCAGCGACGCCTCGAGCGTGCGCAGCACCGCGTCGCTCTCGCGGTCCGGGTGCGGCCAGGCGGCTTGCAGCGCCACCACTAACCCCGAGTCTTCCGCCAGGATGAACATGTCATCCGGGTTTTTCGTCCGCTCGTTCCGCGCCCAGGCGTTGGTGGACGCCTCCTTGAGACGGGCAAAGGCCGCTCGTGCGCCCGGCGGGACCCTGGGTTCGAGCTTGGAGATCAGATAGCGATCGTTGAAAATCTCGCGGTCGAATCCCCACAAGACCCGCTCCTTCTTCTCATTGTTCGGCGCCGCCTGGACGACATCCGCGAGGAGCTGCGCTTCCTCGTGCAGGTTGTAAAACGTGAACAGATTTGGCGTCCTCAGGAAATCCTCGATTCCCTGCACGCCATTGCGCCGCCCGGCCGCCTCGACGTCCTGCGCGATGATCGGCGAAAGCTCGATGGCGAACCGGCTGTAGCCCGATCCACGAAGCGCAGTGAACAGCGCCGCTGCGAGCTGGGCGGTTTCCGCTACGCCGTGTTCTTCGCCGATCAAGGTGAAGCGGGCATTCCGCGCTTCCCGGACGAGCAAATCCCAGCCGGGTCCGGCGGGCCGGCCATCGCTCATGGTCAGGGGGAGCCTGTTTGTTTGCAGCGCTTCGAGCAGCCGCGCTTGTGGGCCTTGCGGCGTCTGGGCGCTGATCGCGATGAGGCAGAGGTGGAGGAGCATTCCCGGTAGATACGAGGGGCTACCGGAAGGTTGCAGGTCACCCATTCGTGAGCTTCAGCACCCCTTCGGGCAACCGCGCTCCTGTGATAGGAATCTTCGACGCCGCTTCCTCGATCTCACGCAGGTCGGCGCGGGTGAGCTCCACATCCACGGCACCAAGATTCTCCTCGAGACGCGCGAGCTTTTTCGTTCCCGGGATCGGGACGATCCACGGCTTCTGCGCGAGCAGCCAGGCCAGCGCGATCTGCGCCGGCGTCGCGTGCTTCCGCTCCGCGACGCGCTTGAGCAGCTCGACCAGCGCCATGTTGGCGGCGCGGGCATCCGCGGCGAAGCGTGGCGAACTGCTGCGGAAATCCTTCGGATCGAGTTTTGTGGATGTGTCGATCTTGCCCGTGAGAAAACCTGCGCCTAACGGGCTGAACGGCACGAACCCGATTCCCAGCTCTTCGCACGTCGCGAGCACGCCGTTGCGCTCCGGGTCGCGGGTCCAAAGCGAGTATTCGCTCTGCACCGCGGCGACCGGTTGCACTGCGTGTGCGCGACGAATCGTTGGCGCGCTGGCCTCCGAGAGACCGAAGTACCGCACCTTCCCCTGTTGGATGAGCTTCTGGACCGTGCCCGCGACGTCCTCGATGGGCACGTTCCGATCGACCCGATGCTGATACAGGATGTCGATCGTCTCGACGCGGAGGCGCTGGAGCGCCGCGTCGGCCACCTGTCGGATGTGGTCGGGTCGTGAGTCGAGGCCATAGCGGGTGCCGTCCGGGTTGATCCCGAATCCAAACTTCGTGGCGATCACCACGCGATCGCGGACGGGGGCGAGCGCCTCGCCCACCAGCTCCTCGTTCGTGAACGGCCCGTACGCCTCTGCCGTGTCGAACAACGTCACGCCGCGCTCGACCGCCGCGCGGATGATCGCGAGGCCTTCGCGGCGGTCGGTGCCGGGTCCGTACACGCTTTCGAGGCCCATGCACCCGTAGCCGATGGCGGACACGGTGAGATTGAGTGCGAGGGTCCGCGTACGCATTCCCGTCACCGTGATGGATAGGGGACGACAACGGCTTTGGTGAGCTCGACGAGCACGAGGGCGGAGTTGCCGACCATGGTCACACCCGAGGCGCGCGGGAGCCCGTCCCGCAGCACGCGCACCTCCGCTCGATTGCCGCTGACGGTCAACTCGGTGACACGTCCTTGTTGCTCTGCCTGGATCAATGTCCGTGGACCGACGCTGCGGAGTCCGTCGGGTCGAACGAGTGGTATGGACGTCTCGATTGCCACAAGGGCGCCGGCACTTCCGTCCGCGTTGACTGGAATACGAAAGAGGTTGCCGGTGGCAAAGTCGTTCACGTAGAGCGAGCCATCGGCGAGGAAGGCAAGACCATCGATGACGTTCATCTGCTCGCTCGCCGCCCACACCTCGAGCTGGGTGGCGCCGGTCTTCAAGCGGTGAACGCGGCCACGAAACGACTCGGACACGTAGACGGCACCGTCAGCCGCCACCGCGATGTCGTTGCACACACCGCCATTCGGCGGGAGTGGGTACGTCCCCTTTGCGCCGCCGCTCTTCAAGTCGAAGGCTCGCAGGGCCGTCTGTCCCCCCGTCGCGTTCTGGCAGACCCAGAGGGTGTTCGTGCTGTCGTCCGCGAGGACGCCCAGCACTCTCGTCAATCCGGCGGCCGATGCGAGAATCCACGGTTCGGCTTGTGAGGCACCCGGCGCGGCACGGTAGATCGTCCCTTTCGCCATGCTGCCGAAGTACACCGTGCCGTCCCGGCTCGATGTGAGATTCTCTGGCGTAACGGCGGTGTCGTTGATCGTCACCTCGGTGCGGCGCTGCTGCTGTGCATGCAAAGAGGTGACGGCCACTGACGTGGCGTGCACCACAACGACTGCGGCGATCAAGGAGGGTCTCATGGCGGGGTGAGCAACCTGGTAAAGGACAGCGAGCCTAGCTTCCAGGTCCCGCCTTGCTGCACGTACACCTCGGTCACCACGAAGGGATTGATGACTTCGTTGCCGCCGACCACCGCCGTCAGTCGGATTCTGTTCAACAGGATGGCGGTCGAACCAATGAAGCGCACCGACGTTTCCTGGATCTCCGCGTTCTTGTACTGAATCATTCCACCTCTAATAACATCGAGCTCCTGGCTTCTCGACATCGTCCCGCCCATGTGAACGAAGACGGCCTGGTCGTCGAAGAGCGCGGCCAGGGAGTCGACTTTGCGCTCTGCCATCCAGCGCCACTTGGTCCGGGAGACGTTGACGATTTCCTGTTCGCGAGGCGATCCCTGTGCCGCGCCGGACGTCACGGCGGCCGCCAGGGCGATGAGTGCGCCGAGTATCTGTCGTTTCATGGTCCACCTCCTCCACGATTCTACCGCAGTGGGCACAGGAGCCCGTATGACGATCCAGCGGATTCGTGGTACAATTATCCAAGTATGAATGAGCTTGCTCGGCGAATCGCGCTTCGTGTCGCGGAAGATGGGACCGTCGAGGTCGCGCCGGGCCTGCTTTTTTACCGCTTCTCCGCGCCGGCGGGTCCTGCGTATGCCGTCAGCAAGCCACGCTTTTGCGTCATCGCGCAGGGGCGCAAAGAGGTCGTCCTCGGCACGGAACGGTATCGCTATGACGCTGCCCGGTACTTGCTGGTCTCCGCCGGCTTGCCCCTCGTGGGCCACGTCATCGAAGCGTCCAAGGACCAACCTTATCTCGCGCTAGGTCTCACGCTCGACCCTGGTGTCGTGACCGCGGTCCTGATCGAGTCGGGTCGCGTTCCGTCGCGGCCGAACGGCGACGTGCGAGCTGTGTCGGTCAGCACGCTCGATGCGAGTCTTCTCGATGCCGTCGTGCGCCTCGTTCGGCTTCTCGATTCACCGGGCGACTACCGCGTACTCGCGCCGCTCGTGGTCCGCGAAATCGTGTATCGCCTGTTGATCGGAGACCAGGGCGACCGGCTGCGCCAGATTGCCGTCGTCGACGGTCGCGTCCACCGGGTTGCCAAGGCGATCGAGATCCTTGGCAAAGACCGCGACAAGGCGCGCCGTGTCGCCGATATCGCTCGGCAGCTCGGCGTGAGCGTGTCGGGACTGCACTCGCAGTTCAAGGCGGTCACCGGGATGAGCCCACTCCAGTTTCAAAAGCAGCTGAGGCTGCAGGAGGCGCGGCGGCTGCTTCTGGCCGGTGAGGTCGACGTTGCGAGAGCAGGATACCGGGTCGGCTACGATGACCCTTCGCAGTTCAGTCGGGAGTACAAGAGGCTGTTTGGCGAGCCCCCCACGCGAGACGTCGAGCGGCTGCAAGGACTGACGGCCGCGCGCGCGTAGCGAGGGACCTGCTTTTCAGATCTCGCCGTGTTGAGAACTCGTTGAACCCGTTCCGCAGATTCCTTGCCATGCCTGCCGAGCCCGCCTACGTTCAGAATATGACGCAGCTCATGACTGCAGAAGACTTGTTGCAGCCCCATGTCCCGAAGCACGCCCAGCTCGTCCGTGGCGTGCTGGTGGTGCGGGAGCCGCCTGGCTTTCGTCATGGCGAGATCACGCCGCGCCTCACGAGTGCGTTGATGATGCATGTCGACGCCCACACCCTCGGCCGAGTCGTGGCCGGGGATGCGGGATTCAAGCTGCAATCGCATCCCGATACGGTGCGCGGCGCCGATTGCGTATCGCCGAGAGGGGGACAGGGGAGCCGTCATCGGGAGCGTCGTTCGCCTGAGTCTGAACGCGTGTCTTCCTTCTGCGTACATGTGCAGTTCCGCCGGGACGCCAGCGTCTTTCAGCGCCATATAGTAGAAGAGAGCGAGTTGCTCGGGCCGTCGAACGTTGGCATTCTCGGCGTGGACGAGGAACGTCGGCGGCGTGTTGCTGGTAACGCGCAGATCCGCCCACAGCGAATCCCTGTGGTAGTCGAACAGATGCCCCGGATAGACCGCCCAGCCAGGCGCTAGAGGGCCTGCTCCATCCGCTCGGTGACGTTCGCCCAGTTACTCGACGAGAAACCGCCACCACCGGCAGATCATCTCACCTCCAGACCAGCGTCACGACCGCCGCCGCCGGAATCGTGTAGCCGACCGACTGTCCCGCCCAATGCACGCTGAACGCCCGCGGTTGAGTGGCGGCATTCGCCACGATCAGGACCTTCGACCCATCGTGGTTACGAAACGCCACGTTGTCGAGCTCGGGAATTGCTGTCGACGCGATGCGGCGCGCGCCGGGCCGCACGAAGCGGCTCGCGTGCGCCAGCGCATAGTACTCCTCGTTGCGAGTGACGGCCCCTGACGTCGAGTTGATCGTCACCACGCCGCGACAGTCGCCGCAGCCGCCGGTGTGCGGCCCGTGCGTCTCGTCGAGCGCCAGGTTCCAGAGCAGCACACCGCGCGCCCAGCCGCGCGTGCCGCCGATGACGAGCGTCCGCACGGTCCAGAGCAGATTGTCGCCAAACACCGGTGCCCAGTCGCCGCCCGAGCACTCCGTGAAATAAGCGTCCTTGTCGGGATAGGCGTCGTGCACCGTCGTCTGCGCGGCGACGTCTCCACCGTAGCAGTGCCATGCGACGCCCGCGACGTACCGCCGCGCCACGCTATCGGCGAGCACCGCGAGCGGCGACTGCGGCTGATCCCAGTTGTGGTCCCAGTCGAGGATCAGCGTCCCGATCCCTTCGCGGCCAAACAGCGGCCCCAGATACTGGCCGACGAACTGCGCGCGCGCCGGCGGCTCGAGCCGCATCCCCGGATAATCGGCCGGCTCGTAGTGCGGCTCGTTCTGCACCGTGATCGCATAGATCGGGACGCCCTCGGCGGCGTACGCCGCGATGTAGCGGCGGAAGTACTCGGCGTACGGCCCGTAGGCCTCCGGACGCAGCGTTCCCTGGATCAGGCTCCCCGTCGTTTTCATCCACCCGGGCGCGCTCCACGGCGACGCCATGATCCGCAGCGCGGGATTGATCGCCAGCGCCTGCCGCACGGTCGGCAGCAGCTCGGCGCGATTGGGCTCGATGGAGAAGTTGGCGAGCGTCGAGTCGGTCTGACCCGCCGGCATGTCGTCGTAGCTGTAGTGCCGCAGCGAGAAGTCCGACGCCCCGATCGTGAGACGCGTGAAGCTCAAGTCGATGCCGGGCTCGGGGCCGAACAGATCGCGGAGCAGCGCATCGCGCGCCGCGGGCGTCAACGTGTGCTGCATCAGCCAGGCCGACGCGTCGGTGATCGCGGCGCCGAACCCGACAATCTCCTGATAGACCGTGCCCGTGTCGACCGTGATGCCGAACGCCGCGCCGCCGCCCGCCGCGAAGCGCGCGTCGGGCTCACGCGCCAGCAGCTTGGCGCGGTCGCCCGTCGTCAGCCAAACCTGCACCGTCGGGCCCGGCTCGGGAGGGGGAGGGGGAGGGGGAGGAGCCGAGGTGGAATTGCCGTACGCGCACGCGTACACGCCGCCGACAACGAGCCATGCCCAGCGCACGATGACCCTCCGCTCCCCGCTCCCGGCTCCTACCAGCCGGGATTCTGCGTGAGCTGCCGGTTCAGGTCTCGCTCCGACTGCGGGATCGGCATCAGCGTTCCGGGAACGCCGTGCACCGTGGTCTCGCCGGGCGCCAGCGTCTGCAGCTCGGTCGTCTTCGCCACGATCGCGTCGTTCAAGGTTCCCCAGCGCGCCAGATCGAACCAGCGCTGGCCTTCGAACACGAATTCGCGCCGCCGCTCGAGCCGCACCGAATCGCGGAACGCGGCGGTCGCAAGGCCCGAGACCGGCGCGAGCCCGGCCCGCGCGCGCACGAGGTTGAGCGCGCTCGCCGCGCTCCCTGCCGTCGCCGCCCCGCCCTCGTTCACCGCCTCAGCGTACATGAGCAGCACGTCGGCGTACCGCAGCACGATCCAGTCGTTCGACTGCGCCAGCCACGCCCGCGCGCCGGTGTTCTGGGCGCTCGTTTGGTCGAGGTACTTGGCGAACGCGGGCCCGGGCGGCATGGCCCAGGTGACCGTATCGCCCGCCGCGTTGACGAACGGCGACGTCATGAGCGTGCCGCCCTCGCCGCGCACGTCGGCCGTGTCGAACAGCGCCACCAGTGAAGGCGGCACGTACATCAGGCCATAGGCATCGCCGCCGGGGTAGCCGGAGGGCAGACTGAAGAGCGTCTGCACGCTGCCGGCCCCGGGGTCCACCGTCGCGTCGTAGTTGACCTCGTAGATGCTCTCCGAGTTCGTGATCTCGGTCGCGATGCGGAAGTTGTCGTGCCAGTCGGCGACCAGGGCGTAGCGTCCGCTCGTGATGATCGCGCCGGCCGTCTGGGCAGCGGCGGTCCAGTCGCCGCGCGTAAGGTGCACCTTTGCGAGCAGCGTCTGCGCGGCGCCGTGCGTCGCCCGGCCGATATCGGCCCCGCTGTAGGAGGCCGGCAGCGCCGCGATCGCGTCCTGGAGATCGCTCTCGATGAGCGCATAGACGTCCGCCACAGGTGTGCGCGCGACGTTGAGGCCGGCCAGGGACGTCACTTCATGATCCAGCAGTGGCACGTCCCCGAACAGCCGGACCAGGTTGAAGTAGGCGAGCGCCCGGAAGAAATGCGCCTCGCCGAGCAGGCGGCCGCGCAGCGTCGAGTCCATGACGATCGCCGGCACGCGGTCGAGCACGGCGTTGGTGCGATTGATCGTGCGATAGCTGTCGCTCCACACGCCGCCGAGCGGCCACTCGAGCGCGTCGAAGACGTAGTCGCTCATGCGGTGTCCGTCCGACCCGAAGTTCGCGCTCGCGACGATGTCGTCGGTCGCGACGTCCGACACGTACCAGAAGCCGAGCCAGTACGACCATTTCACCTGCTCATAGACGCCGTTCACCGCGGCGACGGCGTCGGCCGACGTGCGGTAGAAGTTCTCCGGCGTCAGGACGTCCGTGGGGTGCGGGTCGAGGAACGAATCGCATCCGGTGGCGGCCCCCGAGAGCGTGACGAGGGCGGCGAGTGTCGCGAGACGGTTGGTGTGCATGGCCTGTTCTCCCTAAAAGGCGCCAGCGATGCCGAACGTGATCCGTCGCGGTTGCGGGTACGTGCCGAAGTCGAACCCTTGCGCCAGGTTCGACGTCGCGTATTCGCTGATCTCGGGATCGTAGCCGGAGTAATTGGTGACGGTGAAGAAGTTCTGCACGCTGACATAGAGCTGCAGGCTGCTCATGGCGCGCAGCGGGCTCGCGCGCAGCCACTCGGCCGGGAACGCGTAGCCCAGGCGAAGGTTCTTGCCGCGCAGGTAGCTGCCGTCCTCGACAAAGAGATCCGACGGCCGGCTCTCGAACGTGTTGCCGATGCGCGGCGTCGGGATTCCGCGGCCGCCCGTCGCGACGTCGCGCAGCTGATTGGCGTTGCCGGCGGCACTCGTCAGCAGCGCGCGATTGATGTTGTAGATGTCGTTGCCCACCGAAAACTGCACCAAGAGCGACAGCTCGAACCGCCCGTACGCCATCCGCCCGCTCAGCCCGCCGGTGTAATCGGGCTGCGCGCTGCCGATGATCGTGCGGTCGGCCTCGGTGATCGTCGAGTCGCCGTCCAGATCCTTGTAGACGGGATCGCCGCCCTGCATCCCGGCGTACGCCCAGCCGTAGAACGCGTTGATGGGCTGGCCGACTTTGAGCACGGTGGGATCCTGGTGCGCGCCCGCGCCGACGCCGCCCGGCCCGACGAGGATCGTGTCGGGCCCGAGGCTGAGCACGCGGTTGCGGTTCCAGGCCAGGTTGAGCGACGCGCCCCAGGTCAGACTGGGCGTGCGGTGTTCCGTACCGACCGTCAGCTCGAACCCGCGGTTCCGCACGCGGCCGATGTTCCGGAGCGTGCTCCCGTAGCCCGAGATCTGCGGGACGGGGACGTTGTACAGCAGGTCGTGCGTCGTCTTGCCGTAGTAGTCCGCGGTCACCGAGAGGCCGCCGCCGAACAGCACGGCATCGACGCCGAAGTCGAGCTGGTCGGTCGTTTCCCATTTCAGGTTCGTGTTGGCCATCGTGCACGGCACGAAGCCGATCGCGCGGCTCGAGCCGAACGGGTACGACGTGCTGCACAGCGTGGACAGCCAGGCATAGTTCCCGATGTCCTGGTTGCCGGTCCGGCCGTAGCTGGCGCGCAGCTTCAAGTCGTCGAACACGTTGAGACGCCGCACGAAATCTTCCTGTGAGGCGCGCCACGCGAACGCGGCCGACGGGAAGAACCCGTACTGATTGCCGGGACCGAAGCGTGTGGAGCCGTCGATCCGTCCCGTGAGCGTGAAGAGATAGGTGTCCTCGATCGACCAATTGGCGCGGGCGAAATACGAGAGCAGCGAGGCGCTGGGCGTCGGCGTCGTCGGCGGGAGGAAGACGCTACCGGTCCCGAGTCCGCTCACGCCGAGGCGATCGGTCAGGAACTGGCGTGCGCCCGCCGAGACGCCGTCGGCGATGGTGCGCTGCAGCGTGATGCCGCCGACCGCGTCGAGCTGATGCCGTTCTCCGAAGCCACGGCGCCAGTGCAGCGTGTTCTCGGCCACCCAGCTCACGGTCTCCATCTGCCCGCGCGTGCCTTCACCGCTGTAGTTCCGTCCCGGGAGCACCGTCGAGGGCGCGTAGTAGTCCTGGAGAGAGTTCAGGAAGTCGAGGCCGGCGCTGCTGCGCAGCGTGAGGCCGTCGCGAATGTCGAATTCGGCGAACACGTTGCCGATCAGTCGCGTCTGCCGCTCTTCGTTGGTGATCTCGGTCAGCGATGCCAGCGGGTTGGGGAACGGACGTCCGGTGAGCGGATTGGTGCCGACGTAAAGCTCGCCGCCGGAGTCGCGCACCGCGAGCGTCGGCGGGGCGGTCAAGGCGTTGAGCACCACCGACGGCACCTCCTGGCCCGCCCCGGCGTTCGGCAGAATCCTGCCGCGCGACCGGCTCACCGTCAGGCGATTGCCGAGACGGAACCGGCTGCTCACCGTGCGATCGAGGTTCAGCCGGAACGAGCCGCGCGTCATGTCAGTGCCGGTCACGATCCCGTCCGATTGCAGCAGACTGCCCGACAGGTAGTACTGCGTCCGCTGATCGCCGCCGGCGACGGAGGCGTCGTAGCCGCGCATGTACGCGGTGCGGAAAATGACGTTCTGCCAGTCGGTCCCGACGCCGAGGGCCGACGGGTTGGGAAAGGGCACGGCTTGGCCGGCGTTCGTGTACGCGGTATTGACCATCTCGGCGAATTGCGTCGCGTCCATGAGCGGCAGTGTGCGCCGCACCTGCTCCGCGCCCAGGTACGATCCGAAGGACACGGTGTTTTGACCGGCGCGCCCGTGCTTGGTGGTGATCAGCACGACCCCGTTGGCGGCGCGTGCCCCGTAAATCGCGCTCGCCGACGCATCCTTCAGAATCTCGACCGATTCAATGTCGCGGGGATCGATGCCGCCGAGCAGGTTCATGCCGCGCACGCTCTGGCTAAGCAGGATGCCGGGCGTCGCGTCGCCGGTGTTGGTGGTCAGCGGGACGCCGTCGACCACGTAGAGCGGATCGTTCCCGGCCGAGATCGAGTTGCCGCCCCGGATGCGGACCATGGCGCCCGCGCCGGGCTGGCCGCTCGCCGTGACCACTTGCACGCCCGCCGCGCGGCCCACGAGCGCCTGATCGAGCGTCGCCACGGGCTGTGCCATGACGTCCTCCGACGTCACGGACGCGACCGCGCCGGTCACGTCGCGCCGCGGCGCCGTGCCGTACCCGATCGCGACGACCCGCTCGAGCTCGGTCACGCGCTGGGCGAGCGTGAAGTCGGCCCGCACCTCCTGGCCATCCGCCACCGTCACCGGTTGCGTGGCCGGGGCGTAGCCGATCCGGGCGGCCCGCACCGTGTGCGTGCCGACGGGCACGTTGAGGAGGCGATAGTTGCCGTCGCGGTCCGAGAACGCGTTGAGCGTCGTCCCGAGGACCGCGATCGTCGCGCGCTCCACGCCCGCGCCGCTCGCGCTATCGGTCACCCGGCCGAGGACCGTGCCGACCTGCAGCTCGCCGAGCGACCCGCGCTTCACGAGCGCGGCACCGCCGCCCGGGGTCAGCAGCACGTCCACGTCCGCGTCGTACAGCAGCGCGCTCAACGCCGCGCCCACGGTGAGGTCCGACGCCGACAGCGTGACGGGCAGATCGAGCCGCACGACCGCGGCGCTGTAGGTGAGGCGCAGTCCCGCGCGCTCTGCGACGACGGCAAGCGCCTGGCCGAGCGACACGTTTTGGACGTCGAGCGAGATGCGGCGGCGCAGCACCGCGGCGTCACTGGCGTCACGCCAGCGCGCGGCGTCCGCCGCACTCGACGTGGTCGCCGCCATGGCGAGGAAGCGCGGCGCCGATGCGCTCGCCTCCTGCGCCTCCACCCGCAGCACAGCCGCGAGCAGGGTGACACTGATGAGCGTGGTTACGTGCACGTGCATCGCCTACCTCCCGGTTTGCGCGACAATCGTCACCGACCGTCCCTGCCACTCGTAGCGGGCACTGACAGCCGCAGTGATCAGCATGAGAACTTCGTCCACGGGTTCATCGCTGTACGCCCCCGTCACGGGCCGCCGCGCCAGCTCGCCACTCTCCACGCGCACGTCGAGGTCGTACCAGCGGCCGAGCTGCTCGGCCGCTTCGCCGAGCGGCGTGCCGCGGAACACGAGCCGCCCACGCGTCCAGGCGACCGCGTCCGCCGCACTCGCCCGCCGCAGCACCCGGACGCCATCCGGCAAGAGGGTCGCGACCTGTCCGGCCACGAGCGGCGTCTCCCGCACGATGGTCGCCGCGACGGCTGGGACGGTCACGCCGACGGCGCCTTCGACGACCGCGACGCGCTCGGCCGCACTGTTACCATAGGCATGGACGGCAAACTTCGTCCCGATGTCGCGGATGTGGCTGCGGCTGGTATGCACGACGAACGGGCGGGCCTCGTCGTGGGCGACGCTGAAGTACGCTTCGCCGTCCAGGTAAACGTCGCGCTGGCCCGCGGCAAAGCGCACGGGGACACGCAGGCGGCTGTCGGCGTTGAGCAGGACCTCTGTCCCGTCCAGCAGGCGAAACGCCGCGCGCCGCCCACGCGGCACGTCGTAGCTCCGCAGCGCGACCTCGCGCGCGCCCGCGCCGCGGCGCGCCAGCGTCTTCCAGACGAACCCGCCCCCCGCACCGACCGCGAGCAGGATCGCGGCCGCGACGGCGACGCGGGTCCAGCGAAAGCGCGTCGGTCGCTCCAGGCGGCTCGAGAGCCGGCGCCACGCGCGTTCCACGTCGTAGGGTGCGTGCAGATGATCGGCAGCTGACCGCCACGCGGTCTCGAGCTCGTGGAGGGCCGCACGGCGCCGCGGGTCCGCGGCGATCCATGCCTCGACCGCGGCCCGCATCTTGGCCGGCGCCGTGCCATCGAGGTACCGGGCGAGGACGAGGGGGTCCATACCCAGGAAGACGCGCGAGGCGGGGGGTCTACTTACGAGCCGGCAGCACCCTGCGCAGCGAGGCGAGCGCTCGGCCGATGTGCACGCCGACGGTCTTGGGCGAGATAGCCATCCGTGATGCGACGTCCGCGTAACTCAATCCCTCCGCGCGGCTCAGCACGAACGCCGCCCGCGTGCGCGGGGGCAACTTGGCGAGGGCGCGCGCGAGGCGGTGCCGGAGCTCCGCGGCTTCGAACTCCTCATCGGCCGCCGGAACTGTCCGGCCCAGTTCCTCTTGGGCGAGCAACGGGGCGGCGCGCCGCCGCACGGCGGCGTGGCGGAACTCGCTCATCGCGCGCCACCGCACCGCGGCGTAGAGGTAGTGCCGGATGTCGCTCACGGCCCAGTGGTCGCGGTCGCGCCAGATCGCCGCGAACACGCCCTGCACGACGTCCTCGGCCGCATCACGGCTGCCGAGATAACCGGCGGCGTGCCGGCACAGCGCGTCGTAGTAGGCCCGGAACATCGCCTCGAACGCCGCTTCGTCCCCCGCGCGAATGCGCGGGATCCAATCAGCGGCGGCCAGCGGGTGCACATGCAGGCGAGCGAACGATTTCGTGGCGTTGTCCGGCGGACAGTGAAGAGCGGGAAGATACGGCGCTTGCACAAAGACGCCACCCAAGGGAAAGACCGAGAGTGCTTATCTCACCGGCTGATAGCCGCCGTGGACGATCCGCGAGCGGCACCCTCTCGGCAAAGCCCATGTTTGCCGCAATGTTTGCCGGTCCATGGTCGCCGATAGCTGCCAGTGCGGTCCTTTGGTGCGCGTACGTGCCGATAGAACAACGGCCCCGCATGGAGGCCGTTGCATTCAAATCCCGCCGTCCCGATTTTTAGGGAGCAGCGAGGTCCCCGAACGGGCCCGACTCCGCGACTACGGCGAGTCTCCGCCAGGCAACAACTCGTGTCCTCAGCCTGGGGCCGAGTTTCTCGATGGTTTAACTGCCGGTCGCGTCCTAGGCAGTAGCTCGTCCTCTGGCGAGCATCTCGTCCGAGACCTAAGATGGAAGCCGAGCCTCCCATGGCCGACCTCGCCAGCCTCCGAGCCGCTCTCATCGGGCGTTACACGATTGAGCATGAACTCGGTCGCGGCGGGATGGCTACCGTGTATTTGGGCCGTGATCTCAAACATCATCGCGCCGTCGCCATCAAGGTGCTGCGCCCCGAGCTCGCCGCGGCGCTCGGCCCCGACCGCTTCCTGCGCGAGATCGAGATCGCCGCGGGACTCACGCACCCACACATCCTGCCCCTCCATGACTCCGGAGAAGCCGACGGCTTTCTCTATTACGTCATGCCATTTATCGAGGGGGAGTCCCTCCGGGACCGACTCAACCGCGAAAAGCAGCTCCCGTTCGGCGATGCCATCGCGATCGCGAGAGAAGTGGCCAGCGCGCTGGCCTATGCGCACAGCCATAACATCGTCCACCGCGACATCAAACCCGAGAACATCTTGCTCACGTCCGGACAGGCGGTCGTGAGCGATTTCGGAATCGCACGAGGGATAAGTGCCGCTGGTGGCGAAAAGCTGACGGCGACCGGCGTGTCAGTGGGGACTCCGATGTACATGAGTCCGGAACAAGTATCAGGGGGCGGGCAGCTCGACGGCCGCAGCGACATCTACAGCCTCGGGTGTGTGCTCTACGAGATGCTGGCAGGCGAAGCGCCCTTTACTGGGCCGACGGCCGGAAGCGTGTTCCAACAGCATCTCGTGGCCGAGCCGCCGCGAATCACCGCGATTCGGAGACAGGTTCCGGCAGATGTGGAGGCCGTGATCCGCCGGTCGCTTGCCAAGGTGCCCGCGGACCGGTTTGCGAATGCCGCCCAGTTTGCCGACGCTCTCACGTCTCCGGAGTCCGCGCCCGCAGTCCGTCGCGTTCGCCGCTTGCGGCCGATCATGGCCGCGGTCGCGGCCGTGGTCGTCATCGCTGGAGTCTCGAGCGTCCTCTGGCGTGGTGGATCCAAAGAGACTGTCGTGCAGTCGCTCGCCGTCCTACCGCTTGCCAACCTTTCGATGGACTCCACGCAAAGATACTTCGCCGACGCGATGACCGATCTCATGATCACGCACCTGGCGCGGAGTCCCTACCTGCGTGTCACCTCGCGCACCTCGACCCTCCGCTACAGGGAAGGTCAGAAATCGATTCCTGAGATCGGGCGCGAGCTCCACGTTGACCTGGTTGTGGAAGGCTCGGTGGTGCGGGAGGGCCAACACGTGCGGATTACGGCGCAGCTCATTAAAGCGCCGACCGATGAGCATATCTGGGCGAACAGTTTTGAGGGGGATTTTTCTCACGTCCTGTCACTGCAGCGGGATGTCGCCCAGGCGATCGCGGAGCAGATCGGCGTGAAGCTGGCGCCGTGGCACACAGCCGCCAGGCGGCCGGAGAATCCGCAGGCGCAAGAAGAATATTTGCGCGGCATCTACTACTACGGCATGGGCGACATGAAGAAGAGCGCCCAAGCACTCGAGCAGGCCGTCAGACTGGATCCGGACCACGCCTTGGCCTACGCCGCCCTCGCGCGCTCGAACTACTTCCTCGCGTTCTTTGGGGATCTCCCACCCAGGGAGGCGTTCGAGCGCATGGAGCGGGCGGCCGCCAGTGCCCTCGACAAGGACCCGAGCCTAGCGTCGGCGCACGGCTCGCTGGCGCTGGTCAAGCTCCACCGCGACTGGGACTGGGGCGCGGCAGAGCAGCACTTCCGCCGCGCCCTCGAGCTGAATCCCAGCAATGCCGACATTCACCACGACTACGCCCACCTCCTCCTGGTCATGCGGCGAGATCGTGAGTCCGTGACGGAGACGGAGCGGGCGGTGACCCTCGATCCGTTCAATCCGATGCTCAATGCCTGCCTCGGCTGGCATCGTCTCTTCGCGGGCGACTACGATCAAGCGATCGAGGCATCGAGCCGAGCCCTGCAGCTCCAACCCGCCAACTTCTGGGCTCGCATGAACCTCGGGTGGGCATACGAGCAGAAGGCGATGTATGCCGATGCCATCACCCAGTTTGAGGCGGCATCCGCGCAGAAGCCCATGTCCATGAGCATGAGCGCACGGCCCATGGGTATGAGCTCATCCCCGCAGCCGCCCGCGATGGCGAACCCGATGTCCATGCAGCTCTCAGCCGAGGCGGCGCGCATAACTGCGAGCCGCGCTGATCTGGTCGTGCTGGCAGCCGCATCGCTCGGCCATGCGTTAGGCGTTGCTGGGGATCGCGCCGGGGCTCGCGCGGTGTTGGATCGGCTGCTCCAGCGGCGTGCGCATGAATACGTCTCGCCGTATGACGTCGCCCTCGTCTACGCCGGGCTAGGCGACAAGGACAAGGCGCTGGACTGGCTGCAACGGGCCTACCAGGAACGGTCAAGTCTGCTGGTCTTCGCGCTCCGGGAGCCGCGGCTCGCGCCGCTCCGCTCCGAACCGCGTTTCGCGGCGCTGATGCGGGATTTCGCGCTCCCGCAGTAACTGGGCCCTACGGCCGCAGCGTTCCGAGACCTGCTGCTCGAGCGGCGCTGAGCTTCCCATGTTTGCCGCTATGTTTGCCGGTCCGTAGCAGCCCATAGCTGGCAATGTGGCTGTTCGAAACGCGTAAGTGCCGATAAAACAACGGCCCCGCATGGGGGCCGTTGAATTCAAATCCCGCCGTCCCGATTAGAAGAAGAGATCAAGCCCCGCAGCGACTTTCGCTGTGGGGCTTTTTCGACGTTGTGAGTCTTGTTGTGATTCTGCTACGATGCTCGGTCAATCCTCAGGGCGATTCATGTTCTATCCCTCTGCAGGTTTGATCTCAACCCGTGGCCGTCCCTGAGGTTGCCACTGCCGTTGCTCGTCTCCGTGCTGCCACTGTGCCCGTGTCCCCTTCACCTGGTAGCGCCACCACGCTGTGACGATCCCGCAATCCGGCGCTGGATGAGGTGGCGTGATGAAACAGTCGGCCGTGGCGACGTGTGTGAGCAGGCCTTCCATAGTGTGTGCTCCTTCAGCATGTCCTCTCCGGGCGAGAAGGAGGGCGAACAACCCGCCACCCTCCTCCTCCGAACAGACCCGGTCAGGTGTTCAACGCCTTCTGCTGCGTGACTTCCACCTCGATCAAATGCGGCTTGGCCGTCTCCGCCTTCGGCAGCGTGATCGTCAGCACGCCGAGGTCGTAGGTCGCCTTGATCTTCTTGGGATCGATCGAGGCCGACAGCCTGAACGTCCG
>Ga0184618_10000113_pt1 | contig 18865 bp, 37 predicted proteins | sample PLM0_30_b1_FD_133159 | JGI IMG/M metagenome (GOLD analysis project Ga0184618, IMG submission 133159) | Groundwater sediment microbial communities from an aquifer in East River, Colorado, USA - PLM0_30_b1 | ecosystem: Environmental > Terrestrial > Soil > Riparian zone | place: USA: East River...
CGTCTCGGAGTGGGACTCTTGCGTTGTGGGGCATACGAGCACGGCATATACTCTCCAAGAACAACAGGTAATTGAAGAATATAAGCGTAAAAACCCGGATTCTTCAATTCGAGATATCGCCGTGGCCTTGGGTTTGTCTAAATCTGTAGTGCATAGAAGGCTTCAAGAGATTGAAAAACTTGCCGGGACAGTTCTATCAAATACGTAAATTCAGGCCTAATTCTTTGTCCCTTTCACCCCTCTCCTAAAGAGAGGGTGAAGGAGGACAAGGCGAGAGATTCAAAAGAGACAGAGGGACATATGGCGTATACACTGTCACAATTCTGCGACCGTCAGAAACATAGGATTAAAAAGCATCTCGCGTCACAGTCGTTTTTCCGTGGAGGCAAGAAAGCCGACCCTAACCACTATATTGGACAGTTGATGTCGTTAGAGGATGGTGATGAGTGGCGGGCGGAGGATATGGAGGATGAGGTGTTTGAGTATCGGCGTGGGCTTGATGTTGCAAGGGTAGGCTGCTATGAAAAATAACCGCGGACAGGCGTTGTTGGAGACGGCTCTGGTTCTACCGATTGTGTTGTTGCTGTCGGTGGGGATCTTTGAGTTTGGGCGGGCATATCAGGTGGTGCAGGTGTTAACGAATGCGGCGCGGGAGGGGTCGAGAGTGGCGATTCTGCCGTATGTGGGGGCGAATACGGATGCGGTGATTCGCGCACAAGGGTATTTGGCGAATGGTGGCGTGAAGGGGGCGACAGTGACGGTGACGCCTACGCTGATGAATATTGGTGCGTCTACGGTAGCGGGCACCCAAGTGAAGATTAGCTACCCCTTTTCGTTTATGGTGTTGAATCCGCTGGCGCAATTAGTGGTGAAGGGGTCGTTGGTGGGGAATGCGCCGTTGACACTGAATGTAGCGAGTGAGATGAGGATTGAAGCCCAATGAAGACTATTACCATTTTAGCGTGGATTCTATGGATGCAGCACCCGAGTGGGAGTTGGTCACCTTTATCCGGGTATGAAGGGCTCATCACCTGTCAGCACATACAGGCAACAATGGGCAAAGAACGGGTGAAAACTGATGGAATATTGGCGTGTTTTCCATCGCATTTTGACCCGCGGGAGACGCTGAAGGCGGACTTTCGCTTTACGGAGAGGAGCATACGTGTTAAAGGATGAACGCGGATTCTCATTTATATTGCTGAGTTTGAGCATGGTTGCGTTTCTGGCGTGTAGCGCACTGGCCATTGACGTCGGTATGCTCCTCACAGCACGCTCACAAGCGCAGAATGCCGCAGATGCGGGGGCGTTGGCGGGCGTGACGGCGCTCACGTTTAATAGCTGGGTGGATAGGTCAGCGGGTGGGCCGGCCGTGCGGTCCGCTACCATTGCCGCACAGCGTAACCTTGTAGCAGGAGCCGTGTCCTCGATTGATGTCTCGTTCCCTCAAGACGATGAAGTGAAGGTGGACGTATACCGCACGACTGCTCGCGGAAATCCAGTAGCGACCATAATTGCAGGCATATTTGGCACGAAAACCGTAGATGTGAATGCCACGGCTACGGCGAAAGCCGCGCCTACGGGTAGTATAGCGTGTGTGCTGCCATTAACCATACCTGATCGTTACACAGACGTAAACGGGAATGGGGTATATGACTCCAAGGATGTGTATGTGGCGCCGGGGTTAATAGGGGCTACGGGGTATACGGTGAGTGATGCGGGGTTGCCGGTTATACTCAAGCCGGCTGTAGGTGGTGCGATGCCTAGCTTCTACCAAACCTTCAACATCGACCAGAATGGGTCGAATGACGTGAAGACGAATATTGACGTTTGCAATTCGCGAATCGTGAATACGTCTGACCAGTTGGTAGCGCAGACTGGCGCGCAAAAGGATGTGAGCATGGGTGTGCAGGATTTGATTGATAGCGACCCTACGGCTGTGTGGGGGCCAACAGGGGTGACGGGGAGCAGGTTTCCCGTGAGTCCGAGAATTCGCGCAGTGCCGTTGTATAGCCCATTGCTGTTTAGCCAAGGCCCCCAACAGGGCAAGAATGTGGTATTAGTGGTGGTGAATACGTTGGGCGTGTTTATCGAGAGTGTGGATAAGCAGGGGGCGATTACGGCGCGGTTGGCGCCTATTCTGGGGCGATTCTCGGTCAAAACGCCTCCGCCCGGGTCATATGTGAAGTTCCTGGAACTGGTCAAGTGAAGATACTGCGCGAGCATAAATGGATTTATGAGCTGGAGATGTTGAATTTCCAGTTTCAATTGGCTACGCGGGCGCGGGATGAGCGGGAGTTCAAGCCGGTAGTGGAGCCCTTATTGATTCAGAAGAAAAAATCCACATGGTGGTTGCTATGGGTGACACTCGGGGCGGGATTCTTGCAAGTGTGGGGGCGAGGGTAATATGTTTCAAATCCATAGCGCGCCCCGTTCACAAGCTGGGCTCTCTGTCAGCCTGCTGCTACATGTGGGAGTGGTGGTATTGATTGCGACAGGGCTGTTGGTACTGGCGCCGGCTGCGAATGCTACTCCAGCTATCCAACCCCATACAATGCTGGTGTTTTTGCAGCCTTATCCTACTCCCGAGATGTTAGTAGAGCCGGTGGTGGTGAAGGATAAGCCAGTGCATGTGGTGGTGAGGGTGAAGCCGGCTGCGATGCCCGCGCCAGTGTTGCCGCCTGTAGTGGTCCCGACGCCTGCACCCACTCCTGTGCCGGTGGTGACGCCTACGCCTCCCGCACCAGGGCCACCAGCTCCAGTGGGGGTGCCGCTGTTGGCCGCAACGACGAAACCTCTAGGGATTATGACTACTGGGGGATTTGGCGCGCTAGCAGGGCGGGCGAGCTTGTTTGACCAGCCGGTATTGGCTGCAGCAGTGATTCGTCTCCCGTTTGGCAGTTTAATGGGCGGGAATGGGTTTGCTGCGTATGTGGTTGGGCGGACACAACTATTTGAGCCGGAGTGGACACCTGCAGTGATACTGTGGATCCCCACACCCGGCTATACAGAGGCAGCTCTAGCGTTAAAGATTCAGGGCGAGGTATTGGTAGAGGTGGAGTTGGTTCTGCCTAATGTGGTGAGGGTGGTGAGAGTGGTGAATGGGCTTGGACATGGGCTGGATGAGGCAGCAGTGGATGCGGCTTCACAATTGCAGTTTAAACCTGCAACGAGGAATGACATCCCCGTTAACTCTCGAACCATGATTCGGTTCAAATTCCATGAGGCTAATTGATGACTATATTCACCTGGAATGAAATGTCACTCGCTGAACGCCAACGAGTATTGATGAACTTTTTTAATACGTCAGATTTTCCACTCGATATCTCACCTGAGATGGAGTGGGACCACCTGCCACGATGGTTGGTGAGAGAGCTTGTTCACGTATAGGCGGGGCCAATCAAGGCCAATGAGGGGGAGCAGCAATGAGGGAATGGGTCAAGCAGATGTGGGCGGATACGAGCGGGCAAGACTTGATTGAGTATGCGTTGTTGGTGGGATTGATTTCGCTTATCGCGATTGTCGGGGTTGCGTATGCGGGCACCCAGGTGAATCTCTTGTTTAACAAGATTGGTTTGAAGATCGCAGCATCTATCGCATAAGGGCAATATCGCCCATCAGGGAGAGAGTCATCAATGAGACATACGTTTATCGGGATGGTGCTGGCAGCCGCGATGCTGAGTGGTGCGTGTTCGGGCAGTGCGGTGGCGCCATCGTCCTATGTAGCGCCGGTAGTGGACAATTCGTCGTCGGATCAGTCAATTGCAGCTCTGACGGCGAATGGTGGCAGTCACTGGACTGGGAGTGAGACCGCGACGGTGGGCGAGAGTGGGTCACTCGTGGTGGACTTCACCAACAAGAACGGCAATGGCCCGTTTGACCCGAATGGTAATGCGCAGATTATTGCCACGATTACCTGGGTGCGTAATGGCGTGGGCACAACGGTAACAGGAACGGCAACCGGACGGCTGGACGACCTGACGATCAATGCCACAGTCGGCAGCGTGTGCAACTATACGGCGACCGGCTCATTTAACAAGAAGAGCGGCCAGATTACCGGCACATACGATGGCACGGGTCCGAGTGCGAAGTGCGCGAGCAAGGCGGGATCGTTCGTGTTGAACAAGCAGGGCGACTAAGGGTGATGGCGGGGGTAGCGCGGGGCCCCCGTAAACCTCGTTGAGCTGGTCCAAATGCCAGCCACTAGGGAGGGAGTTAGAATGAAACGCTGGTTGATTATCGCGTGTATGGTGGCGATGACTGCAGTGCCAAACGTGTATGCGGATGAAACGTCGCCTGCGCCAAAGTTCAAAATGGGGCCTAAAATCGGCTGGGCGCTGGTGTTAGGGGCTGTGGGGAGTTATGAGTTATGGGCGGTAACGACTCACCACGAGACTATGTCGCAGGGCGTGCAGCGTTCGCGAAAGCTTGGGCTAGCGGTGGGTGTAGGGCTAGGGGCGTTATCATTTCATTTATATTGGAAGTAGGATGAAAACCCCATATATCACGGCCATGATACTTATCTTGGCCCTGTTAATGTCTCATGATGTGTATGCGTCGGATAAGCCGTTGCTGGGTATTGTGATTGGGTCGAATCTTGCAGACCTGGTGACGACTGAGATGGCGAGAACGAGCGGGAATGGGCGAGAAGCGAATCCCCTCCTCCAGAATCAGAAGGTGTTCTGGGGCATCAAGGCGGGGGCGACCACTGTGGAGGCCATTATCGTGCATCAATTGTGGACATCTCAGCATAAAAAGGCAGCGACCCTCACGGCATTGTTGATTGGCGGGTTGAATGGGCTGGTAGCGTGGCATAACCTAGGGATTGCGAGGATGCGCTGATGTATAGAACCACATATCCTCTAGCCACTGACCAACGAATCGTGCAAATTGTCGGGCAAGCCATGAAAGAGGGCTTTCGCATCATGGCGTGTGCCGATTGTGGAGGGCCAGAGATATTCTCGAAGAAGTCGGCTTTGGCCCGATGTTTTCGGTGTGGAGAGCAGCGTGAGCTGACCTCGGCTATCCGACGCAAACAGAGCTGGCGACGATGTGCGCTGTGCCATGCGCAGAATATGTTGACTGTGCCGATGAACCAGAAATACTGCCAAACCTGTCATAAGCTGTCGGATACGGATAAGCGGAAGCGCAGAAGTCGACAGGCAGAAGCGGCGACTACGGAAGTCCATCAAAAAACATCAATAAATACGGGGGTTAAATGAACAGAATAACGTGGATTGGGGTTATGGTAGGTTTTGTGACTTTTGGGGCTATTTTGACCGCTCAAAAGGCCCCAAAGCTCCCCCTCCAGTTCTTGAAATCACAATCTGTGATCCTCATAGAGTTGGACCCGAATGGCGAACATGAGACCGTAACGATTAATGGGCCGGCTATCGCGCTTGATTCGTGGATTTGCACTCGGTATGAACATGGAAAGTCGTGCAAGCGGGCGAGTGAGGTGGCGATGTTCATACTACAGGATGGGGTAGAGAAGTGATTATCTCGTGCGCCGGCACAAAAGGGGTCTGCCAGAATTGCTGCCTGTGGACGATGGTCGTATGGGTGGATGATGCCGTGTGGTTGTGTGAGGAATGTGCGGAGGAGTATCAATTATGACATTTGAATTTCTCATCGCTACGAGCTTGACGATTTTGGCGATTCTGTTCATCGGTGATGTAGGACCCCACATATAGGGGCGGGGACGTGTAACAGCATATGGCGCGACTTCTGCATCTCACTCTAGGGTATCCCAAACCTAAAATTAGGAGCGTGTATGGCAAAAGCGAAGTTCCGTGCAGCCGGTGGCGGGTTTCTTAATGGTGTGGATGGCGTGATTCAGGGCTATGAGTTTACGACGACCTTCCCCTTCGCCTCCAAGACCCCCAAGAAGAAGAAGTCGGATAACGATTTTCAGTCGTTATTCTATGTCCTGAGGGCGCGGGTAGACGGCGCAGAAAAGGATGTGACCACGACGCTATGGGGTGGTGATGCGTCCAATTTCGAAATCAGCGACGACGGCCTGACCTTGACCCCCATTGAGGACGGTATGGTGTTGAGCGGACAGACGTCCCTCTCCAAGTTCATTCAATCGTATGACGAGCATAGCGAAGAAGGCGCGATGAGTGATGATGAGAGCGTGATCAACTTTGAGCCCATCATTGGTCAGCGCGTGCGGTTCGTGCAAGTTCCATATTCGGCCGATGAGCTGGCAGACCTGAAGCGCAGGAGTAAGCCCACAACTCGCCCCGACTCCAAGGACCCCAAGAAGCAGTGGCCGTTGCAGTGGTTGCAGGTGGATGCCGTGTATGGGCAGGCTGAGGTGAAGACAGCGAGTAAGAGTGCAGCCAAAGGTAAGGGCGTAGCGAAGTCAAATGGTAAGGCAGCAGCGTCCCCGTCAGTAGATGAACTCGCCATCTCCACCCTTATCGACATCGTGAAGGGGAATGGCGGCTCCATCCCCAAGTCCAAGCTGTCCATGCGGGTATTGAAGGCGCTGGCGGGGAATCCGCAGCAGAATGCCGTGCGGACCTTGGTAAATACTGATGATTTCCTCAACCTCAACAATGGTTGGGAATATGATGAATCGAATCAGACGATTGAGGTTGAATAGTTAGAATTTAGGGAGCTTGTGGTCCAGAGGCCACGGGGCTGAGTAAACATAGAGACTATTCGAGGCTCTAAACCCCTAAACGCGATTTGAGTAGATAGCGCAAGTTTGGGGCCGGGATTCTTGATCAGTGGGCTTGCTGCCCATATAGCCAGGTTTAGTGAGCCCAATAAGCTCCTCTGGTGGTAGGTGAGAACCGGCCCCAACCGGCGTATTGAGGGGGAGATGATTGTAACGCCAATTCCCGTGACTATTGACCTTCTCAAATCGGACTTGGTGCGGAGTCCCGGATTACACGCATCCGATATATACGGTCCCCTTTTTGCCGAGTTAGATAAACGTTATGCCTATGATGGGCCACCGAATCCTCTACTCTTAGCCCTTGGAACTGCATGGGAAAAACACTTCGAATATCTGCTAATAGCTAACGGTATTAAAGTCGAGCGGCCAGAAGAATTTATGAGCCCCGAGGGGATTGCGTATTCTCCGGACCTTATCATTTGGAATGGCATAGCGCGGCTAGGTGAAATCAAATATACCTCGATGAGTGCGAAGGATTTTCCTACTGAAGTGAGCAATGGTTTCCCCCCAAAGGCCGATAAATGGACCTGTCAGATGATGCTATACGCGCATTGGTTAGGCATTGATGTGGGTTGGTTAGCGGCAATATTTAATGCTAAGCCGTGGGACCCAGACCTTCGCTTATTCGATATTACGTGGACTCAACGCGAACTGACAGATAATCACACAATGTGCATGAACTACGCGCGACATAAGGGGCTGCTCAAATGAAATTGCCTGTGCATAAATGCGGGCTCTATCTTCAGCATAATCGGCATCTTGATATGTATGAGTCTATTGAACAGGGGGTTGCGGAAGCGGATGAAATGGATTCATGGATTCCTGGTGAACGTCAAAAGGCTTTGGGGACTAACAATATTTGGACGCTGCAATGGTATCCCGAAACACCCGTAGGGTTTTGTCATTTAACGGCAGCGACTTTAGAAAAACTCTTGGAAAAGGTGAATGAGTAATCATCAATTCTTGCTTATTCTCCTCTTCGCTGCATGTTTCTTCTTCGCACAAGTGGTGATATGGGTAGTGGCGGGATGGCTAATGGGGTGGTTTTAATGGCGAAACAGACTAAAGATTACGGCAACACTTCACCTATTCCTGAAGAAATCCCATTTCGCCTCATATGGGTCAGCTCTGGGCGAGAAAAGGTGGGGAAAAACCATTTCGGTCTGACCGCCCCAGGCCCCATCTGCGGGCAGTATTTCGACCCGGGCGGGATTGAGGGCGTGGCGCAGAAATTCCTTAAGCCCCCATATGGGCCGAAAGAAATCCGTCAAATCCAATACCGCTACAATAAGAAGACGCAGGACCAGAGTTACGCGCAAGATGTGAAAGCCGAATTTATCGAAGATTACCATCAAGCGTTGAAGTGGGCGCGCACCATTCAATGGGATGAAACGGAATTTTGGGAAGTGTGCAGATTTGCGGAATTTGGGCGTGAATCTGCGCGGGGGCGTGAATACGGCCCGCTCAATGGTGAATATCGTGGGCTCATCCAAGACGCGTATGATGCGGGCGTAAACCTCCAGCTCATCCAAAAGGTCAAGGAAAAGTGGGTAGATGATAAGCCGACTGGAGATATGAAGCCGGTAGGATTCACTGGCGCACAGAGCAATGTCCAGTTGAATTTGAGTCACTCATGGAATGCGGAGGGCGGGTTCCAGACGGAGATCACGAATTGCCGACAGAACATGGCACTGGCGGGTCAAGTGCATCAGAACCTCACGTATGCGGAATTGGGGCAGCTGGTGTTTGACGACAGTGATGAGAGTGATTGGTTATGAGTGGATTTATCCACGGGAGTATTGCTTTTCAATGTGCTAGTCCTTTTCCTTCTGCGCCAATAGGCTGGCTAGAAGAATGTGAAGATTGCGCATATGAAGCGTGGGAACGTATGACCTATGGCGGGGTAACGGTAGTTCACGGACGTGATTTAGCTAAAGAAAACTCTGCTCCGCCTTTTTTGCCCCCGTATACGGATAATCGATATGAGGATTGGTCGTGCTCTTAATTGACGACCGCGCGGGAAGCGCTGACCTTCTCAAGCCGCTTCTCGCCGCGGGTCTGCCGGCTGAGCTGACTCGACTTGAATCGGCAGATATCGCGTTTATTGGTAAAGGCCCGAAGGGAGCGTCTATTGACATTGGCATCGAACTTAAGCGGCTCGACAGCGGCTCGACAGACCTTATCCAGTCTCTACGGTCTGGAAGACTTGCGGGTCACCAACTACCAAAAATGGTCGGACCAAGTGGAGCGTTTGACTACGGGTGGTTACTTGTTGAGGGAGTATGGCGTCACGCTGATGATGGCCAAGTGGTGGTCTATAAGGGACCGCGGAATGGATGGCAACCCATCAACGGTCGAATGAGCGCGAGTGAGTTGGAGAAGCAGATATTGACGTTGGAGTTATGCGGGGGCCTGCATGTCCGCTATACTAACACTCGCTTGGATACTGTGCGGTTTATTGGTGCTTTATATCATTGGTTCACTGATAAATCTTTTGATAGGCATACTTCGCATCTTAAGGCTTATGAGGCGCCTACTCTCATACCGGTAAGTGAGTATAGGCGTTTATACATGAGTATACCTGGAATCGGGTATAAACTATCCCAAGCCGTGGAGAACCATTTCAAGGGCGGGCCGCGTCAAGCCGTATGCGCCGGTATCAATGAATGGGCCGCAATCGAGTGTTTGTCTGATGAAGGGAAGTCGCGCAAATTGGGCAACACTGTAGCGACGAAAATCGTAGCATTCCTGCGAGGCGGCTTATGACCAGACCTGAAAAAGTCGAAGAACTTACCCGCGCATTAATTGATACGTTGCTCGCCCAGCCAGGGGATACTACCGCATCCGAAATGCTGAGTGCGGCACTGACGTTTACGTCGCATATGATAGCTGTGCTACTACGAATGGGCGCGGATCCCGAGGAATTACGCGCAGGTTTGAATCAAGTCGCAGCCCAACTCCCGGTGGATTCACGGACGATTCATTGATGTGGTGGATAAGATTAGTAGATAATGAGCGGTGTTGGGTATATTTTGCCGAACGCGGCTACATTGTAAACGCCCGTTATTATTTTCAGGGTGGTGGCACAATGGGCTATTGGCCGCTATATGAAGATTTGATTTGGACTCACTATCCTGAACGAGCATATGAACGCACCCGTAGCAGTAATTGATTTTGAGACCCGCAGCGCCATCTCCCTCAAAAAACACGGCGCCTGGAGATACTCCATTGACCTTACTACGGAAATACTCTGTCTATGCTGGCATCTTCCTGATTTCCTTCCTGGTAGAACTGCGCTTTGGGCTCCTGCTCAACCTCATATTGGCCTTGCTGAAATATTTCCAGCCGGAGAGATTTCTGGATTGATTGAGTGGATTGAACAGGGCGGGCTCGTGTCTGCGCATAATGCGGCGTTTGAGAGGTGTATATGGACGAATATTGCTGTCCCTCGCCACGGGTGGCCCCCCATCCGGATTTCCCAATGGAAGTGCTCCGCTGCAAAGAGTGCGGCACATGCTTTACCACGGAGCTTGGACGACGTAGGTTCCGCCCTCAATTTGCCTATCCGGAAAGATACGGATGGCTCAAAAGTAATGATGAAGATGAGCAAGCCGAGAAAATCAAGAAAGGCTGAAAGAGAACTATGGGCGAAAACAGGCGTGACACCATCCGCGATTCTGTGGCACGAATCGAGAGAACAATTAGAGCGCTTATGGGCGTATTGCCGCCAAGACGTGCTCGCCGAAGTCGCCCTAAACGACAGCCTGCCCGACCTCAACCCACACGAAAGCCTCGTCTACACGATGGACCAGACCATCAATCAAAGAGGGTTTCAGCTCGATATTGCTGCTGTCCAGTTTGCGTTAAATCTCATCGCTACCGAATCCACTGCCCTGAACAAGGAATTGTCTGTTCTCACGAATGGTAAAGTCCAACGCGCCACCCAACGCGCGCAGATGATGGCGTGGTTGGCGAGTGAGGGACTAGAATTACCAAATACACAGAAGGAAACAATTGATGCCTACTTATCGCCCGTTTGCCAAGAAGACTTTTCTCCTAACGCTAGGAGGGGGTTGGAGATTATGCGAGCGCTTGGGCGGTCCAGCACTGCAAAGTATCTATCTATGCAAAATTGGGCCAGCCGAGATGGACGAGTCCGAGGCGGTCTTCTCTATCATGGTGCCTCCACTGGACGTTGGTCTGGCTCCGGCGTTCAGCCTCACAATTTCCCCCGAGGCGCCATAAAGGATATGGAAGGGTTGTGGGCGAGCCTGAAGTCTGAGACTCCGCCCCCAAATGTCATGGAAGCTCTCTCAAATGGCTTACGCGGGGCGATTGTCGCTGGTCCACAGAAAACCCTGTATGTCGCGGATTACGCCGCTATCGAGGCCCGTGTGGTCACGTGGCTGGCGGGAGAGGAAGAGGCATTAGAGAGCTTCAGGCGGGGCGAGGACATTTACTCAGTGATGGCGTCCGAAATATACGACAAACCCTGCTCAAAAGAGGACACTCCCGATGAGCGCCAAGTGGGTAAGACAGCTATCCTCGGCTTGGGCTTCCAGATGGGGGCGCCTAAATTCGTCTCCACCGTGGAGAAAATGACTGGTATTATTATCAGCGAAGAGATGGCAAAACAAGTGGTAGACGCTTATAGGGCCAAGTTCCCGGGGGTTAAGCAGCTGTGGTGGGATATGGAGGCTGCGGCGATTACCGCCGCACGACGCCTTCACAAAATGGCGAATTGGCCCCCGGTAAAATGCGGGCGGGTAAGCTGGCTAGTGGAGGATGAGTTTCTCTATTGCGAACTCCCCTCTGGTCGGCGCCTCGCCTATCCATTCCCTAAAGTAGGCTCTAAAGCGACTCCTTGGGGCGAGATGAGGCCGCAGCTCACGTTTATGGGTGTGGATCCATATACCCGCAAGTGGAAACGCCAGCATACTTATGGCGGATCCCTAGTCGAGAACGTGGTGCAGGCGATTGCCCGGGACATCATGGCGGATGCGATGTTACGTATTGAGGACACCAGCCAGTATCAGGTGACACTCACGGTGCATGACGAAATTGTATGTGAATCATCTAAAGGTGATATTAAAGAATTTTTATCACTCGTAGGTGATAATCCGGAGTGGGCCGTTGGCCTCCCGATTGCTGTAGAAGGCTTTCAAGCGAACCGATATCGCAAATAGGAGAGAGAATATGCCGACTATGACTGCTACAGTGACGACATCAAAAGAGGTCAAACTATCTGCACGTATCACCCGTAGACTACTCACCGAATTGAGCGCTTACCAAGGGCTCAAGGCACAGCTCGACTCTATCAAAACAGCAATGGACGGGCACAAAGCCACTATTGAGGCTCTTCGCGCAGAGACCGGGGAATCGAGTATTGAGCTGAATGGTTTTAAGGTTTCTCTCGTGCAACCGGCAGGTAGAGCATGCCTTGATAAGAAGCGTTTACTCGAATCTGGCGTAACAATGGCTCAATTGGAGCAGGGAACCGTTGTGAAGCCTGTTAAAGGCTATTGCAAGGTAACGGTTCCTGGCGAATCCGAGCGGAGCTACGAATGATCATCGCTGTTCACCATTATATGGACCCGGCATTCGAGCCCTATGTGTTTGTGGGGGTGATGATACTATGTGTAGCGGGAGCGGTATTGGGCGGGTATTTCGTGTTGAGCGGGTGCATGCGATTGCTAGCCCGCCCAACACCCGACTCGGCTAATAGGGAATGACGAGGATTTGACCTGGATAAATCTTATTCGGGTCGTTCAACTGGTCGCGGTTGGCGTCGTAAATCTTGAGATACTGATTCGCGTCCCCGTAGTAGTGCTCCGCAATCGCGCTGAGGGTATCGCCCTTTCGCACGAGGTGATGCGGGGAGAAGAAGTTTCGGATTCGAGTAAATAGCGACATGCGAACCTCCTGTTAGTTGAGCTTCGGAATCTGCACGTCGTGCAGGCCGAGTGCGCCGGCCAGCTCGAATACGATAATCAACACCGCCAGCACCCAAATCAAATTGTCCACGATGCCAGGATGCCCTGGAGCAAGCTTACCCGCCACCCACACCAACAGATACGCGATACACACCGTCAACAGACAAAACACGCCAAATGCTAGAAGACCCATAGTTTACTCCTGGTTAACGACCGATATACGGTTGAATGGGTTGGTCGCCAATCCCGCCAATTGCCTGGTGATTTGTGCGCGAAAAGTAGAAACCGACAATTGTGCCGAATGCGACCGAAATGATTGTGGGAATCTGCGCGATATCATTCACCATCGAATAGATGCCGGCTCCCATTGTAGCCGCAACGACTGATATAGCTACGAACGCCTGCGTATATTCCCAGATAAGGTTGACTCGGCGTTGCCCCGCAAGAGTGATATCTTGCTGGGTTGTAGTGGTTGGGGAGAGAGATTGCTGATTCTGAGATGCGTCAGCCATATCTATATTTTACGAAAAACAGTTTCGAAAATCAAGCGCCGGAGCAGCCTACACATCCCAGTTCGAGTAAAAGTCAAGAAAGCGTCGAGCGAGCCACACTACCGCAAGCATTAACAGGAGGATGATGAGCGTATAGGTAATTGCCGGGAATAGAATAATGAGCCCTAGGAGAAACCACGCAAACGCGACAGTAATTACATCCGTGAGCGGTGGCGGGATACTCGTCACTTTTGAAGGGTGTGGAGAAACTCGATTATCGTGCGGGTATCTACGCCATATCCAATTTGATAGTCGGAACGCTGGATCACACCCACAACCTGTCCCGTCTTATCGATCAGCGGTCCACCCGACTGCCCGCCAATGAATCCGCCCAAGTAAAACGTGCCCGGGAAGATATCAGTATCCGGGCTGAAGTTCATCAAGAGCGCGTAATGGCGGGTGACGAGGGGGAGTTTCCAACTATATCCGTAGCCCAGCCCAACCGCCTCTTCCTGCGCAATAAGCGGGGTTTTGCGGATGCGCAGGGCCGGCTTCGAATAGTCCGACACCAGCACTGCCAAATCTTGCTTAATGTCGAGCGCCACCACAAATGCGGGATGGCCGTCAATGGTGATTTCCGTGCCAATACAGTGGGCAGCGGTGAGCCATTTCCGCGCATCGATGGAGAAAGCGGTGCAGCCGTAGGTGTATTGGACAGGGTCGAATGTCATAGTGGAGCTGACGTCTACCGTATAATTGGCAGAAACGATCACTTTCCCCACGACATGCCCCACGCTATTAAGGGCGCGCTCGATGGTCGCAGGGAGGGATGGCTGAGGCTTAGCGAGAACTGGCGGGGTGTAGACGAGCGAAAACAGCAGAATCAGTGCAGCCAGGTAGTGTTTCATATGGGTGTATTTTGAGCTTAGTCCCTCTTTAACCAGTATAGCATTTTAATACGCTAGAAGCGGAATAGGGTTGATGAGGGCTTCGATACCCCTATATACCTGGGGAAGCTTGAGAAAGATGCAGTGGTCGATATACGGCCCCATGACGTATACGGGTAAGCCCCTCGCTAGCGCCATGCCCATCTCCACGAGTGCCCCATTATATGGGAGGTCCTTCTCCGCAATAAACACCAATGCATCCGCAATCATTACCCCCCACATATCGCGGCACGCCTGTTCTGCATTGTTCTCATCGTTCCCCCACCAGCGATGAGTGATGGTGTGGCCTTCGCCGACCAGCATTTGGGCGACTTCTTGGGCGCGGTCACCTTCTTCGAACTTAGTAGAAATGTAGACCTTCATAGTTTACCTTTGAGGTATTCTACTTGATTGATGTTAAATATTACGGCTGCAGCGTGATCTTCGTCTTTATCGCCCTTTAGCCACTGTTCAAAGTGACGTGCTGCACTCTCCCTAGCCCGGTCTAGTTCTTCCTGCCCAGCGCCCTTCATCCAATTACGTTTGTCGTATTTCTTAGCGCCGTTGGTGAGGTGGATGGCCCAGCGCTCAAGCATGGGGCCGTCACGAACTAGGAGATAATCAGTCTTACCTTCTGTTACGTCACGCTGCATCCCGCCTGCGAAAACTTTACGAACACCGGAGTCTTTAATGGTAAAACGCGGGTCCTTCTCAATGTAGTATTGGTCGAGGATTTTGTTCATCTTAGTTGCGTGTTCGTCTTTATGCTGCTCACACGTCCATTTAGCGCCGGGATCGCACCCGCATACCTGCGCAGATAACTCGTTAGTGATGTTCATCAATCCTCCACTTCAACAGGTCGGCATAATTTCTTAATCCGTCGATAAGCCAACCACCACTGGCGTTTAGCCGTTTCATCCATTTGCAACATGAGAATGCGCGCTCGCTTTTCTACGCGTTTCTCGCTCCATCGCGGCTTCACTCGGTGCAGCAATTCATGCAGGAGCGTCTCAATAATTGCCGGCCGCGGGTCAAGGTAGATCCTATCCCCCTCTTGCAACCCATCCATTTGCCAGACCTCACTTCGCAGGTTACACTCATACACTTGTCCCCGCTGGAGGTCGTTCCACAGGTCTTCTAGAAGAGGGTTTTCTAGAAGTGGTGGCACTAGAGTAGCTCGCTCACATTCATGTGGCGGTAGAGTTGTTGTTCTAGCCGCTCCTGCTGAACAATCATCGCCCGTCGCTCAGGAGTCAACTCAATTAACATTCGCGTATCCAGGTCTCGCCATTGCGCCCGATAGAGCACCACGCCAATTGCCGTAATTATCACCGCGGCGAATACCCAAGTCATGCTATCTCCTGTTCGTGGACCACTTCGGGGAGTTTACGTAGAACTCGCATTTTCTCTATGTCGTTGAGACATGTTTTAGCATCGTCAAGAGTGATATAGGGGGTGTAAAGCCTCGCCCAACCTCTTAAACGCCCTTTATGCTGGATTTGGTAGCGGTCGTTCCAAGTTTTTACGATTCGATATTTCATCATCCCTCCTAGAATTGTGAACCGTTGCCCGAACCTTGCACTCTGACGATTCCAGCCGGCCCTGACGCTGGGGGAGAATTAAGCGCGAACTGCCCAAGCGTGTCGCCTTCCGCTTCCGACAGCCCACCATTAAACTGAGGCTGAGCCGAAATCTCCAACATCACGAAATCAAACGGATGCCCAAATCCACTATCGGTCGGCATATTGAAATTGCCGGCCATACGGGTCAGACAATCACCTATCCAATCGCGGAACTGCGCGTTATCGTGGCTCAACTTCTTCTGCGCTAATACGCCCGTCAATAACCCAACGTTAGCTTTCCAGAAGTCTGCAATAAACTGGCCGGGCTGTTGGAACGCCATATAGCCTTCTTGGAAATGGACGTATACGCGAGTCCCTGCGGGGGTAAACATCGGCGCTAACCAATCAATCAATTCTTGAACCTGAGTAGGGGTGAGCCACAGGCTTAATTCCCACCCGATGCAGATCCGCGGCACTACATCGATGAGATACGGGAGAATAGGTTCTATATTTTGTTTAACGCCGTATACGTCATGCGGGTCGTGATCTTTTGAACATAACATGGGGCAAGGAAAAAAGTCCTCCGCAAGAAGTTCATCAATGGTTTCTCGAAATTGCTGCGGAGTCTGCCCATATGCCCGGCTATCTGGCCAGCTCAGCAATACATCTAAATAATTTTGTGTTTTCCATACTCCACGAATACGCTTACGATCTTCAGGGTTGTATCTGTCGTAAAGCCAACTCAACACAAGCGACGGGTCATTCGCACCCCCGGCAATTGCTGGCAACCCCGGCACGCGCACTCCACACATGTTGCCGCGATAAAAGCGTGGAGCCGGCTTAAAAGGTGAGGGAGATGGCGGACTTGGATTCGGGTGTTGCTGGTGGTATTCCTCGCTATTACGTAGCATCGCTTCTACGGCTTGAATGGCCGGTTCGTGTTGGCCGCCATTGGCGTTGTAAACCTCTACGTAGTCGCCATACCACTCAGCGAGGGATAGGATATCCAACGCCACACCCGGCACACCCGATTCAAGAGCCGGCTGCCCGGGTGGACACGACATGATGCCGTGTTCGCGGTTCAGGCCTCCGGGGTTTTTGTAGAAAAATCCGATACGTGCGATAGCGTTGACGCGTTCATCCGTGTGAGGTTGAAGCATTAAAGAACCCTCATTGAAGTGCTGGAGGTGTTAGGTTTAAGTGTTCTGTGCCAACCGCCGCAATCTTGGCACTGCCAACGTTGATATGTGCGGGTAAGCGCTTTGTGCGTGCCGCGAGCTTGGACTCTGCATGAGCTGCAGCGCGGGCATCCAGTCCCGCCATAGAGTTGGCGATTTACGTGATTCGCGACATAAGGCTGTAATTTTAGGAAGACTTTCTCAAGGAGAATAATGTCCTGTCGATTATAGCTCACCATATCGCGGATAGCGCGTCTATCGCCCTGGAGCACCTTCAACCAGAGACCTGTTTTCGTGGGCTTTTTACCGCCAACGCCTAAAAGGCCGCCAAGATAGTTGAGGTTGTTCGCGTTAAAGAGGAAGCGGTTGCGTGCGACTTTCAGCGTATCAATCGACGTAATCGGCGGAAGCGGCGAAAACCCATGCACCAACATCCGCGCTTCAGCAAATTTCAGGTCAAACGAATCTCCATTATGCGCAATAAGCACATCCGCACCACTTAGCACTGAGTGTAGCGTTTTCACCACATGATAATCATCGAATGGGTCGGCAGCGAATCGTTTAGGGTCTTGGAGAATAGAGACGGAGTGGATAGGGTGTTTACCGAGTTCCTTGTAACTAGCGCAGATGATGAAGCGTTCCTGAACGATATTCTCTGAGGCGATATAATCGGTCTGCTTAAGCTGGAAAACAGCAGCCAAGTTGTGAGAAGTCTCACAATCCCAGAGCAAGATCCGAGGGTTACCCATAGAGAATCCTCCCTATGATAAGAGATGCAACAAGCGCGCCGTTTAGGGAAGTTCGAGGTGGGGAAAGTCGTGTAGGGATACCCAATTGCCGCCCCAAGTCAGCCCCAGCGCTTCCCCGCACGCCCCATACACTTTCCACGGCAGGCGAAGATCCCACGAAGCATGGCCGTCTACGAGAAAACAGCAATCCACGGCATGACCAAAACCGTCAGAATGGGTTTGGTGGTTGGAGCGGTGAATGATGCCATCCTTATAGGTGACGATAGGCCCGGGAGCAGTGCGGCCCTTAGCAAATAACGCCTGTTGCTGAGCTACCGTTCTGACTCCATCGGTGACAATCATGGTGAAGCCCAAGACGGCTAACGCGCCGATAATCTTCTCAATATCAGCGAGGAGGGTGGGGTGGCAGCCGGCGAGTTTGATATAGTCCTGGGGTCTCATAAACTATCCTCAATCCGCATTAAGCGCTCTAGCAGTTCTTCCATAAGTGCGGTGTGATAATCGAGGGTATCTAAGAGACGATCAAGAGCAGGACGTTTATCGATCTTTTCCACAGGCACACGATTATGGTGATGCCTTAAACAACAGCCCCAAATGAGAATGCCGAGGAAGGACAATAGGATAATGAGCGAATGAACATCGGGCATTTACGCGGCTTTTTTGGCGCGTTTGTTTTTGGAAAGATGTGCGAGTCTATCTACTATATCATCTCGCCCAACACGGCCTTGGGGAGAAGTAGTGCGAGTATATGTATCTATATGTGAAGGAGTCGTCTTGTATTCTGTAGGACCGAAAGCCATATCTTCATACGAAGACCCCAATGGAGAGGGTTCTAGTGGTGCTTTGGGAACTCTGGGAGACCAAGGGGTTTGGGGTAGTGACGGCTCCATTGACGGGGCAGCAGAACTCTTTCCCAATGGCCAACCCGCCTGTTGGGCTGCCTGTTTGGCGTTTCTTCCGTGTCCTACGTAGTCTCTTGCTGTATTGACTACTTCTTGCACCATATTCGGATTGCCTAGTTCGGCAGCCATAGGAGCAGCTCCGAAAAGACCGCGCTTAATTTCTCGCCCATAGGGGAGAGCAGCAAAACCGAGGTCCGCTGCACCAGACCACCGAGACTCATCTTCTTCGGGAGCAATAAGTTTGCGAAGGCCCGCAGCCCCGAAAGCTGCAGCTGACCCCATTGCGAGCCCTTTAGAGATAGGTGAAGGGATGATGCTAGCGAGCCCAGCAGGAGCCGCGATGATTTCTCCCGTATCGGTGATGTTGCGGAGTGTGCCGTGTTCAGGGCGGGGTCGATTAGCGGAGAGAATCGCCAATCGCTTTTCTGCGGCATCCTGC
>Ga0184618_10000114_pt1 | contig 18749 bp, 19 predicted proteins | sample PLM0_30_b1_FD_133159 | JGI IMG/M metagenome (GOLD analysis project Ga0184618, IMG submission 133159) | Groundwater sediment microbial communities from an aquifer in East River, Colorado, USA - PLM0_30_b1 | ecosystem: Environmental > Terrestrial > Soil > Riparian zone | place: USA: East River...
GGACTTCGGGATCGCGCATTGCTCGACCTTCGCGCTGCGCCGAGATAAACCCGTCCACCGAGTTGTCAATGAGTTCGCCGATGCACTGCCACTGTTTGAGGTTGATCTCCCCGAGCATCGGAAGGATGCGCGGGTGTGGCTGGAGGTCAAACTCCCTGCGGGTTTCGGCGGGTCGATTCGGCATAAGTCGAGTTTCCTTTGCGCGCGCTATCGATCGCGGCTCGAGAGCAGTCGGCGTAGATGCCTCGCCACCGCCGCCGCCAGGCGAGCGGGGATGGCGTTCCCGATTTGACGCGTTACCTGACTCCGCGCGCCACTGAAAACGTGGCCATCGGGGAATGTTTGCAAACGTGCCATTTCGCGGAGCGTGAAGTATCTAATTGTGCCTCTTTGGTTGGTCACCGTGTTCTCGCCCCCCGCCACGCCGTGAACTCCGGCTTTGATGGTCTTGGATGGCCAGTCGAGCTTGCTGCCGTCGTGGCCATGATAGGACCGCGCTCCGGTGATAAGCCAGTGGTTCCTCTCAGCGTCATCCTCGTTTCGCGCCGGCTCGGGAAGCCCAGCGAGCGCGTCGCGCACTGTGACCCAGGCCTTCAGCCCGTTGGACTCGGGGAGTTCGTGCTTGCCGTTGCGTCTCGGCATGGGGAGGCTGCGTTCCTCCCAATACTGGCCAGATGCCTGACTTCTCACCAATGCGTCGCGACTGTGCGTCGGATCGGGAAAACGATAGACCGAAAGGTCGCTTCGCGTAGCGACAATGAATATTCGGCGCCGGTTCTGCGGTACGCCGTAGTCGGCTGCTTCGAGCAGTCGCCAGACAACATTGTACTCGGGCTCGTAGCCCGCAGAGCATTGGTGCCGCCTTAGTCTTCTGTCGTGCGACTTCCACAGCTCATCGTTGCGTGCCTTCATCGACGGGATCTCAAGCCGACGGAGGATATACTCGAAGTACGGCTTGAAGCCGTCACGCAGAAACCCTTGTACGTTCTCGACCAGCACGGCCTTCGGTCGCAGGTATCGCACCGCTCGAAGCAACTCCGGAAAGAGATTTCGACCATCGCGGTCCGCGAGATGTTTCCCTCCCAGGCTAAAGGGTTGGCAGGGGACGCCAGCTGCTATCAGCCGGACACGCCTCTTGATCTCCTGCCAGCGAACGAGCTCCACGTCGCCCTTATGCCGCTCCCAGCCGGGGGGATCCCGTCGCGCGATCTTGTTGTCTTTCAGTGTGCTCCAGGCGTTTGCATCGTTCTCAAAGAGCAGCGTCGGCCCCAGCCCGACCCGCCGGAGGCCGAGCGCCAATCCGCCCGCGCCCGCGAACAGATTCACGTCGAGTTCGCTCATCGATGTTCGATCATTTCGCCGGTCGAACGTAGCGAGTGCGCCCAGCGCTCGAAATGTTCACCGGTTCTCGCCCTCCTCACGCTCCTCCTGCCTTCTGAATGGGTCAATCCGGTTGACGTAACCAGTCGCCCAATCAACCCATTCTCCGAGCGTCTTCATTTCTACAGCCTCTTGGGTGAGATAGACGAAACCCGTCTCCTGAGCCTTTGCAAGATACGCGCGTATCTTGCTGACTGTCTCAAAGGCTTCGGCCTGGCGATGAAGTTCTTTGGCTCTGAGTTCCTCAAGTGCTCTAAGCCTGTCGCGCTCAATCCGTCGGAGCGTTTCCTCATGTCTTCGCTTTTCTGCCTCTGCCAACGCTACGCGATGCCTCTTGATCGCGTCGGCGGCCTTCACCAGGCCGATGAAAAAGTCGTTGAGCGATCCCTCGAGACGTTGCTGCCGCTTCTCGCCGTCCGACCAGAGAGTTCGAATGCCCATGTAGCTCGCATCGGCTATCTGAAGTCGCAGAAGTCCTGATGGCTTGAAGTCCCACTTCGGGGGTGTGCGCCAACTGAAGTCTTTTGCCTCGCGCCTCTCCTCAGCGGTCGGGGTATGGTCAGAACGAGCAGTCTTCTCATCCAGGAAGAAGAACACTCGCTCATCAAGAACGACGGCTGACGTTGAATGCTTGCCTTCGTCATCGACTTCGACTGACCAACCCCGTGCCTCTAGCGCTTTCAGCAGAGCGTCCATGATCCTCAGGGCACGATCAACGCTCGCGGGATAGACGCTCACATCAACCCGCGGCCTCACCTTGGGACTAAGAATGCCCGGACGTTGGGCGTTGCCGAATCGCTCGGCACACAGACTCTTCGCGAGCTTCCGCACCTCGACATGAGGATCAAGCAGCTGGTCGGCGACCTGGATTGCTGCTCCTGGTTGCTTCTCGGCCTCAATCAATTTCAGAGCCTCGTCGCTTATTTCAGGCGAAGGTCCGCGCTGGTCTCCTTCAATTGCAATCGTTTGAGACTCGCCGTCGGGCAAACGTGGCAACGGAGGTCTCGTCATCCGATGACCAGCTTTGACCTTTGACCAATAGCCGCGGGGAGGAAGCGGAACTCTATACTTCCTGCACGCCTTAGCGAGTGCAACATCGGACACTCGATATCGTCCAGCGACTGTGCGAACCGGTTCGTTCCAGATTTCTTGATACAACTGTGATCGAGAGATCGTCGTCATGCAGCTAAAAAGTGGCCGCCTGAGGAGCCGTGGCAAGGGCGCCCGGAGTGGAGTTGGGTCAGTTGATCCCGGAATTGCTGGGGCAGTGCCTACAACGGCTCGCGGGCGTCGTTCAGCCGGCGAGTGTCGATCTCAAGATGGATGAGGGGCCAGCTCTCATCGAAGAACGCCCCCCGCAACTTGGAGTCTCGCTCGAGGCGTTCCACAGTGAGGGGGTCAAGCGCCGATACAGCAGCGCGCCACCGCTTGACGGCGAGGTCAAGCTCCAGAAGGCTCATGTGCCGTTGGCGCTGGGCCGCGCCCAGCTGTCCTACGCCCCAGTCTAGCAGGTTAACACCTGTCTGGTCTCCGGCGTGCACCAACTGCGGCGAGACACCGTGCGTGTGCCGCCGCACTGTTCGCTCAGAGCAACCGAGCTGGTGCGCGATATCGACATGCGAGACCCCCTGTCGGCGCAGGGCGATCATCCGATCGACCATTCTCTGGTTTACCGAGCGCACCGTTAGTCTCCAGGCTCATCGCTGTCCTGAAGCGGACCAAATTCCATTTCGAACCTCCCAACAATACGCATCGTCTGGATCGTTCGTGCAGCTGGCGGCCACACGACTTTGAAAAGAAAATCGAGCCTCAGCTGCCGATCGTCCGGGAGCCGCTGTCGAGTGAGCGGGTCTAACGTTGACACGGCCGCCCGTGCTTGCTTCATGAACGCGTCGGCCTCCCGAATGCTGAGTTCCAAACGATCCCTGATCCCGAAGACGTTCACGCAGCACCAACGCAAGAGATCAAATGCTTTCTGTTCACCCGCGTGCACCAAGCCTCGCGAAACTCCTTTGGTATGTCGACGCACGGTGCGCGCCGAACAGCCGACCCTCTTGCCAATCTCCTGGTGTGAGAATCCCTGGCGGCGCAGCTCGATCATACGATTGATGACTTTCTGGTGTACGCGCCGCACACTCGTGCGGACGTCGCGGTCAGATTTGGGCTGAAGCCGCATTGTCCGAGTCCGTGGCACGACCGTTTCCCGACCGTTCTGAGGCCGCCGACTGGCCGGTTTGCGTCCGCTTGGGCTCATCACTGTTCCTTGCGTACTGCCCGTGGTTCCCCGCGCGTGAGCACGGGAGCCGCGACAGGCGAGCGGAGCAGCCGGTCAGCGAGCTGCCGCAGTTCGGGGTCGGCCTTGGCGGATCGCAAGACGACACGGGCGCGCTCAAGGGCGACTCGTAACAGGGCCTTCCGGGTAGCGTGTGACGGCGTCCGGTCGTTACGACTCGCCTGCACCGTGCGCGGGGTCAAGCGAGCACGACGGGCGATGTCTTTCCGAGGCAGCCGGCGCAGGAACGGCACGACCACGTGCCGCCAGGGATCTTGTTGAACGTCTGTGTATTTTGCCTGCACGTCACGCACGTCGTGCACGAGTCCATGCAGCACATCCTCGAGGCGGTTGGACTCCTTGCCGATATAAGTCTTCACTCCGACGCGAACCGGCCGACGGGCGAGCAACCCACTTGTGGCACGGTCGCACGGGTGTCCGTCGGTGCCCAGGCTTTTGGGTTCGGGATGGGTCCGATACTCCATGACGACATCCAGGTAGGACTTTACCTGCACCCGATCCGCGGGGGCGTCACGACCAATCGCGATGCGGTAGGTCTCGCCGCCGTACTTGTTAAGCCAATCCATTGCCAGCCAGCGCGCGGGGTCCTTTTCGTAGCCAGCGACGAGGTGAAAACGCGCGGGGTCGACGCCAATCGGATATCCCAGCGGCGCAGTCGAAACGCTCAACCCAAAGTTCGTGGGCTTGATCTGGTCTGCGTAGGGCCGTCCGACATTCAGCGTATCGAAAGTGGCCCAGAGATCGGCAGTACTCACGCTCACACGGCTGACGGCTGGCTGATGCACCCAGGTAGGCCACACCAGCGGATGTCCCAACGCTTCCCGGACAAGAGCCGTCCACACGTCCGTGATCCAGTCGATGTCATCGCGGTCGACGTCAGCCGGGTTCCGGAGATGTCCGAGTCCATGTTCCTTGCGGGCGACAATCGTGATGTGATCGCGCGTGTCGCGAGTAAAGAGGGCGTAACGCTTCGCCGAAATCGCGTAGGCGTAGATCGTGCGCTGCGTCCCTGCGGTGCTGAAGTTCACCTCCTCACGACGCAGGATGGATCCATCGACGATGTCGGGGTCGTAGGGATTCAGGCGTTCAAACGCGGCGCGAATCTGCTCGACGTCCTCCCACGACAATGCTCGGACGGCTTGCGTGCGGTCGCGTTTACTCTCGGGACCGCCAGGGCACGGCACCAGGCCACCGCGCGGCAGCGCAACAATCGCGGCGCTGTCGGTGTCTCCGAACGCAATCGTGCCCCCGCGGTCGTCGACGGAGCGCTCGAGCAAGGCGAGCATTAGGCGGGCCGCCGAGGTCGTGAGCGCCGCGAACGGTGGGAAGCAGAACTCCCCAGGGTCTTCGGGCGCCAGCGTGCGACTCGGAAACGGCGCCTCGCCGCCAAAGACGAGCACTGCGTCCCCGGTCTCATTCACCGGCGGTTGCACGTTGAGTTCCGCGAAGATTCCGTAGGAGCCACTGTTGGCCAGCACCTTTAGAAACCGCTGCAGCCGTTCGCGCTCCTCGGAGGGAAGATTGATCCGGCGTCTGATTTCATACCGGGCTTCGATCACACGGCGGAAGAAGTCGTCCTTCAGCGGATCGATCGGAATCAGCCCTCGCAGGGCGACCGGAGCCAACCCTGCTTGGCGCCCGACGGGAACGAGCTCGATTGCTTCCTCAACATCTGGACAGCGGCCGGTCAGCAGCCAAGAAGCCACGAGATCTGGACCGGCCACCCAAACCGGTTCATCGCTCCACACCGGATTAACGCCGATGGATGTGGTTTGGGCAGCGGGATCATACTGCGCGCGCACGGGGAGTACGTCGCCCGACGGCCGAATACGCGCGAAGAACCGCAGCTCGGTCCAGAAGTCCTTCGAGAAACACCGCTCGAGGCTCAGTGATTGGCCCAGCTGCCGGACGCGGGCCGTCGCATCGACCACGCGCAACCGTTCCGCGATGAGCAAGGGCCACAACTCCATCAGAGCATTCACGGTCGGGTACATCGACAAGAAATCGAGGTGTACGACCGGCACAGGGGTGCGCCGTACACGAACCTCGGTTCGACCGCCGTAGTACGCGCTGAGCGCGACGCCGAGCACGTTCGGCGGAACATCGGAGAACTTGACCGCGGGAGGTGTCACGCCGAGGGCCCGGAGATAGCCTTTCGCGAGCCCAGCTGGCGACATCACGCGGTCGGGTGAGAGTGCGAGCGGATGCCGATCCCATTCTGCGCGCACGGCCTCAAGCAGCTGAGCGGTGAGTGCCACATCTTGGCGATTGTAGTCCAGGCTCTGCGTGGTCAGGTCACCATGTGTTTGGATCACCAGTTTGCGCTCACTTAGTCCGAAGCGCTCCGCGGCCTTATCGAGAGACAGGTGCTTGTCAGTCAAGGCAAAGACCAGCCCCTTGAGATCCAGAAAGCGTCCGAGGGCTTGGTTCGGGTCCCGGCGTTCCTCCGGCCGTGCGCCGCGACGCTGGGCCAGTCCCATCAGCGCGCGCTTGCTGTCCAGCGCTTTGAGTCGAAACCGCGGCCGGTAAGGATTCTCGCGCCACGAACCCGACGCGTCCTGGTATTCGAAGTGGGCAATGGAAAACCCGCCGCCGAACATCGGCCCGCGCGCGGGGCCCGCACTGATCGCGATCCGAGTGAGGTCGAACGGAAGATTGTACCCGACGATGAGAGTGCCCCCTTCCATCGCCTTCCACAAACGCTCATTCACAAACTCTCGACGGGAGAGGAGCCGGATCTCGGGGCGCCGCCGGTTGAGGGTGTCAGCCCGGCGTGAGTCGACGTACTCCTGCAAACACTGCCACCCGGCTGGGTTCATCTTGGGAAGCGCATCATCGTGGAAGAACCCTTCTTCGAGGCACACGAACGTCCCGTTCTCATTCCAGTGACCGAACCGATAGCTCCCAAACAGCAGTCGCTGCGTCGGGTCAGTGGTCGTTTCCGTGTCGAAGACGAGCACACTCTCGGGCCAGCCCAGCGCCTGTCGACCTTTCGCCTTGCTGACTTTGGGTGGAACGCGCTGCACAAACGCCCGGTAAGCCACGGGCAGGATGTCCGCCTCACTATCAGCGGGTCGATCCGCTATCGATTTCATGGCCGACTCCAGGGACGCTTGCGCCATTCCGGGAAGTCTTTATCCAAGCCGCGGACGATCGCCCGACCGCGTTCGGCGCCTTCGACGAACGCGTCACCCATGACCTTCAGAGATGAGCCCGCAGCCGTCATCATCGCGAGACCACGCTCGAGGAGGTTGTCTTCGGGCTTCAGGGGGACCCCATCATCCTGCTGCGCTGCCGAGAAGCGCGCGTGACAATTGAGGCAGACCACAATCGTCAGCTGAGCGTCGTGAGCTGCCCCGAGCGCGTGGTGTCGCTCCAGGAGTGATCGTGAGATGCGTGTAAGCTTGTCCGGATTCCGTTCGCCGCAGGTAACACAGACCGCGTCTGGCCCGAGCCGCTGCTGACGCCGATGTCTACGCCGAGCAGCGTCCATAGGATCGTATGGCATCGCTCGGTCCTCACGTGCTCGATTCATAGAGATCTTCGAATGTCACTTCGCCCGCGTGGGCGAGTCGATCAAGAAGCCGCGGATCAGTGACAAACGACATGCGGTGACCTTCGGCGGTGAGGGAACGTCCCGCGTATGGAGCAAGCGCTCGCCGGTCGCCTGTTCTCAAATACGTATCCACAGCATTCCAGTACTTCGCGAGTCTCGAGGCGGCCCGGGAGCTCGTCACATCGAGTACGACGAGCCCGCGTTCCGTCAGCACGCGCATCGGACGTCGCAACTCATCGAGCGGCACTGCGGAGTACCGACCCTCACGCTTACGCAGTGCCTGTCGCGCCTTCGCCAAGACCGTACGTGGCGCAACACCCGCTCGGCTGGCTGCGGCTTGGAGAGACCGGCCTTCGCGTCGCATGACCGCGACTGCGTGGAGAGCGCGCAGACGCGCGTCCTCGCGGTCGACACGGGCCCGCGGTCGCGCACGTGAATGAGACCGTGACCGACGACGGGTCTTCGTCACAACCCGACGGCGTCGCTTAGCGGCCACGATCGTCTCGCCGAGAAGTGCGCCGCTTCGCGGCGCGTTGCACATCAGATTGTCTGAACAGCCTGATTCCGCCTCTTGTCCTCCCGGCTGCAGGCAGCCGCCCGGCCCTCTCCATGGCGCGTATGGCGGCAGGCGTGACGCCCAGGATGCGCGCGGCGTCGGCTGTGCTCAGGAACTGGCTCATTTGCTTCCCCCGGTGGTCTCGCTTGCATGCGCGTCTAAAGGTCCGTCTTTGCAGTTCTATCAGCCCGAAATTCGCCTGTAGAGGGAGCCTCCTATCCAGTCTCGCGCACGTATGTTATTGTTGATGCATGCAGCAAGCGGTGGAAGTCACGCGGGATCAACTACTTGTGCGACTCCGAGAAGCAGGATTCCCGGTCTCGCGCGCCATGCTTTTGCGTTGGCAGGCCGTCGGCGTCCTTCCTAGACCGCGCCGAAAGGGGCTGGGCAGGGGAAAAGGAATTGCTGTGCTCTACCCGGAATGGACGATCGGATTGGCGGCCGTCATTGCCAACGCGCTGAAGCTGCATCGCAATCTGGATTGGGCTGCGTGGACCGCATGGATCTTGGGATTCCCACTCACTTTGTACGTGAAGGATCTGCTGCTCGAAGAGCTCTCGGATACGATTCGAAGTCTGCGGCGCGAGCATCGCCGGATCGCGAAAAGCGACAAACGTTCGGCCCTGCGTCGTGTTTCGCGCGGGACAGTCCCAAGGGCTCTCAAGGGAATGCGCACCGTACTACCACCTGAGAGTCTAGCGAAGTCATTGCGCATCGTTCTCGAACAACAACTCGGTGCTCTACGCACGGAGCAGTACACTTCCGACGATTGGCAGAGACTTCAAGACGGTTTCGTTGCGGAGTTTCTTCCTGGCGTACAAGACGATGACGCGCTCCCATCTTCTGCGGAGGTGGCGGCGGGATACCAAGTCTTGAGTGACGAACAGAGTCTCCCACGAATCGTCAATGCCTTGCGGAGTATGAACGCGCGAGTCCTTGAGATGGTGCGGAATGAAGCCCAGGCGCTCACGGAACACCTGGCGCAGGCAGTCGGGGCTCCGGTCCCGATAATCTCGACTGACGAGTTTCTTCGCTACTTCGCATTCCGAATCGTGAATCGACAAACGCGAGAACAAGCTGTAGGCACCATTCGGCTGCTCGGCTGGAAGCGTCCACCCGATCCGCCAGTAATTCGATGGGCGCGTGCGAGTACTTCACAGGAAACAGGAGTGTCCCCATGACGGTAACACGGCTTACCTACGGCGAGTCGACCCCCCACCACGGGGTTCTTACCTTATCCGGCTATGGGCTTCGCATCGCCGTGGAGCGGGGCCACCTCATCGTTGAGGACGGGGTCGGGAGTGCCCGACGGGTTGGACGCTTCAGCCGCATGGACCGCGATCTCAAACGGGTAGTCATCATCGGTCAAAGTGGGATCATTACGCTTGATGCCATCGCGTGGCTGCACGGAGTAGGCGTCACGCTCGTACACATCGGAAGCGATGGCAGGCTGCTCCATGTGATGTCGCGTTCTGCCGCGCAGCACGCGCCCTTGAAGCGAGCGCAAGTACTCGCGGCGGAGTCGGGGTTGGCGCTTAGCCTGAGTCTGGAACTCGTCGCCGCAAAAATGCGCCGCCAGCATGCACTGCTCGATCGTCTGCCGGGAGCCGGCGCAGTACGTGAAGAGATGCGGGACCGTCTCGAGGAGCTCGCAGAGGTGACCACCTTCGCCGAGTTGCGGCGAACAGAGGGCCTCGCAGCGCGGGCGTACTGGACGGCGTGGCAAGCAATGCCGATCCAGATTCGGCGGGCTGATCTTCGCCGGTGCCCCACGCACTGGACGCGCTTTGAGGCGCGAACGTCCCCGTTCCCAGGGTCCAAGTCACCGCGACGGGCAGTGAACCCTGCGAATGCGATCCTTAATTACCTGTATGCACTCCTCGAGGCCGAGGCGCGCATTGCAGCGCTCGCAGTTGGGCTCGATCCGATGGTGGGGCTGCTCCACACGGACCATACATCGCGCGACTCCCTGGCTCTAGATTTGATGGAACCGGCGCGGCCGAGTGTTGACGCCTGGGCAATAGACTTCTTCACCAAACACGTCTTCGGGTGGAGCGAGCTCTTCGAAACGGGCGAGGGGCAATGCCGTCTCCTACCTCCACTGACCCACATCTTGTCGCATACCGTGCCCCGATGGGCACGAACCGTGCTCCCCATCGCGCAACACGTCGCAAAGGAACTGCGCGCAGATGCTGGACACCGTCGAGCGCAGGTCCAGCGATCCATGCCGCGCGATCACCGGGCGCAGCGCCGAGTGATGCGAGAATTCGCACCGAGACTGACACGCGAGATTGACCCTCGGTATCAGCCAGCAACGGTAAGGAGGCGTCAGCAGGTAGTGGCGAAGGTTCGAGAGGCCAATCAGCGATGGGAACGGGCGGCGCATTCGCCGGTGACTCGGGAGGACTATCTTCGCAACGTTGCGCCAGCGCTTAAAGCTCTCAAACTGGTCGATGTTGTTCGGGCCACGGGGCTATCGAAGGCGTCCTGCAGCCGCATCCGGCGCGGGCTGTCTGTCCCGCATCCGAGGCACTGGGAGAACCTCGCGGTGCTCGGCACAAACCGTTTATTCCAGTGTGACAACGCAAGTCTGGCGCGGTGAGCCGGGGAAATATGCCCACGCACCAGCACGGAGCTCATTCTCCGCCAATTTCACGATCAACAAAACGAGAAAGAGCGCGCCAGTCGACGGCTCTTCGACTATTGCCTGCATGGTGGCGCTATCGGTCGAGCTCGGTATCAGCGCAAAGGACGGGTGGGAATGCCATTCACCCAGGTAGTTGAACCGAGTAAAGTCGTAACGTGTTCGTCGAAAGAAGTTCTCCAACTTGGCGAAGCCATCCTTTATAGCGCGCACAAAGGAGGCGAACAAGCCAACTGCCTCCACGGTCGCTTCGACAACCACAAAACTCCCTTTGGCGATATGCTCACCGAAGAGCATACCTCCGGTTTCCCGCTCACCCGCACGGATGCAAGCACCCTTCAGTAGGGATACCGTCTCCGGGCTTAGTTTGATTCGTAGCTGCGAGCTCAAGTCAGAAGCGTCTCGACGATCGCGAGCTTGTCCGGATCGGGTGCGCTGGGTTTCGTCCAGCATCGCTCACACGAAAAATCATCGGTACGAACGGGGATAGACCGTGTCTCGAAGGCGCGCTCGAAGATCCAGCCGCGTCGCAAACCAATAACGGCTATGGCACTCCATCCTTCGAAGTCCTTTTTAAGTATTCGAAGAACGGCAGATGTCAAAGCACCAGCGATCACGGTAACATCGGCGTCGCTTGCTATCACCGGTGCATCGGCCGAGCCCCCACCATAGTCCTGGGACCCTCCGCGCGGTGCGGCCGGCCACTGCTCCAAATGCGCAAGAAAGGCGGCTCGAACGCACGAAGGACACGGAGTAAAGTCGGGTGCTGCATAGGCAACGTACCCACCCAGGCCCCCAGCGAATACTTCTGCCCAGACCAAGGGTCGGCGTTCTTCGGAGGCCAGGTCGGCCAGGAAATTGAACGCTTCCGTGCTTGCCGTCGCATCCACGATAACGTCGGCTTGCATGAGGCTCTCTGTTGTACGCGTGTGCACTAACGGATTCGAAGCGTCCGCGACGTCGTGGGGGGCCTCCGTGACGGTGACGGGATCCTTCGCGACATCACGGATGCGTGCCGCAGCGGCTTCCACCTTCATCAGACCTACGTGACTGTAATCGGCGTCATGGCGCAATACGTTGCCGGGAAGAAAGACATCACCATCGACAACGGCTATGGTCTGCACTCCCGACCGGGAGAGACTCGTGGCGACTTTGCTTCCAATCGACCCAACGCCAACGATGGCGACGTTTGCGCTTTTGGTGGCCGCTGCCATTGCACCCAATCGGTCCGCGATATGATCCGTCGATGGGACTGAAACGATAGTCCGCACGGGCTCATCGGTCTTCTCAGGGATCCAGCGTGCAAGAACACCCGTCCCCCTGAAGAGAAGGATAAGACCAGTGAGGGATTCGACCTGAGCACCTTCGACGCCCACCTCGCGGAGAAAATTGCGAAACTCGCCGACAACCGTCGGGGGCGACGCGGCATCACGAGCAATCCTTACTGCATGACCCGCGTGACGATACCCAGTCGCGATCCGTGGAGGGAGTGCCCCCAGTTCCGTTCCCGATGGTAGATGTGTTGCCCAGTACACCAGAGCAGCGTCTTCGAGGAACAGCACGTACTCGAATGCTACAGCGGTTGAGGTGACCGTATCAGCGGCAGCCAAGAGCGCGGGCGTCACAATTAGCCGATAGACGGTTCCCCGGACCGACATGCCGAGTGTGTGCAGGTGACGCGACGGTATGGAAATGGGTTCGACCGCGCTGTGACTTTCCAGTACCAGAAGTTTGTGCGCGCTGGCGATCATATCGGCACCAGTGAAACGGGAGTGCCAATTGTCCGGACCTAGTTCAAGGCATAGAACTCCGTCGCCTCCGAACTGGTGCGAGCTGAGGGGCGTCCCGTAAGGGATGGGCCGCACGGACGGGCACTCTCCAGGATACCGTGGTGGAAAACGCAGCTCGACCGTTTGTGTACGCGAACCCAACGTCAAATCCGCAGTAACCCACAGGTCACCGGTCGGCTGTCTCTTCCACACGTATGCGGAGACGATACCGCGGCTGACCAATTGCTGAAGCTGTTCATTTTCGCTGAGCACCCGCTGGGGCAGCCGTTGCCACCAAAAACCCGGCACTATGCGAAGCCCTCCGGCCGATTGGGAGGCCGAACGGCCGCCGCCGGAAAAGAAGCCTTTGCAGTAGGGGCGTCTGGAAATCTTGACCCGAACACCTCCCGCCAAAGACGCGCGCTCTCATTCTTGTCTGCTGATGCGAGCGCGCGTTCCGCCTTCGTCAAGCCCGCCTTTATGTGAGCGATGAACACCTTGAAATCGCCCGCTGTCAGTCGGTGAAGAACGTTGTGGGTCGGTACGCCAGGGTCGGAAAGGCTTGGGACCACATTAGCCACGGCGTACGCCTCGTAGGACGTTAGGATATTGCGGAGCAACTGCACGAAACCCTCCGCATGGTCTCGCTTCCCCGAGTCGAGCTTCTCACCCGCGATCCGCTCAAGGAGGTAGCCCTTCGGGTACACAGGCTCCTGATACGTTTCCTCTCGCCACCACTTGAACATCTTTACAAGCGGTACGAAGTAATTGCCGCTCCCTTTGTTCAGCTCGGTCGTCCACTCCAATTGTCTTTTTGGATGAGTGTCGACCCACCTCTGAAGATCGCGGTCCGGAATCTGCAACGGTTGAGCCTTCCACGACTGCGCCTCGTCCAGCGCGCTGACGTTACGTACCTCCGCAAAGAGTCCCTGGGTGCGCAGCTCGCGGGAAGCGGCGATGACTACGTCCATTGTTACGTAGCTAAGCTGAATACATAGCGACCGGGTCTGCGGGGTAACCTTACCTGGATAGTATTTCTCAAGCGTCTTCTTCAGACGCGCAATTGCGGCTGATGCAGCGACGGTGTCGGGGTCGAGTGTTGTCACGACCACGATGTCAACATCCTTCCCTGGATGGATTGCCGTACGCCTCCGGTAGGACCCCTGGAGAAACGTATTGACGTGGATCGTCCCGAAATCGGCATCCTCGGCGAGTCGTTTCCGTAGCGTCGTATGACCTGTCTGCTGATCTGCCTTGGCGGTCTCGGACGGCTCGATCTCAGAAAGGAAGTCATTGAAATACGATGGAAGATTCATCTGTAATTCTCCCTCAGTCCTATGTAGCAATGGCCGGCGCGTACGTACCTGTTCCACCGAAATCGTACTCGTACATCGTGATGGGGCCGACAGCAGCAGACCGCTGTCCTAGTAGGAACGCCAAGCTGACGGGGCAAGCCGGAAAGACATGGAAGCGCTGTCCCCTCCGCTCATGCGTCGCATCCCTTATCGCGCTTACAAGATGGTCAGCCAACGCGCGCGCGTGTGACCCGTCTCGAATCGACCCTGGTCCGAGTTCTTGAAGCCTGACGTCGACCAGCATACCCACCTGCGGCGCTACAGTCGCGATTGCTTTGCGAACGTCTCTTATCACGTCGTGAGTGACTGAGATCGCTACAGCGACCTCTGGACCATCGCCGACTGATTCCGTCGAGACCTGCCACGATTGCGGACCTGCGGAACCCGTACCCGAGGTGTCCCATAACTCCACACCGTCATAGCTCTTTTGGCGCAGCAGGATCGGGATACCCGCCTTCGAATTGAGCACTGTGCCGGCGTACCAGCCGATGCACAGATGCGCGTCAAGCGCGACCTGAACCGGTTGTGGCAGTGATGCTGCGGCAGGTAGGTCGTCATCGATTCTGTCTCGAATTGCCTGCCAGCCGTTGGGGTCGAGCAACCGTCGGCCCTCAAACAAGTTGGTTAGATCGATTACCAACGCAGCGTCCGTAGTCGGTTCATGCGCGTGCCGTTGAAAGCTCCGGATGGCGCATGTGGACCTGAATGGCACCGCGCCCTCTGTTCGCAGCTTCTCGGCCTTGACAAGCTTTTCAAGGTCCTCCCGAGTAAACTCACGCCGGCCGTCGGCCAGAAGCCGCCCTGCCAAATCATCATAGGGACTATGATTCGTTGCGAGATCGGGGGGCTGGAGTCCTGCGAGCTGACACCGGTCCGCAAGCCACTGCCCGGCCTCAGACTGGGATACTGCTTGCACGCAGAGCCGCAGGCGGCGAATGAACTCGTCGAACTCCAGATCGGTCAAGAGGGACAGATGCGCACGCCATGTTGCGCGGATCTTGCCAACGCCTGAGGATGGCCCGCTCGTGAAAAAGGAGTTGTGGAGCTTGCCGGTGTCCCGAATAAGCGATGCGAGCGGATCAGTCGTGCACCACGGCCAGTTCGTGACCAGGGTCAGTCTGATGTTCGGCTGCTGCTCCCGAAGATCCTTCCAGGACGCCGCGAACCCCCAGAGCATAGAACGCGTCGTGCCGGTCCAGGCCGGATCGATCAAATTGCCAGAACTTATGCATTGTCCCTGCGCGACATGGAACTTGATCTGATGAAAGTCGATACGAACGAAGCTGTCCGCGTCGGCCACACCGGGCGTCGACCAGTAGACGACAACATCGTCCACCGCATCGACTCCTCGGTGCTCCATGACAACTTTTTCGACACGCGGTGGCGCATCGACGTAGAGCATTGGTAATGCCATCCGCCAGAAGAATCGAAATTGATAACGCGACCCTTCTAGGGCGGCAGCTAGTGCAGGAGCTGTCATTTTTTGCGGCGGCACCGCGGCTTAGTAGACGTGCAGTAAATCCTCCACCGCCACAAAGCTAACTAATGTGTGAAGGGCGTTCTCGTGGCAGATTATTGTGAGCAGGGCATGAACATGGTGCTGGAACCCGCTGTTCGACGAAAGAGGAGAAGCGTCAGGACCCCTTCTCTCTTATCCCCCGCCAGCTTCAAGCGCTTGTTAGGCCGCAGATTAGGAACGTATTCTGTGCCAGACGGACTTCCCCCAATTAGACAAGACGCCGGTGAGACTGTCGCAAGTGAAGGAACCCTGGAAGGTAGGCGTCCAACCCTGCAGCTGAACGTCGAAGGCAAGTGCCCCCGACGCACGATCCAAGCGAATGGCGGCGAGGGCGTAGAAGGTCGAATCGAACGCGCCTTCGGCTGAACGATGTGCTCCGGTTATCTCTCCGCTCGGCGCCCGGGCGAAGTAGAACTCGGTACCACCCACATCTCCGGTTTCAGTACCGACGGCAATGTCCGAGAATACCAGCGTGTCTCGAAGCGTCGTGAGTGAATCGAGACACGACGAGATGAGGAGCTAAGCCGACGTTTTAGGTGCGCTGACAGGCGTCGAACGAGGCGTGGCATCCCGTGCTGTGCATGCCATCGCGACTAACGCACTCAGCCACAAGATACCGAGTGATGGTCGCATAGTCTGCGGCCTAACGGATCGCGCTTAAGCTGCGGCGCGCTAAAAAAAGATTCATTCCCTAATCTACGCGCGCCGCCAGCTTCAAGCGCTTGTTAGGCGCCCGCCCGGCGGAGCTGCGACTCACGACAGCCCAAACCAAGCGAGATTCAGCAGAATTAGACCAAGGATTATGAAGAACGCTCCGGCAACGCGACCAATCCGACCACGCAAGAATACCCAATTGCGGCCCTTGCCCTGAATCCAGAGCTCGTGTCCTCGCAGGCCGGCATAGCCATCACGTACCAAAAGCACACCAAAGACGGCGGCGCCGAAACGCAAGAGGATATCTGAGCTAGCTCCCATGGATGAGGGCGCCTAACGGATTGCGCATAAGCTGCGCGGTGGGGCGGCCACAAACGAGACAAACCAGCTCCACCAGAAGTGGCCGCCCCGGCGCGTCAGCTTCATGCGCTGGTTAGGCGGCGCCCGTCGTGCAATGCGGCAAGACACCCAGGTACTCAATTTCAGAGAGTCGAAAGCTGCCTGTTAGGGTGGCACTGGGGCCGCCGAACTCTGGAACAACCTGATACAGGGTCATCGACAAGTGACCCCAGACCTGGCCCCTTGTGATCGAGTCAATGGTGAACGAGCTGATTGGGGGATCTGGCTTGGTGTCGCTAATGCGCTTGTGGCGCACGATTACGGTGGCTGAATCCGCGGTTAGTGAGCCTGTTCCTAGGGGCACGGTGAGCGAACTAGGACACTGACTGTTACCTGGAGGAACCTGAGTCACTTGGATGCTGTCGCCGATGAAGTACACCGTCGCCCACAGCCCGCCTTGGGTGGGGTATGAAGCAAACTCGCCGAATGAACCCGTATATGATCGAAGCCCGCTATCACTGTAAACGACTTCATACTTGTAACTGCTCGCAAATTGACCAAATGGCCCAGCGCCGTTCTGACACGCAAGGGCAAGTGCCAGAATAGCAGTCGGAATCCGGACAACTCGCCAAAGGGTAATGCTGCCATCCGATTCTAGAGGGTTAGGCGGCGCCGCCTAACGGACCGCGCTTAAGCTGCGGCGCGCTGAAGAACGATTCATTCCTTAATTTACGCGCGCCGCCAGCTTCAAGCGCTTGTTAGGCAGCGCGCCAACGGACCAATAGTCGCGCACACGTAACGGTGAAGAACCAAGCACGGACCAAAGCCATGCTTCCGATGCCGAATCCGCCTCCGATTCCAAGAATGCCCATTGCGATCCAAAGCGGACCGATTGAGAACCGTCGGTCAACCACAATCTGCGCGGCCTGTGCCACGAACCCACCCACCAGGCACCAAAGGACAATCAGCATCTCTCTGGTTTCTGGCGACACATAGAATCGCCGTTCGGCGATCGATGTATAGGCGATCGCCCATGCAACCGAGACCACGGTCGCGACTGGTTGCCACTTGAATGCTCGGACGCCTAGCCAACTGACGTAAGCGGCGGTACCCGCGAGGAAGAGGAGCGCGACCCAGAGTTGCCAAGGTGGCCTGCGGCGCCCGCCACCCCAACCACTGGACCGGTATATGTGTGGTGGGGTTGGCGGAGCTTCGAGAACGGTTGGCATCCGCGCTGCCTAACGGATCGCGCTTAAGCTGCGGCGCGCTGAAGAAAGATTCATTCCCTAATCTACGCGCGCCGCCAGCTTCAAGCGCTTGTTAGGCGGCTTCACTGTCGCTGAGGCAAGGGAGCGGGAAGTTGGTCTCCTACCAGCGCGTGGCTCGTACTGATCTGGTCAACCAGCTCGGGAGTTTCCCGAGCACGGGAACCGCTGATCGCGAGTGCGCGCACAAAGTAGGACACCGCTTCGCGGTGACGCGCAAAGATGCTAGCGCAATACGCCAGACCCAGCCATGCATCGATGTCAGCTACGCGAGCTGCGAGGCCCGTCTCGAGGTAGCGCGTCGCGGTGGCGCAGTGTTCTCGTGACTCATCCGACCGTCCCAATTGGGTGGCCGCAACCGCCGCATACGTGTGCCCGTCCGCGAAGGAGGAGTCGAGGCCGATTGCGACCGCAAAGGCGTCGGCTGCGGGCCCAGCCCGGTGCAGCCCGAGTTGAGCACGGCCAAGCTTGTAAGCCATGATCGGGTCCGTGGGCCACAGGACGGTCGCGCGCGCATAGAGTTTACGAGCATCGTCAAACTGGCGGGCGTCAAGCATGGCGGCGCCGACCTCGCTATAAGTGCCCGCGCGTTCTCCCTCAAGGGCAAATAGTTCGCCAAGTGGCTTCCACGCGTCTCGGGCACGGTAGAAACGAGCGAGGGCAAGCGCGTATTGACGTAGGGCCTCGGGGCTGCGAGGCTGCGCCTTTGCCATTTGGCGACACACGTCGATTTTCAGGTCGCCATCGTCCAATGGTGCGCAACTTTCGGCGAAAACCCGCACCTTGACGTGGTGAAGGGGCGACATGATGGCCCACTGCACCCCATAATGAGTTTGATCGAGCACGAACGTCTGAAAGTCGACGTCCTGTGGGTGGCCCGGTGGCGGGCGTTGGTCAGTCTCGCACGCCAGGCGCGTCTCAAGGCGTATTCGCGTCCAAGCGCCGGCAGGCTCCACGGCGATGGTGAGTTTCGTTCCCGGATAGACGAGGCCTCGCCAGAGGGTGAAGGTTGAACTGCTCGGCCATGAGAAGCTCGGGGCGGTGACAAACGGTCCGGTCGTGTCCGTGAAGGTGTAACCGAGAGCGGTGATCGACTTGACTACCTGCTTGACGACGACGTCCGGGGCGTGCGGCTCGACCCACGTGTCCTGTTGCACCGCGGTACTTGCTCGTCCAATTGGACAGGAAGGGCTTTGCGTCATCGCCGCCAGCGACGAAGTCACCCAGATGAGGAGGAAAAGCGAAAGAGTGGCCGGGTTCATCGGTCGTGTGAAGGAGTGAAGGCGCCTAACGGATCGCGCTTAAGCTGCGGCGCGCTGAAGAAAGACTCATTCCTTAATCTACGCGCGCCGCCAGCTTCAAGCGCTTGTTAGGCGGACGCTCAGGGCGCTCGCAGGGCAATCGCGATGGCACCGATAC
>Ga0184618_10000116_pt1 | contig 18461 bp, 14 predicted proteins | sample PLM0_30_b1_FD_133159 | JGI IMG/M metagenome (GOLD analysis project Ga0184618, IMG submission 133159) | Groundwater sediment microbial communities from an aquifer in East River, Colorado, USA - PLM0_30_b1 | ecosystem: Environmental > Terrestrial > Soil > Riparian zone | place: USA: East River...
AGTTCTGCGCCAGTCCCCAGGTCTGGAGGTAGTTCGGCATCATCACGGCGACTTTGTCGCCGGGCTCGATCAGCCGCCAGCAGGTGACGAAGTTCGCCTCCGAGCTGCCGGTGGTGACGAGGACCTGGTCGGGGGAGGCGCCGGGGTAGAGCGCGGCGATCCGCTCGCGCAGCACGTCGGTGCCGTTCGACTGGCTGTAGCCGAGGCGCACGTCGAGCAGCGGCATGGCGGACGCGCCGGCCAGGCCGAGCAGCTCCTGAATGCTGAGCGGGTGGACGCCCGATTCGGAGAGGTTGAACCGGACGCGGTTTTCCCAGGTGCTCTGCCAGCGCTCGAGCTCGAACGGGATGAATTTGGTGGGGGTCATGGGTCGTAAAGCTGCCGCAGTTCTTCCGGTTTCTCCAGCCAGTAGTCCGGCGCCAGATCGGCGAGGTGCACGCGGTCGAACGGTCCCCAGAGCACGGCGGCCGTCTTCACGCCGGCGGCGCGGCCGCACTCGAGGTCGTGGCGCGAGTCGCCGATGAACACAGCCCCCTCGGGGCTGACGTCCAGCAGCTGGAGCGCCTTGAGGACCGGCTCGGGGTGGGGCTTGGGGTGGATGACGTCGCCGGCGCCGACGACGATCTCGAACGCCTGGTCGAGTCCCGCGAGTTTCAGGCCCTTCATCGCCCCGTCCTTGAGCTTGCTTGTCACGAGGCCTAGGCGCTTCCCTTTCGCTTTCAGCTTCAGGACCTCGGCGACCACGCCTTCATACGGTTTTACCAACGCATCATGGTGTGTCAGGTTGTAGGCGCGGTAGGTGGCGACCATCGCCTCGATCTCGGCTTCGTCGTCGGTCCAGAGGCGGAACTGCACCCACAGGGGGGTACCGAGGCCTTTCATCCAGACATCGTCCGGTGGGGTGGGCATGCCGCCGCGGTGCACCTGCATCGTGTGGCGGTACGACCGAAGGATCAGGTCGATCGAATCGATGAGGGTGCCGTCGAGATCGAAGAGGAAGGTGGAGAACACCTCCCCTACCTCGACGTGAACAGTTTCCGGTCGATCTTGGTCGAGTCCCCGATCACGGCGAATGTGAAATTCCGAAGGTAGCGCTGGGCCACGCGCTGGATCTCCTCCGGCCGCACGGCGCGGATCTGGTTGATGAGCGCCTCGGCGCGCTGCCACCCGCCGCCGAGCAGCTCGTAGCGGCCCAGCCGATCGGCCTGGCTCATGTTCGCTTCCTGGCCCATGAGGTACTGCGTGAGATAGGTGTTGATGCTCTGACCGATCCGCGGCAGGGATATCGGCTCCTCCTGCAGGCGCTGCACTTCGGCGAGCATCACCTTCAGCGTGGTATCGGGCTCGACGGCCGTGACGTAGATGATCCCGGTGTTGGCGCGGTGGTTCTGCAGGCCGGCGAACACCGCATAGCTCAGATTGCGCTTGGTCCGGACTTCCTCGAACAGCCGATCGGAGAGGATCTCCATGGCCGCGCGGAGCGCGGGGTAGTCACCGTCGGCCAACCCTACGGTGGGGAATTCCCCGACGACATAGTTGGTGGGCAGGTCGCGCTGGACCACGGTGACGGACGGAGTCCGCGCCGGCGGGGCCGGGGGCACCACGGCGGTGCCGCCCCGGGCGGGGAGCGCGCCGAACGCCGCGGCCACCTTCGCCTGGAGTTCCGGGCGCGGCACGTTCCCCACGACCACCAGCAACAGGTTCTCCTTGGTCATGCGCTGAGCGTGCCAGCGGGCCAGGTCCGCGCGGGTGAGCTTCGTGATGGACGCCTCGGCACCCGTCGCGTCCACGGCGTAGGGGTGACCGGTGAAGAGCGCGCTGTCGGCGAGCCACCGCAGGTACGTATCCGCGTCGTCGTGGCGCTGGCGCAGGTCGTTGAGGATCTGGTCGCGCGCCACCCCGATTTCCGTTTCCGGGAAGGTGGGGTGCAGCGCGGCTTGCGTGAACAGGTCCCAGGTCTCGTCCCAGTGCTCCCGCACGCCGCGCGCGGTGAAGACGGTGTAGTCCCGATCGGCCTCGGCGGAGAACTCGACGCCGGTCGCGGTGGCGCGCGCCGCGAAGGCGTCCTTCCCGTACTTGGCCGTGCCCTGCGTGGCCATCGCCCCGATGAACCGCTCGATCCCCGCGGTGGCGGGCGTCAGGTTGGCGCTGCCGCCCCGGAGGTAGAGCCGCACGGCGATCACCTCGTTGGCGGCGATCGGCTTGAGGATGACCGGGATCCCCGCGACGGTGAACTTGGCCACGGCAGGAGCGGGCTGTTGCGCCGCGAGCGATGTGGCGGCGAGCAGTCCCAGCAACGTCACGGCGCGGTTCATGGCACGACTCCCGGCGGCAGCAGCGCCTCGGGGGTGAGGGTCATGGCGGCCCGAGCCTCCGGACTGATCAGGACGCCCACCACGCTCGGCTTACCCACGAGGTAGCGGCGCGCGTAATCGGCCAGGGCGCTGCGGGTGACCGCCTGCATGTTGCGGCGGTAGCCGAGGTAGTAGTCGAGGTCAGCCACCGCCCACCAGAAGCCGACGGTGTGGGCGAAGCCACTCGACTCCTCGCGCTCGTACGCTCCCTGGACGGCGATCTGGTTGCGCGCCGCGGCGAGCTGCGCATCGGTGAAATACGCCGAGTCCGTGAACTGCCGGATCTCGTCGTACACGGCGCGTTCCAGCGCCAGCAGCTTGTCGGGCGTCGTCTGCGCGAACACGCTGATCGGGCCCACGTGGTTGAGCGTGTAGTAGTTGAGGTCCACCTGGAACGCGAGGCCGCTGTCCACCAGGCGCTTCCACCAGCGGCTCGTGGGGTTGCGGAGCACGGTGGAAAAGACGTCCGCGGCGTACGTGGCGCCCGGGTCCTGCCCCACGCTCGGGCCGTTCCACTGGATGAGCAGCGTAACGCTGTTCACGGGCTTCTCGACGATGACCGCCCGCGAGCGTGTGAGTGGTGGCGGATCCGGCGCGGGCTGCGCAAACGCGTCGGCGCCGCGCGGCCAGTCGCCGAAGATGCTGTCCGCCAGCGTAAGCCCTCGCGCCGGGGTGATGTCGCCCGACAGGATCAGGGCCGTGTTGTTGGGGACATAGTAGCGCTGCTGGATGGCCCGCATCTTCTCCTGCGTCGCCGTCGAGATGATAGCCCGCTCGCCGATCACGTTCTTATGGGAGTAGAAGGCGGGGGTGTAGAGGGTGCGGGCGACCTCGCGGAACAGATGGAAGAACGGGTTGGCTTCGTTGCGGTCGAACTCGCCCAGCACCACCGGCCGCTCGCGCTCCAACTCCTCCTGCAGGAACAACGGCGACCGGATCGCGTCCTCCATGAACTGCATCGCGGGCGCCAGGCTGTCCACACCCACTGTGAAGAAGTAGTTGACCCGCTCCTCCGACGTCGTCCCGTTCCAGACCAGGCCCAGCTCGTTGCTGCGCTCGAGGTAGCGCTCCTGGCTCGGGATCGCCCGATTGGCCTTGAAGTACATGTGCTCGTAGAGGTGGGACAGACCGTCGTACTCGGGCGGCTCGGTGAACGCCCCGTTCCGGACATCCAGCTCCACGGTGACGATCGGCACCGCGTGGTTCTCGATGACGACGACCTCGAGACCGTTGGGGAGCGTGCGGGACGTGATGGGCAATTGCTGGGCGGCGAGCAGGGGGGGGGGGGGCGCGGTCCACAGCGCGAAGGCCAACCCCGGAACGATCAACCGGCGGGTGTGCATGGACGAACGTTGGCGGCCCGCGCGCGCGACGTCAACGTGGGCGCGACGCGCGCCTGTCGGGCTTACCGGACCGCGATGCCCAAGGCGACGTGATACATCGTCGCGATGACGTCTTCCACGCGCGTCGTGGGGAGGACGAGATCGCCGATCGCGTTGACGACGGCCGCCGCGTTGACCGTGAGCGCGAACTTGCGCGATATGGGCAGGTCGAAGCCAAGGCCATAGGTCAACCCGACGCCTACGCCCTCCGCAACGACGGGTTGGCCTGGGGATGGGAAGACCGTGAATTTCCCTTGCCCGGTGCCGACGCCGCCCTTCAGAAAGAACCCGGAACGCCACGGGAACCACAGCACCACGACGGCGATGGTTCCGGTTTCGGCGACGACCGAGGTGTCCCGCGTGCCGAACCCGAAGGTCTTGTCGAGAAATCCGAAGGTCTCGACGCCCAGCAGGACCTTGTTCGACAGCGTGCCGCCCACGCGGAAGCAGGAACCGAACCCCGTCTTCGTGGTCACCTCGGTAGACGCGGAGGAGGCGATCCGCACGAGCGACGGCCCATTACAGAGCTCGGCCCAGAGGCCGGTGCGGTGGGGTCGTTGTGCCGCGAGCGGCGTGGTGACGACGCCCAGCAGGGCGATGGCATGCCAGGGGGAGACTCTCATTGTGGCGTCCGCTGTCGGGACACCCATGTCCAGCTCAGGAGGACGCGCACCTCGGGGAACTGGCGCTCCTGATCGGGCCGGTCGGAATAGCGGCTGAGACGGCCGTAGTCGATGCCCTGGGCGGTGAGGCCGAACCGACGGGTGACGGGCAGCGTGAGTTCGAGGCCGCTCGCCTCGACGTAATGGTCCGCGCTCGCGCCGCTCACGGCGTGCACGTATTCCGACTGGAGGAAGTACACGACAAACGGGACGCCGGCGATCTCGAGCACGCCCTGCAGCCGGATGCCCACCCCGGGGCCGAAGTCGTAGGTCCGCTCGCCCACGCCCGTCCCCGGGGCGTCGATCCCGCCGAGGATGATGCCATCGAGATAGACCTGGGTGCGGAACCTCACGTTGCGGGAGAGGCGCCAGCGGGACGAGATGCCGAACTCGACGCTCTGGCCGCCGATATGGTACGCCGAATTGCTGGCGTAGTCGAAGCGCTGATTCACCTGGAACAAGTGGCGATGCCGCGCCTCCGGCCCGGTCATTTCCTTCCCGTAGAGCCGACCGGACGCGCGCAGCAGGTTGATCCCGCCCTCGCCGATGGCGGCGCGCACGATGAACGCATCGAACGGTTTGTGGTAGGGCTCGAGCCAGGGATCGCCGTAGACGAGGTCCATCATGACCGTGGGCAGCCCGCCGGCGGTCTTGATCAGAGAATCGGACAGGATGCGCGCGCCAGCGTGCAGGCGTACCACGAGGAGCCCGGGTGTGTGCTCGGGCGGATTGGGCTCCTGCGACACGCGGCGGCGGCCCAGGAACCGGTTCAGTCCCCCGATCGGATCGAGGGGCAGGGTGGCGAGCTCGCGCCGGAGCCGCCGGCCGCCATGCGCCTGGTTGTCGCGGATCATCGCGGTGAGGCGGTGGAACATCTCGCCGAGGGCGATGCCACCGAAACTCGTCATGAAGAAGTCGTTCAGCGCCGGGCGGTTGTTCTCGCCGAGGAACTCCCACGTCCAGGAGCCGAGGAAGGAGAGTGGGGCGGACTCCCAGAACCCCATGCCGCGGGAGCGGCCGGCGTTGAAGTAGAGGCTGCCATGGTAGGGATGCATGAAGAGGTTGGTGCCGAACTGATTCTCGTCCCACTCCCAGCCGGCCCTGAGGTTGCGCGACCACGAGTTGAGGCTGACCCGCTGCGTCGGCATGTCGAGGCAACACACGTCCAGGCGATTTACGAACACGTTGACGAGGAGGGCTTGCTGCACGGCCGGGAACGCGCGGGCTCGCGACACGGGGCCGCGCGGCGTGGAATCGGGCGGCGGCGTTTGCACTTGCTGCGCGTGGAGAGCGGCGGGCGCTCCGAGGAGGAGGGCTACTGCAACGCGTGCCGGGAGGTGAGCCAAGGCTGCGAACATGCCTCCATGGCGACCACCCGGCAAGAGCTACCCGACGACGAGAGCCGCAACGAGCTGCACCTCGGGCTCCGCGGCTTCGTGCTGGACGTCCGGGAGCCGGTGGTGCCAGACGAGTAGATCGCCGACGGCCAGCGGCGCGCGGCGCGCGAGCAATTCTTCGAGCAACAGTTCCTCGCCGGCCGTCATGCCCGACGCGAGGCGGGAGACGAGCGTATCGAGCGCGGTGAGCTGCTTGGCGTCGCCACGTCGTGCCGCGCGGCGCGCGACCGAGAGCACCCAGGGGATCAGGCGGCGAGCGAAGCGGTCCCGGTCGCTCGCACGCCAGCGGGCGTCCTGCACCGCGGCGAGCCGGGCGCGGACCAGAGGCGCGGCAACGTCGGCGACGCGGTGCAGCAGGGCCCGATCGAGCGGGATCGGCTCGGCACCCTCGGCGGCCACGAGGAGGGCCGTCGCGGCGGCGGGATCCGCGTGGGCGCCGCCTTCGTCGACGACGATCGCCTCGACGAGTCCTCCGATCCCGACGACGAGCACGGTGGCGGGCTTTGCACCGCGCACCGCGGCGCACGCGCCCGCCGGCGCGTCGTTCGCCCAATGGCGGGCCGGCTGCTCGAGGCGGTCGCACCAATCGAGCATGGGCTCGCCGACGCCTGCTCCGCGAGTGGTCTCCACCTGTGCCGCTCCCGCCATCACCTGCGCGGACACTTTGGCGGCGAGGCGCTGCTCCAGCGCGAGCGCGTCCGCGAGCGGCTCGGGTGGGAGGAACGCGACGGTCGCGACGCCGGCGTGCGGGGAACCCAGACGGTCAATCCGCCCCACCCGCTGGGCGAGTCGCGCCGGGCTCCACGGCAGATCGTAGTGCACCACGCGCTCGGCGTCCTGGAGGTTAAGTCCCTCGCTCAGGAGGTCAGTGGCGATGAGGAGGTCCGTGTCCAGGGCGGGGGCGGGTTGCGGCGCGCCCTGCGCCGCCGGCGCGAACGCGCGCAACACGTCTTGGCGCGTCGCCCGGCCCGCTGCGAAATGTCCTCCCCCTTTTCCGGCCGCCCCGAAGACCGCGGCGGCCCGGCGCCGGCCCAGCCGCTGCAACAGATGCCGTACCGTCGCCCGCGCGTCGGTGAACACGATGGTCTTGCCGGGCCGCGCATCGAGGAGGCGCTCGAGCGTATCGGCCTTGGGATCACGCGCATCGGCGGCGAGAGCGCGCAGCCGCGCCAGCTCGCGCCGGTCGCCCGGATGCGGAGCCGCTCCACCCTGCTCGAGCAGGAGGGGGAAGAGCACGAGCTGCACGTCGAGGGCGTCGGCGCGCGGGAAGCAGCGCTGAAACTCCCGCGGGGAGAGGCCCCGCCCCTCGGTCGCCGCCCGCGCGGCGAGGTCCAGATACGCCTCGAAACGGACGAGGCTCGCGCGGAACGCCGGCAGGCTCGACGCCAGGCGGCGCAGCAGGAGGAGCCGCAGCAGCGGCGCCGCCGGGCCGCCCGCGGTGAGGCGCCGCACCCCGCGCACGAGCGCCTCGACGACGACGTCGGGCGCGGCCCCGACCCGAACGATCGTGGCGTCGGTGCGCCCCGGAAATGACAGTGCGACGGGCCCGTTGCGTCCGGCATACGCGGCGCGCACGCGGTCCCGGCTCCGCGCGACAATCAGGCGGGCGGCCGCCGCTGCGACGCGCGACGGGTCGATCTCGTCCCCCCCTTCTCCCAGCGCCGCCCGGCGCAGCGACGGAACGCCGAGCGCTGCGAGCGCATGATCGCGCAGGAACAAGCGGAACAGGTGAAATAGATCGGCGAGGCGGTTGTGAACCGGCGTGGCGGTCAGGAGAAGAAGCCGCGCGCCGACGGCGAGCCGCGCGAGCGCGCGGTAACGGTTCGTGTCGGGATTGCGGAAGCGGTGGGCTTCGTCGATAACGAATAGACGGGTAGACGGATGGACGGTTAGACGGGTAGGGGAGACACTGAGAGACTCGTGCGTCACGATCGAGGCGTCGACGACGAAGCGATCCAGCAACGCTCGCCACTGGGGCACGAGAACCGCCGGAACGACGAGGGCGAAGGGCTCCTTGCCCGCCAGGGCGACGGCGAGCGCGACGTACGACTTACCGAGACCCACCGCATCGGCCAGCAGGGCGCCGCCGTGGCGCGCGAGGATCGCGCTCAGCCGGTCCGCCGCGGGGACCTGGTGCGGCGCGAGCCACGGCGGCCACGCCTGCGGCGCGGGCGCCTCCTCCACCGCCGGCCCGTCGAGCAGCGCGCGCGCCGCGCGAGCCGCGACCGCGCTCGGCGGCGCCTCCCCCCCCGGCCGGAGCGCCAGGGCGAGCGGCTCCGGGACCGGGACGAGGCTCTCAGCGAGAATCCAGTGCGCGGCGATCGCGGTCGTCCAGTTCGAAGGCATCGGCGACGGCGTCGTCGGCGGGCTCACGGCGGGCGCCGAGGGCGGCGAGGGACGCCCACGCGGGTGCCCCGGCGCCCGGCACGGGCAGCCCGCGCACGACGCGCGCGTTGAACCGGTGGAATCCGCCCCGTGCCGGATCGGCGCCGAGCCGTGCGAGCGCGGTGAGCCAGCGCGAATTGAGCAGCGCGCCGAGGGCGACGGCGTCGCTCGCCTCCCGCGTGGCGATGCCGTATACGGTGTTGAGCGGGACGATGCCGGGGTCGGGAACGGCGGCGGCGAGGCGGCGCGCCAGGTCGGGCCAGAGGACGCGATGCGGCGCGCGGGCGAGCGCGGTGCGGAACAGTTGCCAGGGCGCACCGGCGCGGTAGTCGGCGCGGCGCCGCAGCCGGTCGAAATGCGGCGCGAGCCGGGCGGCAATGTCGGCGGGGAGCTGGGTGAGGGGCCGGCCGTCGGGGCCGTGGGTCCATAGCAGATGCAGCCGGGCGATGCAGCGCCAGACGCCGAGGTCTCGCCCCCGGACGGCCGGTCGCGCACCGGGGCACGTAGCCGTCACGAGAAACAGCTCGTCGGCACCCGTCTTGACGCCCAGCTGCGGCGTCCAGCGATCGCCGACCGTGGGGAACGCGGCGCGCAAGTGGCGCGCCACGCGGTCGGCATCGGGGACGAGGATCCACGGACCTGCGGCTTGCAGCAGTCGCTGCGGGACCGCCGGCGCGTCGGGCTTGGGGCCGAGTGCCGTCGCGGTCATTTCCATGCCGCTTGGGTCGGCTCGGGCGGCGACGAGCGCCATCGGATACACCGCGGCCGCGAACGCTCGCGCGGCGGGCTCGGCGAGCGGCGCCGCCCGCTCGATTCTGGTGGCGTGGGAAAGGTGCTGGCGCAGCAGCTCGGCGTATCCGCTCGTCGCGAGCTTGGCGGGGACCAGCAACGCACAGACGCCGCCTGGGCGTACCAGCTCGAGCGCCCGCTCCGTAAACGCGACAGCGAGGTCGGGGAGATGCGCGAAGCCCCGCACACCAGCCGGCCGCCAACAGGTGTAGCGCGCGGCGAGCGCCTCCCGAACACGCGGTGCCAGGCGCTCCGCCCGCACCCAGGGCGGGTTCCCCGCGACGACATCGAACCCACCGCGCTGCACAACGTCCCCGAAATGCGACTCGAAGGAGAAGAAAGGGACGCCGCCGTCACGCCGGAGCGTCCGCCCGGCCGCACGTATCGCGCGCAGGCTCTCCCGCGAGCGGGAGAGCCAGGCGCGGTGCGCCGGCGTGACCCCGTGCCGCCGGCCGAAGAGATCGCGGTCCTTGGCGGCGGCCATGAGCTCCCGGATCGCCTCTTCCAGTGCGCTGGCCGCCTGATCAAACAGCCCTCGCGCGAGGGCCGCCTCCGCCCGTCCCAGCTCCACGTGGGCAGCGCGCTTGGCGGGGCCCGTGAGGTCGAACAGCGCGCGTCGCGCTGCGGCGAGCCGCCGGACCTCGGGGCCACCAGCGCGGATCGCATGCGCCCCTCTCCCCAGTGACGCGGCGAGCGTCAGCGGGTCGAGCAGCGCGTCGCCCTGGCGGACGTGCCCGTCGAGGTTGGGCAGCGGTGCCACGGCCCTGATGTCGGCGGTGTCGTCGTCCGCGACCAGCGCGAGCCAGAGGCGCAATTCGGTCAGGCGGACGGCGGTGGGGGTCAGGTCGACGCCGAACAGCGAATGGGCGAGCACGTCGCGCTTCACAGCGGCAACCGGCCGTTCGCCCGCGGCGCATCGCAACGCGACCAGCTCGCTCAAGGCACCGAGGAGAAACGCCCCCGATCCGGCGGCGGGATCGAGGACGGTGAGGCCGTGCAGATCCGGGGCGGGGTCCGGCGGGATGCCTTGGTGGATCCAGCGGGCCGCGGCCCCCGGGGTGACCCCCAGCCGGCTCACGAGCGCCGCCTCGAGGCCCGCGCGCACGATTTCGCGCACCAGCGCCGCGGGGGTGTAGTAGCTGCCGCTCGCGCGACGCTCAGCCGGGTCCATCACGCCCTCGAACACACGCCCCAGCATGTCGGGCGCGACGAAGTCGCCGGTGGCGTCTTCCCGGATCGAGAAGTGAAACCGCTCGAACAGGTTATCGAAGGCGTCGCGCCAGTCGGCGTTGCTCCACACGGCGGGCCCGTGACGGCGCTCGAGCGCCGTCGGCTCGAAGAGGCCGCCGTTCAGGAAGGGCAGGCGGCCCAGCGCGCGGGCTCTGCGGCTCCGGCTCGCCTCGGGACGGTTGAGGGCGCCGAAACACAGCGGCTGGAGCAGCACCCTGTGGAAGTGCAGGCGGTGGCTGAGGGCCCGCTCGAGCAATCGCGGCAAGTAGCGCGGGTCAGCGTCGAGCCAGCCCTTGGACTGAACGAAGTACAAGAACAGCACGCGCGTGAGTGCCGTGAGCGCCAGGGCGTGCCGGTCCGATCGACCGCGGGGCGTACTCACGCGGTCTGTGAGGCGCTCGAGCGTCTGACGGAAGGCGCGGAAGAAACGAGGTGTAACACCTTCGATCTCCAGCACCTCACCAACTCGGAGGCTGAGGGCGAGCGCCGACTCACCCGCGGCCGTTGCCAGCCGCTCGAGCGTGGCCAGCGCCGCAGCGGGCGCCCGCACCGCGAGTGGGACGGTTGCGAGGCGGATGCCGAGGGGCCCCGCGCCTCCCATGGCCGCGACGCGCCACGCTGCGCAGACGAGGCGCCGCGGGCTGCCACCCAGCGCGCACGCCAGCCCGCGTTCGGCCCCCGCGGCGAGCCGGCGCGCCGCGGCGCGCGCGGCGCTTTCGGGATCGGCAGCCTCGAGGCCGAACACCCGGAACGCCTCGTGCCGTGCGACGAGCGCCGCGCGCGTGACGCCGGCCGCCCGGGCCGCCTCCTCTCCGAGCCAGGGCCCGGGTGGTACGGCTTCCCACGCCGCGTCGTAGCCGAGCACGCGAAACACGTCGCGGAGATCGTCGATCTGCTCGGTGCGGGCGAGAAGTTCCCGCAACACCACGGGCCCCTCCGGTCGGGAGGGGAGTTAAGGTGGGGCTGGTGGGTCGCGGATTAGGTACCGAAGGACTGCGAGCTGGTACGAATTACTGCGTGCGCGGTGCGCAGTGAGCGGGGTTGCCGTCCCGCGCACCGCGCACCGCTTACCGCTCACGTGCTCTTCTTGAGCCGGATCTCCCCGTTTACCGTCGAGAGGCTCAACGACCGCCCCCCCGACCCGATCGTCCCCTGCATCCGGCGACGGCCGAAACGCCCCGTGATGGTCATGGGATAGTCCGTCACCAGGTCGCCATTCACGGTCGAGGCGCGCACCTCCGTGTCGAGCTTGGACGGGAGGATCAGGGTGATTCCGCCGTTCACGGTGCTGAACTCAAGCTCACTGGTCCAGTCGGCGCGCCCCATCTCCACGTACACCGAGCCGTTCACGGTCGACGCCTCAGCGACTCCCGTGGTCGTGACGCGCACGCTGCCATTGACGGTGCTCGCTTTGACGTCGGCCTTGAGCCCCTCGGCCGACATCTCGCCATTCACCGTCTGCCCGTTGAACAGCACGCCGGCAGGGATCCGCACGTCGAAATCCACGGTCACATCGTTGTCCTCGGTGTTCGAGTGCCAGGAGTCGCCCACCTCGCAGGTGTTCTCCTTCCGGGCACGCCGGGGCGTGGGGTAGACGGCACAAATCGTCACGCCGCCCTCGTGCTCGATCACCTCGATCTTCACGTCGCTCGTATCGGATCGGCGCGCGTGCTTCGCGGCCGTTACTTCGACTTCACTCCCCCCCCCCGTCGCGAGCGTCGCGCGCACGTCGCCGTTCACGCCCTTTACTTCGACCCGCTTGCCGGCGGCGAGGCGGCCGTGCCAGCGGAAGTCCTGCGCTTGCGCCGCCCCCGGCCACACGCCGAGCGCGAGCACTGTGAGCATGGGTGCGACGGTGGTGCGACGCATGGTCAGTTCTCCTCGTGGTTTTTGTCTTTGTTCTTGTGCTGCATCCGCTCCCGGATCTCCGAGGAGCGACGCAGCTTGATGTCGCCCTGGAACGATTCGGCTTCCAGTCGGGCGCTTCCGGAGCCCAACTTGAACGTGTAGCGCCGCTTGACGGGTGAGCCCGTAAAGGGCAGGGGAAAGCTCGCGTCGATGTCCCCGTTCGCCGTGGCGACGGTGAGCGTGACGTTGGCGCCCTCGGGCACCGACACGGTCACGTCGCCGTTGTGGGAGCCGAAACTGTACGAGCCGCCGTCGGTGATGGTGCCCTCGTACAGCACGTCGCCGTTGATCGTGTTCGCTTCCACGCTCGACGATTGGATCCCGGTGAGCGTCAGGTCGCCGTTCGTGGTCTCGGCCTTGATCTCTCCGGAGACGTTCGAGAGCTGAATCTCTTCGTTGACGGAGTTCACCTCGATGCGGCCCGTCGCATCCGCGAGCGTCACGGTTCCTTGAATCGAGTGGAGCGTGATGATGCCCCTGCCGCCGCGCACCGCGACCTCACCGTTCACCGTCTCGGCGGTGATCGGGCCCTGCACCCCGTCCACCGTGATCTCCGCGTACGTCCCGGACAGCGTCAGCGCCATGGTCTGCGGCACGGTGATGTCGAAGTCCACCACCGAGGGCGCGCCTTGCCGGCTGCTCGCCTTGACCGTCACCGTGTTGCCCACCAGCGACACTTCGATGCCGCCGCGGCGGCCGTGCTCGGCGTGCACCTTCACGCGGTTCTGGGTCCACCCGTGGACGACGATCGCGCCGCCGAAATTGTTGACCGACAGGCTCGCTCCGGCCGGCACGGCGATCGTCGTGTCGGTTTGCCCCTGCAGGGGGGCCAGCGAAGCCAGGACGGCGGCTGCGAACATCGTCACCATGTGTGTCTATCCTCTCTCAGGACTGCGCGGCGGCGATCGCGTTGACGCGCCGCAGCAGCTCCAACTTGCGCCGCATCGTGTTGGCGAGATGGAGATTCAGGTACGCGTTGCCCGGGTCGGCTGCCAGCGCGTTCCGCGCTTCGGCGATCGCCCGATCGATGACGGCCAGGTTCTCCCGTACCACGCGCACCGTGGCCGTATCCAGCCGGCTCTCGCTGCGCGACAGGACGTCCTGCAGCTCGGAGATGGCCGCGTCGGTACGGCCGGTCCACACCGCGGGCGTCACGACAACGGGTCCATCGCGCACGGGCGACCGCGGCTGCAGCGCCAGCCACACGCCGCTGCCCGAGAGCAGGATCAGCGCGATGCTCGCCGCGAGGAGCTGCGGCACGCTGAACGACACCCGCCGCGAGGTCGCGTCTCGGCTAACCCCGGGGCGGCGCCCCGGGGTCAGCCGCGCGTGGATGCCGGACCAGAGCTCCGTGCTGGGGGGCCGGTCCTCCAGCGCCTTCGCACGCGCCACGACTTTGCGCAGCTCGTCGAGCGTCGCGCGGCACGCCGCGCACGTCGTGAGGTGCGCCTCGAGGGCGGTGCGCTCGCCCGCGGCGAGCTCACCGTCCAGGTATTCCGACAGCCGGTCAGTCCATTGGTCGTTCATCGGTCCAAGTACCTCCGCAGCGCCATCCGCGCATGATGCAGCTGCGATTTCGACGTGCCCGGCACGACGCCGAGCATGCGCGCGATCTCCTCGTGGCGATACCCCGCCACGTCGTGCAACACGAACACTTGTCTCGCTCCATCGGGCAGGCGGCTCAGCGCCTCCTCGAAGTCCACGCTCATCTCCGGTGTCTCGCGGCGGCCGGAGACGCCGTCCAGCGCGGCTTCGTCGGTGCGATAGCGGCCCCGCTCCACGCCCAGCGTCTTGCGCCGCGCCAGGACCACGTTGACCGCGAGGCGGTGCAACCACGTCCCGAACGCCGACTCGCCGCGGAACGTCGACAGCTTCTGCCACGCCCGGACGAACACGTCTTGAGTCAGGTCGTCCGCCTCGTCGGCGTCGAGCATCCGGCGCACGAGGCTGTGGACGCGCGCGACGTGCGTGCGGTACAACCGCTCGAACGCGCTCGCATCCCCGCTCGCCGCGAGGGCCGTGTCCGCCGCTTCCGCGTCCGCCGCAGCCGCCATCTGGTCCGGGATCAGGGATGCCGCCTCAAGGGCCTGTCTCGACATGCAGCCCATTGGATAGGGGGACTGGCTCCGAAGGTTGCAACCTGCCTGGGCGGGAGCACCGCGCAAGTGGGCCCCGGGACGGCGCTTTCGGCCGCCCCCCGAGAACCCACGTGACCGGGCCCCCTGGGCTCTTGACGCTCACCTGACGGGGCCGTCTTACTAAGTGGGCAGCAACGCCACGCTGCTCCCCCGCCGTCCCCGGAGGGTCCATGACGGCCCTAGGTCGCTGGAGTGTCCTGCTCACGCTCGCCCTCGGTCTCGGCGCGTACCTGTCGCACCCTGGAAACGCACTCGCCCAACGGCGAGCGAAACCTCGCCCTCCCTCCAGCGCCCCACCCTGGGTGAGGTATCCCGATGTTCCCGGGCGGCTGCGCTCGTCGATTCCCCGGGCGCCGGTCGCGGCGACCACGGAGAGCGAGCCGAACGACACCGTGTCGTCGGCCGACACCGTCGCGCTCGGCGACACGGTGACGGCCGCGATGGATCCGGCCGGGGACGTCGACTGGTACGTGTTCAACGTGGCGACCGACACGATCCTCGTCCTCGACGTGGACGCGAGCCAACTCGGGTCGCCCGTCGATTCGAGGCTTTGGCTCGTCGCAGCCGACGGCGCGACGGTGCTCTCCTTCAGCGACGACCGCGACCCCCTGGACCTGGACAGCTACATCGAGTACCACATCACCACGCCCGGCCGATACTACGCGGTCGTCGATGATTTCTACGGTGACGGCGGGGCGGGCTACTTCTACTATCTGAAGGTCTTGGGCGTAGCGCCCCCCCCGCCGGGGCCGGGCGATCCCACGACGCTGTTCGCCACCGGCCTCGATGGGCCGTTCGGCGTGGCCGCGGGTCCGGCCGGTGAGTTCTACGTCACCGACGTCAATGCCGGTCGGCGGCTGCTGAGAGTCAGCACCGCGGGCGCCGTCTCGACCCTGGCGTCGTTCGGCAATGCGACGCCCAGGAAGGTCGTGCTCGACGGGTTGGGGAATCTCCTCGTCGCCTACTCCGACAGCGGCTCCGTCGGGGGCGGCGTCGCTCGGGTGACGCGGGCGGGCCAGGTATCCTCGTTCGTGCTCGGGATATTTGCCGCCGCGGCGATCACGGTGGGTCCCGATGGGGATGTGTGGGTGCTCGACGCGGGCCGCCCGGCGCTGTTCCGCTTCGATGCGTTCGGCGTGCGGAAGGACTCGATCGACATTACGGCGACGAACACGGTCCGCTTCGATGCCGACCTGGCCTTCGCCCCGAGCGGCGTCCTGTACCTGTCGAACGGCTACGACGCGATCTTCCGCATCGTCAACCGCGTCCCCCAGCTCGCGATTTCCGGAGCGCCGTATCTCGAGAGCATCGCGTTCGATCGGGACGGGTACCTGTACGTCGCCAACGGCTACTTGGGCAAGGTCCTGCTCTACGACCCCAACCTGCAAGTGGTGAACGATCCCTTCGCGCGCTCGAACCTGGGGGGTCCGACCTATCTCGCGTTCGGGCGGGCGGCGGACGGCACGATGACGTCCCGCCTGTTCGCGAGCAACATCGGCTACCTCCTGTCGGCCCCGTACATCGGGTCCATGGTGGAAATGCGCAACGCGGCGATGCGCGCGCCCGGCTTCCGGATCGGCGCGGATCTCTTGTCGATCTCGACCGCCTCGCTCCCCGCCGGCGTGATGGGCGCGGACTACGCCGCCACTCTGCAGGTCACTTCGCCGCCCGGTACGCCGACCTGGAGCGTGGCGAACGGCGCGCTGCCGCCCGGCCTCGCACTCAGCAGCTCGGCGGGGACGATTACCGGCGTGCCGGAAGCGGTCGGCGCCTTTGCGTTCGGCGTGCGGGTGGACGCCGGCGGAAAGGTGGGGTTCCGATCCTTCACGCTCACGGTGTCTCAGGCGACCGTCTCCGTCACCGACGCCGCGAACCATCTACTGGAGTCCGTACACCTCGCCCCGGACCTGCTGCGGTTCCTCGACCTCCAGGGCAACCGCAACGGTCGCTACGACGTCGGCGACTTCCGCGCCTATCTGCGGTCCCAAAACCAGCTGCCCGCGGCCGCCCCCCCCGCCGCCGCGGTCGCAAAGGAGCGGCCATGAACGCCCCGCGGCAGTTTTTCCGGGTGATCGCCCTGGCGGCGCTCGCCGGCCTCCCCGCCTGCGGCAACGAGACCGCGCCCCCGACGTCGGGGACGGCTACGGTTTCGTTCGTCACGCCGAACACCGATGACGGGGCAGTGCTGGTTTCACTCATCGGTCCGGGGGTCCGCGACGCGCAGCCGGCGAGCTTCGCCTACAAAGCGTACTGGCGCGTCGTCTCCGCGACCGAGCTGCGCCTGATCGTCGTGGGCAATCTGGCCGCCGGCGTCGTCGCGACCGTGACGGTGGACGACATCACGAAAATCGGCCAGTACCAAGCGACGGTGCTGGAGGTCGCGTCGCGCACGGACGTGGTGCGCGCCTCGACGGCGGGGTACGGTGTCACGCTCCGGTAGGCCCCGGGGGGGGGGGGGCACGTTAGATTATGCGCCGATGATACCGGGAATCTTCACCGTACTCGCCATCGGCGGCCTGCTAGGGCTTAGACACGCCTTCGAGCCCGACCATCTCGCGGCGGTCTCGACGCTGGCGAGCCGCCAGCGGGGGGGGAGCCTCTGGGGCGCCGCGCGGCTGGGCTTCTCCTGGGGGCTGGGCCACACCGTCACGGTGGGCGTCATCGCGCTGCTCGTCGTGGCCCTTGGTGTCCGGGTCCCGCCGGCGCTCTGGCCCGCCGCGGAGCTGGTCGTCGCGGGGTTGCTGGTGCTGCTCGGCGGCGTGGTCGTGTGGCGCTACGCGCGCGGGCGTTGGCACATGCACCTGCACGCCCACGATCAAAACCCGCATTTCCACCTGCACAGTCACGCGCAGAACGCCGGCCACGCGCACCTCCATGCCAGCGCCGACGCGCGCCGCTCGCTTGGCTTCGGGATCGCGCACGGGCTGGCGGGGAGCGGGGCGATCGCGGTGCTGCTCGTCGCGGCGGCGCCGAGCGCGGGGCTGCGGGTGGCGTACTTCACGGCGTTCGGGGCGGGGACGATCCTAGGGATGCTGTCGGTGACGCTGACGATGGGAGCGCTGGTGAGGTTCGCCGCTGAGAGGGGGACGCGGTGGGCGACGGTGCTGCATGTGGGATCGGCGCTGGTGAGTGTGGTGGTGGGCGTGGGGCTGGCCTGGAGTGTCGTTGCCGGATGAGGACCTGCAACGACTAGACGCACAGACGCGCAGCGGGCAACCGTAACGAGGTTACAGGACCACCCCCGCGCCCCGTCACCTGTTCACCGCGGTGCGTCTGTGCGTCTAGCCTTTGCCTATCCCAGTTTCTGGTGGGTACCACTCCCCCGATACGTTCTGCCCCTCCACTCGACTTTCCTGCTCCCTCGCCATGCGGACCGAATCATGATGAACGCGACCATGACGGCTCCGAGCGGGTACAGCAGCGCGTAGCGCAGGGGACCGCGCTCGCCCGCATAGATGCCGATCCAGGTGAGGAGTGAGGCGGCGGTGGCGATCGCGGCGAAGTCCCAGCCGAACACCGCCCAGGCGACGGGCGGTCCCACCCACACCAGGGCGGGCACCCACATCAGGTAGGGGAGCAGGGTCCGGATTACGCGGACCGGCGGGGCCATGAGCGGCGCGCCGAGCGCGAGGTTCTTCGACCACCCCTCGACGATCTCGCGGAGCGAGCGGTACATCCGCGTGCTCATGTCGTGCGGGGCGTGGACGAGAAAGATGTCCAGCCCCGCGCGCACGTAGCTTTGCGCGAGCATCACGTCGTCGGCGACGGAGTTCTTCACGGCCTCGTGCGTGCCGACCGCCTGGTACGAGCCCCTCGTCACCAGGATGAACTGCCCGTTGGCGATCGCATCCCACTCGATTCGCGTGCGGTTGACGCGCCGCAGGTCACCCACGCGCGCCTGGAGCGCGAGGAAGACGTGCGGTTGAATCAGCCGCTCCCAGAACGTCACCATTTCCTGGCGTGGTACGACCGACAGCAGATCGACCCGCTCCGCGGTGAGCGCCGCGACCGCGCGGGCGATCAGCTCCGGCTCGTGCTTCGTGTCCGCGTCGGCGAACAGCAACAGGTCGCCCCGCGCGACGCGGTAGCCCTGCACCAGCGCCCACTGCTTCCCGAACCATCCCGGCGGCAGCTCCGCGCCGCGCACCAGACGTACGCGCTCCCCCAGGCCTGCGACGAGATCGCCCGTGCCGTCGGTCGAGCGGTCATCCACCAC
>Ga0184618_10000125_pt1 | contig 17697 bp, 11 predicted proteins | sample PLM0_30_b1_FD_133159 | JGI IMG/M metagenome (GOLD analysis project Ga0184618, IMG submission 133159) | Groundwater sediment microbial communities from an aquifer in East River, Colorado, USA - PLM0_30_b1 | ecosystem: Environmental > Terrestrial > Soil > Riparian zone | place: USA: East River...
AGGGGCCCGGCCCCCCCCCCCGGGGGCGCTGCCCGGGGTGCCCCGCCGCGGCCGCCGCCCCCCCCCCCGCGGCGAAGCCAGAAGGGGGCGCGGGGGGGGGCCCCCCCCCCCCCCCCCGGGGTCGTGAGGCGCGCGAAGGCATGCAAGAGGGTCGCATGGTCTTTGAGGCGATCGAGCCGCGCGACGATGCCGATCACGAATGCCTCGGCGGGAATCTGCAACCGGCTGCGCCACGCCGTCACCTCGGCACACGGCAGCGGCCGGAACGCGTCCTCCGTCAGGAAGTTGGGCACGCACACGATCTTGCCGGGCGGGACGCCTTCCTCCCGCGTGAGCAGCGCGGCGACGCTGGGGCTGTTGGCCAGGATCCGGTGCGCCACGCGGCAGGCCCAACGGTTGGCGACTTGCTGGGCGGGACGCTCGATCCGACGCCACCAGCGACGGCTGGCGACCACCGCGGGCACGCCGGCCAGGCGGGCCCACGGGACGCCGAAGATGTTGGCGTAGATGTCGTGCGCTTGGAACACTTGAATGCGTTCGCGCGCGAGGAACCGCGCCAGGCGCACGCCCTGACGAATCGCGCCCGGTCCGTACACATTCCGCAAGGGGACGTGCACCAGCCTGATGCCGAGGCGCTCGTACCGGGCACGCAACGGTCCGTCGGCCTGAAAGTGCACCAACGTGAGCTGGAACCGGCTGCGATCGAGATGCTCCGCCCACCGAACCGCGTTGAGCTCAATCCCCCCGATCTCAAAGGTCTCGAGGCAGAACGCGAGCCTCGTCCCCCTCACGGAGACCGCAAGGGCATCTCGGCGACGAAGAGATCGTAGCGCGCGGCGCCGTTCATGTTCGAGTTGAATAAGACCACCTTGCCGTCCGGGCTCGGCGTCCCCCAGGGGGTCTCCCAGTAGGTGGGATTGCTCGAGTAGTGGTGCAGTAGCAACCGCTGTCCGCTGCCGTCGCCCCGCTGCACGCCGACCGCCAGCTGCCACAGGACACCGGCGTAGTTGCCGTACCCGCTGACGAACGACCACTGCTTGTTGTGATCGCCTCCCAGCTCGGCGTCCGATTGTATCCAGTTCCCGGCATGGTGCACATCGGCGCCGGCGCTCTGAGACAGGAATTGCGTCTTCGTGATTTGGCCGCCGCTCGGGTAGTAGCGGTCCTGCGCAAAAGGCTCAATGGCGTTGTTGTCGGTATCGATCCAGAATCCTCGGAGGCTCGCGTTATGGAAGAACGAAAAGTTTGGATCGGTTTGGGTTGGGCCGAGGGAGTCCAGGTCCAGATCCCACAGGCGGACTGTGCTGTTGCCGTTGGACATGATCACGTAGCGCCCGTCCCGCTCCAGGCGTGCCTCGTCCATCCAGGCTTCGGTATGGTTGAGGAGCTGGCCCGTCCGGCTATTCCAGGCGACGACCGTCGTGTTGCCGTTCAGCAGGCCGGCGAACCGCACGTCGCTCTTGTCGTGCTGTAGCCAGACATCGGCATTGAGGGTCACCGGAAAATGTCCGGTGTTCTCGACCTGCATCGTTTGGGTGTTGAAGCGCTTGAGCACGCCGCCGTTGAGCACGTAGGCGATGCGCGGCTGGCTCGCGAGGTTCGAGAACGAGAAGCAGAGGTCGCGTTCGGGCTGCGCGGCAGCCGGAAGGAGACGATAGTTACTGAAGCCCACTCCCCGCGTGAAGTCCACGAGGTAGTAGCTCATCCCGTCGCCGCGGATCAGAATCGTATGGGTATTGTTGTTCGTCCCCCATCCCAGACTGGCTCGGTTTCCGCCGTCCGCGTAATCGTGCCCGGCGCCGGTGTTCGCGGCAGGAACCGTACTGCTGGTGACCTTCCAGATCGTCACGCCGGTCACCGGGTCGTTGTAGGAGAACCCGGCCGCCTGGCTGGGCACGTTGAGGGCGTCATAGGCCGCCGTATTCGGGGCCTGCCCGCTGGCCAGCGGCAGGAGGGTCGGGTCCGCCACCCCCCCGCTGCTTCCCTGGTCCATGTCCGTAGCCCGCGCGCACTTGAGGGACGCCATCAGCCCTCCCGCGAGGACCAAGGCGTGCATCAGGGAAACGCGAAATCGGAGCATGGCGAACCTCAGGGGAGTGCAAAGCCCTGGGGGGGTGCAAGGGGCGTACCGCTTGTGAGGCTATCGCGCCGGGGGCAGCGGGAGACAGAGTGTCGCAGGAGTGTTACAGGGGGGCCCGGGCGTCCTGCTCCGGGCCCCCCGTGTTCAACGGAGCGGCAGCTCGGCGACAAACAGGTCGTAGCGGCCCGACCCATTCATGTCCGAGTTGAACAGCACCACCTTGCCGTCGGGACTCGGCGTGCCCCAGGGCAGCGCAAAGTACGACGAGTAGCTCGAGTAGTGATGCAACAGCAACCGCTGGTCGCTGCCGTCGCTGCGTTGCACGCCGACCGCCATCCGCCAGAGGACGCCGGCGTAATTGCCGTACCCGCTGACGAACGACCACTGCCGGTTCAGGTTGCCCCCCAGCTCGGCATCACTCTGCACCCAGTTCCCGGCGTAGTGCACATCGGGGCCGGCGCTCTGGATCAGAAACTGGTTCTTCACTACGGCGCCACCACTGACCGAATAGCGGTCTTCGGCCCAGGGAGCCATGGCGTTGTTGTTCACGCTGATCCATTGGCTCCGCAGATTCGCATTATGGAAGAAGGCGAGCGCAGCGTTGGTCTGCGTCGGGCCGAGCGTGTTGGTGGACAGATCCCACAGACGGAGCGTGCTGTTGCCGTTGGACATGATCACGTAGCGCCCGTCCCGCTCCAGGCGTGCCTCGTCCATCCAGGCTTCGCTATGGTTGAGGAGCTGGCCCGTCTGGCTGTTCCAAGCGAAGGCCGTCGTGTTGCCGTTCAGCAGGCCGACAAACCACACGTCGTTCTTGTCGTGCTGCAGCCAGACGTCGGAATTGACCGTCACCGGGAAATTACCGGTGTTCTCGACCTGCATCGTTTGGGTGTTGAAGCGCTTGAGCACGCCGCCGTTGAACACGTAGGCGATGCGCGGCTGGCTCGCGAGGTTCGAGAACGAGAAGCACAGGTCGCGGGCCGGCTGGGCGGCGCTCGGGATGATCCGGTAGTTGCTGAAGCCGACGCCCCGCGTGAAGTCCACGAGGTAGTAACTCATCCCGTCGCCGCGGATCAGGATCGTGTGGGTGTTGTTGTTCGGCCCCCACCCGATGCTGGCCCGGTTCCCGCCGTCGGAGTAGTCGTGCCCGGCGCCGCTGTTGGCCTGCGGGACGGTGCTGCTGGTAACCTTCCAGATCTTCACCCCGGTCACGGGGTCGTTGTAGGAGAACCCCGCCGGCTGGTTCCGGACGTTCAGGGCATTGTAGGCCGTGACATTCAACAGCTGCCCTGTGGCCAGCGGCAGCAGCGTCGGATCCGGGACCGCGCCGGGGGGCGGGGCCACGACGACCGTCACGCCCGAGGTGTCGCTCTTGCCTTCGCTGGTCGCGATAATCGAGGCCGATCCAGCGCTCACACCCGTGGTGACACCGCCGGCGACCGTGGCCACCGCGGTGTTGGTGGACGCCCAGCTGATCACGCGGCCCGTCAGAATGGTGCCCGCCGAGTCGCGCGTCGTCGCCGTAAACGTCGTGGTCTGGCCGACCTGCACGCTCGCTGAGGCGGGCGTCACGGTCACGGCAGCGACCGGCACGACGAGCACGGTCACGACGGAGGTATCGCTCTTGCCCTCACTCGTAGCGATGATCGACGCGGTTCCCGCCGTGACGCCCCGTGCGACGCCACTGACGTTTACGGTGGCGACGGCCGGAGCGGTGGAGATCCACGTGACGACGCGACCAGTCAAGATCGTGCCGGCCGAGTCTCGCGTGGTGGCCGTGAAGGGCGTCGTCCCGCCGACAAAGACCGTGGCGGTCGGCGGCGTCACCGTGACGGACGCAACCGGCGCCGGCGCGGCGGTCACGGTCACGACTGCCGTGTCGCTCTGGCCTTCACTGGTCGCGATAATCGACGCGGTTCCGACCGAGACGCCTGTCGCCACCCCGCTGGCACCCACGGTCGCGACCGCAGGGGCGGTGGACGCCCAGGTGATCACGCGCCCGGTCAGGACTCCACCAGCCGAGTCGCGCGTCGTAGCCGTAAACGGCGTCGTCAGACCGACCACAACCGTGGCCGTGGCCGGCGTCACTGCCACCGACGCGACGGGCACAACCGTGACGGTGACGACCGACGTGTCGCTCTTGCCTTCGCTGGTGGCGATGATGGAGGCCGATCCGGGGCTCACGCCCGTCGCGACGCCACCGGTGCTGACGGTGGCGACCGCCGGGGCAGTGGACATCCAGCTGATCACGCGCCCCGTGAGGACGTTCCCCGCGGAGTCGCGCGTGCTGGCCGTGAACGCCGCCGGTTGGCCGACCCGCACGGCGGCGGTCGGCGGGGTCAGGGTCAGGGAGGCGACCGGCACGACGGTCACTGTCACGACAGATGTATCGCTCTTGCCTTCACTCGTGGCGATGATGGAGGCCGATCCGGCGCTCAAGCCCGTCGCCACGCCGGCGTTCACGCTGGCGACGCCGGGGGCGGTGGAGATCCACGTAATCACCCGACCGTTCAGGATGGTGCCGGCCGAGTCACGCGTGGTGGCGCTGAACGCCGCCGTCTGGCCCGCCAGAATGGTCGCCGCCGGCGGGGTCACGGTCACGGAGGCAACGGGCACGAGGGTCACGGTGACGACCGACGTGTCGCTCTTCCCTTCGCTGGTGGCGATGATGGAGGCGAAGCCGACGCCCATGCCTGCCGCGCCGCCGCTGGCGTCCACGCTAGCGATGCTTGGGGCGGTGGACGCCCAGGTGATCACCCGGCCCGTCAACACGGCGCCGGTCGAGTCACGCGTGGTCGCCGCGAACGCGCTGCTTCCGCCTACCCGCAGGGTGGCCGAGGGCGGCGTCACGCTGACTGAGGACACGGCCAGCGGCGTTACATCGACAACCGACGTATCGGCCATGCCCGAGGTGTCGGCCACGATCACGGTGTCCCGTCCCACCCCGCCGCCGGCGCGGTAGTGGCCGATGGCGCGGCCGCGGCCGGGGTTCGACGTGCCGGTCAGGGCGCCGCCTGCCGTGCCGCGGACCACGAAGCTCACGGCGATCGCGGCGGTATCACCCGCCGCGGTGAATCCCACGACGGCGATGTCTCTTGTTTGGTTGATGCGGATCAAAGCGGACTTCGGAGCGATGTCGAGGCGGGCAAGGGGCCCGATCGTTTGGGGACCGATGTTGCGGCCGGGGAGCTCGCAGGCGAGCAGTCCCAGGACCGGCAACGTCCAGGCCAGATCCTTCAGGAGTGCCAGGCGGCACGCCAGCTTGTGCATGTAGGGCATCGACGGGCTCCGATGTCAGCGCGTGATAACAGAACGGGCCGCCAGCAGGCGACCGATTCGGTCGATTGGCTGGCGGCCCGGCTGGCATAGCGAGTGAGCCTCGCGGTAGCCCCGCAGCTCTGCGACGCCGTCTTTCGACGGGTTTGCTCTGAGCAGCGCTGAGAATCAGGGGACCACAGGGACCCCCGCTGCTCCCTGGGCAAGGGACGCGCCAGGGATGGGGAGGACTAGGCCATCACGTTGGGAGGCTTAGGATTAGCGGCGGCGTGCTAGGCGGTCAAAAACACGCCTACTTCCTGGCCAATGTATTGTAAAACGCCATTAATCGGGCGTTATGCGGTAGCCTACCAAGCCCCCTGCTTCCCGACCACGACGGGGAGCGTTCTGAGCATGATCCGCAGGTCCTCGAACACCGACTGCCGCGCGATGTACTCCAGATCGAACTGCACCTTGCGGCGCACGTTGTCGATCGAGCGGTCGTACTCCTGATTGATTTGCGCCCAGCCCGTGATCCCCGGCCGCACGCGCTGCCGCTGCTGGTAGTGCTCGATCTCGCCCCGCAGGCGGGCAAAGATCGTGGGCTGCTCGGGCCGCGGCCCCACGACGTTCATGTCGCCGCGCAGCACGTTGAGCAGCTGCGGCAGCTCGTCGAGTCGGTACGAGCGCAGGATGCGCCCGAGCGAGGTGACGCGCGGGTCGTCGGGCGTCGCCCAGACCCCGGCCCCGGCGCCGTGGGCCAGCCCCGGGGGGGGGGGGGAGGGGGGGGGGGGGGCCATCGTCCGGAACTTGAAGATCCGAAACGGCCGGCCGCCGTAGTCGGTCAGGCGCCGGCTGTTGCCCGGCGGCTCGTCAGGGTTACGCCGATCGAGGCCGACGCGGGTCTGCGAGTAGAACACCGGGCCGCGTGAGGTGAGCTTGATGGCGCAGGCGATCGCCGCCATGAGCGGAGCCACCGCGACGAGCCCCACCGCGGCGACCGCGACGTTCAGGACACGGCGCAGCGCCTCGGACGGCTGAGGGAGCCACGGCTGCGCTCCTGGGGCAAGTCGAACGCTGGTCACGCCGAGCGCTCAACGCAGACGCCGTGCCCGAGCAGCCCGTTAGGAAACCCTTGTCAGATCAACGAATTAGGCGCCGCGTGCCGAAGCCTGTCGCACGGCGCCACGGCGGTCGTAGGTGGGGTGCTACGTAAGCGGCGTGCTACACGTCCTCCGGCGGCAGCAACTTGCGATGCAGCCCGTGCCGTTCCATCAGCCGGTACAGCGTGGTGCGGTCGACCCCCGCGGTCCGCGCGGCCCGCGACATGTTTCCCCCCGCTTGGGTCACGAGCTGAGTCAGGTAGTGCAGCTCGAACACCGAGACCAGGTGATCGCGCGCGGCGTAGTAGGGCTCATCGATCGAGACCTCGCGCGGGAGCAGCGCCCGCACCTGCTCGCCGGCATGGTCGCCCACGGCGGGGATGTCTTCCGACCGGATCTGGGCGCCCGGCTCGAGCAGCACCACCATGTGCTCCACGACGTTCTGCAGCTCCCGCACGTTCCCCTTCCAGGAGCGGGCGCGCAACGCGCGCAGTGCCGCCTCGCTGAACTGCGGCACGGGCGATCCTCCGCCGCGGTGCCGGCTCCAGTAGTAGCTCAAGAAGTGCTCCGCCAGCAGCTTGATGTCGCCCGGCCGCTCCCGCAGCGGCGGCACGTGGATCGGCACCACGCGGAGCCGATAGTACAGGTCTTCCCGCAGTGTCCCGGCGGCGACGGCTTCCTCCGGATTGCAGTTGGTTGCCGCGATGAAGCGGACGTTCACCACGGCGTCGGTGGTTTCGCTGCCGACGCGCCGCACGACCCCGTCCTGGATCACGCGTAACAGCTTCGCCTGAATCGGCTTCGACATCTCCACCAGCTCATCGAGCAGCAGCGTACCACCGTTGGCGGCCTCGAGCAGCCCGGGCTTATCGCGCACGGCGCCGGTGAAGGCGCCCTTGCAGTGGCCGAACATCTCCGACTCGAGCAGCGGCTCGGGAAGCGCGGCGCAGTTGACGGCGATGAGGGCCCGGCTGCTGCGGCGGCTGTGGTGGTGGATGAACTGGGCGATGAGCTCTTTGCCCGAGCCGCTCTCCCCGGTGATGAACACCGAGGCGTCCGTCGGCGCCACGCGGCGCGCGAGGTCCACGGCACGGCGGAAGCCCGGCGCCGTTCCCAACACGCTGACGCGGTCGCTGTTGCCATTCTCGCGGGTGAATTCGGCCTGCAGGGCGGTAGACTCCCGCGCGACGAGGACGGCGTGGGCGGCGCGCCCCATCAGAATCTGCAGGTGCGTAGCCGAGAAGGGCTTGGGCACGTAATCCCAGGCGCCGGCGCGCAGCGTCTCGATGCTCGAATCGATGCTGGGATTCCCGGTCATGACGATGACGATCGTGTCCGGATGCGCGTCGAGACACACGCGCAGCAGCTTCATCCCCGGCACCTCCGACATGTACAGGTCCAGGAGCACGATGTCGAACTTGTTGCGCTTGAGCGTTTCGCGCGCTTCATCTCCACGGCTGCACGTCCGGACCTGATAGCCCTCGTACTCGAGGACGGTGGTGCAGCTCTCGCGGAGCGTGCGCTCGTCGTCGACGATCACGACCCGGATGCTGGCCTTGATCTCGGGGGTGAGCTGGGGAATCCCTACGACTTGGCGGGAGCCGCCCGCGCGGCTCGCGGGCGAGGCGCCGTCATCCTGAGTCGCTGCACGCATCGGGGCTGCTGCCTCCAAGACCGGGGCCGGGCACGGATCACAGGGAACCGAAGGCTACAGCGGGGCTAGAGGCACAGAACGGGCCGCTCGGCCGGGCGCTGGAGACTTCTCCAAGTGCTGCATTTACAGGCAGTTCGGTCGGCTGTCAAGACGACTGTAGCTGCGGTACCACATGTCACTCGACAGGGACACGCGGCTGTAGCTGCCGTACCACAACTTATCGACGGCCGACCCGGGCCGCCGTGATCCCCGTCTCATTCGCCGCCGGGGGGTCCCGTTTGTCGCCGGCCTACCACAGTTCGCGCGCCGCGCAACGGCACATCGCGCCGCAAAGCCCGGTATCAGCCTTGCTGTAGAGCGCGCCGTGCACGAATCCCCTCAATCATCTCCTCGGTTGCCGGTGCGTTCCGACCCGCGTGGCGGTGCAGTCGCGCCGGTCGCGCGCGCGCTCGAGCACGCGCCCGATTGGCGCCGGTACCTGACCGCGGCCCTGCGCTACCGCTGGTGGGTTCTCGCCATCACCGGACTCGGGACGTTCGGGGGCGCGGCGATGGCCCGCTTTCTCCCCCCGGGCTATCTCGCGCAGACGACGATCTGGATCCAGAGCGACCCCCAGCGAGCCTCCGACCGCGGGCCGATCGGGTCCAATCAACTGCTGGCGGCGTCCGCGTGGCTCGATCTGCTCAAGTCCTACGTCGTCCTCGACGACGTGGTGCGCGAGCTGCGCTTGTACCTGCGGGTCGATCCCGCCGACGTCCCGGCGTTCGCCGAGTTCGCCGTGGACGAACAGTTCCATCCCGGCCGCTATCGGCTGCGGATCGACAAGACCGGGCAGACCTTCCGTCTCGAAGGCGAGAAGGGTGTGGAGCTCGACAAGGGGGGCGTCGGCGATTCGCTGGGTCGGGAGCTTGGCTTCCGCTGGGTGCCGCCCGCGGCCGCGCTGACGCCGGGGCACGTGCTGGCGTTCACGATCACGCCGCTGCGGGACGCTGCCAAAGGGTTGGGCGAGGACCTCCGGGTGTCCATCGATCCGAGCGGCAACTTCCTGCGCCTGGCGCTGTCGAGCCCGTCGGGGACCAGAGCGGCCGAGATCGTGAACGCCGTGGCCGTGCGCTACGTGGCCGTGGCGGTCCAGCTCAAGCGGGCGAAACTGACCGAGCTGGCGCGGCTGCTCAACGAGCAGTTCCACGCGGCCGAAGCAAGTCTGCGGCAGGCTGAGCGGGCGCTCCAGAGCTTCCGCGAGCGCACGATCACACTGCCTCCCGACCCGGCCGCGGCCGCCCTCGGCTCAGCGCCCGCAGCCTCGGCCGCGAACGAATTCTACCAGCTCAAGATCGAACAAGACCAGTTAGGCCGCGATCGCGAGGTGCTCCGGCACACGCTCGCCCGCCTGCGGGATGACGCCGGTTCCGTGGAGGCACTCGCGAGCATCGGCGCCGTGCAGAAGTCGCCCGACTTGGCCAAGGCGCTCCAGGAGCTCACCGCCAAGCGGGCGGACCTCCGCGTGCTCCAGTACCGCTACACCGACGACCATCCGTCCCTGCGCCTCGTGGCGACGCAGATCGACGTGCTGGAGCGCCGCACCATCCCGGTCCTGGCGCAGGGGCTGCTCAACGATCTCGTGGCCCGCGAGCGGGTCCTCGGCTCGCAGGTCGACGCCGGCGGGCGGCAGCTGCGCGGCATTCCGCAACGCGCCATCGAAGAGGCGCGCTTGCGCCGCGACGTCAGCATCGCCGAGCATCTGTACACCAGCGTGCAGCAGCGCTACAGCGAAGCCCAGCTCGCCGAGGCGAGCAGCATCGCGGACGTGCGGATTCTCGACAACGCCGTCGCGCCGCAGCGGCCGGTCAGAGACCGCAGCCCCCATTTCATCGCCCTGGGGCTCGTCCTCGGCCTCGGGCTCGGCCTGGTGGGCGCCGTGCTCGTGGATCGGTTCGATCCACGGGTGCGCTATCCCGACCAGGTCACCCATGACATTGGATTGCCGATCCTGGGCGTGCTGCCGCACCTCAAGGATCGCAAGGCCGGACCCCGCGACGAGCACGTCATCCAGTTGATGGAGGCGATGCGTTCGCTGCGACTCAACCTGGCGCATGCGTACGGCTCGGCGGGACCGCTGATCGCCACGGTGACGAGCCCGGGGATCGGCGATGGCAAGTCGTTCGTCGCCGCGAATCTCGCCCTGGCCTACGCCGAGTCGGGCGAGCCGACGCTGCTGATCGACGGCGACACGCGGCGGGGCGCGCTGCACCGCACGCTGCAGGCGAAGCGCAAGCCGGGCCTGACCGACTTCCTGGCGGGGCGCGCACCACTCGAGGACGTGACGCAGGCGACGATGTGCCCGAACCTGCACGTCATCGGGGCGGGCACCCGGTTCCGCGACTCTCCGGAGCTGCTGGCGTCGGCCGACATGGTCGCGCTGCTCGCGCGCCTGCGCGCGACGTACCGCGTGATCCTCGTCGACAGCCCGCCGCTCGGCGCGGGGGTGGACCCCTACACCCTGAGCACCGTGACCGGGAGCGTATTGCTGGTGCTGCGTACCGGCTCGACGAACCTCGATCTGACCCAAACCAAGCTCGCGATGATGGACCACCTCCCGGTCCGTCAGCTGGGCGTCGTGCTGAACGATGTCGACCCCGCGGGCGTGTACCGGTACTACAGCTACCTCTCCGGGTACGGACCCACCGACGAAGGGGAGGGGTTCGCGCTCGACCGCCGCCGGCTGCAGGGAGCGCTGTAGGCCGGTGAAGACGCTGCTGATCTGCCACCACGACGAGCCGGTGAATCGGATCGGCGTCGCGCGGTGGCTGGCATCGTTCTCGGAGCTGGCCGGCATCGTGGAGATTCGCGAGCCGGCACGGCGGACATGGCGGCGCATCCGGCGCGAAGCGCAGCGCGTGGGGCCGCTGCGATTCCTCGACGTACTGGCCTTCCGCGCCTATGAGCGCCTGCTGCTCGCCGGCGGGAACCACGCGTGGCAGGCCGCGGCGCTCGAGCGGTTGTGCGATGCGTACGCACCGGCTCAGCCGGCGCCGCCGGTGCTGGCGACCCCGAGCCCCAACTCCCCCGAGGCGGCGGCGTTCATCCGGCGGTGCGCGCCCGACCTCGTGCTGGCGCGCTGCAAGACGCTCCTGTCCGAGGAGATCTTCGCGCTCGCGCCGCGCGGGACGTTCGTGCTGCATCCCGGGATCTGTCCGGAGTACCGCAACGCCCACGGCTGCTTCTGGGCGCTGGCGAGCGACGACCTGTCCAAGGTCGGGGCCACGCTGCTGCGGGTGGACGCCGGGGTCGATACCGGGCCGGTCTACGGCTACTTCACCTACCCCTACGACGAGGTCGCCGAGTCGCCGTTCGTGATCCAGCACAGGGTGGTGCTCGAGAACCTGGGCGCCATCGCGCGGCAGCTGGTGGACGTCGGAGCGGGGCTCGCGGCCGCCCTTGATACCTCGCGCCGGGCGTCGGCCACATGGGGCCAGCCGTGGCTCACCACATACTTGCGGTGGAAACACCGCGCCCGGAGACGACGCCGTGAGAGCGCTTGCGCTACTGTATCATGACGTCGTGGCGGCGGACGATTGGGACGCCAGCGGGTTTTCGGGCGCGGGGGCCTCGAGCTACAAGCTCGAGCGCGGCCACTTCGAGCGCCACCTGGCAGCGGTCCGCACCGCCGCGGTAGCGCACGGCACCGTCCGCGACCTGGTGGCAGGCTCGCCCAGCCCCGCCGGCCCACGCCGCGTCCTCATGACGTTCGACGACGGCGGCGCCAGTGCCTACGGGTGCACCGCCGACCTGCTCGAGGACGTCGGGTGGCGGGGTCACTTCCTGATCACGACCGACTATTTGGGGACCAAGGGATTCGTGACGGGGGCGCAGATCCGCGACCTCGCCGCGCGCGGACACGTCATCGGCACGCATTCGTGCTCCCATCCCGCCATCATGTCGGCGTGCAGCTGGCACCAGCTGGTGGACGAGTGGACGCGGAGCACCGCCGTCTTGGGCGACGTGTTGGGGGAGCCGGTCCGGGTGGGGTCGGTGCCGGGCGGGAATTTCTCGCGCCGGGTCGCGGCCGCGGCGGCGGCGGCCGGCATGACCGCGCTGTTCACCTCGGAGCCGACCACGCGCTGCCGGAGCGTCGCGGGCTGCCTCGTCGTCGGACGGTACACGCTGCGCCGCGACACCCCGGTGGCCGCTGCCGCCGCCCTGGCGTCCGGGCGCGTCGTCGCCCGGCTGCGCCAAGTCGCGTGGTGGAATCTCAAGAAGGTGGCCAAAGGCATCGGGGGCCACGCCTACCTGGCGCTGCGCCGCGCCATTTACGAGCGGGCATGAAGGTCACTTTTGATGCAGTCCGACCACAACCGCGCCTGCGCGGCGTGACCTCAGGCCGCGCAATACTGCGGCCCGAAACTTGAACCGGTACCCCTAACATGTGTGGCATCATCGGATACACGGGCCAGCGCGACGCGGCCCCCGTCCTGCTCCGGGGCCTGGGGCGCCTCGAGTACCGCGGCTACGACTCGGCCGGCGTCGCCGTCCAGACCGGTCGCGGCATGGTGACCCGCAAGCTCGCGGGCCGCGTCGCGGGGTTGCAGGACCTGATCGCGCGTTTCCCGGCGACTGGGCGCACCGGGATCGCCCACACGCGCTGGGCCACGCACGGGGCCCCCACCGAACGCAACGCCCACCCCCATTTGGACTGCCACGGGCGCGTCGCCCTGGTGCACAACGGGATCATCGAGAACGCCGATGCTCTGCGGGCGGCCCTGGAGCGCAACGGGCACCGCTTCCGCACCGAGACCGACACCGAGGTGCTCGTGCACCTCATCGAAGAAGCGACCGGCGACACGCTCGAGGCGCGCGTCATCGCGGCGTTGGAGCACGTCGTCGGCACGTATGGGATCGCGGTGATCTCCGCCGAGGAGGTCGGCAAGATCGTGGTCGCGCGGCAGGGCTCGCCGATCCTGCTCGGCGTCGGCGACGACGAGTATTTCGTCGCGTCGGACGCCTCGGCGATCCTCGAGCACACCCGGTCCGTGGTCTATCTCGACGACGGCGACATCGCCGTCCTGACCCCGACGGCCTACCACGTGATCGACTGCGACTCGCACGTGCAGCTGCGCGCCGTGGACGATCTCGCCTGGGACCTCGACGCGATCGAGCTGGGCAACTACTCGCACTTCATGCTGAAAGAGATCTGCGAGCAACCCGAGACGGTGCGCAGCACGCTGCGCGGCCGGCTCGTCTTCGAGGACGGCACGGCGCGCCTCAACGGGTTGAATCTGACGCCCGAGGCGTGCGCCGACATTCGCCGCATCGTGATCGTCGCCTGCGGCACGTCGTGGCACGCGGGCCTGGTGGGGCGCCACCTCATCGAAGGGCTGGCGGGCATCCCGGTCACGGTGGAGTACGCGTCGGAGTACCGCTACCACCGGCCGATCCCGCTGCCGGGGACGCTCACGCTCGCGATCTCGCAGTCGGGCGAGACCGCCGATACGCTGGAGGCGATGCGCGCCGCCCGCGCCGCGGGCTCGCCCGTCCTCGGGATCGTGAACGTGGTCGGCAGCGCCATCGCGCGCGAGGCGGACGGCGGCATCTACCTGCACGCCGGCCCCGAGGTCGGCGTCGCCTCCACCAAGGCCTTCACGTCCCAGATCGTGGCGCTGGCGCTCTTCGCGCTCTATCTGGGACGGCAGCGCGGCTTGTCGCTCGCGGCCGGCCAGGAGTTCGTCTGCCGGCTCGCGGGTCTGCCGGCGCTCGTCGCCCAGGCGCTGGCGCTCGAGCTCGAGGTGCAGCGCCTGGCGGAGCGGTACGTGGACGCGCGCAACGTACTCTACCTGGGCCGCGGCGTGAATTTCCCCGTGGCTCTGGAAGGCGCGCTGAAACTCAAAGAGATCAGCTACATCCATGCGGAAGGCTATCCCGCCGCCGAGATGAAGCACGGCCCGATCGCGCTGATCGATGAGAACATGCCGGTGGTGTTCGTCGCGCCGAAAGACGACGTCTACGCCAAAGTCGTGTCCAACATGCAGGAGGTGCGCGCGCGGGGCGGGCGCATCGTCGCCGTCACGAGCGAGGGCAACGGCGACCTCAGCGCCATCGTCGACCATCAGCTCCGCGTGCCCTCGACCGCCCCGCTGCTGTCGCCGATCGTCACGGCGATTCCGCTGCAGCTGCTCGCCTATCACGTGTCGGTGCTGCGGGGGTGCGACGTCGATCGCCCCCGCAATCTCGCTAAAAGCGTCACGGTGGAATAACCATGCCTATTGCTCGACTCACGTTCCTCTTGTGTCTCGTCCTCCCGGCGGGTTCCGCCCACGCGCAACAGCCCCAGACGATGGACCCGGGCTCGGCGCTCGCCACCCGGGACCACCTCCAGGCCACGCTCGCCCAAATCGAGCGTGGCAACGGTGCCGGCGCCGAAGCGACCATGATCCGCTCGCGCCTCGCGAGCGGGGACTTCCGGGCCGGGGACCGGATCGTGGTCCACGTCGACGGCGAGCCGGAGCTCACCGACACGTTCACGGTGGGCGCGGGACCGGCGCTGCCGCTGCCTCGCATCGGCGACGTGCCGCTGCATGGCGTGCTGCGCGCCGAGCTGCAGGACCGGCTGACGGCGGCGATCGCGCGCTTCGTGCGCGGTCCCGTGGTCCGCTCCCGGCCGCTCATCCGCGTGCTGGTGGAGGGCGAGGTGGCGCACCCGGGCTTCTATCCCGTGTCGCCCGACCTGCCGCTGGCCGAGGTCGTGACCGTCGCGGGCGGGCTGACGCAGCGCGCCAAGGTGCGCGCGATGCGGGTGGAGCGCGGTCCCGACGTGATCTGGGGCGGCGTGACCCTGGAGCACGCCATCGGACGCGGCGCGACGCTCGATCAGCTGAGCTTGCAGGCGGGCGACCGCGTGGTCGTGCCGGGCCGCGGCGACGCGGAGCGCACCGTCCGGATCCTGGGCGTCCTGGTCGGCATTCCTTTGACGGTGTTCACCGTCACGCGGTTGTCCCGGTGACCCCGCGCCGTCGCCTGCTGAAGGTGCTCTCGGTGGTCGGAGCGCGCCCCAACTTCATCAAGCTCGCCCCGCTGGCGCGCGCGCTCGCCCGGCGGCGCGGCGTCGAGCACCTCATCGTCCACACCGGCCAGCACTACGACCGGGAGATGTCGGAGGTGTTCCTCCAGGGCCTCGACCTGCCGCGGCCCCACTGCAACCTCGTGGTCGGCTCGGCGTCGCACGCCCAGCAGACGGCGACGATCATGCAGCGCTTCGAGCCGGTCTGTCTGCGCGCGCGGCCCGACATCGTGCTGGTGTACGGCGACGTGAACTCGACGCTCGCCGTGGCGCTCGTGGCCGCGAAGCTGGGGATCAAGGTGGGCCACATCGAAGCGGGCTTGCGCAGCGGCGACTGGTCCATGCCGGAGGAGATCAACCGCGTGTTGACCGACCGGCTGGCGGACTTGCTGTTCACTCCGTCGCGCGACGCGGAATCGAACCTGCGCGTCGAAGGGATTCCCCAGGACCGCATCCATTTCGTCGGCAATATCATGATCGACTCCCTGGTGAGGCTGCTGCCGCAGGCGCGCGCCCGGAACGGCGACAACCCGCGACCCCACGGGTCCGGTCCGTACGTCGTCGTGACGCTGCACCGGCCCGCGAACGTGGACGACCCCGACACGCTGCGCGAGCTGCTCGCCGCGCTGTCGGCGCTGAGCGAACAGCGACAGATCATCTTTCCGGTGCACCCGCGCACGCGCGCGCGCCTCCAGGCGATGTCGTGGCGGCCGCCGGGCCACCGTGTCACGCTGCTCGACCCGGTGTCGTACCTCGATATGCTGAGCCTGGTGCTCGACAGCGATCTCGTGATCACGGATTCCGGGGGCCTGCAGGAGGAAACCTCGTTCCTCGGTATCCCGTGCCTGACGGTGCGTCCCAACACCGAGCGGCCGATCACCTGCACGGAGGGCACGAACCGGTTGGTCGCAGCCGATGGCGCGGAGATCGGCCGGGCGGCCCGGGCCGCGTGGGCCGGCCGCCGCCCCACGCCCCCCAGCATCGAGCGCTGGGACGGGAATACCGCGGAGCGGATCGCCGCCGTGTTGTGCGACGGCGGGGCGAGGGCCGCGACGGTAGTGGCGGCCGAGAGGGAAATCGCCAGCCCGACACCCGCGTAAAAGGCTTCTGCCTACTCGATTATTTCCCGCCTAGCGGGCTGGAGCGACCGGCAGCATACTTGCCGCACGACCTTGGCTCGCAGGTGGCATGAAGGACCGCGCTCTCCAATCGTCTCTCCCGCCCGTCCAGTCCGACAGGCCGCCGAGGCCCCGGCGCAACATTCGCCTGGAGTCGCGCGAGGCCGATCTGCTCGGCGGCATTGCCTCGCCGGTGCTCCGGGCGGCCGCCAAGCGCGTGGCCGCGTTCCTGCTGGTCGAAACCGGCGACCCGGACGGTGAGGAAGGGTTGGCGGTGCTGGCCGCCCTCGCGACGGCGATCGAGGCCGGCGCCGTCCGCGCCCCGGCGCTCTCGGTGCTCGGCTCCCGGCTGCTCGACCTGCTGCGGGCCGAGGTGGTGGGTGGTTGGCCCGAGCACCGCGACGCCGCCGCCGAGATGCGGGCCCTGCTGAGTGCGATCGAGCGGGTGCGCGGGACCATCGCGCTGCACTGGAACGAATCCTTCGCCTCTCGCCTCGCCAGCCCCGATGCCCCGCACCTGGTGGCCGAGGTGGCCCACGATCTGCGCTCCCCCCTGACCTCGATTCTGTTTCTCGCCGAATCGCTGCAGCGGGGGCAGTGCGGCGCGGTGAACGGCGTGCAGCGGCGGCAGCTGGGGCTCATCTACGCGGCGGCGTTCGGCCTGTGCGCCCTGGCCGGTGATCTGGTCGAGCTGACCCGCGATGGGGACAGCCTCATGGAGCAGGAGCCGGTGCGGTTCTCGGTGACGGAGCTGTTCGAGAGCATCTGCAACATCGTACGGCCCATCGCGGAAGAAAAACAGCTGACGGTTGGCTGCCAGCCGCCGGACGTGGACACCTTCAGAGGGCACCCGCTCGCGTTGAGCCGGGTGCTCCTGAATCTCACGACCAACGCCCTCAAATTCACCGATCAGGGGTTCGTCGAGATCCGCGCGGTGCATCTCCCGGGCGACGGCGTGGAGTTTTCGGTGTGCGACAGCGGCAAGGGGATCGACCCCGCCATGCTGGACCGCCTGTGCGAGCCGTTCCGGCCCGTCGCCGAAGGGCGCGCCTACCGCTTCTCGGGGACCGGGATCGGCCTGACGATGTGCCGCAAGCTCGTGGAGGCGATGGGCGGGAGGCTACAGGTCGAGGCCCGCCCGCAGCACGGCAGCCGGTTTTTCTTTACGCTGCACCTTCCCGCCGCCCCGGTGTAGATTCAGGCGGTCCCGGTTCTCCCGAGGTCGCCGACATCCGCCAGCTGATCGAGATTCAGTCGCCCGTCGAACGAGCGTTTCTCGTCGGCGCGCCCCGCAAGGGCTCCGAGGAGATCGTGCACGTCGACGAGCACCTGGACGAGCTGACGCGCCTCGCCGACACCGCCGGGGCGACCGTCATCGGCCGCACGTACCAGCGCATCGAGTCGCCCTCGCCGCAGTTCTACCTGGGCCAGGGCAA
>Ga0184618_10000126_pt1 | contig 17667 bp, 19 predicted proteins | sample PLM0_30_b1_FD_133159 | JGI IMG/M metagenome (GOLD analysis project Ga0184618, IMG submission 133159) | Groundwater sediment microbial communities from an aquifer in East River, Colorado, USA - PLM0_30_b1 | ecosystem: Environmental > Terrestrial > Soil > Riparian zone | place: USA: East River...
GGTGCCCGAGAATCTGAAAGCCCTCGGCGCGTTGGTGCGACGCAAGAAGGCCGACATCGGGATCGCGGTCGATCCGGACGTCGATCGGTTGGCCATCGTGGACGAACGCGGCAATCCGATCGGTGAAGACTACACGCTCGCGTTTGCCATTAGAGCAGTCTTGGGGAAGAGGGACGGGGGACGGGGGAAGGGTAAGACCGTCGTGTGTAACCTGTCGACGAGTCTGGTTGTCGAAGATGCTGCCAAAGACTTCGGCGCGACGGTGGTCAGGGCTCCCGTGGGTGAGGCTCACGTCGCGCGCAAGATCATCGGGCTGAGAGCGGTGATCGGCGGCGAAGGCAATGGTGGAGTGATGTATCCGGCGCTGCATGTCGGTCGCGATGCGCCGGTGGCTCTCGCGCTGGTGCTGTCGCTGCTCGCGCGCGAGCGCATCACGGTGAGCGAACTGGTTGCGCGCGCGCCGCGTTACACGATCCTGAAAGCGAAAGCTCCTCGGGGGGCGCGGCTGGAGCGAGTCTATGACGCTCTCCGAAAGCGTTTTAGCGATGCCACGGTCGACACGCAGGACGGTTTACGGCTCGCCTGGCCGGATCGCTGGCTGCACGTGCGGCCCTCAGGCACCGAGCCGATCATTCGACTGATCGCGGAAGCGCCGTCGGGCGCTGACGCAGAACAGCTGATAGAGGAAGGGCGGCGGTTATGTGCGGCATCGTAAGGGATGCGCGCCCCGCCTGGAACATCTCGGGGAGCCGTGTGAGCCATCGTGGGAGCTGGATCATAAATCCCTCTTGATAAGGTGGTGGTCCGCAGTCCAACGCGGACGTTTCGCCCGCAGCTTCTGCAATATCCCTAACAGCGTGGTTTCTAGTTCATTGGCGGCCGACGCCGTCCGCACGGCCAAGCGCTTCGCTTCTGACGGGCTCGGCTCATGTTCCCGGCTCCAGACGCGAACCCGGCACGCCGGGGTGGCGTAGAGCTTGGGGCGGCCTTTGCCCGCTTTCACCCGGAACGACCGGCCGCAACCACATGCACAGACACGACGGGAACGCTTAGGCATGGCCTCGAATATCGTTAGGGACTAACGGAATTATACCCCCGGGTAACGGAATTAGCTAGCCTACTTGCGCCCGTTGCAGCTATCCCACATATTCCCCCGTAGCTGGACCGTTCAATACCCACGCGGGACACTCCCGACACGGGAACCCCAAACGGACTGACGGGCAGGTTCCGTCGCAACGGTAGTAACGAAAGCGGCGGCGGCACGACACCGTGCGGACTCTAAGGACGGCAACAGGGTTGTAAGGGCCGGACTTCAGAACACCCGACACGATTAACGCTGACTCGCGCGTAATGCGCGGGGCGGCTTTTTTTTTGCCCGCAAAGGGGGGTTTGCCGACATGGCCCGCGCAAAAAAGATGATGGCGAAGAACAGTGGAATCACCGTTGACCGTGGACGTTCCCAACCGGCCAGCATGGCGGGACTCGGCGGCAGTAATGCCGCGCACGTCATGAGCCCGTCATTCACGAGAGGCGCCGCGCATGACAGCCCGACGACCGCACTCGCCAAGGAACACCGCAACGACGGCTTGAAGAATCGCGCGAGCAAAGGGAAGCGATAGCGCCTATGTCCAAAGACAAATCGCAAACCGTCACGCAGATGTTGGACCCCGCGTCTCAACAGTATGTCTCGCAATATCTCCGGCCGTATGCGCTCAGCGCCGCTGGATTGCCGCCGATGGCGCCCGGCATGGGACAGGGCCCGAGCCCGTTCGCGCGCAACCTGGGGTTTGGTGGTGGCTTTGGTGGCGCTGGGTTCGCGCCGTGGATGCGACCGCCGCAAACCGTGAACCCGAATGTGCAAGCGACGTTGCCGCCCGAGATTCTCGCCGCACAAGCGGGCTTGCAGAATTACGCGCAGCTCGGGCAGCAAGGCGTGACCGCGTTGGGCGGTGGCGTCAACCCCTTCTACGATTCGGCTCGCGCTCAAGCGCTCAATCCGATTTTTGACCAGCAACGGGCGCAAGCGCTCCAGGCGGTGGGCGATCAAGCGCAAGGCTACGGCGCTTACGGCGGCAGCCGGCAAGGCGTCGCGGAAGGCGTGGCGCTCGGGCAAGTCGGACAGAATCAGGCGCAGCTCCAATACCAAGCCTACATCGACAGTTTGCAACGCGCGCTAGCCGCCGCTGGTATGGGCATGGGCGCGGGCGCCGCGGGGGCTCTACTCCCGCAAAATTATTTTGCCGGTCAGCTCGGCCTCCTCAATCAAGGCTTGGGTCCGACCGGTAGCACACAAACACAGACGATGCACGGCGATCCGTTTTCCCAACTGTTGGGCAGCGGTCTGAGCATCGGTAGCCTATTCATGCCGGGCGGGTTACTGGCGAAAGGCGCCATGAGTGGCGCGGGCACGCAAGTCATGGGCGGGTTTCCATCGTACCCGGACTTCGGCTAGATGGTGACCGCTCCCGCAACCGCGAAGATTCACGCGCTTCTCGAATCCGCGTTGACGTACACGCGGGGCGCCTACGATGCGCTCGGGATTCTCGATGGCCACGACACCGGAAAGTTTCGGATCTGGGCCGATTGGGAACACGGGACCGCATTGCTCGTCACTGAGATACACCCGACGCAGCACGTCAAATATCTGCACGTCTTTCTCGCGGCCGGGTCTCGCGCCGCGCTCCAACCCCTTATCAAGGCCGCGTGGGACGACGCCCGCACGCAGGGGTGCCAGCGCGTGTCATTCACCGGCCGTCTAGGCTGGGCCAGAAGTTGGGCGAAAGAGTTGGGGTTCCAAGTCACGTCCGTGTGCATGGAGGCTGAACTATGAAAAACGACAGCAGCGCCGTTACCGATCCGATGGGCGACAAGGCCGCGCTCGCAAAAGTCACGAGCATGATAACCGAGCACGACGAGACGGGCGCCGTCGTAGAGCCGACTCCTGAGCCAACGCCCGAGCCGGTGGAAGCCGCGGCCGACACGCCGAGCACGTTGACGGCGCCGCTCAAGTGGGAAGTCCAGGCGCCCGCCGATCTGCCGGCTGAGGGCCGCGCCGAGTTTGAGAAGCTGGCCCGGCTCGATGAGGCATGGCGCGACCCGCTCGTATTCGAGCAGCGCCGCGCCGCGATTGCGAAGCACGTCCAAGACAACTACGGCAAGCCGGGGTTGGCCAAGCTGGCACGGGTCAACGATTACGAAGTGATCGACGCCTTGTGGGGCCGGATTGAGCAGCAGCAGCAACGCGCGCCCGTGGCCCCACGGGAGGACCCCAACGCCAAGGTGCGGGCGCGTCAGGAAGCGCGGCGGGAGACGCAACGCGCGATTCGGGGCGTCCGCGATATGACGACGGCGCGGGAGCTGTTCGCGCAATCAAACCTGACGGACCCACAGGAGTAGCGAAAAAGCAAACGAGCCGCTTGGGGCGGCTCGCTCACAACGAAAGGGAAACGAATGCACGGGGAACATACGGTAACGGCGGGAGCCCGGCAAGTCTGGCTCCCATTGCCACGAGTGGCGCGGCTTTTTCGCCGGGCCGGATTGGTAGAGGGGAAGCGGTGGGCATTGGTGGCGCAGCTCGCATACCCGAAATGCCGGATCATTGCCAGGGCGCTCGATGGCGAACGCGGGCGTCAATGGTGGTTTCGCGCCGATTCGGTGCAGCGCTACATCGACCGCCACGGGCCCAAGGCCCGGCGGGACGCGGCATGAACGTCATCGGCTTTAGCCCCGCGCATCTCCGCGCCCATCGGCAGGTGTGGCTTGAGTGCTACCACGACGGGCTCGTGGCGGAGTATGTGGATTGCGCGCGGGCCTGGGATGCGCTCACCGAGCGGGGCTATGACGTGCGCAACTACACCGATCTAGCGAAGCTCGTCGATGCGGTGGCGTACAACTTCCGCACGTGTCCCGACGATGCCGCGTTGGTGGCAGAGGGACAGCGTGTCTTAGCGCTCGTGGTGGATACGCTCGGGGGTGTGCCGTGCGAAAACTGACGGCCGCTCCGATCGTGTCGCGCTGGACCGCTGAATGTATCGGCGGGCCCCTCGATGGGGTCCGGCGGCCCGTACTCGTCGGCCTCGATGGTCCCACGAAATTGACGCTCGAACCTCGCCGCGCTAACGGCGGGCTCTACCATCTCACGCTCGATTGGCGCACCGGCCGGGCCGCGTGGGAGTGGGCGCCATGAGCCAGCAACTTGACCGGCTGGCCGAACGCCTCGATGCCAAGCGGGTGGGTGGCACCTGGATGGCCCGTTGTCCCGCGCATGAGGACCACACCCCGAGCCTTGCCATCAAGGATGGCGATACGGGCGTGGTGTTCCGCTGTCACGCGGGATGCTCGCAGGATGCCGTCCTAGGGGCGCTCGGGATAGAGCCCCGGGAATTGTTCTATGCCCCGAGCGGCACCGGCACGCTTGGCCGGGAAGTATGCGCCTACGACTACACCGACGAAGCCGGGGCCTTGCTCTTTCAAATTGTGCGCTTCGAGCCGAAAACGTTTCGGATGCGTCACCCCGACCCGACCGGGCCCGGCGGGTTTACGCCCGGGCTCAACGGTGCCCGCAAGGTTCCCTATCACTTGCCCGAGCTGGTGGCGGCCGTGAAGGCTGGCCAGCGGGTGTTTATCTGTGAGGGCGAGAAAGACGCCGACGCCGTGCGGGTCAAGGGGCACGTAGCGACGACGAACCCCGGCGGGGCTGGGAAGTGGCGCCCCGAGTATACGCCGTTTTTCCAAGGTGCCCATGTCGTCATCGTCGCGGATTGTGACGAGCCCGGCCGCGCGCACGCCAAGGACGTAGCGCGCCAGCTCGCTGGCGTGGCCGCCAAGGTCGTCATTGTGGAGCCCGCCGCGGGCAAGGACGTGAGCGACCATCTAGCCGCAGGTAGGAAACTGGCCGAACTGGTGCCGCTCGATACCCCAGCCGTGACGGCTTCGGGAACGGATGCCGACGGCTTTATTAGCGTGGGGGACCTGCTAGCCGAACCGGACAACCCTAACCCGTGGGTCGTTGACGGCATACTCCCAGCCAACGGGATGGGGATGCTCGCCGCTAAGCCGAAAGTAGGGAAAAGCACCTTAGCCCGAGCAATGGGGTTGCGGGTCGCTCGGGGCGAACCCGTCTTAGGCCGCGCCACGATGCAAGGCCCCGTGCTCTACTTGGCGCTCGAAGATCCGCGAGCCGCCGTTAAGGGGCATTTCCGCCGCATGGGGGCCACCAAGGCCGACGACAACCTACAGATTTTCGCCGGAAATGTGCCCGAACACGCGCAGGTATGGCTCGGGGAACAGCTCGAAAAGCGCGATCCCGTCTTAGTCATCATTGACACGATGCAGTTTTTTCTCGGCGTGACCGACCTCAACGACTATTCCCAAGTCACGACCGCGTTACGGTCCATTCTGGCGCTTGTGCGGGGGAAGTCTCGCGCCGCTGTGCTGGTGGTTCACCATTGCGGCAAGGGCGACCGGCAAGGCTTCGACGCCGTGCTCGGGTCTACGGGCCTGACCGGCACCGTAGATACCACGATCGTGCTTAAGCGGCGCCACGACGACAACACCCGCACCATTTGTACCCAGCAGCGCATGCACGCCCCAGGCGGGCAAGATATGCCCGAAACCGTGCTCAACCTGGACGAACACACCGAGCCGCAGCTAGCCGGGACGCGAGCCGAGTACGACCTGGCCAAGATGGTGGCCGAAATCATCGCCTACCTGTCCAAGACGGCCGGCGAATGGCAGGAACGCGCCGACGTGCTGGCCGGGGTGGAAGGCAAAACCCAAGAAAAAGTGAAGGCCCTAGACGCCGCATTCCGTTCCGGGGACATCGAGCGCCAAGGCGAAGGGAAACGCGGTAGCCCGTTTCTGTTCCGGGTCTCGGGAACGGCATTTACGCCACCCCAAAAGCCGTTTTTCCGTTCCCCTACTACTGTGGGAACGGCAGAACGGAAACCTCTAGACGCGACAACCCAAGACGGGACACGGAGTTATTCCGTTCCCGTGTTCCCCGCGCTAAGAGAGAATACCCCAATGCCGGGAACGGAAACCAGCCGCCTATGCTCCAAGGGCCATCCCCTACGCCAGCAAGCCGGAGCCGTAGGCGATACCGGCCGCTGGTGCCCGGTCTGTAGCCCGGTCCTTACCCCAATCCTTGCACCGACTGAGACGGTAGCCACTTGAGCCCCAGATTCATGCTTATAACCACGCGGTATCTTTCAAAGAGACCGCCGCACTCTTTGATTTATTGGCCGACTTGTGGTACCTGTCTACACAACGGGTTACGCCGTCGTTATGGCGCGTGTGGGACGTGCAGCGGGTGCCAGGTGTCGTTATGGTGTCGGCTTGCTGTCGCCACGTCAACGGCACGTCAACAGCGGGTATCCCGTGGGTGTAAGGGTGGGTTCTTGACTCCCCCCCGGGGTACGGCCGACGTGACAGGCCCGGGGGTGGAGGAGCACGGTCCAAACTACGCACGTTCGTGCACAGTTTCTCGACTTGGGAGTAGCGCCAGCTCGGGCCGCCCGATCCGCGCTTCACGAAGCGACGTAAACCGGCGGTTTACAGGCCGCCCGCCAGTAGGCCGCCAAACCCCACAGCCTACCGCCTCCGTTCAACCCCCCCAAAACGCAAAGCCGGGGCGGGGAACTCACCGCGGTACCTCAGACGCAGCGTGCTTCGTTTTTCTGAAAATAATTTTTCTGGCTTTAGGCCAAGAGGTTGCATGACGTACCCGTATCCGATTGACCCGGGGTTTAGCCCTCCGTCGCTGTTTCGGCGCCGGCGGCCGAGCATACTCGACCGATTGTTTCCCGATCCGACTTCGGGGGCGTTGGAGCCTGGTGCATTGCAGGGGGTGCAGCGTCAGGGGTTGTTGCAGCTTGGGGCGAGTCTGATGCAGGCAGGGGGGCCGCAGGCGGTACAGCGGGGGTTCTTGGCGAATGTCGGGGCGGGGATTCAGGGGCTCGACTTGCAGGGGATGGCGCAGAACGCCTTGCGGGTGCAGGCGTATCGGCAACAGGAGATGCAGGGGGCGGCGCAGCGCCAGGCGCTCGACGCCTTGCGCGAGAGGCACAAGGGGATTCAGGACCCCTACGAGCGTATCCGGGCCATGATGGCGGATGCCGCATTGATGCCGGGGGCTGAGCATCTCATCGGGCCGTTGTCGAACGCCTTGGCGCAGCTCAAGCCTGACGCGAGCCGGAACGAGTGGAGCCAGCCCTTACCGGCGACGGGGGCCGATGGCCGGGTGCATTTGTACCAGGTACGGCGGGACACGGGGGAAACCCGGGTTTTGGATATCAGCCCGGTGCCGAAGGAACCCAAGGAGCCTACGCCGGTGGAGCGCACGGCGGGGAGCCAGTGGGACAGCGCGAGCGAATCGGTGCGCAACATGGAAGCGATAGCGCAGCGGAACCCGCAAGCGGCCAAGGCCGCTGTTGCCGCGATCCGGGCCGGGGGATGGGGGAAGCTCGGCAAGGCATACGGGGAGCTGCGCGGGTTCACGAATGATCCTGACGCGCAAGCGTTCTTCACGGAATACAAAAACATGATTCTGACCGTGACGCCGACCTATGGGGGTGCGCGGCCGACGCAACAGCTCATGGACCTGGAGCAAGCCGCGACCTTACCGGCTTTGGGGTCCGGCGACTTCGAGCCCGCATTTCGGCATATGCAACACCGGTTGGACGATCTGCACGCCAAGGCGGGACGAGCCGCCCCCAGGCGCCAGGCACCAGCCACGCCAGCGCCGAAGCCCGGCCAGACCGTCAACCCGTTTGGACCCGGGGGGCAATTCTATGTCGCGCCGTAGAGCAAGAATCAAGACGCATGCGTGCGTCTTGATCTGTAGGGGGGCTCGATGACCGGCCCGCGGCCGCAACGCGGGTTAGGGGTCACGCATTGGATAGGTGCCAATGACGCCGACTTGTGGCAACACATGGTGGACCGGGGCATCACGCCCGACGACGCCACGCAACACGTCTTGCTGCGCCGCCGGGCCATGCTCGGCAACATGCCGCAGAACATTGCCAAAGAGCTGGACCCCGGGGCGTTGGCATCGTTCGGGCTCGGGGCCGCCGATATGATGAGCTTCGGGCTAGGCGATCAACTCGCGCGCGCGTTGGAACCGGAAGCGAAGTTGACGCAGGATCTCGCGAAATCCCAACACCCGACCGCGCATTTCGCCGGGGAAGTGGCGGGCCTCTTAACGCCGATTGGCCTTGAACGCCTCGCCGCTGGTGCGGGCGTACACCTCGCGCCCACCATCGTCGGCAAGGCCGTGCGCACGATTGCGAACCCCGCCGCGCGGACCGCAGCGCAGACCGTCGTCAACGCAGGAATCGGGGCGGGGTATGCTGGGGCGCAAGCCGCCGGACACACGGAAGGCGGTATAGGGGAACGAGCCGCCGCGGCTGGGCATGCCGCACCGCTCGGGGCCTTGTTCGGCGCCGCATTGCCGTGGGTGGCCGGGGGCGTCGGGGCCGCGGGCAAGAAGTTTCTTGGGCCAGTAGCCGAACGAGTGGCCGGCCCGGGGCCGGTCTCGGCAGTAGGAACGGAAGGGGCCGCCGCACGAGTGGCTCGGCCGCCAGTCTCCGGGCCGTTGGCTGATCTGGCCGCGGCGAAAGCCGATCTTGCCGCCGGCCGCTTGAGCCAGGCCGATTACAACGTAGCCGAGCAGATGGCGCGGCTCCAGATGGCGAGCCCCGGAACGGGACCGCTCACGCAGCCGCTCGGGCTGTTGTTCGCGCAACCGGGGCCGACGCCCGCACCGGCTCCGATGACCGGCCGCGGGATTGCGAACGTCTCTAGCGCGAAGCTGCGCGAAATGCTCAACTACTTCGCGAACCGGCCCGAACACCCCGACGCGACGGCAACCCAAACCCGGATACTGGCCGAGCTGGACCGCCGCAAACGGGGGCGCCCGTCCACATGAGTGGGGCCGTGAGCTTCGTTCCGCCGCGGGATGCCGTGTTGACGACCGAACAGGTTGCCGCCTGGCTCCAGATTAGCCCCGAACAGGTGCGGCGCATGAATCTGCCGGCCGTCCCGTGCGGCAAAAACAAGTGGCGGTATATCGCTAGCCAAGTGCTCACCGCTTTGGAAAAGAGGGCCGAGTAATGACACCGTATCGCGACGCAGGGAAAGGGAGCTACATCATCGACCGCCGCTGTGGGAAGCTGGGGCGGCTGAAGGTGGCGAGCGGGACGAGCGACCGGGAAGAATACGCGGCACTCAATGCAATGGTGACGCGGCTGAAACGGGAGCGGCGCTGGGACGTGCTGGCGCTCGTGCAACAGCATCAGCTCACGCCGCTCGAATTGTACGACGCGATACACCACGGGGAAACCCATCTCTTGCCGAGCGCCGAAGAATTGCGCCCGCTCCCGCGCGCCGTCGAACAATGGCTCGCGAGCGCCGACGTATCCCCGCGCACGCGCGACGACTACACCAAGCGCCTGACGTTCCCGCCGGGCACCAAAACGCTGGCCTTGCCGGATCTGGTAGCGGCCGCGCGCGCCGATGCGATCCGCACCGGGAAGCGCCAGACCTATAACAACCTGTTGACGGCTTCCCGCGCATTCGTGCGCGACGCATTCGGCAAAGACTCGAAGCTGTGGAAGCTGTTGCCCGGGGAACTCGATGTCACGCACCGGCCCGGCAATCCCCAAGAGCCGGAACAGATTCGCGCGCTTGCCGTGCGGATGCCCTACCCCGACGCGCTGTGGGCGCTGTGCCTCTCCGGCATGCGGCAAGGGGAATACTGGGGCGCGTGGGACGTGTTGAGCGACCGCGTGACGATCCAGGGCGAGAAGGGCCGCCGCGGCGAGCCGTTGCCGCGCGTCGTGCCGCTCGTCTACCGACTCGCCCGGCCGCGCGTCGTCTACTCGACGTTCTACAAGGCGCTCGTCAGGGACTCGGGCGGGACGCTGAACGTCCATGACCTGCGAAAAACCGCTCAACGCTGGTGGGAAGATGCGGGCGTACCCGATTGGCGCATTTCGCTGTATGCGGGACACGCCAAGGGCCGGCACGAGCTGGCGACGATCTACCGCAAGCCGCGCGATCTGACGCGGCTGTTAATCGAAGATGCCGACCGGATGCGGGCCTGGCTGGGCGATCCGCCCAAGCTCGGGCTCCGCGCCGTCAACGCCTAAGGGGGACGGAATGGCCGCGAAACCGATACAGAGAAACTTGCTGAAGCAGATAGCCGACGCGGGCGGGTGGGAAGCGATCTGGGAGCGCGTGGCGCAAGGCGAAAGCCAAGCCTCGATTGCCCGGAGCTTCAAGCGCCCCGACACCGGCCAGCCGATTAGCCGGGGGTTCTTCTGCCGGGTCTTGCACCTCGACCCCGAGCGGGAACAAGCCTTTTGGGCCGCCAAGAAACTGGCCGCGACCGAGTTGATAGAGGCAGCGAAAGACCTGATCGACAACGTGCCGGTAGACCGCGACCATATCGCGAAAGTGCGCGAGCAAGCGAACCATTACCGCTTTATGGCGATGAGCGGCGACCGCGACCGCTACGGCGAAAAGGGACCCGATATCAACGTCAACGTCTTGAGCGTGAACGAGCTGCACGTCAACGCCTTGCGGCACCGCGTGGTGGAAGCCGCACGCCCGATCCCTGGCTTACCGACCTCGTGCCCCGAGCCGTTGCAGCTTGAGCCCGGGGGTAACGACCCATTGAGAGAGGAAGCCTAACCGATGGCCACCACATTTACGCCGATCTATGCGTTCGATTTAATCGCGAGCGGCGACACCGGATGGGGAGCCTCGCGCAACGCGAACGCTACCGATATGGAAAACGAGCTGGCCCGGCCGCGGGTCGTGTTCCTCTCCCCGACCGTCGGCGGCACGACAACGTGCGATCTCTCGCAAACGGTCGGCGCGCGGATATTCGCCTTCACCGTCAGTCAGGCAACGACCGTCGCGTTCACCAACGTGCCGAGCGCCAGCTTCTCGGCCGAAATCGCGTTGCTGATTACGAACGGCTCCGCGTTCGCATTGTCGTGGCCCGCGTCTGTCTCGTGGCTGGGCGGTGTGGCCCCCGTGCTCAAGGTGAGCGGCACCGACCTTGTAGAGATGCGAACCAAGGACGGCGGCACCACCTGGTTCGCCGCGTTGCGGGCGGATCGTCGCTTTCAACTCGGCAGCTCGACGGCGCAAGCCGCGCCGATCACGACGCCCAACGTGGACAACACCACAACGGCATCGGGCGCGGGCTCTCCGGCGAACCTCAAGAGCTACGTCTTGCCCGCCAACGCCTTGGCCGCGAACGGGCAAGGCTTGCGTATCCGGGCCTGGGGCACGACGGCCAACAACGCGAACGCCAAAGCGATCCGCATTGCCTTTGGGGCGACGCTGGTTGCCAACTTCACGCTCGCGATTAACACGGCCGCTGCGTGGGTCGTAGAAGCAATGGTCTATCGGACGGGCGCCGCAACGCAGGACGCCGTGCAATTCTACGGCCAGCATTCGAGCGCGTCGGCTACCGGCCCGAACATCACCACGCCCGCCGAAACCTTGAGCGGCGCCGTAACGGTGCAATGCTCCTGCACGCAAACGTCGGCGTCTGACGTGGTACAAGAGGGCTTCATGGTGGAGTACATCGGCTAATGGCCGAAACGCTCATCCCGCTCGCGTTGCCGCCCGGACTCGTGCGGCGGGGCACCATCTACGCCAGTAAAGGCCGATGGTATGACTCCTCGCTGATCCGGTTTGAGGGGAACGTGGTGCGGCCGATTGGCGGGTGGTCACTCGCCCGCACCGCGGCGGGGGGCGACATACAGGCCCTTGGCTTCCCCCGGGGCTCGCATACGTGGCGGAAGAACGACGCCACGGCATGGGTTGCGGTGGGTACGATGGGCACACCCTCGAAGCTCTACGCCTACTCCAGCAGCACGGCCACGCTCACCGACATAACACCCGCCGGGCTCGTGAATGGCGCGGCCGACGGCTCGTTAGTGACGGGCACGGGCCGGTGGGACTTAGACCCGTGGGACGTGAGCCCGTGGGGTGGCAGCGTCGCCGCAGGCACGATTATGGACGCGGCAACCTGGAGCCTCGATTCATTCGGGGAAATCCTTGTTGCGTGCTCGACGACCGATGGCAAGCTCTACAGCTCGACCCCGACCGCTCAAGCAACGCAAGTCACCAACGCCCCGGTAGGCAATCGCGCCGTCTGCGTTACGCCCGAGCGGTTTGTGGTGGCGCTGGGGGCTGGGAGCGATCCGCGGCTCGCGCAATGGGCGAGCCGGGAAACGCTCACGACCTGGGCCGCCGCACCGGGCAACACCGCCGGACAACTCACCATTGCGAGCGGCGGGCGGCTCATGGTGGGTCACGCATCGACGCGGGAAACGTTGCTCTTTACCGATATGGACCTGTGGGCGCTCCGCTTCATCGGCGGGAACCTCGTCTACGGCCTCGTCCAGGTCGGCGATCATTGCGGGCTCATCGGCCCGAATGCCGCGGCCGTTGTCGGGGGTACGGCCTATTGGATGGGCAACGGACAATTCTTTCTCTACGATGGTGGGACGGTGCGCCCGCTCCCCTGCGACGTGCGGGACTACGTGTTTAGCGATCTGCGCCGCGAGCAGAAAGCGAAAATCTGCGCCGTGACGAACGCGGCCTACGGGGAAATCACCTGGTACTACCCGAGCGCCAGCCAAAACGGGACGGAAAACGACCGCTACGTGACCGTCAACTATCGGGAGGGGTGGTGGGTCATTGGCCGTCTCGCTCGCGCCGCGGGCAACGATGCCGACGTATTCAACTCGCCCCTGTTGTGGTCTACCGATGGCCACCTCTACAGCCACGAGACGGGCAACGACCGCAGCGGGGCCGAATCGTTCATCGAATCCGGGCCGCTCGAAATTGGCGACGGGGACCGCGTGGCGCTCGTCAGCTCGATGCTTCCGGACGAAGCGGTATCCGGCCAAGTGCTGGTGACGTTCAAGACCGCATTTGAGCCGAACGGGACCGAAACGACTTCGAGCGCCTACCAGCTCGCCAGCAAAACCGACGTTCGCGTGAGCGGGCGCCAAGTACGGGTGCGGTTTGGGGAGCCCGCCGGATCTGGCGTCTTGCTCGACGGCTCGCACCTCCTCGACGGCTCGTGGACGATGAACGGGGCGGGGCCGGGGAACGACTACCGCGTCGGCACCTTCCGGCTTGGCGTCATTCCCCAAGGGCGACGCTAATGCGCATTCCCCAGGCGCCCGACCGCTACGACCGCACGAACGAAGCCGAGTTGCGCGCGATCCTCGAACAGGCGGTTAGCGCCTTGGAGCTGCGCGGCTCCATTCACACCATGAGCACCGACCGGGGCGACGCCAACGTGACGCTCGTTGCCGGTACCGACCTGAACGTGCAGCGCTTCGCTACCGCCTTGGGCGCGAACCGTACCGTTACGCTCGGGTTTGGCGCTAACGGCTCGTGGTTTCGCGTCGTGCGCACCGGTTTAGGGGCGTTCACGTTGGACATTGGCGGACTCAAGACGATACCGAGCGCGACGGCGGCCGTCGTGGAAGTGACGCACGACGGGACCGCGTGGCGGCTTACCGATTACTCACCGCTGTAAGGGAAAGGGTTAGACATGCCTGGTATTAACTTTTGCCTCTACACAGAGCAGGCCGTCGCGAAAGGCGCGCCGACACTGGCCGACGTGATTAACCGGCCGCTCCGCGATCTCCTCACGCTGTCCGGCTGGGACCCGGATAGCACAAGCCTCGATATCTACGTGGTGCCGGCGGGGAAGGTCCTCGCCGCGCACGCCGCGACGTTCGATGGCAACGTCCGGAATATCCAGTATGACGCCGGCAACAGCGGCGCCGCGATCACCATTGATTGGGCCTTGCACGGCAACGTGCAGCGCGTCACGCTCACATCGGCCAGCGTCGCCATTACGCTGAGCGGCGCGACGGCGGGCGGGACCTACGCGCTCGAAGTCGTCCAAGACGCGACCGGTGGCCGGGTCGCGACGTGGGCCGCGAGCCCGGGCGCGGTGGTGTGGGCCGGGGGCGTCACGCCGACCGTCACCACGACGTTGAACCGCGCCGACGTGTTCAGCTTCCTGTACGATGGCGTTCCGGGCACACCGAAGTATTGCGGTTTCGTGAACGGCCAGAATATCGCGGTATGATCCCTATTTCCCTGGGCCGATCCCTGACCCAAAAGGTCATCTTCTTGACCGTCTCGGGAAACTGGACGGTGCCCGCTGACTTCTCGTCTGGCACCGTCGAAGCCATTGGCGGCGGTGGCCAAGGTGGCAATGGAGTCATCAACACGCGCGGCGGTGGCGGTGGAGGCGGCGGGGAACAGCGCAAGCTCGCGAGCTTCTCGGGCTCGGGCTCGATCCCGTTCACCATCGGCGCGGGTGGCTCGGGCGGTGGTGGCAATGGCGGAGACACCAACTTCAACACGGGTACACTGATTGCCAAAGGTGGCGTAGGAACGACGACCGCGACGGGTGGCGCGGGGGGAAGCGGTGGCACGGGCGGCACGGGCAACAACGGCGGCGCGGGTGGCAACGGTGTGAGCGGTACGGGAAACCGTGGCGGCGGTGGTGGCGGTGGTGCGGGGGGAACGACAGCAGCGGGAACGGTGGGCGCTGCGGCCTCGCTCGGCACAGGCGGTGCGGGCGGTGCCGGTGGAACCGTCGCCGGTGGCATTGGTGGGACTGCGCCAGGTGGCAACGGCGGGAACGGCACGGTGTGGACGGCGATCCCCGGGGGGTCAACGGCGGGTGCGGGTGGTGGTGGCGCGGGCGACAGTGCGCCCACGGTGGGCGGCAACGGTGGCTTCGGTGGACAGTATGGCGGCGGGAGCGGTGGCGGTGCGTCCGATTCTGGCGCCGCGACGGGCGCGGGCGGTGGTACTCAAGGCATCATCGTCATAAGCTATCTCGGGTTCGCATAACAGGGGGCAGATATGGCGAAGGCATTTCATTGGATCACCGGGGCGTCGTTCGTAGCACTCCGCACGCAGTTTATCAACGCGAGCGGACCCGACGCCCGGCTCGAAGTACGCGAAACGGGTAAGGGGTTGACGTTCGTGGTCGTGGACCCGGATAGCGACGCCGCCTTTCCGGCGAACGATCCGGTAGACGACACGTTTACCTGCCCGCCGATATGCCCGAAGCGGTAACGTGCTCGTCGTAGCGAATGCGTGCTACGCCTTGGGGCTCGTCCCTGTGGCGTGGCTCGTGGCGCTGTGGAGCGGCGGCCGGCAATTCTCGGCCGCGTGGTGGTGGCTCGCAGCGGCTTACGGCATCTCGTTTGCCGCCGACACCGTCGCCCATTGGGTCAACCCGTGGCTCGTGAGCGCCGTCTATCCGATCACGCAAGCGGCGTTCGTGGCGGGCGTCTTGCTCACGCGGCGCAATCTCTACCGCTTCCTTGGCGTTATGGCGGTGGCCGCGATCATCGGGACGGGACTCAATTCGAGCATTCCGTTGCGCACCGTGGCGTGGGGCACGGTGGCCGGGCTCGTCTGGCAGCGGCCGGATCTCGGGCGGTTGCGTGTCGCGCTCCTCGTGACGTTCGGGTTCGGGTGGCTGGCGTGGTTGTGGCAAGCCACGGCGCCCGGGTGGCCGAGCTGGGGCACCTTGCAGAGTGTGCGAGCGCTGGGCACCGCGCGAACGGAAACGGAAACGGGTTCAAGCGGGACGATCACGACGAGTTAAAGGTGGTTGCCGTGAGGGTGGAACGCCTCGATGCCACGTCTCACCGCGTAGAGATAGAGATAGCCCGGCTTGCTACGGCGATAGAGTGGGCGAACACACACCCACGCTAAAAACTCATGCCCCCCTGCCGCGGGCACCTACAGGAGCCAAGGGGGGTAGGCCGGGTCTGGGGCGTGCTCAATCCCGTGCCTGAGAGCCGCCGTAAGGGACAGATCGGGCACAGCAGCATCGCCAAGCAGAATCCCGATCTCCGTATTGCAATACGGGATTTTCCGACTTGGGGTGATGCGAGGCAAAGGGGGGTAGGCCGGTCGAGCTCTAGCCGGCAGATCCGAATGTGAGCTGGGTATCAGGCGCCGTGCCCGTGTCCTTACGTAAGGACACGCTTGGGGGAAAAACGCATCGGGGCTTTTCCGGGGAAAAAGCTCCAATTTTGGGTGGCGTCGCCCGCGTCGCACGCCAAGTTTCTTACGCTTGAGGGCGAAACCGGGGGAAAAAGGCTTCCAGACATCATGCAAAATGCAAGAGTGCCTTAATGACTGGTGCGCGACAAGACGGACTGCTGCGACAGCGGCGCCGCGACCCCGCCTTGTGATAGGTCCCGATGAAAGAGCCGGTGCCGGTGTGTCCCGTCGTGCAGTATCGCGTGCAACATCTCGTGCTTGACCAGCCATTCGAGCTGCGTGTATCCCTGAGCGATAAACACTTGATCCGTTTCCCACCACCAGCCAACGCAGCGCTCGACGCCACAGGGAAACTTGTGATCCATGCCCGGGCGTAGCGTGTACCATGCGATGACGCCAAGCGGCGTTTTCGGCTGGCAATGACACGCGGTGACCATCTCATCCCACCAGCGGGCATACTCGGCGGGGCGGGCATAGACAACCCCTTGGCGCTCGACGGCGGCAAGATCCGCCATGCGCAAAGGTGTATGCAGCGACGCACAGGCAGACCCGACGACGGCCAGCAATCCCAGCCCGGCTACGCTGGGTCCGGTTCTTGCTAGCCAAGCGCCAGCAGCAGACCTATAACCGTGGGGGAAACCGTGGGAGTTTCGGGGGCGGTTCGGGGGTTCCTGAGTGGTCCTGTTGCCGATCCGGTGAGGGGCCGCTAGGCTCCCGACCATGTGCGGCATCGTAGGGTACACCGGCAAACGGAAAGCGGCGCCCGTCGTGCTCGAGGGGCTGAAGCGTCTCGAGTATCGCGGTTATGACTCCGCCGGGTTGGCCGTCGTCAACGGTGGGCTCGAGATCTTTCGCGCCCCCGGCAAGATCGCCGTGCTGGAGCGCGAGCTCGGCAGTCAGCTGCCCGAAGGCACGACCGCCATCGCGCACACCCGCTGGGCGACGCATGGCGCACCCAACATGGCTAACGCCCACCCCCATGCCGACTGCGGCGGCACCCTCGCGCTGGTGCACAATGGCATCATCGAAAACGCCGGCGCCCTGCGCCAGGCGCTGACCAAGCGCGGGCATGTGTTCCGCTCGCAGACCGATACCGAGGTGTTGTCGCATCTGATCGAAGAGACGCACACCAAGGGGACGCCGCTCGTCGACGCGACGGCGGAAGCGTTGCGCCAGGTCGAAGGCGCGTACGGCATCGCGGTGATCTCGAGCCGCGAGCCCGACACGATCGTCGCGGCGCGACGCGGATCGCCGCTGCTCGTGGCCATCGGGAACGGCGAGAATTTCGTCGCGTCGGACGCATCGGCAGTGCTCGCCCACACGCGCTCGGTCGTCTATCTGGATGACGGCGAGATCGCCGAAGTGAAGCCCAACGACTACCGTATCATGGATCTCGGCTCAGTGGAGAAGGAGAAGGCGATTACGCAGGTGGAGTGGGACCTCGCGACGATCGAGCGTGGCGGTTACGCGCACTTCATGCTCAAGGAGATCATGGAACAGCCCGAGAGCGTGCGAAACACGCTGCGCGGGCGGCTGCTCGAGGAAGAAGGCACGGTCCGCTTCGGCGGCCTCAACATCAGCGACGAA
>Ga0184618_10000129_pt1 | contig 17581 bp, 11 predicted proteins | sample PLM0_30_b1_FD_133159 | JGI IMG/M metagenome (GOLD analysis project Ga0184618, IMG submission 133159) | Groundwater sediment microbial communities from an aquifer in East River, Colorado, USA - PLM0_30_b1 | ecosystem: Environmental > Terrestrial > Soil > Riparian zone | place: USA: East River...
AAGATTGCCTACGTATAATTTAGTTCCCATTGAGTTTATTCTGGAAAACGCAGCCAGGTCACTGTTCCCGCTTATCGGATTTCAAATCGCCACTGAATAAACTCAACTGACAATCCACCAACTTCCGAGCTTTCGTCTCCGTTTCGGCCTCACTACTAAAATGGTTCTTTTAAGAAAGCAATAGAAAACCGCGGGTCAATTTTCTTCCTCTAAATGCCTAAATCCATCGCTGGGAACGGAAAAAGCATCAATTCCCGTGTCGCCGTGGTAGCGGCCGGCGTCGTGAGCCCGCTCGGGTTTGGATTGAGCGAGACCGTCGATTCGCTGCGGGAGGCCCGGGACTGCATTACGCGAGTGACCCGATTTCCGGTGGCCGAATGTCGATGCAAGACTGCAGGCCAGGTGCCAGACGAGCGCCTGCTCAAAGAGCAGCACGAGGCGAATCGCGCACAACGCTTACACCGTGCGTCACACATGATGATCCGCGCTTTGACGGAAGCGATGACGCAAAGATCGGACTTCAAACCGGAACTCACGGTAATTGGGACGACGAGCGGCGGCATGTCTTATGGCGAAGATTACTACCGGTCGGTCCGTCGACACGGAAATTTGCGGCATGCGCCGACCTGGATCGCGAATTATCCCGCGCAAAAGCCAGTGATTGATGCGCAGGAGGCCTTCGGAATTTCCGCGCCGTGCCAGGTGATCGCAAATGCGTGCGCTTCGGGCACGAACGCGATCGGTCATGCGTTTGAGTGTGTGCGATCGGGTCGCTACCAGCGGGTGTTGACTGGCGGGTATGACACACTCTCGGAATTGGTTTTCGTCGGCTTCGATTCGCTTCAGGCTTCGACGCCGGAGAAGTGCCGCCCGTTCGATCGACATCGCGCCGGCATGGTGCTGGGCGAAGGCGCAGCGATTCTCGCGTTGGAAAATCTCGATGCCGCGCGTGCGCGAGGCGTGCCCGTTCTCGCAGAAATAACCGGCTACGGTATGTCCACCGATAATTTTCACCTGACGCAGCCCAATCCGTCGGGCATCGGACCGAAGCAGGCGATGGAGCGAGCCCTCCGGAGCGCGCAGATTTCACCCTCCGAAATCGATTACATTAACGCCCACGGAACAGCTACAGTCTTTAACGACGCAGCCGAGGGCAAATCAATCAGTGAGCTGTTTAATGGCGTTCCGGTAAGCTCGACGAAGGGGATGATGGGCCACTCGTTAGGCGCGGCTGGTGCAGTGGAAGCCATTATTTGTCTGCTCGCCCTCCAGCACCAATTTCTTCCCGCCAATATTAATTTTGGCTCGGCAGATGACGGTCTCGATCTAAACGTTGTTGCAAATGCAACCCGGCCGGCGCCTCTGGGCACAGTTCTTTCGAACTCCTTCGGCTTCGGTGGGACCAATGCTTCCATTGTGATGCGGAAGCTGGAGGCATGAGCCTGGCAATCGCCGGGATGGGGTGGATTACGCCTCTCGGAAACGGCGTTGATTCAGTATGGGAGCAGTTACTGCAGGGGCGAGAGGCATCTTTATCACAACTCGCGGAAGAGTCCGCTGACCAGTCGTATAAGGTTTTTCGCGTATCTGACGCGGCGTTGGCAAGCCTGTCCCCTCATCCGCGCCTCCGCCGTGCCAGCGTGATTTCGCGCTTCGCCGCGGCTGCGGGCCTGGAAGCATTGCAAGCGGCGGGAGTGACGATCGATCCACACAATCAGGAACGGATTGCGCTCGTCTTCGCGATCTCGAACGGCGGCGTGATTTACACGAAACGTTTTTATCGCGATATCATTGAGGCGGGTGCGCAATCAGCCAGTCCACTCTTGTTTCCGGAAACCGTGTTTAACGCGGCGGCAAGCCATCTTGCCGCGATTCTGGGCATCACGGGCGCCACGTATACGTTGGTGGGCGACAGCGCGGTGGGACTTCTGGCGATACGAATGGCGGAGGATTTGATGACCAATGACGCGCTCGAGTATTGTCTTGTCGTCGGAGCGGAAGAGGCCGACTGGATATTGTGCGACGCATATCGCCGGTGGCGGCTCCTTCGTTTGGCGCCTCCGGTCGAGCCATTCGGCGAAGTCGCGCGCGGAATGATCTTGAGCGAAGGTGCCGGCGCCGTCCTGCTTGCGCGGAACGGCTCGATAACTGTCGCACGGACCCACGCCGGCGGATATTACCGGAAGCGCTCGGAAGCAGGGCAAACTTTAAAAGCCATGCTGTGCGAGCTCGCTGGAGCCGAGACCGACCTTGTTATTTCGAGCGCAAACGGCACGTTTATCGACAAGGCGGAATGCAGGGCTCTACAACAGACAGTCCCGGATGCGATCGTCTACACCGCGAAGCCAGCGCTAGGAGAAAGTGTTGGCGCCGCCGGACTGTGGCAGGTGATCTTGGGAGGCCAGGCTTTGCTTCGCCGTGAGCTTCCGCCCCTGCTTCACGCCACTCCAACAATTCCGTTGCGGGTTCCCGCTTCGCGTATGCCCTTGGCAACGGCGCAGCATGCAATTGTCTTGAGCTCCGGACTCAATCAGCAAATCGCAGGTTTGCGCTTGTCGATCCAATGATCGTCGACCTAATTCTTCACAGCCGCGAGCTGTCGGCACCCACGCAGGCGCCTCTTTTGGCTTTGCAGGAAGGCATTGCTGCGGTACTTTCGGCATTTGCCATGCGAAAGCCGGTTTTGTTACTCGCCACTCTCCTTGCGAGCACCGGTTTTGTCGCAGCCGCAATCAAGACTCCGGAAAATGCGCCGATCGAAATCACGTCTACCGGAGAAACGAGATATGAAAACGGACTGGCGACGGCGCGGGACAATGTTGCCATTCACGTCGGCGACACAGATATCTACGCCGATTACGCGCAGTACAATTCGCAGACACACGATGTGGTACTCAAAGGTCACGTGCGGATCTATCGCGATAGACCGACAGCGACGACTCCCAATAGGCCCAATGATGAAGGGTCCGGGACTTCGCTCTATATTGCCGACAGCGGCGTTTATAACATCGACACAAAACAGGTTCGCGCCATAACCATGCGAACGGAAGCGCAGCCATATTTTTTGAGCGGCGAAAGTGTGACCGAAATTTCGGAAAACGCTTATCTCATAAAGAACGGGACCTTTACGACGCATGATGCGCCCAACCCCGATTTCCATCTTCGGGCGCATACTATTCGTGTCTACGAGAAGGACCGTGTAATTTTTCAGAATGTTACGTTCTATGTTGGAAAGGTGCCCGTTTTTTGGTGGCCTTATGTGTATCAATCCCTCAATGACGCGTTTAGTTTTACCGTCTCGCCGGCGTTCCTGAGTTCATGGGGACCATCGCTTCTCTCGCAAGTGACCTTCCCAATCACCGACCAGATCAGGGGGCGAGTTCGGCTCGATTATCGGAGCCGGCGCGGGGTGGCCCTTGGTTTTGATTCAACCATCGATTATGGGAAGGACGAAAACAGCTGGGCCGAAATCAAATCGTATTATATACAGGACCAAAATCCGTCCGTGAATCGTACGGGTTTGCCACGCGGGCCGGTTCCCACCGCGCGATACCGGATCACTTTGCAAGATCAAACCAACTTTTCCGACGACATCTATGGCATCGCCAATCTTACCAAAATGAGCGACGCATACGTTATGCAGGACTTTTACCTTGGTGAGTTTCGTCTCGATCCGGTGCCGGATGACGTAGTTGCCCTGACAAAGAGGGATCCATTCTACACCCTGACCGGGATCGCGCGTTTTCAGGCGAATGAATTTTTCGAGATGACTGAGCGATTGCCGGAAGTGGTACTGGATATCAAGCGTCATGCGCTCTTCGGCGGACCTATTTTCTATGAAGGCGAAACCAGCTTTGCTGAGCTGCGGCTACAATTCCCTGAGGGCTCGGGTTTCCAGAATTATGGCACGACTCGTTTCGACACCTTCCATCAACTGGTTTATCCAAACACATACTTTGGCTGGCTTTCCATTGTCCCGCGGGTCGGCTTTCGCGGCACGTATTACGGCGACACCCGCGATCTTGGGACGACAATCTTCACACCGAACCCAAATCCGTTGGTTCCTGATTTTCTCCTGCCCAATCCGACGCTGGCTAACCCGATCGACTTCGCTGGAGACACGTTTCGGACGGTTTTTAATACCGGCGTGGAAGCTTCTTTCAAGATCTCGCGCACGTGGGAGAATGTACAAAGTCGCGCGTTTGGCCTGGATGGGCTTCTTCACGTTATTCAACCATTCACAAACTTCTCGTATGTGTCGGAAAATGGACCCAACCCGGCGGCAATTTTACAATTCGATCGATTTCAGCCGTCCACCCAACTACGAGCGATCGATTTTCCGCAGTTCACTTCGATCGATTCAATCGACCGTTGGACGGTCTGGCGATTCGGTCTTCGCAATCGCCTAGAAACCCGACGTGATGATCGGACGATCACCTGGCTGGAACTCGACACCTTCTTTGACGTGAATTTCGATAATCCGTATGATCGGACGCCATATTCGAATTTTTTTAATAACATCCGCTTTACGCCGCTGCCTTGGGCGACGTTTGCGATCAACACTCAAGTACCGGCTTTCGATAAGGGCTTTACGGAAATCGATACGAACGTGACGGTCCAACCGATTGCGAATTTGCAATTGACCGTTGGACATCGCTATCTGAATGGCAACCCTTTCTTCGTCAACAGCAGCCTGTTTCTCGTCGGGGGATATTACCGCATCGACGACAATTGGGGTGTCGGAGTCCAGGAACAATACGAAGGAGCAACTGGCACGCTCGAGCAGCAGCGTTATTCTATCTATCGCGATCTGTCGAGCTGGGTAGCCTCATTCGGCGGCGTGATACGAGACAATGCCGGTGTCAAGGAATTCGGCTTCCTCTTTACCTTTACGCTCAAAGCATTTCCGAAATTTGGATTTGATTTAAATTTCGATCCCAGCTCCGAAAACCAATGAACGAGAGCGTGCGAATGATGCTTGGCTTCTTGAGCTCGTCCCGCTGCTGGTTCCGCTGCGACTAAGTCGCCGCGCATTTTCTTACTATGGATCTCGCGATCATCGGTTCGGGTTACGTCGGTCTCGTGACCGGCGCATGCTTCGCCGACGTCGGTCATAATGTCATTTGCGTCGATAACGACCCGCAAAAGATCGAAGCACTGCAGGCCGGTAAAGTACCGATATACGAACCTGGCCTCGAAGAAGTAATCCACCGTAATGTCTCAGCGCATCGGCTGCGTTTCACTGGCAGCATTCAGGAAGGCGTGGAAAATTCACAGATCGTTTTTATCGCTGTTCCCACTCCGCAGCAGCCAAACGGCGATGTCGATCTTAGCTTCCTTGAAAAAGTCGCGCGAGAAATCGCTGCTGTATTGACTGATTATCGAGTGATTGTCGATAAGAGCACGGTGCCGGTGAAAACAGGCGAAAAAGTGACCGAATCCATTAAACGCTACAATCGGCATGGGGCAAAATTTGACGTCGTCAGCAATCCCGAATTTCTGCGAGAAGGTTGTGCGGTTGCCGATCTACTGCATCCCGATCGGATCGTGATCGGAGCGCAAAGCGAGCACGCTATCGACCTTATGAAGAAAGTCTACGAGCCCTTCATGGCGCCAATCCTGGTGACCGATATCAATAGCGCTGAGCTGATCAAACATTCCGCAAACTCGTTTCTGGCTCTGAAAATTTCATACATCAATGCGGTGTCGGCGATTTGCGAAGCCAGCGGTGCCGATGTGGAAAAAGTTGCGGATGGAATCGGGATGGACCATCGCATCGGGCGCGATTTTCTCGATGCGGGGATCGGATACGGCGGTTCATGTTTTCCCAAAGACATTGCCGCGTTCGTTACGATTAGCGAGCGGCTGGGCGTTCCATTCAATTTACTAAAGGAAGTGCAGAGAATAAACGCCGCACAAAAAGAGCGGTTCCTGAAAACGATTCGAGAAACGCTCTGGGTGTTACGGGAAAAGCGAATTGCGGTCTGGGGCCTTACATTCAAGCCAAATACAGACGATGTGCGTTCCTCTGTTGCAATCGAGCTAGTCGCGGACCTGTTGCAGGAAGGGGCGCATGTCGTTACCTATGACCCGAAAGGAATGGAAAAGGCTCGCGCATTGAAAACGCTCGCCGCCGCCGAATTTGCCCCGTCCGCTTTGGAAGCGGTGACTGGCGCCGAAGCGCTGATCATCGCCACCGAGTGGAGCGAATTTGCCAATGTCGATCTTGCTGTCGTGAAGGAAAAAATGACGACGCCGATCGTCTTTGACGGACGGAACTTATTTGATCCTGAAACAATGGGCCAGCTAGGTTTCCGCTATCATTCCATCGGCCGCGCGAAGGTGCAGCCGGAGTAGAGCTTTGCAAAAAAACATATGGCGCAGCTCTCTGCTCGCCAAATCGCGCTAGCGGCGCTGCGCCGGTGGCGAACGGAAAGACGGTTCGCCGATTTGATCATCTCGAGACTTCTTGCTCAGCGGGGGCTTACTACTGCTTCAAATCGCGCCTTTGCTCTCGAATTGTTCTACGGAGTCCTGCGCAATTTAACTTTGCTTGATTTTTGGATCGGTTGCGTGCGCGCTTCTCGGCTCGATCTCGATCTGCGCGACATACTCCGGCTTGGCTTTTATCAACTTTTCTTTCTCAAAACAGCTCAACACGCAGCGGTCTACGAAACCGTGGAACTCGCGCCAAAGCGGCAACGAGCTGTAATCAACGGCATGCTTCGGACAGCCGCACGCCAGCAGGATGAATTACTCAAGCGAGCCGAGGCGCAGCCACTATTTGTTCGAACATCCCATCCGCAATTTCTGGTCGAGCGCTGGCAACAACATTTCGGCGCTAAAGCCGCGGGAGAACTTTGCAGATGGAACAATGAGCCACCGCGAGTTTATGGGCGAGTCAATCGCTTGAAATTCGATCGGGAAAACTTCCTTCGCAGGTATCCGGAATCGCGGCCGCTGGCGCACAGCTCTCATTTTGTAGAATTTCATACGTTCCCGACTAAGGCTCTCAATCTGGGTCATTGCTACGTTCAGGATCCAAGCACAGTGATCGCCTGCCAGCTTCTCGACCCGCAACCCGGGGAAAGGATCCTCGACGCATGCGCCGCGCCGGGCGGGAAGACGGCTTACATTGCCGAGCTTATGAAAAACCGGGGCCTGATCGTAGCATGCGACCGCGACCAGGAACGTGTCCACATTCTGGAGGAAAATGTCGCGCGCCTCGGCATCGGCATTGTTCAGTGCTTCCACCGCGATTGGACCCGCGGAGTTATTCCGAAAAGCATTTCTGTGAACGGGCCATTCGATCGCATGCTAATCGATGCGCCATGCAGCAACACGGGGGTCATGCGGCGGCGGGTGGACGTGCGGTGGCGGGTGCGTCCCGAAGATTTGACTCGAATGCCGGACCAACAGTTCGAAATTGTGTGCTCGGCGATTAGTTTATTGAAGCCGAATGGTGTTCTTGTCTACAGCACCTGCAGTCTCGAACCCGAAGAAAATGAGCAGCTCGTCGAGCGTTTGCTGAACGAGTTTCCGCGCATCCAGTTTCTGCAAAAAACATATTCCCTGCCGTTTCGAGATCATTTCGACGGCGCTTTTGCCGCGCGCCTCATCAACACCGGCTAATCCAAACGGCCTGTAACTCAGTTGCATCTGGCGTTGCTAGTGGAATCATAACCGTCTTATGCACGATGCCCGCTTCGACAATCTCGCGAAACTTCTTGTGGAATATTCCGTCCGGCTCAAACGCAACGAAACCGTTTTGATCGAAGGATTCGACGTCCCTGATGAAATGATCATCGCGCTGCTTCGCGCGGCACAAAACCGCGGCGCCGTCCCTTTTGTGCAAATTCATCACGGCCAAGTCACACGCGCGCTTACGCTCAAAGCATCCGACCGACAGCTGAATCTTTTGGCAAATCATGAACTGGCACGAATGAAAAAAATGGACGCGTATATCGCTGTCCGTGGCAGCAACAACATAACGGAATTATCCGACATCCCTGCGGAAAAGATGAAATTGGTGGCGAAGAAAATGCGTCCTGTGCAGGACCAAAGGGTTAAAAAAACGAAATGGGTTGTCTTACGCTGGCCGACAGCATCGATGGCACAGCTTGCCGGAATGAGCACGGAAGCCTTCGAAGACTTTTACTTCAAAGTCTGCACCCTGGATTATCGCAAACTGGAGCCTGGCATGAAGGCGCTCAAACGATTGATGGAAAAAACGAATCGTGTCGAAATCAAGGGACCGGACACCGACCTTCGCTTCAGCATAAAGGGGATTCCAGCCGTAATCTGCGGGGGGGATCACAATATTCCTGATGGCGAAGTCTTCACCGCTCCGGTCAGAGATTCGGTGCAGGGTTATGTTACCTTTAATGTCCCTAGTATTTACCAGGGTATTGGTTTCGATGGAATTCGCCTTGAATTTCAAGATGGGAAGATCGTCGATGCGACAAGCAACGAAACAAAAAAGCTCAACAAGATTCTCGACTCGGACAAGGGCGCGCGTTACATCGGCGAATTTTCGCTGGGATTCAACCCTCAGGTTCTGCAACCGATGCGCGACATATTATTCGATGAGAAAATCACCGGCTCGTTTCACTTCACGCCCGGCCAAGCGTATGAAGAGGCAGATAATGGGAATCGAAGCCAGGTCCATTGGGACATGGTAAGCATTCAGCGCCCCGAATATGGCGGCGGAGAAATCTATTTCGACGGCAAATTGATCCGGCGAGACGGCGAATTTTTACCGAAGCCGCTGCAATCACTCAATCGCGGCCATTTCGTTAAGCGGCGCTGAGATCGACACCGACTCGCTTCGGAGCGGCCGTGGGCCAAAAGGCACCGAGGCCAAGGGCGCCAACTGCTTTGGAATTATTTGTTACGGTTGCTGCGACGTGGTGTCAACGGCATCGAGCTCCAGTATCTCGCCATCGCCGCTGTCGGCAATTCGTACGTTCGCAATATCAAAGACGGCTCCTTCTTCGATGGCGCTCGAATCGGTAGCAGCCAACTGCACGGAAACGTGCGTGCCAGTCGAATCGAGAACGACCCCCGTTATTTCAAAGCACGATGAAAATTCCACCTTTGCCATTTGGAAGTCTGCGATAACTTGCACATGGGCCTGTCCTTGGGCCGTCGGAGCAAGCTGGATGACGGGGGCAGCGTCTGAACTCGAAACCGGTTGCAAGGCTGTGACCTCGAACGAAGGCGAAGCGATGGCGACCGGTTGCTGCCGCTGATGCGGCGATTTGATAAGCCGGACTCTTCCGAGACCAGAGCCCGTGGACTCAATTTTCGCGATTTCGAATATCACCTGCGGATGCATATCGGGTTGCGGACGTTGCGATGGGGCAAGGCGCATTGTTACGATTTTTGACGCGGGCCGCACTTGCAAGGCACGCACCTTGAAAGTCGGTGTTAGTTGTGCGGAGACGATCTCGAAGGAGAAAGTGAGCTGCACGGGTGTGTGTGCGGCAGGAACAAAACGCGGCGTGTTCGCAGCGGCTGGGACTTCGGTTGGTTCAGGTTGTTGAGGCATGATCACAGGTACGGTTGTTCGCGAAGGTACAGGTTCGTTTGAAATAGCATTTGAAGAATAAAATGGGCCCTCAGCAACCGCAGGCATTTCACCGAGCCTTTCTGCCGGCTCTGGCACGTGCGGACTCGGTTGCCCTTGGTCGATCGCTTCGACCTGAGGCTCCCCTACTGGCTCCACAGCGGATGTTGCGCCCACCTCTGCGACCGCAGCCATTTCACCGAGCGTTTCTGCTGACGGGATACTTGGCGGCAATGAAACCTCGGCCGTTTGTGCAACAACTAAACTGGCTGAGGGCTGAAACACCGGCTTAGCCTCCCGTAGTGCCTGACGATCTGCTTCCGCCTTTTGATAAGCAGTAGCTTCCGACGCTCCACCATTCAAATCAATCGCTCGACCGAAAACACTGCCGAACTTTGGCGACGGTAAGGCGCTGCGCGGGAACCAAGGCCTCGATGCGTTCAGTTGCAGCGAGACCTGGCGCGGACCACCACGAAGATGATTGCCTATCCCAATCCGCTGCTCCGAGGGAGCGATATTAGCTTCAGATATGCGGGATCTGGCGAGAGACGCGGCATGCCAGTAGCTTGTAATGTTCAAACCGCGGCGGCGAATTCCGGGAATGATCAACCAGGCTAACATAAAAACACCGGCCAAGAGCAACCCGCCCACGAGCAGCGTCTGCCGGCTCACTATCCCACCAATGGGCTGGGCCGGAGCGAGCACCGCAGCGGGCTTTGCGGCAGCAACAGGCCCAGCGGATGTTTGGCTCGATGGCTTTGTTTCGGTCGCCGCTGGCACCTCAGCGACCGGCGTTGTCACAACCGGGGATCCTGTAGCAGATGGAAGTTCTGGAACCGAAGCTGCAGATGCTTCTTCCGACTTTCCGACCGGGCCAGCAATTGGGTGTTGTGTAGAGGATGATTGGGCGTTTTCGGAGGTGGTCGGCTCCATCCCGGCAATCAAAGGGCCGGCTATAGATTGAGACGGAGATAAGGATTCGGCGGTCGATTCTTTCGCTCGCCTACTCGCAGCCGCAACGTCTGGGATAGGGCTGGGCTCGATCGCTGGGCTGACCTCGGTTTGCAAAGCGATTGCACTCCCGGTGTCGAACGCAGGTGCGGACGAGGCCGCAATTTCTGGACTTTGCATCCAGCCGAGGTCATAAAACTCATCTGCAAAAATGCTGTTTAGCGCTGGCGAGTAAATCTTTTTCGCTGACGCGGTCCAGTCCGCCGCCTTCTCGGGATTGCCATGTTTAAATTCCCACGCCGCCTGGGCATAGTAGAGAGCCGGTGTATCTCCCGTGAACTGGAACTGCTCCATCATCGCATGCGCCGGGCTTTCCTTTCCTTCGAGCAAGAGTGTCATGTAAATCTTAAATTTGATGAGCTGGGACGCCTGATTTTTATCGCCGCCTGGAGTCTGTTTGAACAGTGTTTCAAAACGCTCTCGCGCCTTAGCATAGTCTTTTTTCTTAAATGGAATTTGCGCCAGATTGTATTGTGCCTCGCGGAATTTTGGATCGAGCTTGGCTGCTTTTTTGAAGGCGGAGTCGGCTTCGTCGAATTCCTTCTGCTCCATCAAAATCTCGCCACGCAAATTAAGGGTCGCCGGCTGATTCGCTTCCGCCTTATCGGCTTCATCGATCAATTTGCGCGCAGTCGCGAAATCACGCTGCCGCAGGGCCTGCTGCGCCTGTTCGAATTTCGAACGTGCCAGGACCTTTGTTTTTTCCGAGCGCTCCGCAGCCGTCGTCAAGGGAAGCGAGGCACGCGCTTGCCCAGTCGGCTTTTCCAGCCAGCCCACTTCGTAGAGTGATTCGGAGAACAATTTGTTTAGTTGCGGAGAAAAATTCTTCTCCGCCACGGCGATCCAATCTTTTCCTTCTTTTTCATTCTTGCGTTGGAGAGCGACGGCTGCCTTTACATAATCGACGGCCGGCGTATCGGGCGAAAGCTCCAACTTGGCCAGAATGGAATCGACCATGTTCTCTTTCCCCTCAAGCAGATAGGTCAGAAGGATCTTATATTGGATCAACTGCGACGCTTCGCTTGCCAGATCAGATTCACTGTTCGAAAGGAGCTGCTGAAAACGATTGCGCGCCTCCGCCCAATCTTTTTTGAGAAATGGAATTTCCGCCAGGTTGAAACGCGCATTCCAAAACTTCGAATCAATCCGTACCGCCTCGAGCAATGCAGCTTCCGCTTTATCGTGGATGCCCTGCCGCATCAGGATTACGCCCCGTAGATTTTGGGACGCCGCCAGTTCAGGCTGGCGCGCATCGATCGCGTCGAGTTCCTTTAACGCTTGCGTAAAGTTGTTTGCATCAAATTCGCGAAACGCTTTGTTGTACATTTCCTCCAGTTCCGATTTCGTGGGAGCGACATTGTCCGCGGCAAAAGAACTGAGCGCCAAGGCCGTAACGGCAGCGATTCTCCAAATCTTCATGTTATATCGATGGAAGCTTTCCTCACGCCTAGTGACAAATCCAAATTTGCTTCGGCGAGGTGATTGCAGCCCCATTTTGGCAGAAACTACGGGTAGCGCAACTCAGGACCCCATTTAATTGGCCGACATGCTTTTCCCTGCGGGATCAGGAATTCAAATTCGCTACGATCCGCAGCCCGTCCAAGGTGAGATGTGGATGAATTGCACTAATCTCCGGCAACTGCGCCGCGATCAACTGCGCGTAGCCGCCTGTCGCCACGATATGGACTTTTCTGCGCGGAAATTGCTCGGCTCTCGTCCGTGCAATGATCTCGCGGACCAGTCCACGATAACCAAAGATGGCGCCGGACAACATCGCATCGATTGTCGATCTTCCGATTACGCGTCGTGGCTCTTTCAAGGACAGTTTTGGCAAGAGCGCCGTTCGTTGATATAGAAAATTGGTCATCGCTTCAAGCCCCGGCGCGATCACGCCGCCAATATAATTGCAACGATTAGAAACAATGTCGAAAGTCACGGCCGTGCCGAAATCCACTACGATCGCGGGACAACCATAAAGCGCTGCAACTGCCGCGGCATTCGCCAACCGGTCCGCTCCGATTGATTTCGGCTTCGGATAATCAATTCCGACGCCTAATTTGAGTGTCGAGTTCAACCAAAGAAGGTCGACCTTTCCAGCGGCGTTCGAAATTGCAGAATTTTTTTTGGGCACGACTGAGGAAACGACTACTTTCCTCACCTTTCGCTTTCTGAGGAATCCCCCAACGACACTGCTTGAGACCTTGCCAGTCGCGAGCTGCACAGGAACCGAGATCCGCGTTGCTGACGCAAACGCAAATTTCGTGTACGAATTACTGATATCGACAAGCAAGTAATCGGTCGCGAAAGCCACTAGCGAGATGCAGACACCGAACGCCGCACCGCGTCAAGCATTGAGCACCGGCAAAAGATCGGTAGTCACTCGCGGTGTCATTCTGAGCGGAGCGAAGGACGGTCACAGATAGTCTGCCGTTACGCAGAGGAATTTGTGCAACGATGACGCTTTTGTGAGATCCATCGCCGTCTCCCCGGCTGGGGATGACAGCGCGCGCACATGCAACCTTGCGGGAATTTGCCCCACTGCGTACCGTCGCCTTATGAGACAACTGGTGCATCGCCCGCGTCGCTTGCGGCGTTCCCCTGCTCTGCGAAACCTTGTTCGCGAGACAGAATTAAGTGTCCAGGATTTCGTTCTCCCTCTTTTTGTAAGCGAAAAATTAGAGCACCGCCGGCCGATCACAAGCATGCCAGGGGTTTTTCAGTTCTCCGCAAAAGAGATCGTCGATGAAGCGCAACGCGCGCAGGATCTCGGACTACAAGCGGTTTTGCTTTTCGGAATTCCCGGAAAGAAAGACGAACAAGCTAGCGGCGCCTATGCAGAAGATGGGGTGGTTCAAAAAGCGCTGCGCACCATCAAATCAAAATGTCCCGGCCTTGTCGCCATTACCGATGTCTGCCTATGCGAATACATGAGCCACGGTCACTGCGGCATCACGCGGATTGATGGCGATCATTTCCACGTTCTCAATGACGAAACCGTCGAGCTTTTGGTCAAAACTGCGCTCTCCCACGCCGCAGCTGGCGCAGACATGGTCGCCCCCAGCGACATGATGGACGGCCGCATCGGTGCCATTCGCGAGGCACTCGATGCCGGCGGCTTCGATCAAACAGGCATCATGAGTTACGCGGCCAAATTTGCCTCAGTCTTTTACGGTCCGTTTCGCGAGGCCGCGGAAAGCCCACCGCAGTTCGGCGATCGCCGTTCTTACCAAATGGATTACGCCAACGCAGATGAAGCGCTGCGTGAGGTAGCTCTGGATATCGACGAAGGAGCCGACATCGTGATGGTCAAACCAGCTTTGCCGTACATCGACATCCTCTGGCGGGTGCATGAACGTTTTAGAAAACCGACGGCGGTTTATCATGTCAGTGGTGAATATGCGATGGTCAAAGCGGCCGCCGAAAAAGGGATCGTAGACGAACATGCTGCCGTTGTTGAGATCATGACTGCGCTCAAGCGCGCCGGCGCAGACATAATCATTACATATTGGGCCCGTGAGCTGTCCAAATGGGCGCAGGAGTGATTAACGCCCGCTCGGAAACCTCAAGGCACGCCCAGCTGAAGCGTCTCGCTTTTTGGAGCAAATCGCTGCGGCTGGAACGCGAGCGCTGAATCGCCAACTCGAAATCACATTCGCCGAAATAGCCGCCGAACATTGTCGATCTTTTTAAGTGGGCGGCGTTTTCTGCGAAACCGGCACAAGCAAATTATGCCCGGTCATCTCTGTTGGTTGTGGCATTCCGAGGAGAAATAGGAGGGTCGGCGCGACATCGGCCAAGATCCCGTCTTCGCACCGGAATTGCGCCGCGTCCCTGGCCACATAAATAAAATGCACCAGGTTGGTGGTGTGCGCCGTATTCGGCGATCCGTCAGGATTGCGCATCTGCTCGCAATTTCCGTGGTCCGCGGTGACGATGCATTTGCCGCCAAGATCGAGAAGCTTCGAGATGATGCGTGCGATAGATTCGTCCACGGTCTCGACGGCTTTAATTCCCGCATCGAGAATGCCGGTGTGCCCGACCATGTCCGGATTGGCAAAGTTGAGAACAATCAGGTCGTAATTTGCCATGCGCGCGAGGACCTCGTCGGTCACTTCGCGTGCGCTCATTTCAGGTTGCCGATCGTAAGTGGCGACCTTTGGGGACGGAACGATCTTTCGGTCCTCACTTGGGAATGCGCGCTCGATTCCCCCGTTAAAAAAGTAAGTTACGTGTGCATATTTTTCCGTCTCGGCGATGCGTAATTGCGACCTGCCCGCCGCGCTCACTACTTCGCCCAAAATGTGCTTGAGCTCGGCGGGCGCAAAAATGAAGGGCGAAGGATAAGTGACATCGTATTGGGTGAGAGAGACGAAATGAACGTGCGGCCACACTTCGCGATCGAATCCATCGAAATCCTTCAGCAAAAAGGCCTGCGATAATTGTCTCGCCCGATCGGCCCGGAAATTAAAAAACAAAACAGAGTCGCCATTACGCACGCGCTGCTCATTTGCGTAGGAAAAAATCAACGGCGGCATGAATTCATCGGTTTTACCGAGTGAGTATTGTCGATCCACTGCGGCAGAAGGCGATGATGATTCGCAAATTTCACCGCGCCCGAGAACGATTGCGTCCCAGGCCTTTTTTGTGCGGTCCCAGCGGCGATCGCGATCCATCGCGAAATAACGTCCTACGACGCTGACGATCTGGCCGCCGCTCTTCTGGAGTTCCTTTTCGCAGGTCTTTAGGTAGCCCGCACCACCAGTCGGGGATGCGTCGCGTCCATCAGTGAACGCATGAATGAAGATCTCAGTGACGCCGGCTTCCCTGGCTGCGTTTGCAAGCCCGATCAGATGCAAGTAGTGGCTGTGAACGCCACCGTCGGAAACCAGCCCGAGGAGATGAAGTCGATGACCTCGCGCGCCAGCGAACGTTTCTTGTACAACTCGGTTACGCGCTAGCTCGCCCTCCGCGATCGCCTTATTAATTCGGGTTAGGTCCTGATAAACGATCCTGCCAGCTCCCAAGTTGAGATGGCCAACTTCCGAGTTGCCCATTTGCCCATCGGGTAACCCGACATCGGCTCCACTGGCACTTAATTTAGCGACCGGATAATCCCGGTAGAGCTTTTCGTGAAACGGCGTCCGCGCGAGGAGCGTGGCATCTCCATTTTGTTCGCGTTTCTTCTCACCGCCGGGATTAATGCCCCAACCATCACGAATGATGAGCATGACCGGGCCAGCCATATGGAGCGCACTTTGCCGACGATTGTTAAGATCGACAAGCGGTTTCCCGCGTGCGGGATTGACAACGCGAAGCATGCGCCTCTAGATCGGCCTCGTGAGGTGGCGCAACCAACTGCTGGCCCTTTTCTGTCTCCTCGCCTTTGCCGGGCTGGGTGTTCTCTATTTTCAACACTGGGTCGCCCGGAAGCCGTTCGGAATTATTTTGTTCATCGGAGAGGGGCTTGCGCCCGGCCGTCTTGCCGCGACACGCGCCTATGCCGGCGGGGCCGATGCCCATTTGAACATCGATTCGATGAATCATCTGGCTCTGGTGACCAATTACTCAAAAGATTTCGCCGTTCCCGACCAGGCTGCGGCGGCAACTGCGATTGCCACTGGAGCGAAAGTAAACAATCGAACGATCGCTATCACTGGCGACAAAAAACCAATCAAAAACCTCATCGAATTGGCGCGGGAGCGCGGACGAGCGACCGGCCTCGTGACCGACGTAAAACTAACCGATCCAACCAGCGCCGCTTTTTACGCGCACCCGGCTGATCCAAACGACGTCGACAGCATTGCAGCTGAGTTCGTTGATGGGGGAAAGATCGACATCGCGATGGGCGGCGGGGCAGCGCAGTTTCTTCCCGAGACTAAGGGTGGAGAGAGACAGGATGGACGCGATCTGCTACTCGAGTTGCGTCGCAATGGGTTCGATATCGTTCGCACCCGGGCCGAACTGGAAGCGATTCCGGCATGGCGCCGGCCAAAGCTTCTTGGCGCTTTTAGCAGCACGGAGCTCGCATTCACGAATCAACTCAAAGCGCGAAGCGAGCAGCCAAGTCTCTCAGACATGGTCCGTCGAGCGATCGAATTGCTCCAGTACAACCCTGGCGGATACTTACTTGTCGTCGATGCAGGACTGATGCGCAAAGCGGCGCAGGAAAACAACGCCGAAAGGACGCTTGGCGAAACGGTGGAATTAGATCGCGCTGTCACCATTGCACGACGTTATGCCGGGCAGAAATCGACGATCATTGTTTGCGGCGATGCCGCGATTGGTGGACTAAACTTAAACGGTTTTCTTTTTCGCAAGGAAAGCGGAATTGCATTGTTTGGACTTAATTCCGCAGGGCAGCCATGGATTACATGGGCGACCGGTCCAAATGGCACGAGATCGTACGGGGCCGCAAAGATACCAGGCAATGCGAACGGGAATCAGAGTGAGCAACCGGAGGTGGAACAGCGCGAACCAGCCGCGGTCTACACCAAATCAGCGCTCGCCACAGTTGAGGATGTTATTGCGTTTGGCAGCGGTCCCGGTACGGACGCTCTCGGCGGCGTCATCGATGATACGGTGATCTTCGAGATCATCCGCGATCATCTCTAAACCGTGGCCGTCTGTGGCCGTTGTGCGAGGAATCCAAAGAGACGCACCAAGTTCACAAAGGGATGGCTGGCTAGTCGCGTAGTGATTGGGCGCTACTCGTCGCCGGCCTGGCTCCGCGTCGATTAGTGTCTGCCGCTTATCATGATACTCGGGTCGTTGGCCAGGACCTGAGCTGGAGTCGTAGCACCGGGAATTTTGCTTATCTCATCCGACGAATAACTTCGGACGGGATACGTTGTTTTTGGTAGCGGTCCTTCCGCTACCCAAACCGGGACCGTAATATTGGAGCCGACAATCTTCACGTATTTCTTTACGTATTTGACTTTCCCTTGTGTTGGCGTTGCCGAGCTCTGGGAATCGGCACTTGCTGTTGCGACTGCCGCCAACGCG
>Ga0184618_10000132_pt1 | contig 17404 bp, 14 predicted proteins | sample PLM0_30_b1_FD_133159 | JGI IMG/M metagenome (GOLD analysis project Ga0184618, IMG submission 133159) | Groundwater sediment microbial communities from an aquifer in East River, Colorado, USA - PLM0_30_b1 | ecosystem: Environmental > Terrestrial > Soil > Riparian zone | place: USA: East River...
CCTCGGTAGCGAAGCTGTCCATCACGAAGCGGTGCCAGTGGTAGACCGATTCGTACACCGTGGTCTCGAGCTCAAGCGAGCCGTACCACACACCGTAGTGCAGGCCGTCGGAGTAGCGAGTTGCGTGCCAGTTGTGCGGCACGAAGGGAAAAGTAATCACCGCGCCATAGTCGAACGGCCGGGAGATCAGCGGCGCGTCGGTGGGAATGCGCTCGGCACCCTCTGCGGCGATGGCGACCGCCTGGTCTGCCGCGTCGCCCGAAAGATCGTCAAACAGGCTCTGGGAGACCCGCACGCCCTTGATATTGCGCACCAGATCGCCGCGGAAATGCGTGACTTCCCGGACCAGCTCTGCGTGCAACCTAGCGGCCGCGCTCGAAGTCGAGATAGCGCCGCACGGCGAGGACGCCTTCGTAACCGTGCCGCTTCATCACGTCGAGCGGAGCGGCGCCGCCGAAGCGGCGATTCGGCGCCAGTACCCAGCGGTGCGCGAGATCGAGGTCCTGCGGAAACAGGATGCGCAGCGCCTTGTGAATCCCGAGCAGGTGCCCCGCCCGGGCGAGCAGATCGGCGCTGTCGGCGAGCGGCTCGCCGCGCCGGTAGCGGGCGAGCGTCGAGCGCGACTGCGGCGACAGACCGAGCAGCGCGGCCTGGTCGGCCGGGGACAGCTTCCAGTGGTCGAGCAACTCGACCAGCATCCGCGCCAGGCGCTCGCGGCTGTCGCGCGTGCGCAGGTCGACGTGGCTCTGGGGGGTGGCTGTGGTGGTCATGTCCCAAATACTACGCTTTTCGTACCATAAACTACAACGCCCCAAAACGGATGATTGTCAAGACCAGTTTGACATGCTAGCTTTGAGGCGATGAATTGCGCGGAGCGACTCGTCGAGATCTTCGGCAGCCAGGCCGACGTCGCGCGCGCCTTCCAGCTGGATCGCGCGGTAGTCCATAACTGGGTCAAGGTCGGCTACGTGCCCGCGCGCTGGGCCGGCGAGGTCGAGCGCCTCACCCAGGGCCGCATCAGCGCAGTCGAAGTCATCAACGAAGCGAGCGCGAAGAACCCGGTGCGCGTGAAGTCGCGTCCCGGCGACGCGCCTTTCGGCATTCTCTCGGAGACCGATCCCATGGACCAGTACGCTCCCGCCAAGCGCATCTATTCATTCCATCCGCCGCAGAGGACGCTGATGGGGCCGGGCCCGACGGAGATCCATCCGCGCGTGCTCACCACGATGAGCCAGCCGGCCATCGGCTACCTCGATCCGATCTTCGTCGAGATGATGGAGGAGCTGAAATCGCTGCTGCGCTACGTCTACCAGACGAAGAACCCGCTGACCTTCCCGCTGTCGGGGCCCGGATCCGTGGGCATGGAGTACTGCTTCGTCAACATGGTGGCGCCGGGGGACAAGGTGATCGTCTGCCAGAACGGCGTCTTCGGCGGCCGCATGCTCGAGAACGCGGCGCGCTGCGGCGGATCGCCCGTCGTGGTCGAGGACAAGTGGGGCGAGCCGGTCGACCCGCAGAAGCTCGAGGATGCGCTGAAGAAGAACAAGGATGCCAAGGTCGTCGCATTTGTGCATGCCGAGACCTCGACCGGCGCGCAGTCCGACGCCAAGCTCCTCACGCAGATCGCGCACAAGCACGGCGCGCTGGTGATCGTCGACGCCGTCACCTCGCTCGGCGGTACACCGGTCAAGGTCGACGAATGGGAGATCGATGCCATCTACTCGGCGAGCCAGAAGTGCCTGTCGTGCACGCCGGGGCTGTCGCCGGTCTCGTTCTCCGAGCGCGTGGTCGAGCGCGTGAAGAAGCGCAAGGACAAGATCCACAGCTGGTTCATGGACATGAACCTGCTGCTGGGCTACTGGAACGCGGGCACGCGGACGTATCACCACACCGCGCCGACGAATTCGCTCTTCGCGCTGCACGAGGCGCTGCTGCTGCTGCGCGAGGAAGGCCTGGAGAACTCCTGGGCGCGCCACTCGCGCCACCACTTCGCATTGAAGGCCGGCCTGGAAGCAATGGGAATGAAATTTTTGGTTGCAGAAAAGAATCAGCTTCCGCAGATGAACGCGGTGCTCTGCCCCGAGGGCGTGGACGAAGCCAAGGTGCGCAGCACGCTGCTCACCGAGTTCGGCCTCGAGATCGGCGCCGGCCTCGGGCCGCTCAAGGGCAAGATCTGGCGCTTCGGCCTGATGGGCTACAGCTGCCGCCCGGACAACGTCATGCTGTGCCTGTCGGCGCTCGGCTCGGTGCTCAACGACATGGCGCTGCCGGTGCATGTCGGCGACGCCGAAGCCGCGGCGCACGGCGCCTATGCGCAAATGCACGTCAAGGACGCCCAGCGCAAGAAGAGGGCTGCCTGAAAATCGGGGTCAGAGCCCGGCAGGCTCGTAATAATAGATGGTGGCGCTCCGAAAGGATCGCGCCAGACGGAACTCCGGACTGGCATCGATGAATTGCCGGTCCGGCATGAAATGCGGGTTTTTTGAATGCGTCTCCTTGATACCCGCGGGAGGGTAATAGACCAGGAATCCGGGCTGCGCCATGACTCGGCGCCAGGCTTGCTCGAACTCGGCCTGGATCGGGAGCAGCGAGACGGTCCTGCGCCCGGAGTAGAACGCGAGCACCGGGAAATTGTGCGCGGCGTAGATCGTGTCAGCGGGCGTCGAGTGCTCGCGCAAGTACCCGGCGATCTGGACTTCTTCTGACTGGGAGCTGTCTGTCCAGGGGCCGCGCAGCTTCTGGAATGGACTCGCATAATCTGCCACGGCCACGGCAAAGCCGAGCAGCGCCCCCGCAACCCACACCGGTCTTGCCTGGCGCGCGATCCAGCGGAATAACGCAGTGACGCTCAGTGCGCTGATGATCACGACGGGAATAGCCAATGGCAACAGGTAGCGAACCTCCTTGTGGCCAATCGTCAGCATGTAGGCGAAAAACAGCGATCCCCACATCAAAAGCACGAGCAGCCGTTTTGTCTGGCTACCGGGCGCGGCGTTCTCGGCAGGTAGCGTCTCGCCTTCGCTTTGGTAACGCATAGGCCAGCGCATGACAAACAACAAGAGCCCTAATGCGAAGCACAGCCACAGGCTGGGCGGAAAAATCTCGAGCACTGCGTCGAAATAAAAGCGGGCGGCGACCGGGGCCGTCCATTCGGTAACGATCCTTCTTGCAAGGACAAAAGGAAACAGGACGGAACCGTAATTCCAGCGGACCCAAATGAGATAGGGGGCGACGGTGACGCCAGCCGCAGCCACCAGAATCGCCAACTGCCGTAGTTTTCTCGGGGGTAGGCTTGCGTCCAGCGCGAAATAGACGATCAGGAACAGCGAAGTGAATCGGGTTTGCACGGCCAGCGCGTAAGCTGCGCCGGCGAGTATCGCAAAACGGGGACCCGGTTTATCGAACAGCCACATCGCGGCGAGCATGAATGCCACGGCCGGCATATCCGTAAGCAGCTCATGCGAGGTTTCCACCAGATACGGTGTGAAAGCGAACAGGAACGCGGCCGCTATCCCGGATACCACCCCGAACGCCCCTCGCACGTACAGGAAAGCGAACAGCACCGCCAGCGTGGTGACGACGGCCTGCACGATATTGGCGACGTAGATGTCGTCCCATAGCGCGAACCCCAGGGCATACAAGACAGACAGCAATGGCGGGCGGTGGAAGAACTCCTGGTAATTGGCGCGGCCGTCGAGGATCACCTCGGCATGCTGCAAAAACACGGTCTCGTCCCAAAAATGGGAATAGGTGAGCGGAACGGCCCTGACCAGCGCGGCGAGCGCCAGGATGACCGCAAGCGCCATCCAATGCACGCGGCGAGTGGTCAGGTGAGTTCCGTGTTCATCCGCGTGCCGGGCATGGTGTCAGCCAGCGCGGGATTGATCGCTTCGGGAACGGCGATTCGCATGGCGGCAATCGCGGCTCTCACGTCTTGCATACTTTCCCAGAGGCCGACGTAACGGAAAATCGCGTACCCCAGCAGAACCGAGTTGCAGAGTCCGAACAGGGCATGCACCCAACGCTGCTCCAGGACGTCCCGCACGACTCCGGCGAACCACCAGGCGAACAAGACATATTCCGCGACAATGAACCGCAGCGGTGCGCCGGTGCGGCCCTGTACCTTCGGTGTGCGCCCGAAAGGAATCTTGCGGCCCGTCAAACCCTGCTGGATCGACTTGAAGACACCTGCCAGGTTTACAGGTATCAGCAGCAAATTGAGCGCATAAACTCTCGCCGTGTCGGACGCTCGGTAACCGTTTTGTACGAGATCCCGGGCATACAGAAAGAAGTAGGGCGCGGCCGAGAGCGGAAGCCACAGCAGGCTCAGGGCAGTGGTCTGAAACGGGATTCCCATCATGACGAGGAGTCCGAAGTTCACCGTGGCAAGCGACGTCAGGTAATGGATCCGGAAGAATCCCTCGATCGCCCTGAGCGTTCGCCCAGGTCCCCGCGCGAGGTAGCGCAGCAGCTTCGGCAGAATGATCAGCCCGCCGTTCGCCCAACGGCGCCGCTGGATCAGGAGCGCACCAAAATCGGATGGCGTAGCGCTAAAGGCGAGTCGTTCGGGATAGTTGTAGAGCTGCCAGCCCCTGTCGATCAGGTCGATGCTGGATTCCGTGTCCTCGATTACGGTTCTGTCCTGAATGTAGACCTTGACAGGGAAGCCGCGCTCCATCTGCGTAACGACGATGTCGTCGAGGGCCGCCTTGCGCAGGAGCGCATTGGCGCCTACCCAGTAGGTCGCGCGATAGCGCGTGAAGCCCTGGTGAATCAGGTACTGGATGTCGGTAGTAGCGCCGGCGACATACTCGATGGTCCCGAACCGTGCCGGGAGCGAGCTGTAAGGCGTCTGTGCAACCGCGACGCGCGCGTTCCCTGGTTGTCGCAGTTCGTGGATCAGCCGCAGGGCGTAATCCGGCGACGTCATACTGTCCGCGTCGAGGGTAATGACAAACTCCGCATCTTCGAAACGGACCCCGACCTCGGCGCGCTGAAGATGCACACCGTCCGCACGATGTACCTCTCTGTAGAACCCGCCCATCAGGCCCAGGTAGCTGTTCAGGTTCATCGCTTTGTTCGGCTCATGCGAGAGATTCGCGTAGCGCTTGCGTTCAAAACTGCCGAGGCGTACCCGAAACCGGCGGGCCAGGCGGTGGTATTCAAGCTGCAGGCGCGTGCGGTTCAGGCCGCCGCGCCGGGCCGCCCCTTCGAGCGATGCCGCGGCGGCAAGATGCGCCTGTGCGGCTTTGCGCAGAACGAGTTCCCGGAACACAACGTCGCCGCTCTCGCCTGATGCGAAGCCAGCCTCCTGCAGAAGGAACCACCTTGCCGCCAGCCGATGCAGACTCGCGAGGCGGTGGGCCTCGCTCACCAGATCCAGATTGCTTTCCGCCCGCGCCTTGAACTGACCCAGCGCAGCCACAAACGGCTGTGCCGCCGCATCGAATAACTGCCGCAGTGATTCGGGCAGGGCACGCATCGCATGCAGCGTGGCGGCCTCCGCAGAATCCTGCGGCGCGGGCGGGTCGTCGATGAGGAGCACCACGCGGCGCCGCGGGTAATCCTGCAGGGCGGCAGACATGAGCGTGCGGCGCACCACCTTGACCTCCTCCTTGTAGGAGGGCACCAGCACGACCAGTTTCCCGGCAGCCTCATGGTATGTTCGGGACAGTTCATGGTCTGTCGCTGGCGTAAATGCCGCCCGGCGCTGAAAGCTGCCGATCCGGGTCAGTTGATACACGACACTGCCGTACAGCAATGCCGCGACAATTCCCATGAATACGAGGTGACCGGCCGCCGCCGCCCAATCCTCATTCCTCAGGAATCGGGCGCCCGTATCCGTCAGTTCCCAGCCGAGCAATCCGGTCACGGCGGCGGTCACCACCAGCAGGGCCCAGCCCAGACGAATCTCGGTCCGAACGCGGAAGGTTCCCTCCGCATGCCTCTGGACTCCGGGATATGTGAGCTTCATGTGGTAGTGAAGACGCTGAACGATTTTGTGCTTCCCGATGCCGGGCCATTAGCAATTGCGTCACGAAGTGAAAAGAAATCACGCTGACGTCGCCGAGTGCCGACAGCGGGATAATCGGGCACTGATGATTACCGCACAATTATCTTTCTGAGTGGATACGCTTACCCACGCGCTTTCGGGCGCGTTACTGGCGCGTGCGACAGCGTCCGAAGAACCGCGTGCGATCGCGCGGCGCATCGCGGCCGGCTTTTTCGCCTGCGCGGCGCCGGACCTGGACTTCGTCTTCGGCTACGCCGGACCGGTGGAGTACCTGCTCAACCACCGCGGCGTCACGCATTCCCTGCTGCTGCTGCCGCTGTGGGCGTTTCTCGTCGCCTGGCTGCTGGCGAAAATCCTCAGGGAGCCGCGCGGCTGGAAGGCGCTCTACGGGATCAGCGTGCTCGCCATCGCCGCCCATATCGCAGGCGACGTCATCACGAGCTACGGCACGATGGTGCTCGCGCCGCTGTCGAACTGGCGGGCCGCGATCGGCACGACGTTCATCATCGATCTCTGGTTCACCGGAATCATTCTCGCCGGCCTTCTTGCCTCGGCATTTCTATACCGCTCGAGATGGCCGTCGGTCGCGGCGATGGCGCTGCTCGCAGCGTATGTGGGATTCCAATATGTGGAAAGAACAAAGGTACTTGAATTCGGAGAGCAATACGCCCGCGCGAAAGGCGTGAGTGGCGCGCGAGTCACCGCGCACCCGCGCCCGGTGTCGCCGTTCAACTGGACCGTGTTCGTGAGCGACGACGAGGTGCATCGCTTCGCGCACATCAATCTCGTGAGGCAGGAGCCGCGCCCCTATCGGCCGGGCGACGGCTTCATCGCCAGGCTGCAGGCGCCTTATCTGCCGCTCGAGCAGGCGATCTGGGTGACCCGGCCGCGCTACGGCTACCCGCCGACCCATGAGCTGGTGAAGGACGCCTGGGAGTCGCCGCCGCTCGCCTTTTTCCGCTGGTTCGCCGACCTGCCGGCCTTTGACGGCTTCAGCAAGGGATCGGTTTCGGTTTGCGCAGGGTTCGTGGACCTGCGCTTTCTCACGCCGGGCCGCGACGCGATGCCGTTCCGCTTCGGCGCCTGCCGCGATCAGGACCTTACCTGGCGGCTTTCGCCTCCACCGTAAAGCGTTCCGGGAGCTGCGGCTGGCTCGAGTACGCGTCGAGCGTCGGCTGCATCTTTTCGCCGAGCGCATCGAGCCGCTCGGCGGGTGCCGGGTGCGTCTTGAACATCAGCGCGACGGCGGAGTCTTCGGCGCTCATCGCCTGCAGCGTCTGCAGCACCGCCGGCAGCCCGTACGCGTCGTACCCGCCGCGCGCGGCGATCACCACGCCGAGGCGGTCGGCCTCCAGCTCGTCGGATTTGTCCAGGCCGCGCGAGTACATCTCGGTGCCGAAGGAGATCAGCTTGGCGCGCGCCTCGGAGCGCGAGTCGTTCAGCGCCGTCGAGAACGCGTCGCCGGCGAGACTGACCTGGGCGCCCTTCTGGATCGCCTTCAGGTGGTGCTTCTTCAGCACGTGCGCGATCTCGTGCGAGAGCACGCCGGCCAGCTCGGCTTCGTTGCGCATCTTGGCGACCAGGCCGCGGGTCACGAAAATCGTTCCGCCCGGCACCGCGAATGCGTTGAGCTGCGGCGCGTCGAGCACGCCGAACTGCCAGGGCAGCTCGGCTCGCTCGGTCTGCGAGGCGAGCCAGCGGCCGACGTGGTTCACGTAGCGCTGCAGCCGTGCGTCGGCGGCGAGGGGCGCGGCGCCGAGCAGCCGCGCCGCCATGTCGCGGCCGATCGCGATTTCCTCTTTCTCGTCGATTTCCCTGGTGGCCTTGCTGACGTTCTTGACCGTATCGAGGATGCGGTCGAGGTTGAGATTGAACTGCGCATGCGCCGGGGTCAGGGCGAGGGCCAGCGGCAGGAAGAGAAATCTCATGGCGCCGGATAGTCGACTTGCCTGGCCTGCAGCTTGGCGCGCCTGGCAAAGCCGCTCGAGGCTTCTTTCGTCGCGGCGAAGCTCGCCATCTTGCCCAGCTCGGCGGCGTTGGGCTGCGCATTGCTGATCTGCTCGGCGTCCAGGCCTCGCACGCCGGTCGTCACGGTGGTGCCGCTGGTGCCGGTGCGCGCCACGTTGAACATCTGCGACAAGCCGGTATCGCCGGTCTTTGCCGTGACGGGCCCGCCGTAGCGCAGCAGCAGCATCTTGACCCAGCCTTCGGCTCCGCCCGGCGTCCTGACGCGCGTCCAGCCGCCTTTGCGCTCCGCGGCATCGACCGCCGCGTTTTCAGCGAGCTCGGCGACGGTCGGGGCGTCGGTGGCCGGCTCCTTCTTCAGCTCGGTGGCGCGGATCACCACCGCCGGCTCGGCCCAGCAAAGGAAGGGAAGGAGCAAAAGAAGAGCCGGGAATCTCATTGTTTGCGCTTCGGTTCGAACAGGTCGACCGCCTGGTTCCTGCCCTTCACCTTATAGGAACCTGCGAACTCAAAGTCAAATGCCGAGCGGCATTTTTCCATCGTGTCGCGCGATACCAGGATGCGGCGCCTGGCCTCCTTGGTGATGCCCTCGATGCGGCTCGCAAGATTGACGGTGTCGCCGATCGCCGTGTACTCGCGGCGCTTGTCCGAGCCGATCAGCCCGACCACCGCCGGGCCGGAGTGGATGCCGATGCCGACGTCGAAGCCGCTGCCGGCCTCGCCCAGCTCGCGCTTGAAGCTGTGCAGAGTGTCGGCCATCTCGAGCGCGCAGGCGACCGCGTTGCGCGCGTGCTCGGCGTCGTCGAGCGGCGCTCCCCAGAGCGCCATGATGGCGTCGCCGATGAACTTGTCGAGCGAGCCGCCGTGGAGGAAGACCACGTCGACCTGGAGAGTGAAGTAGCGGTTGAGCAGCGCGACCACCTCCTCGGGCCGGCGCGTCTCCGACAGCGTGGTAAAGCCGCGGATATCGGAAAACAGCAGCGTCACCTCGCGCGTCTGCCCGGCGCCCTCGATGCCGCCGCGCTCGATGAGCTGCTTCACCACGTGCGGATTGACGAAGCGCGAGAACAGGGCCACCGCTTCGCGTCGCGCGCGGCGCTCGCGCAGATACTCGGTGAGCGCGGCCGCGAGGTAGAACGTCCACGCGGCTGCGAGGGGCGTGAGAACCGGGAGCAGCACCAGCCTGCCGACCAGGACCCAGCTCGCGAAAAGAAGCGCGCAAGTGGCGGCGGCAAGCGCCCCGCCGGTGAGGCGCGCGTCGATGTTCCGCTTGAAACCAAGATAAATCAGGAAAATCAGCAAAGCGCCGGCGAGCGCCAGCCACCATGCTGGCGCATAGCGCATGGCACGGCCGCTCTTCAGGTTCTCGAGGGCGGTGCCGAGAATCTCGGCACCCGGGTGCAGGCTGGAAAGCGGTGTCACGCGCAGGTCCTGCAAAGCCGAGGCGGCGGCGCCGATGATTACGATCTTGCCGGTGAACTCACCGGGCGGTCGCGTACGCTGGCCTCTGTTGAAATCCTCGTACAAGTCGCTGAAGGAGATGCGCGGAAAGTCGCCCGCGCGTCCGCGCCAGGCGAGGACGATGTGGTCCGCGTCAGGCACCGGCAAGCCGAGATCAAAGGCGACGCGCGCCGGGAGGGACGGGACCTGCCAGCCGCCGATCACCTCGCGCAGCAGATAGCGCCGGCCGACGCCGTCCTCGTCGTCCGTGTATTTGATGAGTCCGGCGCGCCAATGCTCCCGCGGCAGGATAAGGGGCGGTATCAGCCCGGCGCGCGCGCTCGAGTCGGCATTGCGCTCCTTGACGAGCCCCAGAGCGGGAGCCAGCTCCGAAATGAGAACGCCATCCGCGTCCCTGGCGAGCGGCAGGCGAAGCAGCGGGAAATAGGTGTTCGGGTGCTGGGCGACCGTCTCGGCGAATGCGGCGTCATCCTGCGGCCGGAAACGGTCCGCCTCCGTAAAAACGATGTCGAAGACAATCGCGCGCGGCTTTTGCGCGGCCAGCCCTTCGACCAGGTCCGCGTATACCACGCGCGGCCAGGGCCAGCGTCCGGCGTCCTTCTCCATCTTGACGAGGCTTTTCTCGTCGATGTCGACCAGCACGATGTCCGGGTCGGGCGCCAGGCGCGCCGCCTGGCCGCGCACGAAGCGGTCGAGCAGCCGGTTCTCCAGCGGCTGCAGCAGCCGAAGCTGGAAAAGCTCCAGCCCGCCGAGAGCCAGGATCACCAGGGCCATCGCCGCAAGCGACGAGCGCTTCATTTTCCGGCGAGCACTTCGCCCAGCGCGTGGAACAGCTCGATGCTGGCGTCGATCTCGTCGCGATTGATCGACACGCTCTCGACGTTCACCCCGAGCGGGATCTCGCCCGCGTAGGGCTCGTCGAGGATGCGCCGCAGATTGTCGCGGCAGATCTCGATCGATTTGGCGAGCGGATCGGCGGCGCCGAGGATCGCGCGCTCGGTGTCGGGGGCGACGGTGACGCCGAGCCAGCGCAGGAAGGCGAGCGTCTTCTCGCGCCCGCAGGGGGCGAAGCTGAGCACGACGCGCCGCGGCTCGCTGCCCGCGCCGCGGCAGTCGCGCAGGTAATCGCGCAGCAGCCGCTGTGTTGGCCGCGCGGAGTAGACGGTTTGCGAGATGAAGTAGCCGCAACCCTCGATGCCCTTGGCGAGCAGCCGCGCCGCCTCGCTGCGCAGCGCGGTGTGCCGCTCGGCGATGACCACGCCACCGATGGTGAAGCCGACTGCGTGGCTCGCCGCGACGCGGATCGCCTTGGACAGCGGCAGCGCATAGCGCGCGCCGGAGACGGGCCTTCCCACCACTGAAATGAATTCGATGCCCTGCGCTTGGGACAGCCAGGTGCGCCAGCCGGCCTCATCCAGGTTGCCGAGCGCCTTGTAGGTGATCGCCGGCAGGCCGGTGCTTTCCATGAGCTGCATCGAGTACTGGCGCGGGTCGATGGTGCGCATGAAGGGAAACGGCCGCGGCAGCTGCGTGCGCCCGGTCTCGTCCTGGATGTCGTAGACCACCACGCCGTCGAGCGGCAGCGAGGCGATGCGTGCGGCGAGCTTCGCGCCGGCCGCGCTTACCTGCTCCTCGGGCGTACCCAGCCGGGGCGGGGTGGTGCCGTAAAGAAGGACCGTCTGCGCCGGATCAAGAAGCTTTGACTTCAGATCCATTGAGGTAGGGCTTCAGCGCGGCGTGGACTGCGCGGTTCGCCGCCGCCTCCATGCCGAGCTCGCGCGCCATGCGCGCGACGGCGCCCGAGAGCCAGGGCGCCTCGAGCCGGCCGCCGGCTTCCAGGTCACCCAGCATCGAGGCCTTCATCTCGTGCGGCAGGCCGTCCACGAAGGCGAGGGTCTTGGCGACGAAGTCGTCGGGCAGGGCGACGCCCCGCTTCCTTCCCACTTCCCAGGTCTCGCGCATCGTCGCTTCCAGCAGCCAGCGCATGTCCGGGTCGGAGCGCACCACGCCGATCGGCTTGCGCGTCACCGTGGTCGTGGCCGACAGCGCCACCAGCAGGACGAATTTCTCCCACAGCACGCGGACGATGTCGTCGACCAGCTCGGCATCGATTTTCGCTTCGCGGCAGGCAGCAAGAAATAGCTCCGCTGCCTTGCGCTGCGACTCGAAAACGGGCCCGAAACGCAGCCGCGCCATCTGCCCGGTCTGGACGATCACGCCCGGCTCGGCGATGCGGCCGGCGATATAGGCCGCGCCGCCCATGACGCGCTCGCGCCCGAGGACGGCGCCGACGCGCTCGATCGACTCGACGCCGTTCTGGAATGGAATGACGAAAGTATTGCCGCCGACGGCGGGACGCAACTGCGCGGCGGCGCTCTCGGTGTCCCAGAGCTTCACCGCGAACACGACGACGTCGGCCGCGCCGGCATCGGCGGGCTTCTCGACGGCCTTCACTTTCAGCTGCGCGTCCCCGAGCGGGCTCTTCAGCGCGAGGCCATTGCGCTGCAGCGCCTGCAGATGCCGCCCGCGGGCGATGAACGCGACGGAGTGCCCTGCCTGCTGCAGGCGCGCGCCGAAGTAGCCGCCCACGCCGCCCGCTCCTAAGATCGCAATGCGCATCTAAATCAGGGACAGACCACGTTTTTCGCCGAAAACGTGGTCTGTCCCTGTTTTCTCAGTACCTGTAGTGGTCCGATTTGTAAGGGCCCTGCTTCGCCACGCCGATGTAGCGCGCCTGCTCGTCGGTCAGCTCGGTCAGCATCGCGTCAAGCTTGGAGAGTTGCAGCCGCGCCACTTTCTCGTCGAGCTGCTTGGGCAGGAGGTACACGCCGATCGGGTACTTGCCGTGGTTGCCGAAGAGCTCGATCTGCGCCAGCACCTGGTTGGCGAAGGAGGAGCTCATCACGTACGAGGGGTGCCCGGTGGCGCAGCCGAGGTTCACCAGGCGCCCTTCGGCGAGCAGGATGATGCGCTTGCCGTCGGGGAAGATGACGTGGTCGACCTGCGGCTTGATGTTCTCCCACGGGTACTGCTTGAGGCTGGCGATGTCGATCTCGTTGTCGAAGTGGCCGATGTTGCACACGATGGCGTTGTTCTTCATGCGCTGCATGTGCTGGTGCGTGATGACGTGGAAGTTGCCGGTCGCGGTGACGAAGATGTCGGCCTTGTCGGCGGCGTAGTCCATGGTCACCAGCTTGTAGCCTTCCATCGCCGCCTGCAGCGCGCAGATCGGGTCGATCTCGGTGACCCAGACCTGCGCCTGCAGCCCGCGCAGCGCCTGGGTCGAGCCCTTGCCCACCTCGCCGTAGCCGGCGATTACCGCCACCTTGCCGGCGATCATGACGTCGGTGGCGCGCTTGATGCCGTCGACCAGCGACTCGCGGCAGCCGTAGATGTTGTCGAACTTGGACTTGGTGACCGAGTCGTTGACGTTGATCGCCGGGAAGAGGAGCCGCTTCTCCTTCGCCATCTGGTACAGGCGATGCACTCCGGTGGTGGTTTCCTCGGTGACGCCCTTGATGTCCCGGGCGATCTGCGAGTACCAACCCGCTTGGCGTTTTTTAATAGAAGCAAATAATGCAGCTTCTTCTTCGCTCGCCGGGTTCGACAGTATCCCCGGATCCTTCTCGGCCCTGATTCCCAGGTGAACCAGCAGCGTCGCGTCGCCGCCGTCATCCAGGATCATGTTCGGGCCCTGCCCATTTGCGGCGCCGAAATCGAAGATGCGGTGCGTGTACTCCCAGTACTCGTCGAGCGACTCGCCCTTGTAGGCGAACACCGGAACGCCGGCCGCGGCGATCGCAGCGGCAGCGTGGTCCTGGGTCGAGAAGATGTTGCACGAGGCCCAGCGCACTTCGGCGCCCAGGGCCTTCAGCGTCTCGATCAGCACCGCGGTCTGGATCGTCATGTGGAGCGAGCCGGCGATGCGTGCGCCCTTGAGCGGCTGCCGCGCCGCGTATTCCGCCCGGATCGCCATCAGCGCCGGCATCTCGGACTCGGCGATCCTGATTTCCTTGCGGCCCCAGTCGGCGAGCGACAGGTCGGCAACCTTGAAGTCGCTGAACTTCGAATCGATCTTCATCTAGACCTCCTGAAAGCAAAAAGCGCCCGCACCGTCTCCGGTGCGAGCGCCGTTAAATTTAGCTGAGCCTGATCCCCCTGCCTGGAGGCGGGGAAACGCAACGCTCCTCAGCGAGCGGAATTCTAACCGCTTATTGCTCCTTTTCAAAGGTTCGCAAAACCTGCATCCTTCCGGGGTGAGCAAGAATAAGAGCGCCTCCATCCTCGCGAGCGTCGTGTTCCTCAAGGTCCAGGAATTCGCTCGCCGGCCGGTCACCGAGCAGGCGCGCATGAGGGCGCAGCTCGACGCCGTGGTGGCGGTGACGACCGCGGAGCTGGCGCCGGCAAGCCGCATCGTGCTCGAGGCCTCCGACGGCATCGCCGTCGTGGTGCTCGCGGATCCCGCGGGCGCGCTGCGGCTCGCCGAGCGCGCCATGGCCGCCGTCGCCGCCGGCCTGCCGCTGTCGATCGGCATCAATCACGGCGCAGTGCAGACCATGCGCAGCGACGGCATGGTCGGCGACGGCATCGCGGTGGCGGCCAGCGTCGCCGATTTCACCTCGCCTTCGCGCATCCTGATTTCGCGCTCCTTCCGCAACGCGCTCGCCGAAGCGGCGCCGGGGAGCGAAGCTGCGCTGGTGCCTGCCGGCACCTTCACCGATTCGGGTCTGCGCACGCACGAGCTGTTCCGGCCGGACCCGCATGCGGGACGGCGCCGCGCGCGGCGCTATGCAGCCCTGACCACCGGCGCGGTGGCGGTCCTGCTGGCCGCCGGCGTGGCGGGCCGCGTCTCCAAGGTCGGCCAGGAGAGCTTCGTCGAGGGCCTGCTGGCCGCGTACCGCGACACCGCGGCGCAGGGCGAGAAGTACGTGCGCGGCCTGGTGCAGAAAGTGAAGTTCTAGTGGCGAAGAAAAAGTCCGCGCGCATCGGCCGCTACAGGATCCTCGGCGAGCTCGGCCGCGGCGCGATGGGGATCGTCTACCGCGCCGAGGACCCGAACCTAGACCGCATCGTCGCGCTGAAGACCATCATCCTGAGCGACGACGCCGAAGGCCGCAAGGACTACCACAAGCGCTTTTTCCTCGAGGCCAAGGCCGCCGGCAAGCTCACGCATCCGCACATCGTCACGACCTACGATTTCGGCGAGGAGGGCGACCTCGCTTACCTGGCGATGGAGCTGCTCGAGGGGACCGACCTGCGCGAGCGCCTGCTGAAAGCGCCGCTCCCCACGGCAGACGCGGTCGACATCGCCTACCAGGTGGCCGACGGGCTCGCCTTCGCGCACGAGCGCGGCGTCGTGCACCGCGACGTCAAGCCCGGCAACATCATGCTGCTCGCGCGCGGGCAGGTGAAGATCATGGACTTCGGCATCGCGCGCATGCGCTCGGACGACTTCAAGACCAGCACCGGCATCGTGCTCGGCACCCCCAGGTTCATGTCCCCGGAGCAGGTGGCGGGCTCACCGGTGGATCAGCGCTCGGACCTCTTCTCGCTCGGCGCCGTGCTCTACGAGATGCTGACGCGCGCGCCGCTGTTCTCTGCCGAGGACACGCCGCAGATCGCTCATAACGTGACGCACCTCGAGCATGTCCCGCCCTCGCACGCGAACCCGGAAGTGACGCCGATGCTCGATTTCGTCGTCGCGCGCGCGCTGAAGAAGGACCCCGCGGTGCGCTACCAGGACGCGACGGAGATGGCCGCCGACCTGCGCAGCTGCCTCGCCGAGCTGCGCTCGCGCGAAGCGGCCGCGGGCAAGGACCGCGACCAGGTGACCAAGACGGTGAAGCTCGAGTCCACCAACGACAAGGCGCCGCAGGCGCCGGCGGCGCGCGCGATCGTCTCCGACACGCGCCTGCCGCTGTCGCGCCAGTTCGACTCCGCGGCGGCGCTGCAGCGCGTGGCCGCGAAAGGCGGGCGCGACCGCGAGCGCCTCGCGCGCGCGCCGCGGCCCGTCGGACTGCTTCGCAGGCTGGCGAGCGACGGCGGGCCGCGCCTGCTGTTCACGGTCGCGCTGACTGCCGCGCTCGCCGGCGCGTATATCGCGCTCGGCTGAGGTGCCAGGAGCGTCCTTTGGCAATTGACGAGCGATTCATTGAAATGGCGACGAGAAGGACGCTGCTCGGCGCGTTGGTCGCCGGCCTCGTCGCGCCGCGACTCGCGTTTGCGCAACCTGCGCGCGTAGCTTCGGTGGTCGTGCTGTTTGCCGGAGAATCGGAGCATGACGAGCCCGCTGCGCAATCTTTCTTCGACGAGATGCGCCGCCTGGGATGGGTGGAAGGGACAAACGTCACCTATGAGCGGCTCGAGGGGCGTGGAGAAAGGGAGTACGTGGAGGGGCTGGCGAGGTCTGCGGCCGGCCGTACCCCTGATCTAATCTATGCGACCACCACGAGCACCGCGCTCGCTGTGGTCAAGCAAACCGCTTCCATTCCGGTAGTGTTCACATCCGCAGCGGATCCGGTGGCCGCCGGGCTGGTGGCTTCGCTCGCCCGGCCCGGCGGCAACGCCACGGGTGCGTTTCAAAGCTTGCCGGACGCGACGCAGGTGCGATTCGAGCTCATCCGCGAGATATATCCGGACCTGAAACGATTCGGGCTGTTGCTTGACCGCCGTTCACCCGACTCCTCGCAGCAGGAGACGACGCATCAGCTCGCAGCGCGTCGTGTCGGTCTGGACCTGATGACCATGAAGTTCACGAACTTCGAAGCGGTCGCCAAGATCTTCGCCAATTTAAGGCGGGCGGGGATTGTCGCGGTGGGGCTTACGTCGTCGTACACGCTTATCGCGCGCCGCCGCGAAATCGTCGACACGGCATTGCGCAACAGGCTCGCGCTCATTGGGCATCGCTCGGAATGGGCCGCGGTTGGCGCTCTAATGACCTACGGCGCAGACGTCGCTGAAGCGCTAAGGCGCAGCGCGAGAATCGCGGACCGGATTCTGAAGGGCGTGAAGCCGGCCGCCATCCCGGTCGAACGGGCGACCAAGACCGAGCTGGTCGTCAATCAACGCACTGCCAAGACGCTCGGCGTTACTGTTCCCAGCTCGGTGTTGCGCCGCGCCGACCGGCTGATCGAATGACCGCTTTCGCTTTTGCGCTTGCGGACATCTGACCTTGGTGGGAGCATTTGCCGCAGTCCCCAAGACCGCTTGCAGCACTCTTCCACCTGACCTCGGAGGCATTCATGTTCAGTTTCCCCCCCATGAAGCGCTGGCAGGGTTTCGCCTTGCTGCTGTTGACGGTACAGGTCCCGGCGTTCGCGGAAGGAATTGATTTGCAGAACACCCGGAGTTTCCAGGGGGGGCCGATCAACGACGAGACCGTGAGTCAGCTCAGGGTCAAGTGGGTCTACCAGACAGTACCCGACACGGGAACGGCAAGCAATGCGCAGGGCAGCATCTCGTCCACTCCGGCCGTCGATGGTGCGTATCTCTACTTCAATGACATGTCCGGCTACCTGACCAAATTGAACCGCTTCACCGGGAAGCTGGTCTGGAGAAAGAATTATGTGAACGATCTCTCGGTCCCGGGTTTTGTCGCGAAGGGCTCCCGCAACACACCGTATGTCAAGGGAGACCTGATCATTGTCGGAAGCAATATGGGGTTGGTTGACCGCCTTTGCCGGCTCACCCCGGGGGCCACGCCGAGTGCTCTGGGTTGCGCTTCGGGAGATGGCGCCATCGTTCTCGCGATCAATAAGCAAACCGGTCAAGTCGTCTGGAGAACGAAAGCCGATACGCATCCTTCATCGAAGATCACGGGATCGATCAGCGGTCACGACAACATGATCTTCGTGCCGGTCGGCAATTGGGAGGAAGATTGGGCCAGGGCCTACCCGAACATCTATGTCGATCCGGTCGACCCGAGCTCGCACTATCCGTGCTGCTCGGCGCGCGGAAGCTTGGTCG
>Ga0184618_10000133_pt1 | contig 17184 bp, 16 predicted proteins | sample PLM0_30_b1_FD_133159 | JGI IMG/M metagenome (GOLD analysis project Ga0184618, IMG submission 133159) | Groundwater sediment microbial communities from an aquifer in East River, Colorado, USA - PLM0_30_b1 | ecosystem: Environmental > Terrestrial > Soil > Riparian zone | place: USA: East River...
GACTGCGCGCGGTCCACTGCTGCGCGCCCAGATCGGCGGCGCGACCGAGCGCGTGGGCGCCGAGGGCGGCGGCTTCGGCGGGCGCCATGCCGCGCGCCAAGAAGGCGCCGACGAAGCCGGCGAGCAAATCGCCGCTGCCACCCGTCGCGAGACCGGGGTTGCCGCTCGCGACGACGTGAATCGGCCCGCGCAGGTCGGCGATCACCGTCGGTACGCCCTTCAGCAGGACGGTCGCTTTGAGCCGGGCCGCCGCCTTGGCGGCGGCACCCCACCGATCGTTCGCCGCTTCGTCGGCGAGCGCGTCGCCAGCGAGCGCGCGGAACTCCCCCACATGCGGCGTGCACACGAGCGACCGGTCGGTCGGAGTGGGCGGCCCCTTGAACAGGTGCAGCGCATCCGCGTCGAGCACCGTCGGCACCGCGCGCCGTCCCAGCGCCGCGGCGAGCAGGCGCTCGCGCGGCGCTTCGCGGCCGAGCCCGGGCCCGAGCACGACGGCGTCGGCCCAGTCGAGCGCTTCGGCGGCGGCAGGCTCGAGCTCCGGACCGAGCGCCGATTCCACGGTGAGCACGTCGGGGAGGCTCGCCCGTGCCGCCGCGATCGTCTCCTTGGCGGCGACGAGCTTCACGAGTCCCGCCCCCGCGGCGAGCGCGGCGCGGGCGGCGTGCAGCGCGGCGCCCGTCATGCCATCCGCCCCGCCCACCACGCACACCCTGCCGCGGTCGCCCTTGTGCATCGTGGCCTGGAGCCGCGGCAGCCGCACGGCGGCCCACGCGTCGGTCACGAGGACCGGCCAGGCGGGATCGGGCGGGGGGAACCCGATGTCCACCACAATCACCTTGCCGCACCACTCGCGCGCCAGCAGATGGCCGCGGCGCGGGCCGCCGAAGGTAACCGTGACCTGGGCATGGATGGGTCCGTGCGCTTCGCCGCTCGTCAGATCGAGGCCCGTCGGCCCGTCCACGGCGAGGATCGGCGCGCCGTAAGCCGCGAGCCGCTCGCCCAGCGCGAGGACGTCGCCCTTGGCGGGCCCCGCGGCGCCGGTGCCGAGCAGCGCGTCCACGGCGACGGCGGCCTGCGGCCACGCCTCGTCCCGCCCCAGCTCCCGCACGCCATCGACCCGCGCCAGCGCGCGATTGTCGATCGCATCGTCGGTCTTGGGATCCGCGGCCGCGACCCACACGGAGACGCCGGCGGCGTGCAGGGCACGGGCGAGCACCCACCCGTCGCCGCCGTTGTTCCCCGCACCCGCCGCGACGAGCACGCCCCCACCGATCTTCTCGGACGCGGCGGGGAACTCGGCGAGCAGCACCTGCGCGGCCGCCCGTCCCGCCGTCTCCATCAGGACGCGACTCGGCACGCGGTACTGCGTCCGCGCCATGGAATCCCAGGCAGCCGCCTCGGCGGCCGACAAGACGGGAATCGGATTCACGGAATCACCACGCCTCCGTACCCCACGACCTGCGAGTCATCACCCGACACCCACCCCGAGTGCCGGTAGTCCACAACCTCGGCGCGCGCGGCGCCGAGCGACCGCGCCGCGGCGACCACGACGGCCGCCGGCCCGCGGCCGCACATCGAGATGCGCTCGCGCCGGCAGCGCGCGAGCAGCTCCGCACCGTCGAGCGCCGTCACCGCCTCGAGCGCGCGCGCGTCCTTCCGGACCGAGACAGCCGCTGGCTCGTAATGGTTCAGGTCGCTCGACGCGAGGAGCAGGATCGGCTCCCGCGCCTCGCGCACGACCCGCGCCAGGGCCTCCGCCAACTCATGCGCCGGCTCCCACACATCCCACGCCAGGACGAGGGGCACGATGCGCACGTCGGGGCGCAGCACCTGGAGAAACGGCAGCAGCACCTCGATCGCGTGCTCGGCGCGGTGCGCTTCGTGGTCCACCCCGACTAGGCGCGAGGCGACGCACAGCGCGGCGGCGCAGGGTGCGTCCACGGGGACGTCACCGAGAGGCGTGCGAAACTCGCCCGCTTCCCACAACGAGGCGCCGCCCGGCGCTCGGCAGACGCCGGTGTGATTCGGCGCCAAGATGACGACGAGCGACGGCAGCGCGACCCGGGCGAAGACCGCGGCCGCGGTCGGGCCCGAATAAACGTAGCCTGCATGGGGCGTGATAACACCGACGGCCGGACGGGCGACGGCCTGGCGCGCGTCCTCGAGAAGAGAGACAACGGTGGCGTCGAGCTCAACAGGATCGGCGGGATAGAACCGTCCCGCGACCGCCGGTGCGCGAACGAGAGAGGTTATTTCGAGCTCTGGCCGATCGTGCGACCGAAGGAGATCTCGCCGTTGTCGATGCGGATGTTGAACCCGCAGTCCGGGTTGCTGCACACCCAGGCCTTGTAGGTGATCGGTGCGCCGTCACGGCCGTAGTCCGACAACGGGATCAGCAAGCCTTGCTGGCACTTCTTGCAGGCGGGCCACTCACGGGCGTCCATAGTGTGTGGCGGGCACCCCCCTTCTCCCTACCCCGAGAAAGAAACGCCGGGCCAGCGGTACCCGGCCCGGAATACCTCGTCGAAATCGTACACGTGATCGAAGTCCTCGATCCGGTCGGCGGGCTGCCGCGCCAGCAGCGCCACGTCGATCAGCAGAAACACGATGCGCCCGAAGTCTTCCGTGGACGCAATGCCCCAGTGGGCCAGCACCGTGGGAGCCAGCAGACCGAACTGCTCCTGGGCGAAGTCGCGGCACGCCCACGCCAGCTCGCCACCCGACAGGTGGCGGCGCGCCGGCAGGCGCGTCTGCGCGAACTCGAGCGCGGCGAGCACGAAGAGATAGCCGCGCTCGTGATAGCGCCCATCGCGCGCGCGGATGTCGGCGAGCGCCGCGTCGAGTGTGGTGAAGTCGCGGGCGTCGCTCACGTCCGCGCTCCCGGCTGCGGTGGCGGAGGGTTCACGCGCACGCCGCCCGACAGGCGCCCACGCTCCTCGGGCGCGAGCAGCGCGATCTCGAGCACCTCATCGATCGTATCCACCTGCCTGATGTCGAGCAGCCGCAATACCTCGTCCGGAAGATCCACCAGGTCGCTCTTGTTGCGCGCCGGGACCAGCACCGTGGTCACGCCGGCGCGCGCCGCGGCGGTCAATTTCTCCTTGAGCCCCCCGATCGGCAGCACGCGGCCCCGCAGCGTCAACTCTCCCGTCATCGCGAGATCGTGACGCGACGGCCGGTTGCATAGGAGCGACGCCAGCGCGGTCGCGATCGTGATCCCCGCCGACGGTCCGTCTTTCGGCACCGCGCCGGCCGGGACGTGCAGGTGCACGTCGGTCTGCGTGAACGACTCGAGCGGGATGCCGAGCGCTCCCGCGCGGGCGCGCAGCAGGCTCCATGCCGCCTGCGCCGATTCTTTCATCACATCGCCGAGCTGGCCGGTCAGGGTGATCTGCCCCTTCCCCGCCATCCGGATCGCCTCGATGAACATGATGTCGCCGCCGACCGGCGTCCACGCCAGTCCCGTCGCCACGCCGACTTCCGGAGCGCGGCCCGCGACCTCGCTCTGGACCCGGGGCTGGCCGGCGTACTTCTCCAGGTTCTTGACCGAGATCTTCACGCCCGTCGTCTTTTTCTCCACCACTTCCAATGCGGCCTTGCGCAGCACACCCTGGATCTCGCGCTCCAGCTGGCGGACGCCCGCTTCGCGGGTGTATTCGGCGATCAGTCGCTCCATCGCCGCGTCGGCGACGCTCGCCCGCTCGGCACCGAGCCCGGTCTCCTTGAGTTGACGGGGCAGCAGATAGCGCCGCGCGATCTGCAGCTTTTCGGCGGGCGTATAGCCGATGAGCGTGAGGACTTCCATCCGGTCGAGCAAGGGGTCCGGGATGGGGGCGAGGCTGTTCGCGGTCGCGATGAACATCACACCCGAGAGGTCGAACGGTACCTCGAGGTAGTGATCGACGAAGGTCGAGTTCTGAGCGGGATCGAGCACCTCCAGCAGGGCGGCGGTGGGGTCGCCGCGCACGTCGGCGCCCATCTTGTCCACCTCGTCGAGCATCAACACGGGATTGCGGGTCTCGCAGCGCTGCAACGCATGGAGGATCCGTCCCGGAATGGCGCCGACGTAGGTGCGGCGGTGGCCGCGCACTTCGGCCTCGTCGCGCACGCCGCCGAGCGACACGCGCGTGAACTTGCGGCCGAGGGCTTCGGCGATGCTCTGCCCCAGCGACGTCTTGCCGACGCCGGGCGGCCCCACGAAGCAGAGAATACTGCCCTTCGCGTCGGGGTTCAGGGTGCGCACGGCGAGATACTCGAGGATGCGCTCCTTGACCGTCTTCAAGTCGTAGTGATCGCGATCGAGGATCTCGCGCGCGGCCTTCAGGTCGAGCCGGTCCTGCGACACTTTGGTCCACGGCAGCGTGGCGAAGACGTCGAGGTAGGTCCGGGCCACCTGGTACTCGGCCGACTGCGGCGACATCTGGCGCAGGCGCTTCAACTCGCGCTCGGCCACCTTGGTCGCTTCGGGCGAGAGCTCCGCCTGCTCGATCCGGCGCGCCAGCTCGTCGAGCTCGTCGTCGCCCGTGTCCTCGCCCAGCTCCTGGCGGATCACCTGGAGCTGCTCGCGCAAGACGTACTCGCGCTGGTTCTGGTCGAGCCGCGACTTGACCTTCTCCTGGATCTGCGTGCCCACCTCGAGCACCTCGAGCTCCTGCGCCAGGAACTCGGCGAGCCGCTCGAGGCGGCGCGTCACGTCGTCCACCGCGAGCAGCTCGGCCTTGGCCGGGAGCGCGAGGTCCAGATTGGCGGCGATGAAGTCGGCGAGCTTCCCCGCCTCGGTAATCCCCGCGAGCACCTCGTGCAGCTCGGCGCCCAGGTAGGGCGCGATGTCGATGACGCGGGAGAACTGGGCGATGACGGTCCGCTTCAGCGCCTCGGTGCGCGCGTCCTCGAGCATGTTCTCCGTCAGCGGCTCGTATTCCGCCATCAGGTAGCGCTCGCCCTGCGACACCACCGTGAGGCGGGCGCGCTCGATCCCCTGCACCATGACGCGCACCGAGCCGTCTCCCAGCTTCAGCATGCGGACGACGGCACCGAGGGTCCCGATGTCGTACAGCTGGTCGGGCATCGTGGCCATCACCGCGCCCTCGGGCGGCTCGAGACCGCCCGTCGCCTTCACGACGCCGAGCAGCAGGCGCTTGTCGCCCTGGATGATCTCGTCGATGAGCTGGACGGCCCTCGGGTCGGTGAGGGCCAGGGGCAGCACGACGTGGGGATAAACGACGAGCTGGCCCAGCGGCAGGACGGGAAGGCGCTCCACTACGTGACTTTCACCGAGTGAGCCCCGGAGGCCCGCGGCGCCTGCTTGGCCAAGCGAATCTCGAGGAAGCCATGCTCGTAGTTGGCGCGGATGGAGGCCGGGTCCACCTGCACCGGGACGCGGAAGCGGCGCTCGAAGGGCCCGACCTGGATCTCCATCGCGTGGTAATGGCGCTTGCCGTCGCGGGGCGCCGTGCGCTCCCCGGAGATCGTCAGGATGCCTTCATTGAACTCGACTTTGAAGTCCTCGGCGCGCATCCCCGAAATGTCCATGTGGACGACGAGCTCGGTATCGGTCTCGTAGACGTCGGCGCGAGGTTTCCACTTGGGGGAGGCGACGAAGCCAACGGGGCGGCCGTGGGCGACCTCGTTGAAGTAGACGTCCAGCTCGTCAGCCAAGTGCACCGTGAAGCCGCCGGACCCGCGCGAAGGGCGGTTCGGGCCGCTACCGAAGGAGCCGCTGTCAGCCATGGGTCAGAAGATAACGCGCGGGGGGGGGGAGCGCGCGGGGACGGCGGTCACACTGCTACAGCGCTTCCCGCGTCCCCTCCCACCTCCGCACGCGCTGCTGCCCCAACCGGACGATCCAGCCGAACAGCCGCACCGCCAGCCAGTACAGGCGTCGCGGGGCGAAGTTCGATTCGGCCAAGAGACGCAGGAACACCCGGTCGGCGTCGGCGCGCGTGAGCGGGGCCGAGAGCGGCAGGAACTGATACAGCGCGTCGTGCACCATCGAGGCGAAGTACGCCTTGGGCCGCCCGGTGCCCACATGCACGACGCCGTCGGGCGTCCCGATCAAGATATCGAACAGACAGAACTTCGGGCTGCAGCCGTTCCACGAATAGCCGCGCATCACGGTCATGCGGCCCGTCGTCTCGATGACGAATCGTACCTTGCCCTTCGCGTCACGGAAGACGACGTCGGCGGGAATCGTGAGCCCCGAGTCCCAGGTAAAGCTCCGGTCGAGCCGGTAGAGCCACGCGGCGCCGTCGCGGCAGAACATTCACCGCCCTTCCACATACTTGGTCCACACGAGCACCACACCGCACCCCGTGGCCGTGGATTGGTACTGGAGCGGTGCGCTCGAGGGGCGCTGGTAGATCTCCACGCCGATCAGGTCCGACGGCTCGTAGCCCGAGAGCTGGTCGTAGTTCGCCTTGAAGCCGTCAATGAAGAGCGTGGCGAGGCACCAGGCCTGTCCCGACAGCCCCGGGCGCTCGAGCAGGACCTGGAAGTCACCCACCCCTCCGCGCGTGCGCTCCACGCGCACCGACGGCGCGCCGGTGAACACCGCACGCATCGTCCGGATCCCCTCGAGATCGGCCGCCGTGCGCACATAGCCGAGACCCAGACGGCGCCGCTCCTCGAACTCCACCAGCTTGGTCGAGCGCTGCCGCGCCGTCACCGGGACGGGATCGAGCGTGACCGGCAGGGGCTCGAGCGTGAAAGCGAGCACCGTCGTATCGCCGCTCTTCAAGTCCACGGTCTGCTCCGCCGACTGACGACCGATCGCCTGCACGCTGACCCATTGCGTGCCGGCGGGGAGGTTCGTCAGGACGAACGTGCCGCCGGCGCTCATCGATGTCGAGCCACCATCCCGCACCGTGACTCGGGCCCCGAGCAGGGGCTTGCCGTCATTCGTCTTCGCCGAGCCCCGCAACGTGGCCGTGGCCGGAAGGTCGAGCGCGACCGCCAGGTCCTGACGGGCGACCATGCGAGCCCCGAGGCGGAGATCGATCGGACCACTCGAATCGCGCCCGGCATACCCCCGGAGCAGGAGCGTCATATCGGTCGCGACGCCGCACGCGTAGTACGCCCCCACGGAGTCGGTCCGCACACGGACGTCGCGATCGCTCACCTGGACGTTGACGTTATCGACCTTCGCCAACCTTACCCACCGCGCGATGAGCGCCGCTCCGGCGAGGTGCGCGCCCGTGGTCGCGTCCTGAATGACGCCGAAGACGATGCCGCTGTCGGGCGAAGATCCGAGCTGCGTGCCGCAGCGGCGCCGCCACAGCGTGGCGAGGGACGGTGTGGCGATCGTGACGGGTGCGGCGCCGGATCCGCCGGCGACGACGATCGGCCACGCGATCGTGTAGACGCCCGCCGAATCGAGGCCGGGGTGTGAGGCGGCGAGGACATGGCGGCCCGCCGCGACGGAATCGAAGCGAAACTGTCCGTCGTGGCCCGTGAGGGTGCGGCGCTCGGTCCCCCGCAGCCAGACTTCCGCGCCGCTCAAGGGCGCGTGCAACAGGCTGTCGTAAACCACGCCGCGAACCGGGCTCCCTCCCTGCTGGAGGGCGCCTACTAGAAGAAGGAAAGAGAGAGGAGCGTCGATCATGGCTGGAAACGTAACTGACTCGCCCTGACCCAGAACCAGTTGTCGGGCAGGCCCACCTTCCCGACACCGCTGATGTACGTCGGGTAGCCGAGGAGGGCGTCGTAGGTGACGTCCACGACGTCGCTGCGCCGCGCAGACTGCTCGACCGCGTCGAACAACCCGTCTACCGTGTAGTTCGACCACGGCTCGCGCAGTGCGCCGAAAGGCCGCCCCGTCGTGTCGCGCAACGCCTTCGCGACGCCGCCCCGCACCTCGAGGATCGCGGGCGTCGACGGCCAGGGGCAGAAGCAGCCTACGGCGACGCGAATCGAGTAGTCGCTGATGCCGCGCGCGCGCCACGCCGCCCGGCGGCTCTGCGCCTCCCGCACGATCGAGTCGCGCTCGCCGGCAGTGAGGGCTCCCCCCCCCTCCCGGTCGGTCCGAGTCACTCGGCGTGGTGGGGGGGGGGTGTCGGACGGCACGACCAACGCGGGCGGCGGCGGCGCCGGGGGCGGCGCGCCGTGGCAAGCCACTGTCAGCGCGCCGCCCACCGACACCAGAACGCCATAGCGTGCGACCATGGGCGCTAAGATAACGCGCGGTGGGAGCCTTGCCGTCATGGAGTTTGAGCAACACCTTCAGACCCATCCCGCTGATCCCGGCAGTCCCGCCCCAAGGAGGCTCAATGGCTCGCCAGGTTGTCGGAGCCGCACTCTCGACCGCATTGCTGGTCGTCGCCGGCTGTGTTGATCGCGCACCCGTCACTTCCCCCGCCGTCCCAGACTCCCCCACTTCAAGCGTCAGCGCGGTCAACGGACCCAATATGGCGATCGCGGTCCAGGGCGCCCGGGCGTCGTACATCATCGACTTCACGGGCAACGATCTCCCGGCAGATCTCGCGGCGCAGGTTCAGCGGGCCGGGGGCACCCTCACTACGGCGATCGGGCAGGTCGGGATCGCGGTCGCCTCCTCCGACGACCCCGGCTTCGCCGGCCGTGCGGCCAGGATCAAGGGCGTGTTTGGCGTGGCGCCCGACGCCCAAGTGCAGTGGGTCGATCCCCGCGAGACCACGGTGGGCGAGGAGCTCGTCGACGAGGTGCCACCTCCCGAAGCGACAGCCGCGTTCGGCGCCGGCGAGGGATTCCGGCTCATCCAGTGGGCGCCCGACGCCGTCTCCGCACCGGCGGCGTGGGACGCGGGCGCGACCGGCGCCGGCGCCCGCGTCGCCGTCCTCGACGGCGGCATTCACAGCACGCACATCGACATCGCGCCGAATCTCGACGTGGCGCGCTCCCGCTCCTTCGTTCCCGCTGCAGCTCCAGGGACATTCGTGCCGTTCAATCTCGATCTGCGCCGCAACGCGGCGGGCGCTTGCATCCTGACTGATACGTTCTGGCACGGCACGCATGTCGCCGGCATCGTCGCGGCACCTGCCAACGACCTCGGCACGGTCGGGATCGCCCCGAACGCGACGATCATCGGAGTGAAAGTGCTGCACTGCGGCAGCGGAGCGTTCTCCTGGATAATCAACGGCATCGTGTACGCCGCGACGCCGATCGCCGCGGGCGGCGCCGGCGCCGACATCATCAATATGAGCCTGGGCGCCGCCTTCGAGCGTCAGGCGCGGGACACCCTGGGACGTCTCTTCCGGGATTCCACGGGGCACCCGATCAACACCGCGCCTGGGCGCGCCGCCCTGTTGCACGCCCTCGGTAAGGCCACCAGCTACGCGTACCAGCAGGGTGTGACGGTCGTCGCCGCGCTTGGCAACGACGCAGTGAACATGGACACGAGCAACGACCTCGTCTTCGTTCCGGCCATGTCGCCCCATGTGATCGCCGTGTCGGCGACGGGTCCCGTCGGCTGGGCGCTCGGCGCCACCAACGTCGACCGCCCCGCTTCTTACACGAACTTCGGGCAGTCGGCCGTCGACTTTGCCGCACCCGGCGGCGATGGCGTGTTCGCCGGCCCCCAGATATGCTCGAAACCGCGTGTGGGGCCGGGATCCCCCGTCGTGCAGCCGTGCTTCGTCTTCGACTTCGTGTTCGCACCGGTCCGCGGCGCGGGTGCCAGTAACGGCACGTACAGCTGGGCGGCGGGCACCAGCATGGCCACGCCCGTCGTGTCGGGCGTTGCCGCGCTGATCATCGGCCGGTTCGGGCGCATCGGCCCGGCGCAGGTGGAGGCACGGCTGCGCGCATCAGCGGACGACCTCGGGAAGCCCGGCAACGACGACTTCTACGGCGGCGGCAGGGTCAACGCGCTGCGCGCGATCCAGTAGTTCGGCGCAACACCACCAACGGGTCCGCTGAAAGGCGGGCCCGTTTCCTCGCTAGTTTCTCCCTGGGAGCCGCGCATGACTCTCCGCCCTCTGTTCATACTGACCCTCCTCACCGCCTGTCGTGGCGGCCAGCGACCCGAAGCCGCCGCCACCGCCCCGGACTTCCGCAGTCCTCAGAGTTCCGCCTTTGCCGCGCAAGCACCGGACAGCTTCCGCGCCCGGTTCGAGACCAGCGCGGGCGACTTCCTCATCGCGGTGCAGCGCCGCTGGGCGCCCCTGGGCGCTGATCGCTTCTACAACCTCACCCGCTCCGGCTACTACGACGGCCTGCGTTTCTTCCGGGTGGTGTCGGGGTTCATGGTGCAGTTCGGCATCCATGGCGAGCCGGCGGTGTCGGCGGTGTGGCGCGACCTGCGGATCCCCGACGATCCGGTCCGCCGTACCAACATCCGCGGCATGGTCTCGTTTGCGACGGCGGGGCCCGGTACGCGCACCACGCAAGTGTTCATCAACTTCGGCAACAACGACCGGCTCGACGGGATGGGGTTCGCGCCATTTGGCCAGGTCGTCGAAGGGATGGACGTCATCGACCGCCTGTACGCCGGGTACGGTGAAGGAGCGCCGCGGGGACGGGGACCCGATCAGGGGCGGATCCAGGCGGAGGGGAACGCGTACTTGGAGCGCGCGTTTCCGCGGATGGATTACGTGAAGCGGGCGACCATCGTGACGCCGTAGGAACCGGACGCGCTGCCGCGGTGTTGGTAGGCGGTACCGTAGCAGGAGCGCACATGTCGATCCGACCAATCAAGAGCATCGTCCAGGCCAAGCCCACCATCGAAGGAGCGGGCGTCAAGCTCCGGCGGGCATTCGGCTTCGGTAATACACACGAGTTCGATCCCTTTCTCCTGTTCGACGATTTCCGCAACGAGAGCCCCGAGGACTTTCTCGCCGGGTTCCCCTGGCATCCGCACCGGGGCATCGAAACGATCACGTACGTGCTCGCGGGCTCCGTCGCCCACGGCGACAGCCTGGGCAACAAGGGCGAGATGGGCCCGGGGGACGTGCAGTGGATGACGGCGGGCAGCGGGATCCTGCACCAGGAGATGCCGAAGGGCGATCCGCGCGGCCGCATGCACGGCTTCCAGCTGTGGGCGAACCTGCCGTCGTCCCTCAAGATGACGGACCCGCGCTACCAGGACATCCCGGCGCGCGACATCCCCGAGGTCACCGACGACGACGGCACCAGAGTACGCGTCGTGTGCGGCGATTTCTGGGGCAAGTCGGGACCTGTGCAGGGCGTCGCCGCGGACCCGCGCTATCTCGATGTGTGGGTGCCCCCAGGCAAGCGCAAAGTCCTGCCCGTCGAAACGACGCGGCACGCCTTCGCCTATGTCTTCGAGGGTTCGGGCTCGTTCCGCGACGCGTCGCAGCCGCTCGCGCCCAAGACCGAGGTCGTGGGCACGCCGGCCCCAGGCGGGGGTGATGGTGAGACCGGCAACCGCTCGCTCGTGCTCTTCGACCGCGGCGACGAGGTGACGGTGCAGGCGGGCGATCAGGGGATTCGGTTTCTGCTGGTCTCGGGGAAGCCGATCGAGGAGCCGGTGGCGTGGTACGGGCCGATCGTGATGAACACGCCGGAGCAGCTGCGGCAGGCGTACGACGAACTACAGGCCGGGACCTTCATCAAGAAGCGCTAGAAGCTGAGGGTCGTTCCGAATCCGAGGTGGATGCGGGTGACGTGCGCGTCCTGCGCGATGAGGAACGTGCCCTCTTCGTTCTTGAGCCCAAGGTTGTGGCTGTAGACTGTGAAGTCGCCGCGGAATCCCCAATCGAGGCGACCCACGCCCCGCAGCGGAATGAACTCGAGGCCGGCACCGACGTGCCAGGTGTTGGGCACGAGACTGCCGAGCAGGCCGGCTCGCCGCACCCAGCGCGTGTCCCCGTTACCCAAGACTTGACCGTTGAACTTGGCATCAGTCAGACGATACCAGCTTCGCCCATATCCGACCTTTACGAACGGCTGCAAACCGCCCAGCGCCATGTTGTACCGGAGGCTGCCCGAGTACTCCCACATCTCGAGGTTGACGCTGAGGGGGTAGAGCCCGGCGATGGAGCTGATCGACACGTCGGCGCGCATCGGGTGGTTCGAGTGGCGTAGCGTGTTCTCGCTCGCGAACCGGCGGCCGAGGAAGAGACTGACCCCGTAGGTGGGCACGGAGACGCGCTGCACCTCGGGGGGCGAAACCGACGCGTTGAACGCCGAATCGGTGCCCGCGAGCGCGATCACCTCTTGCAGGAACGGCTGACCGAGTTCCGGGAAGCCGGCCAGATTCAGGAACGCCTTCGGGACCGTGACCGACGAGACCCCCACCGGCACGCCGATGAAGCGGAATGGGATGTGCTCGGACCCATAGAATGCCGGGTACGCGTGGCGATTCGTGGCGTGCAGCGGCGCGGTGACGAGGCGGTAGGCGATGTCAAACGGCGGCAACGTCACCAACGTCGGCAGCGTCAGGTTGAAGAATCCCCACCCCGTCCAGTAGTTGTCCTGCTGACTCGCCGGAAAAAACGAGCCCAGCCGATGGGGGATGTAGGCGTCATACCCCAGCGCCGCCCCGGCGCGATTCCACGCGCTGTTGTACGACGGGCCGACCGCCGACGAATTCCCCGTCTCGGCGTAACGCACGATGCCGGCGAACGGTGACTTCGTCGCCGGATACCCGAAACGGATCGGCAACACGAGCCAGGCCCACTTCCGCCGCGCCACGGGATCGGTGCGCACGAGCGGCAGCACGCGCTCCCAGTCGGGGATGATCTCGAGACGATCGGGATTGTCGAACCGCACGACGGTCCGCGCCTCGGTCGCCGTGGATTCTGGCGTCGCCCGAAAAATGTCCCAGCGGGTGCGCACCAGCTCGCCCGTGTTCTGTGGTCCTACGTCCTTGTACAGGCCGGGGAAGGGATACGACCCGTGGCTCGCCCGCCCTAGACGGGTCGGCGAGGCGATGAGCTGCTGCAGGCCACGGTTGTCTCCCCCGATGAACACGACCGGATGCAGGTTGAGGTGCGTCTCCGCCTCATCGAGGTAGGCCTGGCGCCGGATCTGGCGCCAGATCTCGCGCTCGCCCACGCGCTCCTGCCGGAGTCGCCCGACCTGCCGCTCCCACTCGGCGCGCGCCGCGTAGACGTCGGGCGTCATGTAGTCGGCGGTGTATTCCCAATGATGGAAGTAGAACTCGACGCGCCGGATGACGAGCCCATCAGGCTCCGCGGGTCCGTCGAGCAGCTGCGCCATCGCCGCCGCCGCGAGCGGCTCCGCGCCCTGCGCGCGGGGCGTGACCACGACGTTGATGTGCTCCCAGTCGCCCTCGTGGGCGTTGCCGGCATCGTTGTAGGGATAGAAGAACCAGTACTGCAAGACGAGCTCGTAGCGCGCCGGCTCGAACCGCTCCGCGCGTACTTCCGCGATGAACGGATGCACGAACGCCTTGGCGAAGCCGACGTACTTGCGCGCGATCGCGCCGCGCACGCTCCCCTCGAATTCCCGGTTCCACGACGTTGGGCCTTCTCCGGGAAAATCGAAATACATCACGAAGCGCAGGTCGAGCTCGGGACGGGGCGGAGCGCGCACGGGTGGCGGGTCGGGCGCGAACTGTTCGATGAGTTGCGCCAGGCGGCGGTCGGGCGCGGTGTCTACGCCCGCCAGCTTGCCGAAATCGATCGTCTCCGTGCTCAGCAGGCGAGGATGGGCCTGGGACAAGTCCAGCACGTCGATGAAGAGCGTGGACGCTTCCCCGCCCTCGATGAAGCGCCGGACGTCCATCGGGAAGTCCACGGAATTCCGCACCATCCAGGGCGCGAACCGCACCGCCAGCGCATGCAGCCAGCGCTCGCGGGCGTCGTCGATCCCGTCGCGCGGAGCGTCGTCCCGGTAGCCGGGCGCGGAGGAGTCGCCGAACAAATGGAAGGCGCGGTTGCCGGCGGTCGCCTGCACCGGGAGCACGACCTCGCGTGGCAAATACGTGACGTAGTCGGGTTTGGGGATCGCTTGGGCACTGGCGGGGGTCGTCGCAACGGAGAGGACCGCGAGGAGCGGCCAGATGCGACGGCCTGTGAGACTCATGTTTGAAGCTACGCTGCGGAGATTAAGGCCGCTGGCCGATGGCCCGCAGGCGCCCTTTCGCCTCCTGATTCGTCGTGTCGCGACGCACCGCTTCACGGAACGCTGCCGCCGCGGCCGTCGTATCGCTCTTCATTAGAAAGATGTTGCCGCGGAACACGTACATCCCCGACGAGCCGGGGAACAACTCCTCGTTGAGCCGCAGCAAGGCGAGGGCGTCGTCGAACTTATTCGCGCGCCCCAGGCGGAACGCCGCGATGTTGAGCGACGACTCGCCGAAATCATAGGCGTCGCGGCCGAAGTAGCGCGCCCGCAAGGCTCGGTAGGTACGCACGGCGGAATCGAGACCGGCCGCGCTATCGGTCTGCTGCATCAGCGTCGCGAGGGGCACGGGGCGGCTGACGCCGCGATGGCAGGTCGCGCACGTCACCTCGAGCGCGGGTGCCGCGTGGTCGTGCTCGGGGAGGGTGTCCAGGCGCCGATTGATCTCTTGTACCATCAGCATCATCTGCCGGGCGACGAGCTTGGTGCGCTTCTCGTCCTTCGCGAAATCGAAGCGCTCGAGGGGCATCCCTTCCTCGCCCACGTGACAGAACTGGCAGCGCACGCCGAGGGCACCCGTGATGTTGCGCATCGCGCCGACGACCTGCATCACGGGGGTCGAGCGCGGGAAGACTTTCGTGTTGATGAGCGAGTCTGGGGGCCAATGACCCGGCGCCTGGGCCGCGAGCGCGCCGGCGCACCCGAGCAAGCCGAGGCTTAGCAGAAGAGATCGCATGCTAGTGAATCAAACCTTACCGCCCTTCTCCTGCCACTCCCGGCGGCGCTGCTCGACGGCGCCGGTGAACTCGTCGGTCTTCTTATTGAAGATCGTCGCAAGCTCTTCCGAGTAGCCGAGCACCGCCCAGGGAGCGCAGTGTTCGGAAAATGCAAGGATCTCGTCAACCCGCTTTTCCTTGCCCGTGATCACCGCGGTCCCGCCGTAACACGCGAGGATGGCCTCGTAGGTCTTGCCTGTCGGAATGAAGTTGACGCTGTGCTTGGTGACCTTCTTGTAAGCCCACAGCAGATCGTGGAAGCGCAGCACGTCGAAGGTGAAGAACGTCGACCGCACGAGGTACTTGTCCCCGACGCGCCATCCGTGGCCGCCCTTGAAGCGCGGCGCATCGAACTCCCGCTCCGCCTCCACCGCGACGACCATGGGATCGCCTCTGACCCACGCCGCCGTGCGGGCGACCAGCGGATGGGCCGATGGGTCCCGCGCGTAGCGCCACGCGGGGCGACCCTTCCAGACGAGCAGGACGATCAACAGCAGGGCGCCCGCGATCATCCAGTACGCCGTAATCTGAAACGATCCGTCTTGCACATAGAACGAGTAGAAGCGGGGGCGCAACTCCTTCATCTCCTTGCTGTCGAACATCTCGCTCTCGAGCTCGGAGGGCCAGGGAGCGAGTCGCCCCTCGACGACGGTGGAGGGGTCTTCACGGCTCTTAAAGATCAAGAACTTGTCGTCCACGGCCAGCGCGTAGTACGTCCCCGCCTCGGAGCGGCTCTTCTCGACGCCGGCGCTCGTGGTGACCGCGTATTCGCGCAGCCCCGTATCGATCACGCGAGTGCCCGTGACCCGAGCGTAGTAGCGCGGCGTCGTCGCTGCATCGCTAATCGTGTCGAGATCCGCGGCGGCGAGGGTGAAGGGGCCGTGCAGGAAGTTGTCGATGTAGCGTCGGTCGCTGGTGAAGAGGAGAATGCTCCCCACGAGCGCCAGGCCCCAGGCCACGACCCGCCGAACGGATGCCGCGCGAATCTTCTTGAGGATCCACGTTTCCATCGCGACGCCCTCGGTAAGAGCCGCCCTAAGCTAATTCATGCGCGCTCCGCGCACACGACCTGTTCCGGAGATCCGTCCACCAGCGGACCCCGGGCAAAGTCGCCGTACAGTTCGCTGATCCGGAACCCAGCACGCGCAAGGATGTGCTGCAGTTCGGTGCGCAGATACCACCGCATCTCGAAGGCCTGCACGAAGCGCTGCGCGGCCACGTAGTAGCTCAACTCGATCTCGCTCACCTGGTCGAGCCAGCGCACCTGCGTGACGCGAGCCGTCCGCCGGAACGAGCGTCCATCCGGGAGCGGCTGCTCCGGCGTGTCCTCGCGCTCCACGCCGTCGTGGCCCGTGAGCGCGATGAAGTTGGGATTGAACACGTCGAAGATGAAGCGGCCGCCCGGGGCGAGGTGCCGGAGGACGGCGCCGAGGAACGTCAGTTGGTCGTCGACCGTCGTCAGCTGTTGGAAGACCCGAAAGGGCGCGATGACGAGCGGGAAGGCGGCGCCCAAGTCAAACCCTCGCACGTCCCGCTCGTGCAGCGTGACCCGCGCGCGGATCTGCTCCGGCTCGGCGGCGAGCTTCTCCCGGCAGCGCGCCAGCATCTGGTGTGAGTCATCGAGACCGACGACGCTGCACCCAGTGCGCGCGATCGGCAACAGGATGCGGCCCGTGCCGCACCCCAGCTCGAGCACCGGGCCTCGCGCCGCCGCCGCCTCTTGAACGTAGAACCCGATGTCCTTCCGGGCGCCGTACAGCGGCACGCTGTCGTAGAGAAGACCGAAGTCCGGAATGGCGTCGTATGACGATGCCGACATCCTCGCGCTACGCGACCCGCTGCGGATTCCAGGTGTGGGTTTCCTGGCGCACGTGCCGGCTCCAGGCGTACAGCGCATCGTAGATCACGAAGCCCTGCCGCAGATGCTCGTGATCGTCGCGGAAGTTGTGCGACAGGCCGAGCGAGATCGCGAGCAGGCCCGCCGCCTGCGGCGCCAACTCGAGCCGGGCCGTGTCTGCGCCACGCACGATCGTGGCCAGCTCGGCAAGCGCCGGATCGTCGAGATGGTACTTGGCGAGCAGCGCGTCGAAGGTGCAGAGCGGGCCGTCATGACTCAGCTCGACGCCTTCGACGTCGAACGGCGTCGCACCGAGCTCGGTAGCGAGCCGTCGTACGTCGGCGGTGGGCGCGAAGATGAACTCGGGCGTGGCGTCGATAAAGCGCGCGATCAGCCAGGGACAGGCGATACGATCGATCTTTGGGCGCTCACGGGTAATCCATTTCATACGAGTCTCCGGGCGGGGCTGATAGGACGCTAACACCGGTCTCGGGGGTCGCACAAACGCGGCTGGTTCACGCCCTTCAGGGCGCGTGTAGTGGCCGAGCC
>Ga0184618_10000134_pt1 | contig 16955 bp, 14 predicted proteins | sample PLM0_30_b1_FD_133159 | JGI IMG/M metagenome (GOLD analysis project Ga0184618, IMG submission 133159) | Groundwater sediment microbial communities from an aquifer in East River, Colorado, USA - PLM0_30_b1 | ecosystem: Environmental > Terrestrial > Soil > Riparian zone | place: USA: East River...
AACGCCTCACGGCTGTTCCGTCGCGCCGAGGTCGGGTTCCACGAGGTCGAGATGCGGGAGAACCTGTGGTCGATCTCGATCGACCCCGACGAGTCGATGCGCGAGTACGTCCTCCTGCAACTAAAGATCCGGGCGATGCGCGACCTGCTCTTCCGCAGCCGCATCTTCAGCTACCTCGCCGCCGCCACCCCCGGCCTCAAGGAGCTGGTCACGATCGGCAAGATCTGGGAGCTCTCCCAGCCCGACCGCAAGGTCAAAAGGGGGCGCAAGTACGACCTGGTGATCGTCGACGCCCCCGCCACCGGGCACGGGATCGGCTTCCTGCAGACGCCCCGCACCTTCGCCGCGATCGCCCGGGTCGGCCCGATCCACTCCCAGGCCCAGCAGCTCGACCGCCTGATCACCGACCAAGCGCACACCGGCGTGGCGATCGTCGCCCTGCCGGAGGAGATGCCGGTCAACGAGTCCGCCGCGCTGGAGCACGACCTCCGCACCGAGGTCGGCGTCGCCGTCGACCGCGTCTACATGAACGGCCTCTACCCCGAGCGCTTCTCCAGGGAGGAGGCGGAGCGCCTCGCCGACCTGGCCGGGCGCGAGGACGGCGCGGCGCGGGCTGCGGCGCGGGCGGCGCTCTCCGAGCACAGCCGCGCCCGCTCCCAGCGCGCCCAGCTCGCCCGCCTGCGCCGCCGGGTGGAGGCGCCCGTCAAGACCCTCCCCTTCCTCTTCGAGCCGGAACTGGGCGTCGAGGCGGCGGGACGGCTCGCGAAGAGGCTGCACTGATGCCCTCGGTCGGCGAGATCCTCGAGGGAAAGGACATCTGCATCTGCGCCGGCTCGGGGGGCGTGGGCAAGACGACGACCTCGGCCGCGATCGCGACCGGGATGGCGGCGCGCGGCCTCAAGGTCTGCGTGCTGACGATCGACCCGGCGAAGCGGCTGGCCGACTCGCTCGGGCTCGGCGAGCTCGGGAACGAGGCAAAGCGCGTCGACTCCGAGCTGTTCGAGCGCCACGGGATCGAGATCGAGGGCGAGCTGTGGGCGATGATGCTCGACGCCAAGGCGACCTTCGACGAGCTGGTCGCCCGCCAGGCGCCGGACGAGGAGTCGCGCGACCGCGTGCTCGGCAACCGCATCTACCAGCAGATCTCCAGCGCCCTCGCCGGCTCGCAGGAGTACATGGCGATGGAGAAGCTGTTCGAGCTTCACACCGAAGGGCGCTTCGACCTGCTCGTGCTGGACACGCCGCCGACGCGCAACGCGCTCGACTTCCTCGACGCCCCGCGCCGCCTCACCCAGTTCATCGAGGGCCGCTCGCTGCGTGTCTTCATGCGCCCGACCGGCCTCGCCGCGCGGGTCGCCGGGCGGGGCGCCTCCGTCGCCCTCTCGGTCTTCAGGCGGATCGTCGGCTTCGACCTGATCGCCGACCTGGCCGAGTTCTTCAACGCCTTCAGCGGCATGGTCGACGGCTTCCAGGCGCGCGCCAAGCGGGTCAACAGCCTGCTCGCCGATCGCCGCACCTGCTTCCTCGTCGTCTGCGGCCCCCAGGGCGAGCCGATCGACGAGGCCGTCTACTTCCACCGCAAGCTGGTCGAGGCGAAGCTGCCCTTCGGCGGGGTCGTCGTCAACAAGGTCCACTACCCGACCGAGCGGCTGCGCGGCGACGGCGGCGACCTGCCGGCCGCCCTGGCGGAGAAGCTGGGCGACGAGGACCTCGCCCGCAGGGTGGCCGAGAACTTCGCCGACTACCAGGCGCTGGCCGAGCGCGACGCGCGCAACATCGAGCGCCTCGCGAACGAGCTGCGGACCAGGGGCGTGATCCGCGTCCCATACCTGGACGAGGACGTCCACGACCTCGGCGGTCTCGCCGAGATCAACCGTTACCTGTTCGCCAGCAGCGAGGAGCGAGCGGCGATAGCCGCCGGCCGCGCCTGATCAAAACTTTCCTGCGACGCGTTTTCCATCCCATGCAGGGAGAACGCGTTGCAGGAAGGTCAGAGGGTTAACCGGCGCGCTTGTAGTGGTCGTAGTCCAGCTCGCGGACCTCCCAGTCCGCGTCCTCGGGCACCGGGAAGAGGTGTCTGACGCGCGGGGTGTCGATCCGCTCGCGGTGCGACACGTCCCCCTCGACAGCCGGGAAATCGAGGGTGCTCTCGTCGATCTCGACCTCCTCGAGCCAGTTGGTCGCCGTTATCCGGATCTCGCCCTCGACCGGGACCGGCTCGAGGATCCGGGTTTCCTGTTCGTGGTCCTGCTCGTGGTCGTGTCGCGCCACTGCTACCTCCTCCACCTCTCCCGTGTCGGGTATATCCCACTCCGAAGTCGTGCCCACGATCGCGCCGTCGCCGGATTCGAGGCCGGTGGCGATCAGGGTCTCGTCGGCGGCCGTGCCGAGGTCCGTGCCAAGCTCGCCGAGGGCCGCGTCGCGCAGCATCCGGCGAACCTCCTCCTCCAGCCAGCTCGCCAGATCGGGGCCCCGCGGCGCCGGGGCGCCGGCCATCATGGCGGACTCCAGCTCCAGCGCTCCTTCGATCCGCTCGCGCGCCTCGACCTGGTCGAGGGTCGCGTCGGCGATCAGCGCCGCGGCGCGCATCGGCAGCGAAGCGCCCACCGGGCCGTGGCCGTCGAGCACCGCGCGCAGCGCGAGCAGATGGTCGCTGAGGCCCTCCAGGGCGGTCTCGCGCCGGCAGCCCATCTCGAAGCGGCCCACGGCCCAGGCGAGGGACCCGTCGGGGTCGGGACGGGTCTCCAGCGCGGCGGCCAGCTCGACCAGCTCGGCTGCCTCGTCCTCGCTCAGCTCGTACCCGCCGGGGCGGGTCGCCGGGGCGCCGGTGGCGAGCGAGCGCCAGTGGCCCTCGCCGGTGGGGGCGAAGGCGTAGGGGCCGAGCCCGACGCCGCCCGCCTTGAAGAGGTGCATGACGCTGACCAGCTCTCCCAGCTGGCGCATCGCGCCCCCGGCGCTCTCGGGGCCATCGTCCTGCTCGGCGAGCGCCAGGAACTGCGGCTCCCAGGCGGCGCGGCCCATCCCCTCGCTGCGCATCGCCTCGCTCGGGGCGTCGATCGTGTCGGCGCGAACGATCCGCACCCCATGCGGCAGCTGCAGGCGGGCCAGCGGCATCCGCAGGCCGACCAGCGGGGCGATCAGGACATCGGCGTCCTCGACGCTGCGCGTCTCCGCATCGAGCGCGGCGAGGGCGGCCTCGAGCCGCTGCCCGTCCAGCGAAAGCTCGGTGCAGCCGGCCCAGAGCGAGGCGAGGAAGGAGGTCAGCATCCGTTCGGCGCGCTCTCCCGCCTCGACGGGAACCGGCTCGCCGCGTGCCTCCAGGTAGGCCGCCGCGACCCCGGTCGCCTCGACCGCCTCGCGTGCCGGTCCGAAGGCCGGCAGCGACTGAAGCTCGCGATCGCGATCGCGCACGTAGCGCGCCGTCAGCGGTCGATAGCTGTAGAAGGCGGAGTCGGCGCCGTCCTCGGTGTCGACGTCGAAGGGAATCTGGTCGCCGCTCGCGACCAGCGCACTGAGCCGTATCGCCGCCTCGGAGGAGAGCCGCGTCAGCGAGTCGGTGAGAAGGCGGTCACGCACACTCCCGGCTTCTGCCGGGCGCTCGGCGCTCCTGCGCCTGCACGTCTGCTTGCAGCCACGAGTGCATCACCGCGCTCCTCCCGGACCGCGAACGCATTTCTTCCCGCTGGGCGGGAACAAATGCGTTCGCGGGGCTGCTCAGGCGACGGCGGGGGCGCGCTCGGCGTCGGCCCGGGCTTCGTCGGAGAGCCAGCGCCTGCCGTAGCGCCGCATGTCCTCGATCAGCGGCACCAGGGCTTCCCCCTTCTCGGTGAGGACGTACTCGACCCGCGGCGGAACCTCGGGGAAGGTGTGGCGGGCCACGATCCCCTCCTCTTCCAGCGCCCGCAGGCGCAGCGACAGGGTCCGCGGGCTTATCCCCTCGAGCGAGCGCTCCAGCTCGCAGAAGCGGCTGGAGCCGTCGGCGAGGTCGCGGATCACGAGAAGCGTCCACTTGCCGCAGACCACCTCGGCGGTGCGGCAGACGGGACATCGGGAATTGCTGACGGCGCTCATCTGCGAAATCGAGGCAAGGTTGTGCGAATTGCCTCGCTTCAGCGAGTGTAGCGTCATTGCTTCATTTACTGAAGCTTTGGGCGATTACGGGCGCGATCGGAAGTGGCCGGCGCTGACCGGCTCGACCGAGAGCACGTTGATCTTGTACCTGACGCCGTTCTCTCCGTAGACGAACGTCTCCGGGAAGGTGGGCTCGACTTCGAGCAGCTGGCAGGTCTCCGTCCCGGAGACGCATTTTCCTTCGCCGAAGACCGCCGTCACGTCGGAGGAGACGAGGAACAGCGGTTTCTTGGTCTTGGGGCTGATCCCCATGTAGGTGACGACCTGCTTCTTCTGGCTTGGCAGCGTGGCGGGGGCGAGGACGCGTTTCCTGGTTTCCGGCTCGCGCTCCTTCGAGCCGTTCGGCTTGGTTTCGGTCCGAGTGATCTTCACGTCGATCGCGAAGGCGAAGAGGGCGATCTGCGACGGCTCGTCGCCGCCGACTCCGCCGCTGCCGGGCGATGAGGTCGCCGGTGAAGGTTCAGGTGACTTCGTCGTGGTCTCGAAGCTCTCGGTCGTGGTCGGCGTCGAGGTTTCGGTCGAAGGCGAGGTCGAGGTGGTCGCGCTCTCGGAGCTCAGCTGCCCTCCCCTCACCACCGGGCCCGAGAAGCGCTGCTTGAACGGATCGGTCGGCCGGCGGCTGCGAAGCCGCTTGCGGTAGTCGCGCAATCCGGGCTTGGACTCGACGACGGTGAGCCGCGCAGTCTCGGCGCTGGAGGCGCCGGCCGTCCCGGCTTCGCCGGCGGGCTTCGGCGCCGCCTCGGGCTGAGGCTCCTCCGAGTCGCCGCTGAGCAGGAAGGGAACGGCGACGAGCGCCGCCAGGACCACAGCGACCAGTGGCAGCAGGCGCCGGTCGCGCAGGTCGTAGTAGAGGTCCGCCGCGAACGGCGGGACCTTCAGCTCGGGCATCTTCAGCTCTGGCCCTCCCAACCTCCTCATGGCTGGCCTCCAGTCACGGTCGCAACCGGCGTGGCGGCGGGGGCGGCCGGGGTCGCCCCGGCGCTGACCCCCTGGTCCGGCGGGGTCAGATAGGTGGTCACCGCGAAGGTTGCGTGAAGCGCCGGGAAGCCCTTGTCCGGGTCGGCGCTGAGCGCAAAGCCGTCGAGCGTCAGGAGGCGGCCGTCGACGGTGACTTTCTCGTCAGCGGTCTTGACCAGCGAGTCGATTCCCTTGATCAAGTCGGCGATCGTGAAGAAGCTGCCGTCGAAGGCGAGGGTGTAGGGCATCACGCCCAGCCCGGCCGGCCCGATCGTCGCCCCGAGCGGCAGCAGCGAGGCCGCCGCCTCGGTCGCCGAGACCTGCGCTTCGCCGGAGGGCGCCGGCGGTGCTTCCGATTCGGCGCTCCCTTCCTCGCTCAGCTCGATGTCGCGGAACTTGACCCCGGCGCCCATCGCAACCCTGTTGACCTGGACGAGCAGGGAAGCGGTGTCGTCGTCTCCCGGCACCGCCTTGCCAAGCACGACGAGCCGCTGGTAGTTGAGCGGGAAGTCCTTGCGTGCTTCGGCGCCGCTCGCCGCTTCCAGGCGGTGCTGCGCGAGCAACGCCTCGAGCTGCTCCACGCGCTCGCCAAGCTTGCTCGCTTCCTGGCGCTTCGGGCTCAGGGCAAGGACCCAGAAGGCGGCGGCGAGAAGGGCGATCCCGAGCATCGCGACGATCAGGAAGTTCGAAGATTTCACCTGCAGCTTCACCTCAACCGCCTTCCGGGGTTTCGCTGGAGGTGGCGGCGCTTTCGGATTCCGCTTCCGCGGGCGGGGCCGCCGGCACTTCTTCCGTGGAGGAGCCGGTCACCGGGATCGGCGCCGCGTCGAAGGCGACGGCGATCGCGAACTTGGCGATGAACTCGCGGGTGCGGCAATCGCCGTCGCCGCCCCCAACCGAGCCGGCGCCGCTTCCCCCAGCGGCCAGCCCCGAGGACTGGACGCCGACCCGGGTCACACCGTCGATGTCCTTCAGCGCGGTGACGAAGCCGGCGACCCCCTCTTGGCCGCTCGCGCAACCGCTGATCTCCAGCACCGGGCCCGGCGCGGCCGCCCGTAGGCCGGAAGCCGAGGCTTCCGATCCGCCTTCGCCGCCCACCGTGACGCTGGGGGTGGCGGTCGCGGTCAGGTTGACCAGCCAGACGTCGCCGGGCAGGACCAGCGCCAGTTCGCGCATCACCCGCTCCCAGTCGAAGCGACTGTCGGCGAGACTGGCGACCGTCGCGACCCGCTGTTCGCTCAGCGCCTGGAACTGGGAGTAGGAGGCGAGGCGCTGCGCCCGCGCCTTGGCGGAGGCGTCTTCACGCTCGAGCTGAGCCACTTCGCTCTTGCGATCGGCGATCTGGCTGCCGGTGAGGACCAGCGCCGTGACGCCCGCGAGGGCGGCGACGAGGGCCCCTATCACCAGGTAGGCGACCGGGCCGGTGCGCAGCGGCGCATGCTCGCCGCGACGTTCCTCGGGGGGGGTGAGGTCGACGGGGCGCATCTAGTCCTCCAGGGCGAGGCCGTAGGGAAGCGTCAGCCGCGCCGCCGCGGTCTGGTCGAAGCCGGAGAGCGCCGGAGGGCGCGACACGTCGATCGGGAAGCTGAGCCCGGCCTCCATCCGCTGCGCGAGCCCGGCGATCGCGCTGCCGGGACCGCAGAGGACGATCCGCTCGACCGGCACCGCGCCTTCCTGGGCCCCGTAGTAGTCGAGCGAGAGCCGCAGCTCGTCGACCAGTCCGCTGACGCCCTCTTCGAGCGCCCGACGCGCCTCGGCGACGGTCTCGGGATCGCCCTCGACCCCCTCCAGCGGCAGCTCCAGGCCGACGTGCGCCAGCCACTGCATCGCGTGCTCGGCGGTGAGGCCGGCGGCGGCGGCGAACTGTCCGGAGATCGCCTCCAGGCCGGCGTAGGACACGCGGGTGAAGAGGCAGGCCCGGCCGCGGGCGACGGCGAGGTTGGTGACGTCGCCGACGTTGCAGTAGAGGACGGCCTCGGCCGGTCGCTCTCCCGGCCCGGTGGTGGCGTCACCGGCGGCGAGGGCGCGGATCATCCCGAAGGCGGAGAGGTCGACCCCGGCCGGCTGCAGCCCGGCGCGGCGGATCGGCTCGAGGAAGGAGGCGATCATGTCGCGGCGGGCGGCGACCACGACCACGTCGATCTGCGGGGTGGAGCCCTCCTCGGCTGGGACGCCGCCGACCACCTGGTGCTCGAGCACCGCTTGGTCGAGCGGCATCGGGATCTGCTCCTGCGCCTGGAAGCGGACCGCCGCGTCGAGCTCCTTGGGGTCTTCGATCGCCGGCAGCCGCATGGTGCGGACGACGACCTGCTGGTTGCCGACCCCGAGCCGCACCAGCTTGGAGAGCTTGTGCTCGGCGAAGAGCGACTTCAGCGCCCCGGCGAGTCTGTCCGCATCGACCACCTCTCCCTCGTGGAAGATGCCCGGGGTGAGCGGCTCGATCGCGGAAGCGCTCACCTGCGCCGAGCCGTTGACATGGACTTCGGTCGCGGCGATGCTGCCCGCCTCGATGTCGAGGCCGACGATGTCGCTCGTTTTCTGCTTGGTCAGTCGCATGGCGGTGATGTCACGGGGTGCGGCAAAGTGCGCGCTCTTCCTCAATCGACAGAAAAGCCGCAGAACCTTTGCCGTGCAAGTACTCAGTACTAGGAAAAAACATTCGCTCTAAAAAACGCCCAGGTACCAGCTGACCAGCTCGTCGCCGGCGAACAGGCCGACCACCCCGCCCAGGGCGAGGAAGGGACCGAAGGGGATCGCCCGCTTGCGCGCCGCGGCGCCATGGCGGGCGATCATCGCCAGGCCGACCAGCGAGCCGGCCAGCAGCGCGGCGAGGACCGCCGGGGCGACGCTCCCCCCCAGGAAGAGGCCCATCGTCGCCGCCAGCTTCACGTCCCCCATCCCCATCCCGCGCGGATAGGCGAGAGCCGCCAGGAAGAGCAGTCCACCCGCCCCCGCGGCGGCGATCGCCCGCTCGGGCAGGCTGCCGGGATCGACGGCGGCGGCGATCACGGCGCCGAGCACGGCGGCGACGATCAGGACCTTGTTGGGGATGATCCGCCGCTCGAGGTCGGTCAGGGTCACCGCGGCCAGCGCAGTCACGAAGACGAGGCCGAGGACGACCTCGCCCGGCTCGTCCCAGAGGACGAGCACGGTTGCCGCGTAGAGCGCTCCCAGCGCCAGCTCGGTGAGCGGGTAGCGGGAAGGGATCGCCGCCCCGCAGCAGCGTGCCCGGCCGCGCAGAGCCAGCCAGGAGAGGACGGGGACGTTGTCGTAGGCGGCGATCTGCGCCCCGCAGGCGGGGCAGCGCGAGCGCGGCCCGACGATCGACTCGCCGCGCGGTACCCGGTGCGCGACCACGGTGACGAAGCTGCCGGCGAGGAGCCCCCCAAGGAAGGCGATCGCCGCGGCGGCGGCCAACCGCTAGCCCCCGTCGATCGGCGTGTTGGTGTCGACCTCGATCCGGGTCGGGAACGTCGGGTGGTCGAACATGATCGGGATCGCGTCCGCGGGGGTGTTGCTTCGCTCGACGCTGAGGGCGACGCCGAGCCGGCTTCCGGCCGGGATCGTATAGGTGGCTTGGCTGAGGATCATCGAGAACCTGATCCTCAGCCAGTCGGTCGGCCAGGGAGCGTTTTTTTCCGGTTTGTATTCCCAGTAGGCGGCGCCGCTCGATTTGTTGACCAGCAGCGTGTCGGTGGCGACCGGCGGCGACCCGGCTTCTTGCCGTTTGAAGAGGTACACGCAGAGGGTCCCGGTGTGCAGGTCCCCGTTGAGGCTTCGCGTGTAGAACTCCAGGGTCACCTTTTCGTTGACGACGAAGGCCGAGGCCAGCGGGTCGGTGACCCAGCGGTGCACCTGCGACTCGGGGTTGGTTTTGCCGACCGGGTTGTAGTGGCAGCCGCTGGTGTCGTCGCGGCGGATCTGTACCCCTTTGTCGGTGTCGGGGGTCGGCTCCAGGTAGAAGTCGTCCGAGTAGTCGTACTTCAGCGGGTCGAGGGGGTCTTCCGGCGCCGGGTCGGGCGGGGCGCCGAGCAGCAATGCGTCCGGCGCCCCGAGCGTCGTTCCGGTCTGCAGGCCGCTGGCGCAGGTTCCGCGCGTGTTGTGGAGCAGGTGGTCGCCGGCGATCGCCTGGCGCACGGTCGTGCCGCTCGCCGCGCAGGGCGTGTCGGAGAGGTAGAACTGCTGCGCGGTGACGACGCCGCTCGCCCCTGGGACCGGATCGTTGAGGGCGTTGTCGTCGGGGTCGACGAAGTCGGAGGTGACCTCGACGTAGCCCCTCTCCCCCGACTGGCTGTCGGGCGTGTCCAGCTTCACCGCGACGATGATCTGCTTGTAGTCCTGGGCGCCGGGACAGGTCGCGGCGGGGCAGTTGGAGTCGTCGCGCCAGACCACGTAGCGGTAGACCTTGCCGCTCACGTCGCCGCTGGTGAACGGGGTTGGGCCGGGGCTCACGACGCCACCTTTGACGAAGCCGCCGCCGTAGAGCGGGCCGTTTTTGACGACCAGGGTCGCGTAGGCGCTCGGCGGTTCCCGAATCGTCGCGTAGGCGTTGTTGTTGACGCGGTAGTTGGGGTTGAGCGGGCTGCTCGAATGTTCCGGCGTCGCGGTCAGCGCCAATTCCTCGTTTTTGAGGCCGCGCAAAGCCTCGATCTCCTGTTGGGCGCGGTTCAGCGCCACCTGGGTCGCTTTTGCCCGCTGCGTGTTCTTGGTCGCCGCGCTCAGCACGCCAAAGGTCGCCATCGCACCCAGCGCCAGGACGGCGGCGGCCACGATCACCTCGACGATGGTCAGGCCGGCCTCGCTTCCGGGCCGTTCGATCCTGCTTGAGAGCGAAGTGAGCATCGTCAGTTGGAGAGGGTCGCGTTGCGCAGGCTGGCGCCGTCGGAGACGGAGAGGGAGCTGGGCCCGCTCGGGTTGGGGATGCGCAGGGTGACGCCGATGTAGGTCGACGGCGTCGCGCTGGCGGATCCGCAGACCATCGGATCCGGGTTCGTGCTCGGGACGTAGCAGAAGACGCTGCTGCTGTTGATCCCGCTGAAGATGGTCGTCGGGGTTCCCCCGATCAGCACTCCATCGTTGGTCTCTCTCCGTGAGCAGGAGGTGGTCGTGCATTCGTAGGTCACCTCGCATTTGATCGCCGGCGAGCTGCTGGGCGGAACGCTGCCGCCGCAGGACGTCCGGCGCACGTAGGTGAGGAACGAGACTTTCGAGGTCGTCGCCTGGTCGACGCGGATCCCGTTGCGGATCTCGCGAGTCAGCCGCTCGAGCACCCAGCGCGCGCTCGAGACGTTCTGCGCCTTCTTGCTCAGCTGCGGCTGGCTCCTGACGGCGCTGATCAGCATCGAGCCGACCGCGCCGACCAGGATCACGCTCATCGCCGAGGCGACGAGCAGCTCGACCAGCGTCATCCCATCCTCGCCACGGAGTGCGGCGGTGCGCTTTGCCGGCGCCCTCATCCGCCCACCAGCTTGAACTTGCGAGCCTGCGGCGCCGGCTCCATCTCCCCCACCGCGTTGATTCCCCTCACCCGGAAGACGTGCTTGCCGGGGTGAAGCCGCTTCAGCCGCAGCGGCGAGCTGCACCCCCGCCATCCCCTGCGGTCGACTCTGCAGCGGAAGGTCGTCCCCGGCTGCTCGGTGCTGTCGGTGAACTGGAAGATCGGCCGGCGCGCTCGGGTCTTGGCGGCGGGGCCGAGGGTGATGCGGGTCTGCGGGGTCACGTAGAGGATGCCCCCGCCCTTTCCGGAAGCGGCTTGTTTGCCGCCACCGGCGCCCGAGCCGCCGCCGGGGTTACCGCCGGGATCGGGCGGGGGCGATTCGCTTTGCTGTTTGTAGGTGACGGCGTTCGAGCAAGGCGAGGTGATGCCCGCGGCTTCCGCGGTCGCGTTGAAGGAGGTCGTCGAACCCACCCCGACCGTCACCGAGATCCCAGGGGCGGCCAGCTGCTCCGCCGTGCCGGTGGCGACGGGTTCGCCCGAGCAGTCGGAGGTCGCGTAGACCTTGATCGAGGCGCCGGCTTCCGCTTCGCCGACGATCGCCGGGTTGGTCGAGGCGTTGGGCGAGGAGGGGTTGGTGCCCGTCAGCGAGGGTGGCGGCGGGCCGATTTCCAATTCGGGGGCGTTTCCGACGGAAACGAGCAGGGTTCCAGTGGCCGAGCGGGAGTAGACGTCGTCCTCGCCTTTCAAGTCGTCGCCTTCGGTCAGCCTCTCTTCGGTGACGAAGAAGGCGATGGAGCCGTCCTCGGCCACGCCGGTGAGGTTGGCGCCGAAGGGGCCGTTGCCGGGGAGCGTCCCGGTCGAGACCAGCTTCGTCGCTTCGCCGGAGCGCTCGTAGATGTCGGCGCTGGCGTCGCTGTCCCCGCTCGAGACGAGCGGCTCGTCGCTGACCAGGAAGGTGTTCGAGCCGTCGCTCGAGGCGCCGGCGAAGTTGGCGTCGACGGGGCCCTCGCCGCAGCCGGCGGCCTCGCAGGAGGCGTCGCCGCGCGAGAGGAGCGTCGTTTCGCCGCCGGAGCGCTTGTAGACGTCCTGGCTGCTGTCGACGTCCTCGTCGGACAGCGCTTCGGCCGTGCTGAAGATCACCGCCGCGCTCGAGCCGTCCGGGGAGATCCAGCGCAGGGACGCTGAAGCGTTGCCGTTGCCGCAGCTGCCCGTGCAGGAGGCGTCGCCGCGCGAGACCAGCGTGGTCGAGGTCCCGCCGGAGCGCTGGTAGACGTCCTGGGCTTCGTCGGTGTCGACAGCCCCGTCCAGGGGCTCGCTCGTCTCGACGAAGACCGCGCTGCCGTCCGCCGATGCGCCCGCGTAGAGGGCGTTGAACGGACCGTTGTCGTCGGGTCCGGTCGAGGCGATGGCTGCGACGCCGCCCGACCAGTCATAGACGTCTTGGGAGCTGTCTTCGTCCGCGGCGGAGACCTGTTCGCTGGTCTCGAAGAAGACGTGCGAGCCGTCGCTCGACGCGCCGCCGTAGATCGGGTCGCAGTTCTGCTCCGGCGGCAGGCCCGTCGGGCAGGTCCCGGGGGTCGAGACGAGCTCGGTCGTTTCACCGTCCACGTCCCACGCGTAGATGTCGCGCAGGCCGTCGGTGTCGCCGTCTTCGAGTTCCTCGTCCGTGGTGAAGAAGGCCTTCGAGCCGTCGCTGGAGGCGCCCGCGAAGCCAAAGACCGGGAAGGGTCCGTTTCCACAACTCGATGGTTCGCAGGAGACGTCGCCCGCGGAGACGAGCGTGGTCGTGTTGTCCGCGAGGTCGCGGACGTAGATGTCGAGGGAGCTGTCGGTGTCCTCGAGCGAGAGCCTTTCCACGCTGAGGAAGAAGACCTCGGTCCCGCCGGGGGTCACACCGTCGGGGACCACGCTGGCGGGGGCGTTCCCGTTGCCGCAGGCGGGGACCCCGCAGGAGGCGTCGCCCTGGGAGACACGCGCCGTCGTGTTGTTGACGAGGTTCCGCACGTAGATGTCGGCGGCGGTATCGGTGTCGTCCGCCGTCAGCCTCTCGTCCGTCCTGAAGAAGACCCGGGCGCCGTCTTCGTCGGCGCCGTAGTACTGCGCCGGGAGGGCATTGTTGCCTCCGGCCGGCCCGATCGAGACCTCGCGGGTCACGTAGTCGCCGACCGCGGAGTTGAACGACCGCTCGTAGACGTCCCTGCGGATGTCCGTGTCGCCGGGGACCAGGCGGTCTTCGCTGCTGAAGAAGGCGACCCCGCCGTCGGCGGAGATCCCCTCGTACCTGGCGTCGGCCGCGCCGGCCACCGGCGCGCCAAACGCCGCGAGGGCCAAGAGGACGAACGCCAGCAGCGCGGAGCTAGCCCGGATTGCCGCGCGGCGGTGCGAAATCGGTATCGGCGTCTCTGCCGGCATCGTTGTTGTATCGGCTGCGATCGGCATTTCGCTTAGCTGCGCCGAAGCGCAGACTGAAAGCGCAAAGGGGCGGGCCAACCCCGGCCCGCCCCTCGACACTTCACGCTTGGCTAGGCCAAAGCGATGCGGTCAGAGGCCTACTGGCCCCAGTTACCGCCGGTCGGACAACCACCGTTGCCCGGGTTTGAGCAGCTGTAGGAAAGCGCGCCACCCGCAGCTCGTTGGACTTCGAATTCCGTTTCTTCACCACCGCTTGCCGTAACGGTGATCGTAAATCCCGTTGCGGGAACGTTCGGCTGAATCGCGAACGGATTGGTCGCTCCTGCTTCAGCTTCCGTAGGAATGGTCGGCTCGATTTCGTGGAGCCCGTCCTGATCGCAGTTAGCCGCACTGTAGACGTTGTTGTTGTCCGTAGCGCACGTCTCCATCGCGACCTGAGCGGTGTGGACGTACTCCTTGGCCTTCGCGTCGCCGGCCTTTTCCTTCTGATTGAAGAAGGCAGGCAGCGCGATCGCGGCCAGGATTCCGAGGATGAGCATGACGACGAGAAGCTCGATCAGCGTGAAGCCGCCCTCGCTGTCGCCGTTGAGCCGGGCGCCAACCTTGGCCCGGAGGTTCTGGAGAAACATTAGGTACCTCCTATGGTCCTAATCGTTTGCGCCAGAGCCCCGTGTGAAGCCACGTGGTGTCTGTCGACCCCGGTGGTAGCCCGGCTGACTCCCGGCAGGGAGTCCCGACGGCTTTGCGCCCCCGCCTCGCGGCGGGTTTGCCTATTGCACCGAGGCACTGGCAGATTCATCACAAACTCCTAATCGACAGCCCCCCAAAATCCCTGAATCCCCGAAATTTGGACTTCATCCGGCAAAAAGTCAGTCTTCTTGCCCAAATCCGATCGATAAGCAGTAACCCCTGTGGCCTTTCGGCTCTGGCTCAGCGGATCTTGTCGTAGAGGCTGAAGATCGGCAGGTACATCGCGATCACGATGAAGCCGACGACGCCGCCGACGAAGACGATCATCAGCGGCTCGATCAGCGCGGTGAGCGCCTTGACCTTGGCGTCGACCTCGGCCTCGTAGAAGTCGGCGATCTTGCTCAGCATGTGCTCGAGCTGGCCGGTTTCCTCGCCGACCGCGACCATGTGGCCGACCATCGGCGGAAAGATCGGGTTGGCCTCGATCGGGCCCGCCAGCGAGCCGCCGCGCTTGACCGAGGCGTAGACGTCGTCCATCGACTGCTCGACGACGACGTTGCCGGCGGTCTCCCCGGTCAGCTTGATCGACTGCAGCATCGGCACTCCCGAGGAGACCGAGCCGGCGAAGGTGCGCGACCAGCGGGCCAGCGCCACCTTCTGGATCACGTCGCCGATCTTGAAGGGGATGCGCAGGGTGAAGCGATCCCACATCTCCTTCCCCCGTTCGGTCTTCTTCCACCTGAAGAAGGCGACGAAGGCGATGACGAGGCCGGGGATCAGCAGGTACCAGTAGCCGGTGATCGCGTCGGAGGCCCCGACGCAGATCTGCGTCGGCAGGGGGAGCCCGGATTTTTCCGAAGGGTTTTCTTCGCCGAGCTGTTCGAAGATGCCGACGAAGACGGGGATGATGAAGGCGACCACGGCGAGCAGCACGACGGTCGCGAAGCCGAAGATCAGCGCCGGGTACATCAGCGCCGACTTGACCTGGCGCTGCAGCGCGTCGGACTTCTCCACCTGGAAGGCGACCCGGTCGAGCGCCTCCTCCAGCCGCCCCGACTGCTCGCCGGAGCGCACCATCGCGCGGTAGAGGCGGTCGAAGACCTTGGGGTGGCGCTCCATCGCCTGCTCCAGGGTCGAGCCCGCCTCGACGTCCGCCCGCACCCCCGCGATCGCCTCTCGAATCTGGTCGTCCTGGGTCTGCTCTTCCAGCGTGTGCAGGGTGCGCAGCATCGGCATCCCCGAGGCGACCAGGGTCGCGAACTGGCGCGAGAAGACCGCCAGCTCGCGCATGCTGATCCCACGCCAGCGCTTGAACACGTCCTCGATCGCGAACGGATTGCTCTTCTCGGAGACGTCGAGGACGATCAGCCCGCGCTGGCGCAGCTGCTCGGAGACCTGCGCCTTGGACTCGGCCTCGACCTCGCCGGCCGTGGCGGCGCCGGCCACGTCCATCGCCCGGAAGGCGAAGGTGGTAGCCCCGGCCACCGCCTACGCCCCCTGGGTGTAGGCGGGGGGGGCGGACGAAGCGGGGGTTGCGGCGGGGGGCGGCATGGTGGCGTCGGCCATCGCCGCCGGCATCACCGGGGCCGCGCCCAGGAGCCGTTTCAGCTCCTCCGGCACCGAGGCGCGCTGCTCGGCCAGGGAGCGGGTGATCTTCCCTCCTCGCACGAGCCGCGCCAGGTCGGCGTCCATCGTCTGCATCCCGACCGCGCCGGAGGTCTGCACGGCGGCGTAGATCTGGTGCGTCTTCCCCTCGCGAATCAGGTTGCGGATCGCCGGGGTCGGGATCAGCACCTCGCAGGCGACGACGCGGCCGCTCCCGTCGGCGGTCGGCAGCAGCTGCTGGGTGATGATCCCCTGCAGGGCGATCGAGAGCTGGGTGCGCACCTGCGCCTGCTGCTGCGGGGGGAAGACGTCGATGATCCGGTCGACGGTCTGCGCGGTCGACTGGGTGTGCAGGGTGGCGAAGACGAGGTGGCCGGTCTCGGCCGCGGTCAGCGCCGTGGAGATCGTCTCCAGGTCGCGCATCTCGCCGACCAGGATCACGTCGGGGTCCTCTCGCAGGGCGGCGCGCAGGCCGAGCGCGAAGTCCGGCGCGTCGGAGCCGACCTCGCGCTGGTTGACGATCGAGCGTTTGTGCTGGTGCAAGAACTCGATCGGGTCCTCGATCGTGAGGATGTGGTCCTGGTGCTCGTTGTTGATCACGTCGATCATCGCGGCGAGGGTCGTCGACTTCCCGGAGCCGGTTGGCCCGGTGACGAGCACGAAGCCGCGCGGTTTGGCGGTCAGCTCGCGCAGCACCTGCGGCACCCCGAGCGAGTCGAGGCCGGGGATCCCGTACGGGACCAGGCGGAAGGCGGCGCTCACCGTGCCGCGCTGGAAGAAGCAGTTGACACGGAAGCGGGCGACCCCGGGGATCGCGTAGGCGAAGTCGAGCTGCTGGTTGTTCTCGAAGCGCTTGCGCTGGTCGTCGTTGAGGATGCTGTAGACGACCTCGCGGGTCTGCTGCCCGGAGAGCACGGGGAACCCCTCCATCGGCGCGACCTTGCCCTTGTTGCGCATCGCCGGCGGGGATCCCGCCGTCAGGTGGACGTCGGAGGCTTTGGCCTCGACCATGCGACGGAGAACCTCTGCGAAGTCGAAGTCCATGGCAGCTAGATCGTCCGCGGGGCCGGATTCCTCGATACCGGAAACCGAGTACGGGGGGTCAGGCGGTGACACGGAGCACCTCCTCGAGGCTGGTCATCCCGGAACGGACCTTGGCCACGCCGTCCTCGCGCAGGGTCTGCATCCCCTCCTCGCGGGCGGTCGCGGCGATCTCCGCCTCGGGCGAGTGGCCGACCGTCATCTCCTTGATCCGCTCGCTCATCCTCATCACCGAGAAGATCCCGATTCGGCCCCGGTAGCCGCTCTGATTGCAGCGGGAGCAGCCGACCGGCTCATAGGCCTCCAGCTCGGCGCCGATCCGGATCCCCGCCTCGGCGAGCGCCTGCGAAGGCACGATCGTGCGTTGCTTGCAGTGGGTGCAGAGCTTGCGGGCGAGGCGCTGGGCGACGACGCAGTCGACCGCGGAGGCGGTGAGGAAGGCCTCGATCCCCATCTTGGTCAACCGGGTGACCGCGCCGGGGGCGTCGTTGGTGTGCAGGGTGGTCAGCATCATGTGCCCGGTCAGCGCCGCCTCGACCGCGATCCGCGCCGTCTCCCCGTCGCGGATCTCGCCGACCATCACGATGTCGGGGTCGGCGCGCAGGATCGAGCGCAGCCCGGTGGCGAAGTCGAGACCCGCCTTGCGGTTGACGTTGATCTGGCTGATGCCGTTCAGCCGGTA
>Ga0184618_10000137_pt1 | contig 16877 bp, 18 predicted proteins | sample PLM0_30_b1_FD_133159 | JGI IMG/M metagenome (GOLD analysis project Ga0184618, IMG submission 133159) | Groundwater sediment microbial communities from an aquifer in East River, Colorado, USA - PLM0_30_b1 | ecosystem: Environmental > Terrestrial > Soil > Riparian zone | place: USA: East River...
ATCGCGGCGCGCCTGAGCGAGACGCTGGGCCAGCCGGTGGTGGTCGAGAACCGCGTCGGCGGCAATGGCGTGGTGGCGGGCGAAGCGGTGGCGAAGGCGGCGCCCGACGGGTATACGCTGCTCGTCGGCATGGACAGCCTGGTCGCGATCAACCCGCACCTCTATGAGCGCATGCCGTTCGATCCATTGAGCGACCTGGTCCCGGTGGCAAGCCTGGTGTCGAACGGCTTTTTCCTGGTGGTGAATCCGCAGCTGCCAGTGCACGATCTCGCCGAGTTCATCGAGTACGCGAAGCGGGCGAACCCGCCGCTCCACTACGCCTCGGGCGGCAACGGCAGCCAGCACCACCTGACGATGGAGCGGCTGAAGGGACGCGCCGGGATTGCGCTGGTGCATATCCCGTACAAGGGCGGCGCGCCGGCGACGACCGCAACCGTGTCCGGCGAAGTCGCGGCGATGATGTCGGGGACTTCCACCGCGCCGCAGATCAAGGCCGGGCGCCTGCGCGTGCTCGCGTACACCGGGCCGAAGCGCTCGGGCCTGCTGCCCGAGGTGCCGACCATCGCCGAAACCTACCCGGATTTCGAGATGACGCAGTGGTACGGCCTGTTCGCGCCGCCTGCCATCCCGGAGGCTGTTCTGGCGCGGCTGCGCGCCGAGGTGAGCCGCATCCTCAGGGAGCCGGAGATCCGCGAACGCCTGCACAACGCGGGCGGAGTGGAAGCCTGGATCACCACACCCGGGGAATTTGCCGCGGCGATCCGCAACGATCACGCCAAGTACGCGCGGCTGGTCCGGGAAATCGGCGCGCGAATCGATTAAAGTGGCGGTATGTCCGCGCCCGAGCGACGCCCTGCCGCGACCCTGTACGTCGAGCTGCGCAACTTCACCCGGCTCTCCGAAACCCTGGAGGCGGCGCAAGTGCTCCAGCTCGCCAACGAGTTCTTCTCTTTCACGGGGAAGCACATTCGGGACCGCGGCGGCCGCGTGCTGTCCCTCCATAACGACTCGGTGATCGCCTCGTTCAGCGGGGACGACCGGCTGGAATTCAGCATCTACGCGCTCAAGGCGGCGCAGCAGATCCAGCGCGAATTCGAGCCGATCGGCGAGCGCTGGCAGAACGACCACGCCCTGCCCGCCGCGGTGGCTCTCGGCCTGCACGTGGGAGACACCGTGTTCGGCATGGCGGGCCCCGACGACAGCCAGGAGTACGTCGCCTTCGGCGACTGCGTCAGCATCGCCGAGCGCCTGGTGCACCGCGCGCGCGCCGGCGAGATCGTGCTGTCGCTTGCGTTCATGAGGGCGATCGGCGCCACGGTGAAGACGCTGGGCGCCGAGGAATTGCCGTCGCTCGAGCTCGCGCGGCGGCCGCCGATCGCGATCTACGGCATGGTGCTCAACACCCGGCTGGACTTTACTTAGCGCTCAGGGCTTCGCGCATCGCCTGCGCGAGCGCTTCGGGAGGATGGGCGCCCGAGACGCCGAGCTTGCGGTCGAAGATGAAGGTCGGCACCGCCGAAATCCCGAGCCCGCGCATCTCTCCTTCGAGTGCGGCGACTTCCTTCGCGTCGGCCTCCTGCGGCCAGCCGGAAACCCCGCCGCGCTTCGCGATCTCGTCCAGCACTTTGGGATCGCCGACGTCTTTGCCTTCCTCGAAGTAGGCGCGGAAAAGCTCCTCCACCACCTTCTGCCCCTGGCCCTGGCGCTGGGCGAGATCGATCAAGCGGTGCGCGGCGATGGTGTTGGGCGTGCGCCTCATGCGCTCGAACGCGAACTCGATGCCCTCGCCGCGTCCTTCCGCGGCGAGGCGGGCGTCAAGCTGGCGGCTCCGCTCGAGCGAGCCGAATTTCGCCTTGCGGTACTCCGCGCGAGGCATCCCGCCCTGCGGCATCTCGGGATTCAGCTGGAAGGGCAGGTAGCGAACGCTCACCTGCGCTTCGCCGCCCAGAAGCGCGAGCGCTTTTTCCAGGCGCCGCTTCCCGATGTAGCACCACGGGCAAACGACGTCGGAAACCACCTCGATGGTCAACGGCTTTCCCACTATGGCTTCTTGGCGGGAATCGTCCAGAGGTAGATCGTCCGCCCGCTGAGCTCGACCTTCTTGTCGGGCCTCCACTTGCCCATGTCGAACTGGTGCGAAACGATGCGCGACCCCGGCCTGAGCTGCTCCATCAGCCGCGGCATCAGCTTCACGTTGAGGTCCGGCAGCAGGTAGAGCGTCACCACTGTCGCCTCGTGGAAGTCCGCCTGGAACAGGTCCTCGTTGCGGAATTTCACCAGGCTGGTCACGCCGTTCCTTTTCGCGTTCTCGTTGGCTTCCTGGATACGCTCCGGGTCGATGTCGATGCCGACCGCGCGGACTCCGAACTTCTTCGCCGCCGTGACCGGGATGCGGCCGTCGCCCGAGCCGAGGTCGTAGAGCACGTCGCCCTTCCTGACGTTGGCAAGGCGCAGCATCTCGTCCACCACCTCCTGCGGCGTAGGCACGAAGATGACGTCGGGTGCCTGGCTGCGGCGCGGCTGCGCCTGGGCAACGTTAAGGGGGGATTGCGGTTCTAGCGCGGCCGCCGGCGCCGCAGCGATCAGGGCCGCGGTGATCGAGATCAGGGTTCGCATGAGGCAAATTATGCCTCAGCGAACAAGGGGATCCGCCTTAAGGCGAAAGACCGGTGGCGAAGCGGCTCGAAGTCACCGCCGCGTCGACCTCGCGTCCCTCCTCGGCCTTGATGTCCCGGGGAGGCAATACCGGCACGCCGGACTGGGCCTGCGGCTCGATTAGCGCTTCCTCCAGATCTCCAGTGCCGTGGACTTCGATCCGCGCCCATGTAATCAACAGGATGGCAACCAACATGGCGATCACGGCGATGATCGCGGTAATCGGGTGCTCAGGCTGGGGATCAGGCGGGCCGCCGAAATCGTCGTGAGTGCAGGCGTGTCCCATATCGATTGGACCTCTGGGCAGCCCCCATGTTCGAAACTGACTAGTCGCCGGCGATTGTCATGTTTTCAACCAGGATCGAACCGCTCGACCGGCCGCTCCGCACGAGCACGTCGCTGCCTACGGCAACAATACCCCTGAACATGTCTTTCAGGTTGCCGGCGATCGTGATTTCTTCCACAGGATGGCGGATTTCGCCGCCCTCGACCCAGTAGCCCGCCGCGCCGCGCGAGTAATCGCCTGTAACCAGGTTCACGCCCTGACCCATCAGCTCGGTGACGAGAAGCCCGCGGTGCAGCTTCTTCAGCATGCCGGCGAAGTCGGGTCCGTTGGACTGAACGACAAGATTGTGGTGGCCGCCGGCGTTGCCGGTGCTTTTCATGCCGAGCTTGCGCGCCGAATAGCTGCCGAGGAAATAGCCTTCGACGACGCCGTCGCGCACGACGGCGCGGCTGCGCGTCGCAACGCCTTCCTCGTCGAACGGCGTGCTGGCCATCGCCTGCTTCTCGTGCGGGCGCTCATCGATGCGCATTCGCGGCGAGAACACCTGCCTTCCGAGGCTGTCGACGAGGAACGAGGTCTTGCGGTACAGGTTGCCGCCATTCACGGCCGAGACGAAATGGCCGATCAGCTGCAGCGCCGCCGGCGCCTCGAACAGCACCGGCGCCTGGCAGGTCGCAATCTTGCGCCCGCCAAGGCGCGCCACCGCGCGCGAGCCGGCGTAGCGTCCCAGCGCCTTCGGCTCGGCGAGCTTCGCGGGCACGCGGGAGGCGCTGAACCAGTCGTCGCGCTGCATCAGGCCCTTGTCCTCGGCGATCACCGAGCACGACAGCCAGTGCCGCGAGCCGGGATAGCCGCCCACGAAGCCGAGGCTGTTTGCGAAGACGAACTGCGACTGGTTGGCAGCCACCGTCGCGCCTTCGGAATTGCGTATTTTCCTTGAGACCGAAAACGCCGCCGCCTCGCAACGCCGCGCGATATCGATCGCCTCCTCCGTGGACAATCCCCACGGGTGGAATAGATCGAGGTCGGGCTGCGCGCGCGCAAGCTGGTCCGCATCCGGCAATCCGGCGCATTCGTCTTCTGCAGTATGGCGTGCGATGGCGAGCGCTGCATCGACCGTCTGCTCGAGCGCGGCACGCGAGAAGTCAGAGGTGCTGGCGTGGCCGCGGCGCACTTTGGGACGCTCGCCCAGGTAGATCGAGACGCCGACGCTGCGGTCGCGGTTATGCTCGATGGTGTCGGGCTGGCCTTTGCGCACCGTCACCGCGAGGCCATAGGCCTCGGAGACGTCGCAATCGCAGCCGTTCGCGCCGGCGTGCCTGGCGCGGTCCAGCACCACCTGCGCGAGGCTGCGCAGTTCGCCGGGATCGCAGCTGAAACCGTGGCGCTTCGGCATGGGGGCGCTATGATAACAGCGCGTGCAGGACGAAATCGTCAGCAAGACCCGCAAGAAGCGCGAGATGCACGAGCTGCAGGCGCTCGGCGCGGCGCTGGTCGAGCTCCCCGAGACACAATTGAAATCGATGGCGCTCGCGGACGATCTGCTGGAGGCGGTGCTCGAGGCGAAGCGCATCACCAGCCACGAGGCCAGGCGTCGGCAGATGCAGTACATCGGTCGCCTGATGCGCGACATCGATCCGGACGCGATCCGCAGCCGCCTCGGCGAGATCGAAGGCAGCTCCGCGCAGGCGAGCGCGGCTCACCGCCGCCTCGAAACCTTGCGGGAGCGCCTGCTGAACGACGACGCGGCGCTCACCGGCTTCGCCGCGGAGCACCCGCGCGCCGACCTTCAGACATTGCGCACCTTGATCAGGAATTCGCGGAAGCAGCTGCAGGAGGGCAACCGCACGCGCGCCTACCGCGAGCTGTTCCGCTTTATCCGGCAATGCAGCGAGGCCAGATGAAAGAAGAGCTGATCGTCGGCCTGGTCTCCATCAGCGACCGCGCCTCGGCCGGCGTCTACCGCGACGAGGGCATCCCGTCGCTCAAGGAGTGGCTGCATTCGGCGATCGCCTCGCCCGCCTGGCGCGACGAAACGCGCCTCATCGCCGACGAGATGGCGACCATCGAATCGACGCTCGTCGAGCTGGTCGACGAGAAGCGCTGCCACCTCGTCCTCACCACCGGCGGCACCGGACCCGCCCGGCGCGACGTCACGCCCGAAGCCACGCTCGCCATCGCCGACAAGGTCATGCCCGGCTTCGGCGAGCAGATGCGCTCGCTGAGCCTGAGATTCGTGCCGACCGCGATCCTGTCGCGGCAGGTGGCGGTGATCCGCAAGCAGGCGCTGATCATCAATCTGCCGGGCCAGCCGAAATCGATCCGCGAGACGCTGCAGGGACTGCCCGACGCGCCGGGAATCTTTGCCGCGGTGCCCTACTGCATCGACCTGATCGGCGGCCCCTACATCGAGACCAACGAAGCGGTGGTGAAGGCGTTCCGGCCGAAAACGGCGATCAGGAAAAAATAGGGCTACTCCGCCTTGATCCCGGCCGCTTTGATGAGTGGCCACCACTTTTCGATCTCGGCCTTGTGGTGCGCGCCGAGGGCCTCAGGCGTCTGCTGCTCGCGCGGCGGGATTTCCTGGCCGAGATTTTCCAGGCGCTTGCGCACCGCGGGATCGGCAAGCGCTTCGGTGATGGCCGAGTTCAACCTGGCCACGACATCTTTCGGCGTCGCCCTGGGCGCCCAGATGGCGTGCCAGACGGCCATGTAAAAACCGGGCAGCCCGGCCTCGTCGACCGTCGGAATATCGGGCGCCGCCGCCAGGCGCGTCTTCGCGGTCACGGCGTAAGGCTTGACCCTTCCCGCGCGGGAATTCGGCACGGCAGACACGGCCTGATCGAAGTAAAGGTCGATGTGCCCGGCAAACAAGTCCTGCATCGCCGGCGCGGCGCCGCGATAGTGAATGATCTGCGCCTGGGTACCGGTGAGCTTCTTGAAGTAGACGGCGCTGACATGCGCCGGCGTACCCGCGCCGCCGGTGCCGATCGATACTTTGTCCTGATTGGTCTTTGCCCAGGCAATGAGTTCCTGGAGATCCCTGGCGGGAACCGCGGTCTTTGAAACCAGGATCTGCGGATTCGTGGCGAGCATCGCCACCGGCTCGAGGTCCCTCAGCAGATCGTACTGCAGCTGGTAGGTCGCGCCGCTGATGACGTGCGTGCCGAAGTGGCCGATGCTGAGCATGTAGCCATCCGGGGCCGCCCGCGCCACTCTGCCCACGGCGATGCTGCCCCCGGCACCGGTGGTGTTCTCCACCACCACCGTCTGGCCGAGCGACCTTCCCATGCGCTCCGCCATGATGCGGCCGATGGTGTCCGTGGGTCCTCCTGCCGAGAAAGGCACGATCAAGGCGATCGGCCGCGTCGGATAGGTCTGCGCTGAAGCTGCAGCGGCAACCAGCAGCCCGACGAAGCCGCAAAATGCCTTCACTTGGTTCAACCCTCCCCCGAGTTACCATGATAGCCGAGGAGAAACCCAATGCGCGCCAATCTCATTGCCGGCCAGTGGACGGCTGGCAAGCAGACCAATCCCAATATCAATCCGTCGGACGTCTCCGACGTCATCGATCAATACGCTTCAGGCGATGCCGCCGCGGTGGACGCCGCGGTCGCGGCGGCCCGCGCGGCATTCCCTGCCTGGTCCGTCTCGACGCCGCAGCAGCGTTTCGACGCGCTCGATCTCGTCGGCACCGAGATCCTGGTGCGCCGCGCCGAGCTTGGCGAGCTGCTCGCGCGCGAGGAGGGCAAGACGCTGCCTGAGGCGACCGGCGAGGCCGCGCGCGCCGGGCAGATCTTCAAGTTTTTCGCGGGCGAGGCGCTGCGCACCGCGGGCGAGATCATTCCCTCGATCCGCCCGGGCATGAGCGTGGAGGTGACGCGCGAGCCGATCGGTGTGGTCGGCCTGATCACCCCCTGGAATTTCCCGATCGCGATTCCCGCCTGGAAGATCGCGCCCGCGCTCGCGTACGGCAACTGCGTGCTGTTCAAGCCGGCCGATCTGGTGCCGGGCTGCGGCTGGGCGCTGGCGGACATCCTCAGCCGCTCCGGCCTGCCGGCCGGCGTGTTCAACCTCGTCATGGGGCGCGGCTCGGTGGTCGGCGAGGCGATCATCAATCACCCCGGCATCGACGGCATCAGTTTCACCGGCTCCCAGGCGGTCGGCCGGCGCGTCGGCGAGGCGGCATTCAAGCGCGGCGCGAAGTTCCAGCTGGAGATGGGCGGCAAGAACCCGCTCGTCGTGCTGGACGACGCGCAGCTCGACCAGGCGGTGGAAGTCGCCGTGCAGGGCTCGTTCTATTCGACCGGCCAGCGCTGCACCGCGTCGAGCCGCATCATCGTCACGCAAGGCATTCACGACACGTTCGTGTCGCGCCTCGCCGAGCGCGCCAGAGCGCTGGTCGTCGGCGACGCGCGCGATCCCAAGACGCAGATCGGGCCGGTGGTCGATGCGCGCCAGCTCGAGCAGGACGAGCGCTACATCTCGATCGGCAAGGACGAGGGGGCGCGGCTGCTGGCCGGCGGCGAGCGCGTGAAGCGCGACAGGAACGGCTATTACTTCGCGCCGGCGGTGTTCGCGGAGGCGAAAAACTCCATGCGCATCTGTCGCGAAGAGATCTTCGGACCCGTGGCGGCCGTGGTGCGGGCGCGCGATTACGACGAGGCGCTCGCGCTGGCAAACGACACCGAGTTCGGTCTATCGTCGGGAATCTGCACCACCTCGCTCAAGCACGCGTCGCACTTCAAGCGCCACGCGCAGGCCGGATTGGTGATGGTCAACGCGCCGACCGCCGGCGTCGACTACCACGTGCCGTTCGGCGGCCGCAAAGGCTCGAGCTACGGCCCGCGCGAGCAGGGCCGCTACGCCGTCGAGTTCTACACGACCGTCAAGACCGCTTACACATTGGCTTAGCCGAGGAAATAAGTCACAACAATTTCCCATCCAGAGCGTGTACAACATGCTGATGCCGGCCAAGCAACAATTCGCGGAACAGAAAACGCTTGTCTTCGAGAAGTCAGGAGCGCAAGTCCTGATTGATCTTGAACGGTCTAACGTCAGGCAAGATCACCAAAATGGTGATCAAGTGAAGCGTGAGCGTCGCGCTCCTGAGAGTAAGGCTTGGCGTATGCGCGCGTCGTGGTTGCGTGGGATGGCGTCGCATAAGGAATATCCTCCTACGGAGACGTGCCTGGGGGATGGGTATCTGGCTGAGAAGGAGAAGTTTCCGGGGATGCGGCTGACGGTGACGCTGCTTGATCTAGGTCGAGCGGGGCGGCGGCGGCGATAACTCTAGTCATGCCGGCTCAGGAACTAAGTCACGCGATTTGCCATCCAGAGCGTGTACAAGATGCTGCTGATGCCGGCCAAGCGACACATCGCCACGGAACAGAAAACGCTTGTCTTCGAGAAGTCAGGAGCTGCAGTCCCCGATTGGGAACAGCCGGTAGAGCGCCTGGTCGAGGCGCTGGTGCAGGACGAGTTCGAGCTTTATGCGCAGCGCATCGTCGCCCTCGACGAGCCCAAGACGGCGCCGATGGCGGAAGTGTTGCTGCGCATGCGCGAACAAGAACAGGGGCTGCTGCCGCCCGGGTCGTTTCTGCCGGTGTTCGAGCGCTGCGGCATGATGCCCGCACTCGATCGCTGGGTCATGCGCCGCGCGATCGCGCGCCTCGCGCGCGGGTCCCGCGTGCCGAGTCTTTCGCTCAATATCTCGGGTCAGACGTTTAGCGACCCAGACTTCCCGCCTGCGGTCGCCACCGAGCTCTCGCGGCACCGCGTGCCGCCCGCGTCCATCGCCTTCGAAGTCCTCGAGGAGGACGCCCTCGCGCTGCCGAACTCGGTCGAGCAATTTGCCCACGCCGCGCGCAGGATCGGCTGCTGCCTCACCATCGACGGCTTCGGCTACAGCCCCGTGTGGCTCGCGCCGCTCCAGGCGTTGAAGCCGAACTACGTCAAGGTGGACCGCGCCGTGATCCGCAATCTGAACAGCCAGGCGGCGCGCGGCAAGCTGGACAGGATCGTGCGCGCCGGCAAGAAGCTCGGCATCGGCGTGATCGGCGAGTGTGTGGAAAGCGACGCGATGCTCGCAACGTTGCAGGCGGCAGGCGCGGGTTTCGCGCAGGGCTACGGCATCCACGTGCCCACGCCGATCAACGAGGTGCTGCAGCGCTAGCTACTCGTCGCTCTCGGCGGGCGGGCGGTCGTGCATGTCGCGGACTTCGGTGTTCATGCCTACGTCCTTGCGCCGCCGCTGCGCCAGGAGCTTCCCGGTCTCGAAGTAATCGCCCTTCACCGCCATGGCCGCGGCGCGCTCCAGCTCGTCCGGCCATTCGCCGAGCGAGTAGCCGTACCACGGCGACTCGGGCTTGAGCTTGGGCAGGCCGAGCTCTTCCCAGATTGCCTTTGCGCGCTCCATGTACTCGCGCTTGGGGAGCGAGATCGGCGGGAAATCCTCCTTCAGCGTCGCGTCGATCAGCACCGCCGCATCCTCGCCGTTGTTGCGCTTGCTGCGCGGGCCGTGCCCCTGGTCGCGGTGCCGCAGGATCTGCAGGTCGAGGTCCGGGTTGGCGCGGTAGGACATCGCCCACAACAGGGCATCCGCATTGTCCGGATCGATGTCGTCGTTGACCGCGATGACATATTTGCCGGCGGCGCGGTTCCAGGCCACGGCGCCGTAGAGCGCGCGCCAGATCTCCGTCCTGGGCGCATTGCGGTCCATGATCAGCACCACGACCTTGCGCAGATTGGTGAGCGGCTCGTGCATCGACACCCGCTTGACGCCGCGGATGCCGAGCGCGTTGCGCAGGTGATCGAGGAACAGCGGCTCGAGCGCAACGCGCTTGATCAGGCTCGACTCGCTCGGCGTGACCTGCGAGATGATCGAAGTGAGGATCGCATCGCGCCGGCGCGTGATGCAGGTCACGTCCATGTAGGCGTTGAATTCCTGCAGGTTGACGTGGCCGTGGGACTCGCCGAACGGCGCCTCGGGCTCGAGATATTCGGTCTCGATGTAGCCCTCGACCACGATCTCGGCTTCCGCCGGCACCAGCAGGTCGACGGTCCTCGCCTTGACCACATTGATGGGCACCCCGGCCAATCCGCCGGCCAGATGCAGCTCGTCGAGCGTTTCGGGGGCCTTCTGCGCCGAGGCAAAGGCAATGCACGGCGGCGCGCCGAGCACCACTGCCGCCGGAAGCTTCTTTCCCGCCCGCTTCATCTTTTCCCAATGCACGTAGATGCCGGGACGCAGTTCCAGCGACGGATTCATTCCCAGGCGCCGCGGCGCCTTCACCTGCCCGCGGTAGATGCCCATGTTCTGGATGCCGTTGTCGGGGTCCTTGGTGATGTATTGCGACAGCGTGGTGAATGGCGCGATGTCCCAGCCAGGCGTGGAGATGGGAATGGGCAGCGAATCCAGCGCCTTCCCCGGCTGGTCGAGCTCGCTGCCCTCGATCACGATTTCCTGGCAGGGCGCGTCTCTCACCAGGCGCGGCTCGATGGGATTCGCCAGCGCCCTGCTCCAGGTCTCGTTGATCTTCTCCAGCTCGCAGCCCATGCCCAGGCGGTAGATCTCCCGGCTGGCGGCAAGCGCGCCGACCACGACGGGCATGTCGTACTTGCGCCCCTTGCTGTCGACGACGTGGGTGAACAGGAACGCCTTCCTGTCCCGCTCCTCGATGCCGCCGCGAAACTGCCAGCGGACCAGCGGGTGCATTTCCGTGTCCTTGTTGATCGGGCGCTCGACCGTGATCAGCAGGCCTGCCTTCTTGAGCGCCTCCAGGTGTTCGTGCAGGTCCGCATAGCCTCGTGACGCCATAGACGTTCTCTCTTATTCGACGGTGATTTTCTTGTCCCGGATGACCTTGCCCCACTTCGCCTGATCGTCACGCACCACCCTGGCCAGCGCCTGCGGCGTGCCGGCGACGATCTCGGCGCCGAGGATCTCGAATCGCTTCGCCATGCCCGGATCGGCCAGGATCCTGGAAAGGCTCGCATGCAGCCGCTCGACGATCTCCTTCGGCGTCGCCGCAGGCGCAAACATCGCCACCCACGATTCCGTCTCGAAGCCGGGATAGGTCTCCGCAATGGCCGGCAGCTCCGGATAAAAGGGCGACCGGGCCGGCGAGCTGACCGCCAGGGCCACCAGCCTGCCGGATCTGATGTTCTGCTGGATCGTGCCGCCGCCCTGGATGAGCATCACCTGCACCTGGCCCGAAATGAGGTCCTGGATGGCCGGACCTCCGCCCTTGTAATGCACCGGCACGGTCTCGATGCCGGCGACCTCCTTGAAGAGCTCGTACGCGAGCCGGCTCGAGGAGGCGGGTCCGGCGGAGCCGTAATTGAGCTGCGGGCCGTTCTGCTTCGCGAGCGCGACGAACTCCTGCAGGGTTTTCACGCCCAGGGCGGGATTCACGAGCAGCACCTGCGGATAGCGGCAGACCTGCATCACCGGCGCGAAATCACGCACCGGGTCCCATTGCACGCCTTTGAAGAGGAAAGGGTTGATCGCGAAGGTGTCGAACGTGACGAGCAGCGTGTGCCCGTCGGGCAGCGACTCGGCGACCTGCTGCGTGGCGACGATGCCGCCCGACGTGACGCGGTTCTCGACGATGAACGGCCGGCCCAGTGCCTCGGCGAGCTGCGACGCGAGGAGCCGCGCGACCAGATCGCTGCCGCCGCCGGGGCTCGACGGCACTACGACGCGCACCGCCTTGCTCGGATAGCTCTGCGCCGCCGCGCACGGCGCGCAAATCGCCAGCAGTACTGAAAGGACAAGGCGCACTTAATCTTTCGCGGCGCCCGTCCAGCCATTCGCGGTAATGTCCACGACGATGCCGTCCGGGTCGTGGAATTTCACTTCATAGAAGCCGGTGCCATCCACCGCCTCGCCCATCCAGTGGGTGCCGCCCGCCGCCTCGATCGCCTTGCGCGTCGCCGCCACGTCGTCGACCAGGAAACCGAAATGGTGAAGACCCACGAAACCCCGGCCGAGCTCGCCCGCCGCTTCCTCGGTCTTGTAGTGCAGCAGCGCGAGATTGATCACGCCGTCGCTGAGATAGACACCGCGCGCGTTTTCCCAGTCCGTTTCGCCGACCTTCTTCAGCCCGAACGCCTGCATGTAGAACTCGGCGGCCTTCCAGGGATCGGGCACCGTGATCGCGATGTGTCGCAGCTTGGCCATCGGTCTACTCCTCCTAAAGCTCGCCGCGCCGGCACTTGAAGATGACTTCGTAGGCCTTCTCGGCGACCCGATTATCCAGCAAGCAGGCGACCGCCTGCACGAAGTCGCGCGGCGCTTCGGCAATCAGCAGATCCGTGACCCAGCTGTGCACGAGCCCCTGGCGCTTGTCGTCGGGCATCGAAAGCAGGTTTTCGAGCCGCTCGTACACCATCTGGCTCTCGCAGGCGGTGAGCAGCATGGTGATGAAGCTATCGATCTCGGCAACGCTTTTCATTGGAGGCCGCTCACTCGACGACGATATTGGCTTCGCGCGCCACGCGCTGCCATTTCTCGTAATCGGCGCGCACGTAGGCGACGAACTCCGGCCGGCCCATGTCCATCACGTCCACGCCCATGCCGCGATAGCGCTCGCGCACCGCTTCGACGGCAAGTGCCTTGCGCAGGGCCGTGCTCAGTTTATCGATGACGATCTGCGAGACGCCGGTCGGGACGAAAATTCCGGTGAAGGTGCTCGCTTCGTAGCCCTTGACCCCTGCCTCATCGAGCGTGGGCACGTCGGGCAGCAGCGCCGAGCGCCTGAGCGAGGAGATGGCGAGTGCTCTGATGCGCCCTTCCCTGATATGGCCGATCGACGCGGTGAGCTGGTCCATCATCGACTCGACCTGGCTGCCGATCAGGTCGGTGAGGGCCGGCCCGCTCCCCTTGTAGGGCACGTGCAGCAGCTTCAGGTTGGCCTGCCGCATCAGCAGCTCGATCGCCAGATGGTTCGACGAACCGTTGCCGGCGGAAGCGATGCTCACCTGTCCGGGTTTTGCTTTTACGAGAGAGAAGAATTCCTGGAAGGTCGAGACCGGCGTCTTCGGTGCCACCGTCAGCACGATCGGCACGGACTGGATCGGCCCGACGGCCACCAGGTCCTTGAGCGGGTCGTAGGAGAGGTTCCTGAACACCGCCGGCCCGGAGGTCACCGTGCCGCTCGAGCCGAGAAGCAGGGTGTAGCCGTCGGCGGGCGACCTCACTACCGCCGCGGTGCCGATCGTGCCGCCGGCGCCGGCGCGGTTCTCGACGATCACCTGCTGCCCGAGCGCATCCGAGAACGCCGGCGCGAGGGTGCGCGCCGTGATGTCGACATTGCCGCTCGGCGGCCAGGGCACGACGATGCGTACCGGGCGGGTGGGGAAGTCCTGGGCGAGCCCCGTCACGCAAAAGATCCCCAGGCAAAGGAAAGGCAGGATGCGTTTCAACATGCACGGACTCCTCTTCCGGCGGGACGGATGAAAGGGTACATTGACCGCATGAGCAAAGCCAAGGTCACCGATCTCAAAAAGCACTATCCGGACCTCGCGCCGGACAAGGACTATCCGCCGCTCAAGTTCAAGTCGCTGAAAGGCCGGGTGAGCGCGGCCGAGTGGGAGGCGCGCGTCGATTGCGCCTGCGCCTACCGCCTGGTGCGCCACTACGACATGCACGACCTGATCTACAACCACATTTCAGCCCGCATCCCCGGCACCGAGGAGTTCCTGCTCAATCCCTTCGGACTGCTTTACGAGGAGATGTGCGCGTCGTCGCTGATCAAGGTGGACCTCGAAGGCAAGGTGCTGTGGGCGCCCGATTGGCCGGCAGGGCTCAACTACACCTTCAACCTCGCCGGCTTCGTCATCCACGGCGCGATTCACGCGGCGAAGCCCGACATTCGTTGCGTGATCCACACGCACTCGCTCGCCGGGATGGCGGTGGCGTCGCTGAAGAAGGGCGTGCTGCCGATGACGCAGACGGCGATGCGCTTCTCGAGGATCGCCTATCACGACTACGAAGGCGTAGTTCTGGAGATGGACGAAAGAAAGCGCCTGCTCGAGAACCTCGGCGACTGCGAAGTGATGCTGCTGCGCAATCACGGCACGCTGGCGGTCGGCAAGACCGTGGGCGAGGCGTTCAACAACCTGTACCGGCTGGAGCGCGCCTGCCGCGCGCAGCTGCTCGCGCAGTCCGCCGATGACGAAATCCTGCTGCCCGCCGCGGCGGTGATCGAGAAGACGGCCCATCTCTACCAGCCGGGAACGCGCCGGCAGATGGGCCTGCTCGAATGGCCGGCGATGCGGCGGCTCGCGGACCGCATCGATCCCTCGTACAAGACGTAATGCACGTCGTCGAGCGCTTCGCCGCCTGGGCAAACGACTGGCGCTCGAAACCCATTCCCCCTGAAGTTCTGCATCATGCCAAGCGCGCGGTGATCGACTGGCACGCGGCGCTGTTTCCCGGCGCGGTGATGGCGCCGGCGATCCTGCTGGAAAAAGCGCTTCGCGATGAGCTGGACAACGGGGACGCGACGCTGGCCCTCGGCCGGCGTGCGACGGTGCGCGCTGCGGCGCTCATCAACGGCACCGCCGCGCATACCGTCGAGGTCGACGACATCTTCCGCGACGGCATCTATCACCCCGGCGCGCCTACGATCGCCGCCGCCCTGGCGCTGGCCCAGTCACAAGCCGTCGACGGAGAAAAATTGCTTCGGGCGGTGATCGTCGGCTACGAGATTTCCACGCGCATCGGCGCGGCGATGGGCCGCGCGCATTACCGCTTCTGGCACAACACCGGCACGATCGGCTGCTTTGGCGCCTGCGCCGCGGCGGCCGAGCTGCTCGCCCTCGATGGGCGGCGCTTCGCCAATGCGCTGGCGACCGCGACCACGTTCTGCGCCGGCCTGCAGCAGGCCTTCCGCATGGATTCGATGTCCAAGCCACTGCACGCCGGGCGTGCCGCCGAGGCCGGCGTGACCGCGGCGCTGGCCGCGCGCGAAGGCGTCACCGGCTCGCTCGATGTCATCGAAGGCGAGGCCGGTTTCGGGCGCGCGATGGCGGACGGCCCGGACTGGCAAAGCGCGCTCGCCACGCTGGGACGCGAGTTCCACATCACGCGCATGACGTTCAAGAACCACGCCTGCTGCGGGCATGCCTTCGCCGCCATCGACGGCGCGCTCGCCCTCCAGGCAAAGATGGGCCTCCAGCCGGCGGAGATCGAGCGCGTGCGCGTCGGGACCTACCGCGCCGGCCTCGAGGTCGCGCATTACGAGGCGCCGCGCACTCCGGCTGAGGCGCGCTTCTCGATGAAGTACGTCGTCGCGACCGCGCTCACCCACGGCAGCGTGCGACTGGCTGCCTTTGAACCCCCTCGGCTCGAGAATGAAGAAACACGCTCGCTGATGAAAAGAATCTCCGTGGCGGTCGATCCTGACCTCGACGCCGGCTTTCCGCGCCAGCGCGCGGCGCGCGTCGCCATCGAGGCGCGCGGCGGCCGGCGCGAGGAGCTGCTGCAGCCGACGCGAGTCGGCGACCCGGACGCCCCGTTGAGCGACCGCGCGCTGGAGGACAAGTACATGGAGCTCGCCGGCCCGGTGCTGGGCGAAGGGCCGGCGCGCAAGCTTCTCGAACGCCTGTGGCGGCTGGAAGCAGCACCCGCGCTCGCCTAGCGCAGGCGCTGTTTGCGCCCGGCGCCGTGGCGCTCATCGGCGCTTCTGGCGATGAGAAGAAAAACACGGCGCGGCCGCAGCGCTTCCTCAAGAAGCACGGGTATGCCGGACGAATCGTTCCCGTGAACCCGAGTCGAAAAGAAATGCACTCCCGCGTTCCGGAGGGCATCGACCACGCTTTCATCATGGTGCAGGACGTCGAGCAGGCTCTCGAGGCCTGCCGCGATGTTCCGGTGGTGACGATCTACAGCAACGGCTTCGCGGACGCCGGACGCGAGGGCATGGAGCGGCAAGCGCGCCTGGTTCTGCGCGCCAGGGAGCTCGGCGTACGCCTGCTCGGCCCGAACAGCATGGGGGTCATCAATCTGCCCGGCCGCATGGCGCTCAGCGTGAACGCGGTGCTCGAGATCGATGCGCCGCCCTCGGGGACGACGAGCCTGGTCTCGCAAAGCGGCACGATGCTCGGCACGGTGCTGTCGCGCGGCGCGGCGCACGGCCTGGGCTTCTCGAAGCTGGTCTCGGTCGGCAACGAGGCCGACCTTGGCGTCGGCGAGCTGGTCGAGCTGCTGGTGGAGGACCCCGAGACGCGCGTGATCCTGCTGTTTCTCGAGACGGTGCGCGACGCCGACCGGCTCGCCGCCGCGGCGCGCGAGGCGCACGCCGCGGGAAAGCCGGTCGTCGCCTACAAGCTCGGGCGCTCCGCGCTGGGCGAAGCGCTTGCGCGCTCGCACACCGGCGCGCTCGCCGGCCTGGACGCCGCGCTCGATGCGTTCTTCCGCGATTGCGGCATCCTGCGCGTCGACCTGCTCGAGACGCTCGTCGAGATTGCACCTCTCGTCGCCGGCCGCCGGCCGCCTCAGCTCGGGCGAGCGCCGCGGGTGGCGATCGTCACCACGACCGGCGGCGGCGCCGCCACGGTGGCGGACCGCCTTGGGCTGCACGGCATCGAGACGGCCGCGCCCGACTCCGATTCGCCGATCGTCGACCTGACCATGACGGCGACTGCGCAGCAATACACCGAAGTACTGGACCGCCTGCTCGATTTTCCCGGCTGCGACGCGGTGCTCGCCGCGGTCGGCTCCTCGGCCCAGTTCCACCCGCAGCTCGCGGTCGAGCCGATCCTCGGCGCGAAGCGCGCCGCCAAGCCGCTCGCCGCCTTCCTCACGCCGCACGCCGAGCGCTCTCTTGTCCTGCTCGCCGAGAAGGGGATCGCCGCGTTCCGCACGCCCGAGGCCTGCGCCGACGCCTTTGCCGCCTACTTTTCGTGGCGCGCGCCGCGGCAGCGCGAA
>Ga0184618_10000141_pt1 | contig 16763 bp, 14 predicted proteins | sample PLM0_30_b1_FD_133159 | JGI IMG/M metagenome (GOLD analysis project Ga0184618, IMG submission 133159) | Groundwater sediment microbial communities from an aquifer in East River, Colorado, USA - PLM0_30_b1 | ecosystem: Environmental > Terrestrial > Soil > Riparian zone | place: USA: East River...
CGCGGCTCGCACGAGCTCAAGGGCATTCCCGGCGAATGGCGACTCTACGCCGTCGCAAAGAGCAGCTAGTTCTTACGGGCCCCCTACTCCTGTGGGGCCCAGCTGCAAGCGTTTTGCAAGCATCGCGCTTCCGCGGCGATGTCACTGGGTTCCGCCTGAATGCACGATCGCGGCCGAAAACTGGGTCGGAGCCTGCATTTAGGCGGAATACGGCGGAACGCGGGTAGACAATCGAGGCGGCTCATAACCCGGAGGTCGCAGGTTCAAATCCTGCCCCCGCTACTGGAAAGGCCCCGGAAACGGGGCCTTTCTGTTGGACCGGTTCCGTTGCCAGTAAGAACTTTTGCCCAATTTTTGCCCCGGCTTCTGAGCAAGTAAGTGGTACTCGCGTTCGTCGACGATCGCTCGAACACGAGCAGTCGCCTGCCCACGGCCTGCGCTAGGTTCGCCCGCGGCCGCGTTGCCGGTCAGCGGCAAGGAGAGAGCGCGCGCCAATACGTCCACCGGGATTGGACGCGGAGCGACGATCGCTGGGCCGCTTGTCGGGTTCGAGACGCTTGGCGCATGATGGTCGCGTGAGCGCCCTCCCGACCGGCACGGTCACGTTCCTCTTCACGGATGTGGAGGGTTCGACCCGGCTGCTGGACGAATTGGGCGCCGAGCGGTACGCCGAGGCGCTCGCTGAGCATCGGCGGGCGTTGCGGGAGGTGTTCGGGGCGCACGGTGGGGTCGAGGTCGACACGCAGGGCGACGCTTTCTTCGTTGCGTTCGCCACGGCCCCCGAGGCGATTGCGGCGGCTGGTGACGCGCAGGCAGCGCTCGCACGCGGTTCGCTCGGCGTTCGCATGGGCCTTCACACCGGGACGCCTCTCGTTTCGCCCGAGGGTTATGTCGGTATGGATGTCCACCGGGCGGCCCGCATGGCCGCCGCGGCGCACGGCGGGCAGGTCGTCGTCTCGTCGACGACCGCAGCGCTCGCGCCCAATGGGTTGCACGATCTCGGCGAGCATCGCTTCAAGGATCTGTCGGCGCCAGAGCGGGTGTGGCAGCTGGGCGATGGCGAGTTTCCGCCGCTGAAGTCGCTGTACCGTACGAATCTGCCGGTACCCGCGACGCCGTTCCTGGGTCGCGAGGACGAGCTCGCCGCGGTCACCGAGCTGCTGACACGGCCAGACGTCAGGTTGCTGACGCTCACGGGTCCCGGCGGAACTGGGAAAACGCGCCTCGCCTTACAGGCGGCTGCCGAGACGGCTGAGGCGTTCCCCGACGGCATCACCTGGGTATCGCTTGCGCCTCTACGAGATCCGGCGCTCCTTCGGGCCACCACGGCGAAGGCGCTCGATGTCCCAGAGCGGCCCGACCAGCCGCTCGACGAGTCCCTGCGCGAAGCGGTTGCCGGCAAGCGCTTGCTGCTCCTCGTCGACAACGCCGAGCACCTCCTGCCCGATGTAGCGACGGAAGTCTCGGAGCTCGCGGCGGCCGGGCCGAGGATTCTGGTCACGAGCCGGGAGCGCCTGCGCGTGGCCGGCGAGCACGCGTACGGCGTGCCGTCGCTCGTGGAGCGCGACGCAAGACGCTTGTTTGCCGCGCGCGCGCGTCAGGTCGACGAGTCGTTCGTCGAGACGCCGGCCGTCGCCGACCTCTGCCGACAGCTCGACAATCTTCCCCTCGCGCTCGAGCTCGCCGCCGCGCGGACATCGCTCTTCTCGGCCGAGCAGCTGCTCGAGCGGCTCGCGAACCGGCTCGATTTGCTCAAGGGCGGTCGGGACGCCGACCCCCGCCAGGCGACGCTGCGCGCGACGATCGACTGGTCGTACGAGCTCCTCGGCGAAGAGGAGCGACGGCTGTTCGCCGCGCTCGCGGTCTTCGTGGGCGGCTGCACGTTCGAGGCGGCCGAAGAGGTCGCGGGCGCCGACCCGGACACCCTCCAGTCGCTGATCGACAAGAGTCTCGTGCGCCGGCGCGACGCCGAGCGCGGCGCACGCTATTGGATGCTCGCGACGATCCGCGAATTCGCCGCGGAGCGGTTGCAGCAACTCGCGGACGCGGACGAGCTCCGCCGGCGGCACGCGGACTTCTTCGCGTCGTTTGTGGAGCGTGCCGACCCGTACGTGCGGCACGGTCCCGACCAGCAGGCGTGGTGTTCACGCGTCGCAGACGACTACGACAACGTCCGGGCCGCGATCGACTTCGGTATTGACCGCGCGCCGGAACTTGCGGCCCGTCTCGTCGGCAATCTCACGTTCTTCCTCTGGCTGCGCGGCGGCTTCGCCGAGGCGGCGAGGTGGGTGGATGCATGCCTCGCGCGCGCGGACGCGCTCGCACCCGCACGGCTTCCCCGAGTGCACGAGTGTGGCTCGGTCGTCTGGCAGCGCCTGGGTGACATCGAGCAGGCTTCCCGCCACGCCGACGAGGCGTACCGGATCGCCGCGTCGGCCGGCGATGACCGCGGAATGGCGAATGCTCTTCGCGAGCGGGGGAAGGTGGCGGTCTCGAGGGGCGAAACCGACGCCGTCCGCGCGATCTACACCGAGCTCGAGACGGTTGCCGACCGGGTTGGCGACGCGTGGAACGCTGCAATTGCGCTCAACAACCTCGGCGACCTCGCGCTCCTGGAGGGCGATTGGCGCCAGGTCGTCGACCGGTGCGGACGGAGCAGCGAGATCCGTCGGTCGATGGGCGACTTCTGGGGATCGGCTCTCGCGACGCTCAATGTGGCCGAGGCGCAGCTCGAGCTCGGCGAGCTGGTGGCGGCAGCGCGGAGCTTGCATGCCGCGCTCGAGGACGGCGACGCGGTCGGGGCGACGACGATCTTCGCCGGCTGTCTGGATTGTTCAGCGGTCCTCGCCACGGCGCTCGGCCGCACGGTCGAAGCGACGCGACTGCTCGGTGCCGGAAACCGTCTCCATGAGGAGCTGGGAGGCGTTCGGGAGGGGCATTATGAGTCGGCGGTCATGGCCCGCACGACGGAGTCGTTGGCGGCGTCGTTTGGGTCTGAAGTATTCGCGCGCGAGCTCGAGCTAGGACGGGCGCTCTCGCTCGAGGAGGCAAGTGAGCTCGCATTCGCGGTCATTGAGGCAGCCGCGTGACGTGGGCGTTACCGACCAGGATGGTCTGTTCCAGAGGCGCTCACCCAGCACCGCCGCCTCCTCCGCGATGCGTTCCCACATCCCGCAAACATCCCGCGATCAGAGAGCCGACACACTTCGTTCATAGGCGCGCCTCCCATTGACGCGACAGATTCTGGCGCAGGTTCAGTGACCCTTCTCCAATGGGAAGTGATCAGGATCTCGCCTCCTTAGACAACGGCAGCCGTCTCTTAGCAGGGCCTTTCCCAAACGACGTCGTGATCTCTGCTCCAGCGAGATATGTCAGAGCTCGCTGCTGCTGCCCGCCCCACGAGCAGGCGTCGACGCCAACGAGTACCTCGCGCTGCTGGGTGCGCTCGGCGTCCTCGTCGGCCTCGCGCAAGCGGCCGACCGCCGAGCGACAGGCGAGTCAAGCCTCGAGCGCACCTGAACGGGTTCCCGAATTGACCGCCCAGGGCGCACGTGTCGCCTTTCGGCTCGTCCGCGACACCAGAGCCGGCCACGTGCGGACGACAGGACGAAAGCCGATCAGGCTCAGCCGCGCAGGCGGGCGACAAGCTTCGGTCGTCCAACGTGTCTAGCGGGCGAGGCGCCGGAAGAAGAACGCGATACGGCGCCAGAAGTTCATCGAGTGCTCATGGCGCTGGGTCGGTGCGAGGACCTTGCCCTCGATCTGGCGCAGGTCGGCATCCAGCGTCTCGCCGAGACCGCCCTTGCTGTCCGGCTCGATCTCCGCACTCGTCGCCGGCTCGAGATACTCGCCGAGCCCCTCGACTTGCTCTTGGGTCAGCGACAGCCGCACGGCCCCTTCCGTGATCTCGGCGATCTGCTCCGCCGGCACGTAGCGCGGCCTTCCGAACGCGCTCGTCGCTATCGCCAGCCCATCGAAGATGTCGTCGGTGTCGTCCCCTGCCACCTCGTCGACCTTGCCGACATCGCTGCCATCAGCGGCAAGCACCTTCCAGCCGGTCCGGATCATCAGCCAGGAAATAGGATCGCCCATCGCCTCGACAGTCTGACCGATCGTGCTTCCTTGCGGATCGTGGCTCGCACCGGGGCCTTGCTCGGCATCATCCTGCGTCATCCGGCCCATCTCCTCGCTCCGCCGCCTCGGTGGTCAGGCGAGCCATTCGCGCAGCTGGGTGTGCTGCGGCGCCGGCTCGCCGCCTATGAGCTCCGCGCGCAATTCCGCCACAGTTCCGAACTGCTCGGCGAGCACTTTGTGGTTATGAATCGTCTCGAAGTTCACCTGCCGCGAAAGAATAAAGCCCCCGTCGCCGAGTTCGGCGTAGCGAGGCCGCACGTCCCCCCTCGCGTCCAGCCACCCTGCGCCCTCCCTCTCGTCCAGCACCGGCGCCACCACGCTCGACCTGATGCCGATCATCGCCTCGGATTCACCATCCTGACTCACCATCGCGGGGCGCAGGCCAAGATCGCGCATGTCCAGCGGAAATCGGCGCCATAGACCCCACGCCTGATCCGATTGCGTACACGCGCAGGCGTCCTGCGCCTCAAGTCTGGGCCGTCTGGCCTCGTGTCGCACTTCCCGCATTCTGCGACATGCCGGCCGACGCATATTCCGCGGTTGGGGCTTAGCGACCACCCGATGCGCCTGCACGTACCGCAAGAGAAGTGCTAGCAGAGCGCTAGCTTGGCGTCCCGCGTCGAGACCCGCCCCCGGCCGTATCGGCTCCACGTTGCCGCTTCTCTTGCAGCTGCCGCGTGGGCCCCGATCCGGCTTCATTGCACGGGTACAGCCTCCCCTTGCCGCGTTGCCGCATTGCGGGTCAGCGGCAAGGAGAGAGCGCGAGCATGACGACGACCGGTCTCGGGCATCTCCGAAAGGTCACACACGGAGAGGCAGGTCGGCTGCGGGGGTCGAGCCCAGCCTCGGGCACTAGAGTCGCCCCAGTGACAGCGCTCTCGGGGATCCTGATCGCGGGACCGAACCTGACGTTCGACCGGATGCTCTCGATCGATGAGATCCGGCCGGGGGAGGTGCTGCGCGCGACGGAAGTCGTCGTCGCGCCCGGAGGGAAGGGCGTCAACGTCGCTCGGGCTGCCCGCGCGCTCGGCGTGCCGGCGCTCCTCGCCGCCTTTGTCCCGGGTCGGACCGGGCAGGCCGCCGCCGAGCTGCTCGCAGAGGAGCCGATCGAACTCATCGCCGTACCGGTCGCGGGGGAGATTCGCAGCGCCGCGGTGATCCTCGAGCGCAGCGGCCGAGTGACTGTCGTGAACGAGCCCGGCCCGCCGCTTGCCGCAGGCGACTGGGAGGCCTACGAGCGTGAGGTCGAGGAGCTGCTGTCAGGGCGCCTGCTCGTCTGCTCGGGCAGCCTTCCGCCCGGAGCGCCCCCGGACGCCTACGGCCGGCTCGTACGGAGCGTTCGAGGAGAAGCGATCATTGACACTTCCGGTCCAGCTCTCGCGGCGGCCCTCGAGGCCGGCCCGGCGATCGTCGCGCCGAACCTGGCCGAGGCGGCCGGCGTGCTTGGGCGTGTCTCAGATGTCCAGCGTGCCGGCGAGGACGCGCGGGAGAGCGCGCTGATGGCGGCGGCGGAGCTTCGGGAGTGGGGCGCGGGCGCCGCGATCGTCACGGCCGGTGAGGTCGGCGTCGCGGTCGCATCAGAGGAAGGAGTCTGGTGGCAGCCTGCGCCCCAGGCGGCCGTCGTCCGTAGCCCCGTCGGAGCGGGGGATTCGTTTGCCGCGGGCTTCGCAGCGGCGTACGTGGGCGGCGAGCCGCTCCGCCGTGCGGTTGAGGTGGGAGTGGCTGCCGCGACGGCGAGTGTCGAGACGCTGCTCCCGGGTCACGTCGATCCCCCTCGCGTGACGGAGCTCCTGGACGTCCTCCGAGGTGCCTCTTGACAGCGTTCTCGCGGTTGTGCCTCGTTTGCCCCCAGTTCGATGACAACGTTGTCTTCGCCGCCCTCGAGCCTGGAACGTTCCTCGCGTCCGACGATGCGCGAAGTGGCGCAGGCGGCCGGAGTGAGCCTTAAGACCGTGTCCCGCGTGGTGAACGGCGAGCCGGGCGTCGGCTTGGCCACGGCGCGGGTGAGGCAGGCAATTGAGGCGCTTGGCTTCCACCGAAATGAGATCGCGCGCAGCCTCCGCCCGGCACAGGCATCGGCGACCGTCGGACTCGTCATCGGCGACGTCTCGAACCCATTCTACTCGGCGATCGCAAGGGCTGTCGAGGGAGTCGCGAGCGCCCACCGGCACATGTTGATCACTGCGAGCTCCGAGGACGAACTCGACCTGGAACGCGAGCTTGTCCACACGATGTCGCGCCACCGCGTCGACGGGTTGAGCACCGGCTCGCCTACGGCCCACCGCCGCATCGGCGTGGTCGGCGGCGCGCCCTCGTTCAGTACCGTTCGCGAGCGGCTGGAGGGCTACCGGCTGGTGCTCGCCGACGCGGGTCTTCAGTTCGAGGACTCGCTTGTTCGGCTCAGCCAGCACGACGCAGCGGAAGCCGAGTCGGTCGCCGGCGCACTGCTCGAGCAGTCGGACCCGCCGACCGCGATCTTCGCGACGAACAACCGGATGAGCATCGGCGTCCTCCGCGCGCTGCGCGCCCGCGGACAGCGCGTTGCCCTCGTCGGATTCGACGACTTCGAGCTCGCCGACATGCTCGCGACGCCGATCACCGTCGTCGCGCACGACCCGAGCGAGATGGGCCGCCTGGCGGCCGAGCTGCTGTTCGCCCGTCTCGCTGGCGACGCAGACCCTCCTAAGCGCCTCGTCCTGCCGACGACGCTCGTAGTCCGCGGATCGGGGGAGATCGGCCCGTGAGGCCCATCGCGCTCGGCTCCAACCTGCTCCACCGCTTCTACCGCGGCGGCTCGTCGATCGCCGCGTTCCGTGGGATTGCGTGCGACGACGAGTACGCGCCAGAGGACTGGGTGGGATCGACGACGACAGCGTTCGGGTCGGACGAGGCCGGGCTCTCGAGCTTGCCCGACGGACGCCTGCTGCGGGAGGCGATCGAGGCCGGCCCGGAGGCGTTCGTCGGCCCGGACCACGCCGCGCTGCCGGGGCCGGAGCCGGGGATCCTCGTAAAACTGCTCGACGCCGGCGAGCGCTTGCCCGTGCACCTTCACCCGGACCGCACCTTCGCGGCGCGCGCGTTCGGGAGCGCGGTCGGCAAGACCGAAGCGTGGCTGATCGTCGGCGCCCGCGGCGAGCCGGTCGTCCACGTCGGCTTCCGCGAGGAAGTCGATCGGGAAACGCTCAAAGGGTGGGTGGAGCGGCAGGATGCGGAGGCGTTGCTCGCCGCGATGAACCCGATCCCGGTTGCGGCAGGCGACACGGTCTACGTTCCCGCCGGGGTACCGCACGCGATCGGCGAGGGCATCTTCATGGTCGAGGTCCAAGAGCCGAGCGACCTCTCGATCCTGCTCGAATGGAACGGCTTCGCGATCAACGGTGACGTCGAGTACCACCTCGGACTCGGGCTCGAGCGCGCGCTCGGCGCGGTCGACCGCTCGGCGTGGGCCGGCGACCGGCTAGCGCGGTTGCGCGAGGGCCGAGGCCGGGTCCGCCCGGGGGTCGAGGCGCTGCTTCCGCAGGAGGCCGATGCGTTCTTCCGTGCAGAGCGGATCCGGCCTGACCCCGAGGCCGAGCTCGAACCCGCGTTCTCGATCCTCGTGGGCGTCGCGGGAGCCGGCGAGCTCGAGACGGCCGGGGGCGAGCGCATGCCGCTCTACCGGGGCGACACGCTGCTCGTGCCGTACGCTGCCGGCCCCTGCCGAGTGACAGGCGAGGTCGAGGCACTCCGGTGTCTCCCTCCGGAGGTCGTGACGTGAGCCACGACCTCCTCGTGGGGCTCGACGTCGGGACGACGAGCTGCAAGGCCGTTGTCGCCCGGGTCGACGGCGCCGAGCTCGCGCGTAGCTCCGCTCCGACGCCCTGGCGGAAGGTGCCGACCGGGGCCGAGCTCGACCCGGGCGAGCTGCTCGAGGCTGCGCTCGGCGCAATCCGCGAGGCGCTCTCGGCGGCGCCCGGGGGCCACGTCGCCGCGCTCGGCGTGACGAGCATGGCCGAAACCGGCGTGCTCCTCGACGCGAGCGGCAACCCCGTCGTGCCGGCGATCGCGTGGCACGACGGGCGTGGCGAGCAGGAGGCGGCCCTGCTCGCCGCCGAGCTTGGCGGCGAGCGCTTCGTCGAGCGCACCGGATTGCCTCCGAGCCGTCTCTGCTCGCTCGCGAAGTTGCGCTGGCTGCGTACCAACGATGCCTCTGCGGCGCGCGGCGTCCGCTGGCTCAACGTCGCCGAATGGATCGTCCGCGGGCTGGGAGGCGACGAGACGGCCGAGCTGTCGCTTGCCGCGCGCACGGGCTTCCTCGAGTTCGAGCGCCGCTCCTGGTGGAGTGAGGCGGTCGAGTGGGCGGGCTTCGCGACGAGTCTGCTTCCCGAGCCGGCTCCGGCCGGAACACCAGCCGGGCACGCAGCGGCCTTCGACAGTGCCGTGCTTGCTGTCGCAGGTCACGACCACCTCTGCGCCGCCGTGGGCGCTGGCGCGACCCTCCCCGGCGATCTCTTCGACTCGTGCGGGAGCGCCGAGGCGCTCGTGCGCGCAGTCTCGCCGCCGGTTCCGGTGGAAGCCGTCCAGCGTGCTGTCGCTGGCGGTGTCACCGTCGGCTGGCACGTCTTTGGCGGCCACAACGCGCTCCTCGGCGGCTTCTTGTCCGGCCTCGTCCTCCAGCGCTTCCTCGATCTCCTCGGGGCCGGCGAGGACGGGCGGGAGGATTTGGATGCGGCCGCGATCGCCGCGCCCCACGGTGCCGGAGGACTAACCGTCCTCGACCTCACGAGCGACACGGCGTCGCTCGCCGGCATCGGGCCGGGTGTCTCGCCCGGGCTCGTGTGGCGCGCCGCGCTCGAGGCGACCGCGGCTCATGCGGCCGGGATCAAGGCGGTCATCGAGAGCGTTGCAGGGCGGACCGAGCGGCTCGTCGTCAGTGGCGGCTGGGCGCACGATCCGGGGGTGCGAGCCGTCAAACGGCAGATGCTCGGCTCGTTCGAGCGGCCGCCGGTCGCAGAGGCCGGCGCCCGCGGAGCGGCGCTCCTCGCCGGGGTCGCCGCGGGGATCTACGGCGGCATCGAGGATCTACCTACAATCAAGCCGGCGCGGGAGGTGGTGGAATGTGACTGAGAACGGGGTTGTGCTCGGGGCGCGGGAGATCTTCAAGAGCTTCGGCCAGGTAGAGGCGCTACGCGGAGCCAGCTTCGAGGTGCGCCGGGGCGAGGTAGTGGCGCTCGTCGGCGACAACGGGGCCGGCAAGTCGACGCTAATCAAGATCCTGTCGGGGACGCTCCACCCGGACGCGGGCGAGATTCACTTCGAGGGCCGGCCGGTCACGATCGGGTCGCCCACCGTCGCGCGCGGGATGGGCCTCGAGACGGTTTACCAGGACCTCGCGCTCGCGCCCGAGCTCGACCCGGCCGCAAACCTCTTTCTCGGCCGCGAGCTCGTCCGCCCGTTCCCGCTCGGCCTCTTCGGCTTCCTGGACAAGCCGGCGATGCGGCGGAGCGCCGCGGAGGCCTTCTCGAAGCTCGGCGTGCGCATCCCGAGTGTGACGGCGCCCGTCGCCAACCTTTCCGGCGGGCAGCTGCAGGGGGTCGCAGTGGGACGGGCGGTCAACTGGGCGAGCAAGGTGCTGTTCATGGACGAGCCAACGGCGGCCCTCGGTGTCGTGCAGGCACAACACGTGCTTGAGCTGGTCCGCTCCGTCCGCGACTCGGGCATCTCGGTCGTCTTCATCTCGCACAACCTGCCGCAGGTGTTCGGGGTCGCCGACCGGATAGAAGTTTTGCGGCTCGGCCGTCGCGTGGCGCGCTTTCGGGCGAGCGAGGCGACGATGGACGACGTCGTCGCTGCGATGACGGGCAGCGTCGAGCAGGTGGACGGGACCGAGAACGGGCAGGGATCGCGATGAGCGAGCTCGAGCAAGCTGCTGCCACCCAGGGCGCGCCGCCGGCCGAGGCTCGGCGGCTGCCCCGGACCGTCCGCTGGCTCCTGGAGGCGCAGACGGCATGGATCTTCCTGGCCCTCCTCGGAATGATCGGGGTCTTCGCCTTCCTCAAGCCGGCCGAGTTCGCCACGGTCGACAACTTCCGCAACATGGCCGTCGACGCGTCGAGCCTGCTCGTGATCGCCGTCGGCATGACCTTCGTCATCATCACCGGCGGCATCGACCTCTCCGTCGGGGCAGTGCTCGTGTTCGCGAGCATCGTCGCGGGCAAGGCGATGGAAGCCCAGGGCGGGAACGGATACGGAACAGTGCTGCTCGGCCTCGCCGTCGCGCTCGTCGCCGGGCTCGGCTGGGGGCTCGTGAACGGGATCGTGATCACGCGCTCGCGCGTGACGCCGCTGATCGTCACGCTCGGAACGCTGGGCATGGCCGAGGGGGCGGGCCTTCTGATCACGGACGTGAACATCCGAAGCGTTCCGCTAAAGCTGACCGACTCGATCGGGATCGGTCGCCTCTGGGGACAGATCCCGTACCTCGTTGTGATCGCGGCCTTCGTCACGGTCGTCGCCGCGATCGCGCTCGCGCTGACCCGGTTCGGCCGCTACACGTACGCTGTCGGCTCGAACGCCGAGGCAGCCCGGCGCGTCGGCGTCAAGACCGAGCAGCACCTGATCAAGGTGTACGCGATCTCGGGGATGCTCGCTGGGCTCGCCGGCTTCCTCTCGCTCGCGCGCTTCTCGACGACGACGATCGGTGGGCATTCGACGGACAACCTCCAGGCGATTGCGGCGGTTGTTATCGGCGGGACGAGCCTCTTCGGCGGCATCGGCACGATCGTCGGCTCGGTCGTCGGGGTCTTCATCCCGGTCGTGCTCCAGAACGGCTTCATCATCCTCAGCGTCCAGCCGTACTGGCAGGAGGTCGCCGTCGGCGCCGTCCTGATCGCGGCCGTGTACCTCGACCAGCTCAAGCGCCGGGCGCGCGCGCACGGGTGAAGGGGTCCGCATAGAGTGAGCAAGCCAGGTCGGTAACCGCAATCCGATCGAAGGGAGACGACGTGAAGAAGAAAGTCATTGCGATTCTGCTCATCGTCGGAGCGGCCGTCGGGCTCGCCGCCACGACCAGCTACGGCAGGAGCCAGAAGACGTACAAGCTCACGCTGCTCCAGGGCGTGCGCGGCGACGAGTTCTACATCTCGATGGCGTGCGGCGCGAAGGCGGCCGCGGCCAAGCTCGGGAACGTGAAACTCGACGTCCAGGGCCCGCAGAAGTTCGACGCCTCACTCCAGATCCCGATCCTGAACGGGATCGCGGCGAGGAGGCCGGACGTGATCATGATGGCGCCGACGGATACGAAGGCCCTGATCGCGCCGATGAAGCAGGCGAAGGCGCGCGGGATCAAGATCATCGAGGTCGACACCCACGTCACGAACGCCTCGATCTCGATCTCGAAGATCGCCTCGAACAACATCCTCGGTGGTCGCAAGGCCGCACTCGCTCTGGCCGCCCTGACGGGCGCCAAGGGCGAGTGGTTCGTCATGAACGTGAAGCCGGGGATCTCGACAACCGACCAGCGGCAGAAGGGCTTCGAGCTGCAAATCAAGAAGTACTCCAAGGTCAAGTACCTTGGGACGCGCTTCGACGACGACGACCCCGCCAAGGCGGCGTCGATCACGTCCGCTCAGCTCGCCGCCCACCCCAAGCTGAACGGCATCTTCGGGGCGAACCTGTTCTCCGCGGAGGGCGCCGCGACCGGTGTACGGAACGCGGGGAAGCAGAAGCAGGTGAAGATCGTCGGCTTCGACGCCGGCCCGGCCCAGGTGCAACAGCTGAAGCAGGGGCTTGCACAGGCGCTTGTCGCGCAGAAGCCGTACGACATCGGCTTCAAGGCGGTCCAACAGGCCGTGAACTCGCTCACCGGCAAGAAGGTGACGGCGAAGATCCAGACGGGGCTCGTGATCGTCACGAAGGCGAACATCAAGCAGCCCGGTGTCTCCAAGTTCCTCTACAAGTCGAAGTGCTGAGCTGAGTCCATGGCGGGCGGCGCCCTCGCGGCGCCGCCCGCGGCTCAGTCGACCGCCACCACCGCGCCCTCCGCCTGCGAGCGGAGCGCGGCGGTGAAGAGCCGGTGGGTCGCGGCCGCCTCCTCGGGCGTCGCGCAGTGGAAGGGCTGCCGCATCCCGTCGCGACCGTGGGCGAGCTCGTCGAGGAAGGCCGCCCACATCTGGAGGATGGCGTCCGAGAAGCCGAACTCGAAGATCGCACCGGTGATGGTCGGATAGGCCGACTCGGAGCCGAGGTCGACCGCCTGCCAGGCCTGGCGGGCGCCCGGCTCGTACTCCATCCAGCGGAGAGTCTTCGGCTGCTTCGTCGTGTAGGCGATCGAGCCCTCGGTGCCGTCGATCTCGATCGTCCAGGTGTTCGTCTCGCCGGGCGCGATCCGCTTCGTCTCGATCCGCAGCGGGAATGGTTTGCCGTCGTCCTCGGCCTCGCAGAGGAGGACGGCGTTGTCCCAGGTGTCGCAGGGCGCCATGCCGCCTTTGCCGTTGGGCCGCTCGACGAAGACGTCGGAGAGGATTGCCCGCACGTTCCGCGGCGCCCAGTCGGCGCGGAGCGGGATGTGCAGCGGGTGCATACCGAGGTCACCCATGCAGCCGTATTCGCCGTTGAACGCGGCGCGGCGCTTCCAGTTGATCGGCTTCGAGGGATCGAGGTCGCTCGAGTGGTGGAAGAGCGAGCGGACCTCGAGCACGCGGCCGAATCGCCGCTCGCGAATCCAGCGCACGACCTCCTGCCCGCCGGGGTAGAAGGGAAGCTCGGACGAGCAACGGACGAGCAGCTCGGGGTGCCGCGCGATCTCGGCGAGGATCGCCTCGTTGGCGTCGAGGTCGATCCCGAACGGCTTCTCGCCGAGGAGGTGCTTGCGGGCACGGAGGATCGCGGTGTAGACCTCCTCGTGCAGGTTGTGCGGTACGGCGCAGTAGACGGCCTCGACCGACTCGTCAGCGAGGAGCTCCGCGTAGGCGGAGACAAGCAGAGGCGGGGGGTCGAGCCGCTCGTACCAGGCGAGCACGTCCGGGTTGACGTCGCAGACGACGGCGACCTCGGGCCGGACGCCGATGTCGGCGAGGTGGACCCAGCGTGCCGCAGCACTCGCGAACTCACGGCCCATCAGCCCGCCGCCGATGAGCCCGAACCGAACCGTTCTAGACACTTGCGCCAAGGAGCCCGAGGGCCTCCTCGGCCGTTGCGCCCTCGTGGACGATCGCCATCAGCGCGTGCGTCATCGCGACCGGGCTCTCGTGCTGGATCACGTTGCGGCCGTACACGATCCCGGCCGCGCCCTGACTCATCAGCACCTCGGTCCGCCGAAGTACCTCTTCTTCGGGAACTCGGCCCCCGCCGCGCGGCAGCACCGGACGCCCGCACGCCGCCTCGATCACGAGGTGGTACTCCTCGAGGTCGTCGGTCGGGTCGGCCTTGATGATGTCGGCGCCGAGCTCGGCCGCGTGTCGAACGAGCGGGACGATCTTGTCGATGTCGCCGTCGACGGTGTAGCCCGAGCCGCCCGACTGCATTGCCAGCGGCTCGACCATGAGCGGCATGCCGACCGGGTCGCAGGCGGCGCGCAGTGCGGTCACGTTGCGCACGCACTGCCGGTGCAGCTCGGGCTGACCCGGGATGAGCAGGATGTTGGCGACGACGCAGGCGGCGTCGAGCGCAAGCGCCTGGCCGACGGCGTTCTCGATCATCTCCGCGAACAGGTAGGAGGGCGGCTCGGGGCCGTAGACGTTGGCGAAGTCGGTGCGCAGGACGAGTGCGGGCTTGCCAGGACCAGGGATGCGCTGTAGGAATGGCGCCTGCCCGGGGGAGAGCTGGATCGCGTCCGGGCCGGCGTCGACCAGCGTCAGCACGGCCCGATCCATGTTCTCGATACCGGCGAGGAGGGCGCGCTCCCCGAAGAAGCCGTGGTCGACGGCGACGTCGAAGCACTTGCCGTCCGCGGCGAAAAGGCGGTTCAGGCGGGGAGTCATAGGCGGCGCAACTGTATCCCGCACGGCTCGCGGTCGCGCGCCGCTGGTGCGCGCCGGCCGGCCGAGCAGGTCACGTCTTCTTGCCCGGATTGAAGAGGCCCTTGGGGTCGAAGGCCTGCTTCACCGCCTCGTGCAGCGCGACAGCCGCCGGCGCCCACTGGCGAGCGAGCTGGCCGCGCTTCGCGAGGCCGATGCCGTGCTCGCCGGAGATCGACCCGCCGAGCTCGAACGCGAGCGCGAACAGCTCCTCTGCTGCCCGCTCCGCACGCTCGAGCTCCTCGTCGTCCCCGGACGCGACGAGAAAAGTCGAGTGGAGGTTGCCATCGCCTGCGTGACCCCAGGAGCAAGCGGGCAACCCGTGGGCTGCGCCGATCGCGAGGGTGCGCTCGATCGCCTCCCCGAGCCGGTCGAGTGGGACGACGATGTCCTCGCTGACCTTGCCGCCGCGCCGCGCCGTCACCGCGTGGGACACGCCCTCGCGCCATCGCCAGAGTGCGGCGGGATCGGCGGGCAAGTCGACCGCCAGAGCGTCGTCGGCGAGGGCGGCGGCGACCTCCGACTGCAGGAGTGTCGCCTGCTCGAGGGTTCCGTCGGCGTCGGCGATCACCATCAGCTCCGAACCCTCGGGGACGTCGCCGGGGAAGGTCGCTTCGGCCGCGTGCACGGTCTCGCCGTCGAGGTACTCGAGTGCGGCGGGCTGGATCCCGCTTCCAAGGACGTTCTCGATCGCGGCGCAGCCGGACCGCACGCTCGGGTAGAAGCCGACAACGGGCAACGCCGCCTCAGGCGCAGGAATCAGTCGGAGCCACACCGCGGTGATGATGCCGAGAGTTCCTTCCGATCCGATCAACAGGCTCTTGAGGTCGTAGCCGGCGACGTCCTTGCGGAGGGGCCCGCCCACGCGTACGAGAGAGCCGGGCGCGACGACCGCCTCCAGCCCGGTTACCCACGCACCGGTGACCCCGTACTTGAACGCGTGCGGGCCGCCGGCGTTCGTCGCAACGTTGCCGCCGAGCTGGGAGCTCTCCGCGGCGCCCGGGTCGGGCGGGAAGAAGAGACCGCTCTCGCGGACGACCCGCCGCAGCTCTGCGGTCCGCATGCCCGCCTCGACCTCGATCCGCCAGAGGAGCGGGTTGAACGAGCGCACTTTCGTCAGGCGCTCGAGCGAGATGACCACGCCGCCCAGCGGCACCGCGCCGCCGGCGTAGCCCGTCCCACCCCCGCGCGGAACAATCGGCACGTCGTGCGCATAGCACCATGCGACGACCTCGCCGACCTCGCGCGCCGTCCCCGGGAGGACGACGGCCTCACTGTGACCGCGGACACCGCGCGTTTCCGTCTCGTCGGACAGGTAGCGGGCCGTGTCGCCCGGCAGGACGGCGGCTTCGCCGACGATGTGCGCCAGCTCGCGGCCCAGCATCTGCGGGCTGCTCGTAGTCATGGGCGTCCCGCAGGATTCAATCGCATTTCGCCGTTACCTCTCGGTGTGCGAAAGGGCGGCGGGGGTCCCCCGGCGGACACGGCGGGGGTGGGATTCGAACCCACGAGGCCCCGTGAAGCTGGCGGACGCTCTTTCTTTGTCGGTGACCGACACACCGACATAGCGACAGTCTGAGGGCGTGAGCCCGCGCCGGTTCCAGGATTCAGGGCTCCCGAGCAAGCGACACTAGTTGCGACATTGCGCAAGCCGCGTTCGACCGCCCCTAGTAGATGCTTGGGCGACCGCAGAATCGCCGTTGCTCGAGCCGCCCTCGCCATCCGCCGATCAGCTGCCGCGCTTGCCGGCGAGCCGTACGAACCGCTCACGGCCGCCGAGCTAGGCCACCCCTGGAAATCCGGGATCCAGGTTCACAAGGCGATCAAGCAGGCCCGGGTCGAGCTCTTCGGCGAAGACCTCTGCAACTCCGCGATCTTCTACCGGCTCAAGAAACGGCGCGAGCGCGGGGCAAGGAGCTGCGCGGAGCCTGAGTGCTCGACCGTTCTGCCGCGACTTGCGCACGTCAGCAAGCGTTTCTGCGCGAACCATCGCTCCGGCCGCGCACGCATTGCTCGCCACCGCCGTCGGGCCAGGTAGCAAGAGCAAGCATCGCCGCTTGCCGCCTCAGCGAGCCTCGATTGGGACCGATCCTGTGCGGCTGCTCGTAAGAACAGCATGAGGCACGGACTCCTCGTGGCTTGCCTATTCCTGCTCTGCCTTCCGCAGATCGCCGGCGCCGACCGCGCGGGCGGCCAGCCCGAACGCGGCTCGATCGTGCTGCTCGACGCGACAAGCGGCAGCGAGATCGCGCATGTGAGCGCGAACGGGGCTGTGGTCGCCGCCATCCCGGACGGCCGGGCCGGCTGGTTCGTCGGCGGAAGCTTCACGCGGCTCGGCGGGCTGCCTCGCGTCGCGCTCGCGCACCTGCTTCCAAACGGCGTCGCCGACCCGGCCTGGCGCGCCTCCGTCGGCAGCGCGAGCGGACGGCCAGTCGCAATCAACGCGCTTGCCCGCGTCGGTTCGCGCCTGTTCGTGGCCGGACCCTTCGGCCGGGTCGGCGGCTTGCAGCGGCCAGGGCTAGCCGCGGTCGACGCGGGGACCGGCGTCGTCCTGCGAGGCTGGTCGCCGAGCCCGCCGGCCTGGCTGGACGTGGCGGCGCTCGCTGTCGCCGGCCCGCGGCTCCTCGTCGCCCG
>Ga0184618_10000142_pt1 | contig 16633 bp, 8 predicted proteins | sample PLM0_30_b1_FD_133159 | JGI IMG/M metagenome (GOLD analysis project Ga0184618, IMG submission 133159) | Groundwater sediment microbial communities from an aquifer in East River, Colorado, USA - PLM0_30_b1 | ecosystem: Environmental > Terrestrial > Soil > Riparian zone | place: USA: East River...
GCGGCAAGGCGGATCGAGCGCGTGCTGTGGAACGATCCGGCAAGCGGCGTGATGCGCCATGCCGACGCCGGCTATGAGGAGGCAGTACAGTGCGCAAGGCGCAACCGCCTCGACCTGCCGATGCTGAAGTGATACGCCTCGGTAAAGAGAAACTCACGCTCCGCAAGCTGCGCTCGATCGCCCGCGAAGCAGCGCCGCTCGAGCTCGATCCCGCCTGCCTTCCCGGCTTGCGCGCGGGCCTCGCCGCCGTCGAGCGCATCGTCGCCTCGGGCAGGGCGGCCTATGGCATCAACACCGGCTTCGGACGGCTGTCGCAGACCCGCATTCCGGTGAGCGAGCTGGAGCAGCTGCAGACCAATATCGTGCTCTCGCACGCCGCAGGCACCGGGCCGCTCCTTGACGATGCCGCAGTACGGCTGACGATAGCGCTCAAAGTCGACAGCCTGGCGCGAGGCTATTCAGGCGTGCGCCCGCAGCTGGTCGAGCTTCTCCTCGCCCTCTATAACCGCGGCATCTACCCACTGATTCCGGCCAAGGGCTCGGTCGGCGCTTCCGGCGACCTCGCGCCCCTCGCCCATCTTTCGCTCGCCTTGCTTGGCATCGGACAAGCGCGCGTCGCAGGGAAACTGCTTTCCGCCCAGGAGGCATTGGGTGAGTTGAAACCTCTCAGGCTGGCACCGAAGGAAGGGCTTGCGCTTCTGAACGGTACGCAGGTTTCGACCGCGCTCGCCCTGATCGGTTTGTTCGCCGCAGAAGACGTGTTCGCCGCCGCGGTCGCCGCCGGCGCATTATCCGTGGACGCTGCTGCGGGCAGCGACACGCCATTCGATTCCCGCATTCACGCCCTGCGCGGGCACGCCGGGCAGTGCGACGTCGCCGGCTGCTACGCCGGCTTGCTGGCGGGAAGCGAAATCCGGCGCTCGCATCTGGAGAACGATCCGCGGGTGCAGGACCCCTACAGCCTGCGCTGCCAGCCTCAGGTGATGGGGGCCTGCCTCGAGCAGATGCGCTATGCGGCGCGGGTGTTCCAAATCGAGGCGAGCGCAGTCAGCGACAATCCGCTGATCTTTGCGGAAGGCGATGAAGTTGTCTCGGGCGGCAACTTTCACGCCGAGCCGGTGGCCCTCGCCGCCGACGCGCTGGCGGTCGCGATCGCGGAGATCGGCGCGCTCGCCGAGCGGCGCATCGCGCTCCTCATCGACCCGACCCTGTCGGGGCTGCCGCCTTTCCTGGTGCAGCACGGCGGGGTCAACTCGGGTTTCATGGTCGCGCAGGTCACCGCCGCGGCGCTGGCGAGCGAGAACAAATCGCTCGCACACCCGGCGAGCGTCGACAGCCTGCCGACTTCGGCGAACCAGGAGGACCATGTCAGCATGGCGACCTTCGCTGCACGCCGTCTAGGCGACATGGCCGCGAACAGCGCCGGCATCGTCGCGATCGAGCTGCTGGCTGCGGCCCAGGGAATCGATTTTCGCGCGCCGCTCAAGACTTCGCCGCGGCTGCAGGAGGTTCACGCGCTGGTCCGCTCGCGCGTGGGCTTCTACGCTCATGACCGCTATTTCGCCCCCGACATCACGGCCATCCAGGCGCTCGTCGAGGCAGGCGCTTTTCATCGGTTCGCGCCCGGCCTGCTGCCCTCGCACCTCCCCTAGGAACTCAGCGCGACACGAAACTCGCAGGCGGTCTTGGCGCGCACGTCCTCCAGCTTCACCCCGGGATGCATCTCCTTCAGCACCAGTCCCTGCCCTGGCACGACCTCGAAAACGCACAGGTCGGTGATGATCATGTTGACCACCCCCTTGCCGGTGATCGGCAGCGTGCACTGCTTCAGGATCTTGGAGCTGCCGTCGCGGGAGGTGTGCTCCATGAGCACCACCACCCGCTTGACGCCAGACACGAGATCCATGGCGCCGCCGGGTCCCTTGACCATCTTGCCCGGCACCATCCAGTTGGCGAGGTCGCCGTTCTGCGCCACCTCCAGCCCGCCGAGGATGGAGAGATCCACGTGGCCGCCGCGGATCATGGCAAAGGAGTCGGCGCTGGAGAAGAAGCTCGAGCCGGGAAGCGTCGTCACGGTCTGCTTGCCGGCGTTGATGAGGTCCGGGTCCACGCTGCTCTCGGCCGGGAACGGCCCGATGCCGAGCAAGCCGTTTTCCGATTGCAGCGTGACGTTGATGTTGTCCGGGATGTAATTGGCGACCAGGGTTGGAATGCCGATGCCGAGGTTGACGTAGAAGCCGTCGCGCAATTCCTGCGCCGCGCGCTTCGCCATCAATTCGCGGATCGGCGAGTCCTTCTTGCCGACGGCCCCGGCCACGGTGCGGAACTCGATGCGCTTCTCGTAGCGCTCGCCCTGGATGATGCGATCGACGTAGATTCCCGGCGTGTGGATGTGGTCGGGATCGAGCTCGCCCACCTCGACCAGCTCCTCCACTTCCGCCACGGTGAGATTGCCGCAGGTAGCGATCATGGGGTTGAAGTTGCGCGAGGTCATCCGATAGACGAGATTTCCGGCCTTGTCGCCCTTCCATGCCTTGACGATCGACAGATCGGCGCGGATGCCTTGCTCGAGCACATATTCCCTGCCGTCGAATACCTTGGTCTCCTTGCCCTCGGCGAGCTTGGTGCCGGCCGCGGTGCGCGTGTAGAAGGCCGGAATGCCGGCTCCGCCCGCGCGCAGCTTCTCAGCCAGCGTGCCCTGCGGCGTCAGCTGCAGGTCGAGCTCGCCCGCCAGCACCTGGCGCTCGAACTCCCTGTTCTCGCCTACGTAGGAGGCGATGACCTTCTTCACCTGGCGCGACTTGAGGAGCAGGCCCATGCCGAAATCGTCGACACCCGCATTGTTGCCGACGATGGTAAGGCCTTTGACACCGCTGCTGACCAGCGCCTGGATGAAATTCTCCGGGATCCCGCACAGCCCGAAGCCGCCCGCGGCGATCGTCATGTTGTCGCGCAGCAGACCCTTAAGCGCCGCGGCGGCGTCTGGATATACCTTTTTCATTGGGTGGCCTCGATGAGCAATGTCCTCTATAGGCCGGCGATTATAATTGCCCGCCATGCCGCGCGAATCGATGCACTACGACGTGGTGATCGTCGGCGGCGGGCCGGCGGGCCTCGCCGCGGCGATCCGCTTGAAGCAGCGCTCCGCCGGGCTCTCCGTGTGCGTGCTCGAGAAAGGCTCCGAGATCGGCGCGCACATCCTTTCCGGCGCCGTGATGGATCCCCGCGCGCTCGCCGAGCTGTTTCCGGACTGGAAGGAGCAGGGCGCGCCGCTCAACACCCCGGTGAGCGAGGACCGGTTCCTCTTCCTTACCGAATCGGGGTCCTTCAGGACGCCGGATTTCTTGCTGCCCGCCTGCTTCAAGAATCGCGGCAACTACGTCATCAGCCTCGGCAACCTGACGCGCTGGCTGGGCAGGCAGGCGGAGGGCCTGGGCATTGAGATCTTCCCCGGCTTTGCCGCGGCGGAGATCCTCTACGAGGGTGGCCGCGTAAAAGGAGTCGCCACCGGCGATCTCGGCATCAACCGCAAGGGCGAAAAGACCGCGGCCTTCCAGCCCGGGATGGAGCTGCACGGCAAATACACCTTCTTCGCCGAGGGCTCGCGCGGGCATCTGGGCAGGCAGCTGTTCGCGAAGTTCCCCCTGCAGCGGGACGCCGATCCGCAGGTCTACGGCATCGGGCTGAAGGAGCTGTGGGAGGTGAAAGCCGAGCGCCACCGGCCCGGTCTCGTGCTTCACAGCGCCGGCTGGCCGCTCGACGCCGGCACCTACGGCGGGTCTTTCCTGTATCACATGGAGGATCGCCAGGTCGCGGTCGGCTTCGTCGTCGGCCTCGGCTATTCGAATCCGTTCCTGTCGCCCTACGAGGAATTCCAGCGCTTCAAGACCCACCCGGCCATCCGGCAGTTTTTGGAGGGCGGAAAGCGCATCTGCTACGGCGCGCGCGCGATCACGGCCGGCGGCCTGCAGTCGCTGCCGAAACTGGTTTTCCCGGGCGGCGCACTGGTCGGCGACGAGGCCGGGTTCCTCAACGCCTCGCGCATCAAGGGCAGCCACTGCGCCATCAAGTCGGGCATGCTCGCCGCCGAAGCGGCCGCGCAGGCGATCCAGGCTGGACGGAGCGGCGACGAGCTCGCCGCCTACCCCGAGGCGTTCCGCTCGAGTTGGCTTTACGAGGAGCTCTACCGCGCCCGCAACTTCAAGCCCTGGATGTCCAAGGGGCTGTATACCGGCTCGCTGATGGTCGGCGTCGACCAGATAGTGTTACGCGGCAAAGCGCCGTGGACGCTGCGGCACCATCAGGCGGACCATCAGACGCTGAAAAGCAAGGATTCTGTAAAACCCATTGCCTATCCGAAGCCCGATGGCGCGCTGACCTTCGACCGGCTGTCGTCGGTGTTCGTCTCCAACACCAGCCACAACGAGGACCAGCCGGTGCACCTGACGCTAAAGGATCCTTCCGTACCCCTGCAAAATCTGGAAATCTACGCAGGGCCCGAGCAGCGCTACTGCCCGGCTGGAGTGTACGAGTTCGTGGACCTGGAAACCGCCCCGCGCCTGCAGATCAACGCGCAGAACTGCGTGCACTGCAAGACCTGCGACATCAAGGACCCGACGCAGAACATCGTGTGGGTCGCGCCGGAAGGCGGCGGCGGCCCAAACTATCCCAACATGTAGACTGCTGCCAGCAGCCATGGAAACCACCGATCTGACGCCCAGGTTCTGGAGCCCCGAAGTCCTCTGGCTGACAGTCGTCGCGCTGGTGCTGACGGTCCTGCTGCTGCGCGCGCGCCGGCACGAGCGCAGGGTGTTCGTCAACACGCTGTGGCTGTTCCTGCTCGGCGTCGTCGGCCAGGCCTCCGCCGGGGCCGTCTATGCGCTCGACTTCCCGAGCGCTGCGAACACGGTGTACGCGGTGTTCCGCATCATCTCGGCGATCGCGCTCATCCGCCTGTTCGGCTTCGGCGTGTTCCGGCTGCTGCTGCCGCTCCTTGGCAGGGACCTGCCGCGCATCATCGAGGACCTGGCGATCGTCGTCGCGTACGTGGTCTACGGTTTCGCGCAGCTGCGCGGCGCCGGCGTCGATCTCTCCAGCATCATCACCACCTCGGCAATCCTGACCGCGGTGCTCGCCTTCGCGATGCAGGACACGCTCGGCAACCTGCTCGGCGGGCTGGCCATCCAGCTCGACAACTCGGTGCGGGTCGGCGACTGGGTGCGCGTCGACGACATGGTCGGCCGCGTGCGCGACATCCGCTGGCGCTCGACGCTGATCGAGACGCGGAACTGGGAGACGGTGGTGATCCCGAACAGCACGCTGATGAAGTCGCGCGTCGCGATCCTCGGCCGGGTCGAGGGCGCGCCGCTGCAGTGGCGGCGCATCCTCAATTTCACGGTGGACCCCGCCGTGCCGCCGGCGCGCGTGATCGCCATCGTCGACGAGGAGATGCGCGAGCTGGCCATGACCAACGTGGCGCGCACGCCGGCGGCGAGCTGCGTGCTCTACGGCTTCGAGTCGGGCAACCTGCGCTACCAGCTGCGCTACTTCCTGACCGACCTGATGGAGGACGACCTCACCGATTCGATGGTGCGCGTGCACCTGTTTGCTTCGCTGCAGCGCGCCGGGATCCGCATCGCCGAGCCGCAGCACACCGTGCACGCCATCCAGCGTGACGAGGCTCACGCGGAAAAGGTGCGCCGCCGCGAGCTGACGCGGCGCCTCGAGATGCTCGGCAAGGTCGGCCTGTTCGCCGGGCTTTCCGACAACGAGAAGTCCGAGGTCGCCGAGCGTCTGCAGTACGCGCCGTTCGCCCGCGGCGACGTCATCACCAAGCAGGGCAATACCGCGCACTGGCTGTACATCATGGCCTTCGGCGATGCCGAAGTGCTGTACGAGCCGCCCAGCGGCCCGCCGCAGGTCCTCGCCCTGCTGGGGCCGGGGCAGTTCTTCGGCGAGATGGCGCTAATGACGGGCGACGCCCGCACCGCGACGGTGGTGGCCAAGACCGACGTGGAGTGCTGGCGCCTGGACCGCGGCTCGTTCCAGCAGCTGCTGCAGACACGGCCGGAGATCGCCGAGGAGGTGAAGCGCGTGATCGGCGCGCGGCGCGGCGAGCTAGAGCGTGCGCGCGAGGCGTTCGCCGCGGCGGCGGTCGATGCGGGCGCAGCGCGGCAGGGCAACCTGTTCGGCCGCCTCCGCCGCTTCCTCGGCCTCGGCGCGTAAGCCGAGGGCTAAGCGGCGAGGAACTGGTCCTCGGAAAGCGCCATTACGCCGGCCGCGCCGTTGACCACGGTGTTGCGCAGCGCCGGCGCCTGCACCAGCACGTGATCGGCGTAGAAGCGCGCCGTGGCGATCTTGGCCTCGAGGAATTTGCGGTCGCCGCCCTGCAGCGCGCGCTCGGCCGCGAGCGCCGCGCGCCCCATCTGCCAGCCGCCGGCGACGACGCCCATCAGCTTGAGGAACGGCACCGCCCCGGCGAATGCCGGCCGCGGGTCCTTCGCGCTGGATGCGACGATGAATTCAACACAGTCGGCGACCGCCTGCGCGCCCGGGGCGAATTGATTCCTGAAGGATTGAACATCGGGATGCTTCGAACGCGCCAGCTCGGCTTCGAATCTCTTCAATTCGGCAAGCCATTGCTTCGCAGTTTCACCGCCCTCGCGCGCGATCTTGCGGCCGACCAGGTCCATCGCCTGGATGCCGGTCGTGCCTTCGTAAATGGTCGTGATGCGCGCGTCGCGCAGGTATTGCGCGGCGCCGGTTTCCTCGATGAAGCCCATGCCGCCATGCACCTGCACGCCCAGGGAGGCGATCTCGATGCCGGTCTCGGTGCTCCAGCCCTTCACCACGGGAATCATCAGGTCGACATACGCCTGGTGGCGTTTTCGCTCGGCCGGATTTTCCGATTTATGGGCAAAATCCATCGCCGCGGCGGTCGTGTAGGCAAGCGCGCGCATCGCCTCGGCCTGCGATTTCATCAGCATCAGCATGCGCCGCACGTCCGGATGCCGGATGATCGGCACGGCCTTGCCGCCGGCCACCAGGTCGCGGCCCTGCAGGCGCTCCTTGGAGAAGGCGAGCGCGCGCTGGAACGCCCGCTCGGCGATCGCCACGCCCTCCAGGCCGACGGCGAAGCGCGCCGCGTTCATCATGATGAACATGTATTCGAGGCCGCGGTTCTCCTCGCCGACCAGGTAGCCGGCCGCCTTGTCGTACACCATTACCGCGGTCGGGCTGGCGTGGATGCCGAGCTTGTGCTCGATCGAGGCGCACTTGGCGCTGTTGCGCTTGCCGGGCTTGCCGTCGGCGCCCGGGATGAACTTCGGCACGACGAAAAGCGAGATCCCCTTCACGCCTTCGGGCGCGTCCGGCGTGCGCGCGAGCACCAGGTGGACGATGTTGTCCGCCAGGTCGTGCTCGCCGTAGGTGATGAAGATCTTCTGGCCCGAGATCAGGTACTGGTCTGCCTGGCGCTCGGCGCGCGTGCGCACGAGGGACAGGTCCGACCCGGCCTGCGGCTCGGTGAGGTTCATCGTCCCGGTCCACTTGCCTTCGATCATCTTCGGCAGGTAGGCCTGCTTCAGAGCATCGGAACCGCGCAGCAGCAGAGCCTCGACCGCGCCCTGGGTCAGAAGCGGGCAGAGCGAAAAGCTGAGGTTCGAGCTCTTCCACATCTCCTGCACCGGCGTCGATACCAGCCGCGGAAGCCCCTGCCCGCCCCACTCGTGCTCGAAGGGCAGCGCGTTCCATCCGCCGTCGCAGAACTTGCGGTACGCGTCGCGAAAGCCCCGCGGGGTACGCACCTCGCCATCACTTAATTTAGAGCCTTCCTGGTCTCCTGAAAAGTTAATAGGATCAAGAACTTCAGAAGCAAACTTCGAGGCTTCCTCGAGGATGGCGTCCACAGTATCCGCCGAGGCTTCCTCGAACCCCGGCAGCTTCGCAACCTCGGCTAGCCCCGCGAGCTCGTTGAGGACGAACCGCATATCCTTCAAGGGCGCCACATACGCACTCATTTCTTCAGCTCCTCGACGAGGGTCGGCACGATTTGAAACAAATCGCCGACCACGCCGTAGTCGGCGACCTGGAAAATCGGCGCCTCTTCGTCCTTGTTGATCGCCACGATGACCCGGCTGTCCTTCATTCCCGCCAGGTGCTGGATCGCGCCCGAGATGCCGACCGCGACGTAGAGGTCCGGCGCCACGATCTTCCCGGTTTGCCCGACCTGCCAGTCATTCGGCACGAACCCGGCATCGACCGCCGCCCGCGAAGCGCCCATCGCCGCGCCCAGCCGGTCGGCGAGCGGCTCCAGTACTTTGGTGAAATTTTCCCCCGACGCCATGCCGCGTCCGCCGGAGACGATGATCTTCGCCGCGGTCAGCTCGGGGCGCTCCGATTTCGACACCTCGCGCCCGACGAATGAAGACAGGCCGCTGTCGGCCGGCGCGGCCAGCCTCTCCACGGTCGCGTTGCCGCCCGCCGCCGCCACTGCATCGAAGGCGGTGGTGCGCACCGTGATCACCTTGATCGGGTCCTTGGATTTCACCGTGGCGAGCGCGTTGCCGGCGTAAATGGGGCGCACGAAGGTGTCGGCGCCCTCCACCGCGACGATGTCCGAGACCTGTTGCACGTCCAGCAGCGCCGCGACGCGCGGCATGATGTTCTTTCCGTTGGACGTGGACGGCGCGAGCAGGTGCGAATAGTTCCTCGCCACGGAAACAACCATCGCGGCGGTATTTTCGGCAAGGAAATCGCGCAGCTGCGGCGCATCCGCGTGCAGCACTTTCGCCACCCCGGCGATCTGCGCCGCCGCCTTGGCCGCGGCGCCCGCCTCGTGGCCGGCGACCAGGACGTGAACATCGGATCCGAGCTTCTGCGCGGCGGCAACGGCATTGAGGGTCGCCTTGCGGACCGACTGGTTGTCGTGCTCGGCTACGACGAGAACCGCCATCTCAGATCACCTTTGCGTCGTTGCGCAGCTTGTCGACCAGCGCCTTCGCGTCCGCGACCTTCACTCCCGCCTTGCGCTTGGCCGGCTCCACCACCTTCAGCGTCGTGAGCCGAGGCGTCACGTCGACCCCGAGCGCATCGGGCCTGAGAACCTCGAGCGCCTTCTTCTTCGCCTTCATGATGTTCGGCAGCGTGACGTAGCGCGGCTCGTTCAGCCTCAGGTCCGTGGTCACCACCGCCGGCAGCTTGACGGCGTCGGTCTCGAGCCCGCCGTCGACCTCGCGCGTCACTACGGCCCGGTCGGTTTCGAGCTTTATTTTCGAGGCAAACGTTGCTTGCGGCCATCCCAGGAGAGCCGCCAGCATCTGGCCGGTCTGGTTGGAGTCGTCGTCGATCGCCTGCTTGCCCATGATGACCAGCCGCGGCGACTCCTTCTGGCAGATCGCCTTGAGGAGCTTCGCCACCGCAAGTGGCTGCAGCTCCGCGTCGGTCTCCACCAGGACGGCGCGGTCGGCGCCGATCGCGAGCGCGGTGCGCAGCGTCTCCTGGCAGGCCTGCACGCCGCACGACACCACCACGATCTCGGTCGCGACGCCGGCTTCCTTCAGGCGCACCGCCTCCTCGACCGCGATCTCGTCGAAAGGGTTCATCGACATCTTGACGTTGGCGGTCTCGACGCCGGTGCCGTCGGCCTTGACGCGCACCTTGACGTTGAAATCGACCACGCGCTTGACGCTGACCAGGACTTTCATGGAAAAACGGCGAGTTGGAAGGGCGGCAAATTATAGCTCGCGCCCCGCCGCTACCCCGGCTGGGGAGCAGCCGCGTTACGCGGCCCGGGTGATCCGCTCGTGGGTCTGCGCCAGGCGGTCGACCAGCACGCGCATGCAGCCCTTGTTGAAGCCGACCTGGCAGGCATCGGTGGCGGCGCGCAGCGCGCCGGCCCTGAACTCGATGACGGTCGCGTCGCTGCCCGTGGTCACGGTGGTCGTGCGCCGCTGGGCGCGCTCGGTGAAGTAGAGGACCTCGCCGAAGCAGGCGCCGGGCTTCAGCGTGGCGAGCGGCTTGCCTGACAGCGTCACCTTCACTTCGCCGTCGACCAGGAGGTAGAAGCTGTCGCCCTCCTCGCCCTCGCGGATCAACGGCGTTCCCGCCACCACCGACTTCCAGCTGCCGATGCGCACCATTTCCCACAGCGCGACATCGTTGAAGTCTTCGAAGAACGGGAATTCGCGCAGCTTGTTGAACTTCTCCGACTCGGAGATCGACTCGCCGGCCAGGCGCAGGCTGACAAAGGCCTGGCTCAGGTCCTTGCCGAAGTCGAGCCAGGACTTGTAGCGCTCCTTCGGATCCTTGTTGATCGCCCTGATCACGATCTCGGCGAGCAGCGGCGGCAGGTCGGGACGCAGGGTCGCCGGACTGGGCGGAACGACATTGAGAATGGCATAGGTGAGGGCTGCCTGCGTCGATGCCTGGTAGGGCAGCCGGCCGGTCAGCAGGCGGTACATGGTGACCCCGAGCGAATAGATGTCGGTCTGGTGCGTCAGCGCTTCCATGCGGACCTGTTCCGGCGACATGTACGCCGGCGAGCCGATACCCGTGATCTGCGTGGTCTCGTGGCCGAGCCGCTGCTGGAACGAGGCGCCGAAGTCGCCCACCTTGGTCTCGCCGTACTGCGAAAGCAGGATGTTGCCCGGCTTGATGTCGCGGTGGATCACGCCGTGCTGGAACGCATACTCCAGCGCGCGGATGCACTTGAAGATGATCTCGACCACCTTGTTGAGCGGCAGCAGCGTGCTGACGTCGGCATGCGCCTCGAGCGTCTCCCCGGGCACATACTCCATCACCAGGTAGCTGTGGTCGGGCTCGACTACCGCGTCGAGGATGTCGACGATGTGCGGATGGTTGAGCTTGCCGGCAAGCGACGCCTCGGCGACGAACGCCTTGTGCAGCATGCGCTCGCTGTGCGGGTCGGCATGCGAGTCGAACAGGAACACCTTGATCGCCACCTCGCGGTCGGTGAAGGGATCGCGCGCCAGATAGACGCGGCTGGTGGCGCCGCTGCCGATCTCCCGCAGGATCGGGTACTTGCCCAGCTGCTCTTTCGGTTCGAGCTTCATGCCGGCAGATATTTCATGACCTGCTCGAGCAGCTCGGATTCCTGGTACGGCTTGCCGAGGAAGGCGTTGACGCCGAGCCGCGTCGCCTGGTCGCGGTGCTTCTCGGCGGTGCGCGACGAGATGACGATGATCGGGATGCCGCGGGTGCGCTGGTCGCCGCGCACGGTTCTGGTCAGCTCGAAGCCGTCCATGCGCGGCATCTCGATGTCGACCAGCATTAGCGCCGGCAGCGTGTCCTTGATCAGCTCGAGCGCGTCGATGCCGTCCTTGGCGGTGAGCACCCGGTAGCCCTCGCGCTCGAGCAGCCGGCTGGTGATCTTGCGCACCGTCAGCGAGTCGTCGACCACCATGATGAGCGGGGTAGCCGCGGGCGCGGCTATCGCCGCCGCGGGAATCGCGGTCTTCGCCAGCGCGCTCCTCGCGTGCTGCGCCAGCTGCACCGGATTGACGATCAGCACGATGCGGCCGTCGCCCATCACCGTTGCGCCGCCGACGCCCGGCACGCGCGCCAGCTGCGGCCCGATGTTCTTGACGACGATTTCCTGGTTGCCGATCAGCTCGTCCACGTGCAGCGCGATGCGCTGGATGCCGCTGCGCAGGAGCAGGACCGAGTTGTAGGTCTGGATCTCGGTCGCGCCGCGCGCGCCGAGCAGATGCTGGAGGTAGTGCAGCGGGTAGGAGCGGCCCTGCGACTCGATCACCGCCTTCTCGTAGAGGGTCGCCAGGACGTCTGCCTTGACGCGCAGCACCTGCTCGACCATGGCGGAGGAAACCGCGAGGACGTTGGTCGCGGCGCGCACGATGACGGTCTGCGTCACCGCGAGCGTGAGCGGCAGGTAGACGGTGAAGGTGGTGCCGCCGCCGCGCGTGCTGGCGATTTCGACGCGCCCGCCGATCGAGGCGATCTCGCTGCGGACCACGTCCATGCCGACGCCGCGGCCGGAAAGCTGAGTCAGCTTATCGGCGGTCGACAGGCCGGAGACGAAGATCAGCTGCATCAGCTCGGCCTCGCTCGCCTGCAGGTCGCGCGTCAGCACGCCTTTCTCGATGGCCTTCCTGCGCAGCTTGTCGAGATCGAGGCCGGCGCCGTCGTCGCTCACGACGAGCGCGATTTCATTGCCTTCCTGGCGCAGGTTGATGACGATGCGCCCGGATTCCGGCTTGCCTGCGGCCAGCCGCTCTTGCGGGGATTCCAGGCCGTGGCCCAGGGCGTTGCGCAGCATGTGCTCGAGCGGCGCGCCGATTCTCTCGAGCACGCTGCGGTCGAGCTCGACCTGGCCGCCTTCGATCTCCAGCTCGGCCTTCTTGCCGACCTCGCGCGCCGTCTGCCGCATGATGCGGTACAGGCGCTCGTTAAGGTTCGAGAACGGCACCGCGCGCATGCGCATCAGCTCCTGCTGCACGTCGCGGCTGATGCGCGCCTGCTGCAGCAGGCCGGCGTCGGTTTCGCCGAGGCTCTTGAGAAGGGACTGCTGGATCGACGCGGCGTCGTTCAGGCTCTCCGCCATCATCCGCGTCAGCTCCTGCAGCCGCGTATAACGGTCGAACTCGAGCGGATCGAAGTCGCGGTCGCGCTCTTCGAGCACCGACAGCCGCGACTGCATCTGGCTGTCGGCCTGGACCTCGACTTCGCGCAGCTGGTTGCGCAGGCGCGTGACGCTGTCGTTCAGATCGCTCAGCGACTGCTTCACCTGCCGCAGCTCGGCCTCGATGCGGGAGCGCGCGATGGCGATCTCCCCCGATTCGGTGATCAGGTGATCGAGGGTATCGGCGTTGACCCGCAGCAGCGCCGCCGGGCTGGGCAGCGGCGCCTCGGACCGGGGCGCCTCGACCCGCGCCGCGCGCGGCTCGGCGGCGATCGCCGCCGCAGGGGAAGCCGCCGCCGGCGCGCGGCCGCCCAGGTGCTCCAGGTCGAGGCTCAGGCGGTCCATCTTCGACTCGAGCTGGTCGAACAGCTGCGCCGAAAACTCGCCGCGCTCGATGGCCGCCTCGATCTGGCTTTCGAGGATGTGCGTCAGCTCGCCGAGCCGGATCGCGCCTGCCATCCGGGCGCTGCCTTTGAGCGTGTGCAGGCCGCGGCGCAGCGAGTCGGAAATGTTCTGGTCGGAGGGGTTCGCCTTCCAGTCGCGCAGGTCGCTGCCGATGTGCGGCACCAGGGTCTCTGCTTCCTCGAGGAAGATCGGCAGCAGCTGCTGGTCGATGTCGTCCTTCATCACGCGCAGCTCCTTGCCGCTCTTGGCGGCAGGAGCGCTGGCAGCGGCGGGAGCCGGCTCGGCCGGCTGGACTTCCACAGGCGGCGGTCGCGGCGCGTGCAGGCGCGCGGTCAGCTCGTGCAGCGCCCGCGCGGCTTCGATGGCCGGCGCCGGCGCCTGATGCTGCGCAAGGGCGGCGACCATTTCACGCAGCTTGCCGACCGCCTCGTGCACCAGTTCCATGTCTCGCGGAATCCTGACCTGGCCGGCGACGGGTGTCCAGTGCTCGAGCTCCGCAGCGAGATCGGCGACCGCGCCAAAGCCCGCGGTGCGCGAGCTGCTGGCAAGCGTGTGCGCCGCACGCGCGAACTCGTCGGAAGCTTCGGACTGCGATTCCAGCGTCTGGACGTGCTGGAGCGCTTCCTTTATGTAGATGTCGAAGAAGCTGCGTGCGAGGCGTGTGGTGCCGACCGTGATCTCCTCGGGCTCCGGCTCCACGGCTCTCAGCTTCTGAGCCCGCTCGACAATCGCCCTGCCGTCGAGAGTGAAGCTCTCTCGGCCGCGCAGCCTGCCTATCCAGCCGGTGAAGGCCGCGCTCGCGAGGCCGATCAGCTCGAGCAGCTCGGGGGAGGCCGGCTGCTGGCGCTCGAGCCAGCGGTTCATGACCTGCTCGATTTCCCAGGCCACCTCGCCCAGATCAGTCAAGCCGACCATGCGGCCGCTTCCCTTCAGGGTATGAAAGCCGCGGCGGATCGTCGTCAGCACGTCGCGGTCGCCGGGCCGCTCGCGCGACTGCGGCAGCGCCGCATCGATATTCCCGAGCACTTCGCCCGCTTCCTCGAGGAAGATGTCGAGCAGGCCCTCGGATTCCGCCGCCGGCTGCGCCTCCCGGGGTTTTTCCTGCGGCTTCTCGGGCGCCGCCGCGGGCGCGGCGCGTTTCTCGTAGCGGCTGAAAAAAAGCTCGATCGCCTTCTCGGACGGATCGCGGCCATGCACGCACGGCGCCAGGAACAGGCCGAGGCTGCTGAGACCTTCGGCGATCCAGTCCATGTCCTCCAGCGAGGCGTCGCGCTCGCGGGCGGCGCAGGCCTTGATCAGCGATTCGCAGATCGCCATGAGCTGGGTCGCGCGCTCGAACCGCAGCACGGCCAGCGCGCCATGGATCTGCCGCAGGTAAGTCTCGAGGCCGTGGAGCGCCTCGCGCACCGCCAGCTCGCGCGAGTAGGCATCGAGCACCTGTTCCACATACTGGAGATTGGCGAGGATCTCCTTCGCCACCTGCGCGCGCAGCTGCAGCGCGCCGATGTGCTGGCTGAGATCGGCGCGCAGCCCGGCGGGCGGCTCGCCGGTCGACTTGCCTTGCGCGGCGTCGAGCAGCCAGCCGCCCATGATGCCGATCTGCTGCTGCAGGTCGGCCCGTGGGCGGGTGAAATTCTCGAGCACGCTCTCCGCCAGCAGGAAGGCCGAGGCCATCTCGATGATCATGAACTGGCCCTTCGGCGGATACGGGTCGGGGAGCCGCGTCGTGACGAGGGCGATGGCGTCCAGCAGCTTGATCAGGTGCTTGTTGCCGAGCTCGCCGGCCTTCGTCTTGAACGAGCTCACCAGCTCGCGGAAGCGCAGCACGCTCTTCGGCTCGCCGGTCACGTACTGCTGCCACACGGCCTTCAGCGCGTCGAGCCGCGAGCGTGCGTCGCTCAGGACCGGCTGCAGCCAATCCACGTCGAGCTCCATCCTCTGGCCGGCGGCCTCGGGCGCCGGGATCAGGCCGTCGAGGTGATAGAGCAGCTTGATGTCCTTGAGGCGTTGCGTGGACGGCTTGGCGCGCGCGACGAGGTACAGCATTTCGCGCAGCAGCGGATCGTTGACCGCCTGCGAGCCCGCGGCGAGGTCCCGCATGTGGAAATCGATCTTGTTGCAGAGCACTTTGGCGCTCGCCTGCCACTCGGGTTGCGGCGCATCGAGCAGGCCGTCGACCAGCCCGATCGCGACCCAGGCGAGCGAGCGCGGCTCGGGGAGCTGGGGCGACACCTGGTAGAGCGCGTCGAGCGCCTGGCGCAGGTCCTCCAGGCCGGCGGGCTGGCCGCGCAGCCAGGCCAGCAGCCCGCGCTGGAAACGCGCGCGCTGCGTCTGCACAAACGGCGCCAGCTCGTTCTTTGCCAGAGTCCAGGGGCTGGGGTGCGAAGGCGCCGGCGGGGTCAGATCGGGAAAGAACAGCTCCTTTTCCGAGCTGTCGGCCTTGCCCTGTAGCTTGGCCAGCTCCCGATAGACGGGAAACAGCCGCAGCGGCACGTTTGCCTGGCCGCGCGCCACGTCGTCGACGAACTGCTTCAGGGCGAGCACGGCGCGGTCGATGATGACGATCGACGCCGAGCTGGGCCGCGAGCCGTTCGCTCCCGAGAAGCTGCCTTCGATCGCTTCGCAGAAGCGCGTCGCGCCGCTCAGCCCCACCATTCGCAGCGCCCCGCTCACCTGGTGCAGGTGCTCTGGGCATATGCTGAGCGAATCAGTATCGTCCGGCGACGCGGAAAACTTCGCGATGCCGTCGCGCACGTGCTCCAGCGCCTGATCCACTTCGGCGGTGATCCAGGACAGGATGGTGGCGTCGGCCATGGTCCCCGTCAGGCGAGCTTGAAGCCCGCCACCGAGTTCTTCAGGCCGTCGGCCAGCGCCGTCAGCCGCGCCGCCGAAGCGGCGGTCTTCTTGGTGCCTTCCGTGGTGAGCTGGGTGATGCCGAGGATGATCTTCATCTTGCCGGCCACCTGCGCGGCGGAAGCCGCCTGCTGCTGCGTGGCGCCGGAGATCGAGCCGATCAGCTCGGCGAGGCGGCTCGAAACCTGCTCGATCTCGCGCAGCGCCTGGTCCGCCTCGTCGGCGGTCTTCGTCCCCTCGACCACGCCGCGCGTGCTGCGCTCCATCGCTTCTACCGCGTCCTGCGTATCGCGCTGAATGCTCTTCACGATCGCGCCGATGTGCTTGGTCGCCTCGCCCGAGCGCTCCGCCAGCCGCTGCACTTCCTCCGCGACCACCGTGAAGCCGCGTCCGGCCTCGCCGGCCGAGGCCGCCTGGATGGCGGCGTTCAGCGCGAGCACGTTGGTCTGCTCGGTGATGTCCGAGATCAGCTGCACGATCTCGCCGATCTCCTGCGAGCTTTCGCCCAGCCGCTTGATGCGCTTGGAGGTCTCCTGGATCTGCTCGCGGATGTCGTTCATGCCGCGGATCGCGTTCTGCACCGCCTGCGCGCCCTTGCCGGCGGCATGCAGCGCGGTTTCCGCCACCTTGGCCGAGTCGTTGGCGCTCTTCGAGACCTCGTTCATCGATTGCGCCATCTGCGCCACCGACTGGCCGGTGCCCTGGATCTCGGCCGCC
>Ga0184618_10000144_pt1 | contig 16478 bp, 14 predicted proteins | sample PLM0_30_b1_FD_133159 | JGI IMG/M metagenome (GOLD analysis project Ga0184618, IMG submission 133159) | Groundwater sediment microbial communities from an aquifer in East River, Colorado, USA - PLM0_30_b1 | ecosystem: Environmental > Terrestrial > Soil > Riparian zone | place: USA: East River...
GGCGCGACGGCCACGTTTACCTTCACAGGTACCTCAGTCAGCTGGATCGGCTGCCGCAAGCTCTCGACCGGGATCGCTGACGTGTACCTGGACGGCGTCTTTGTGACCGAAATCGATACCTTCGAGGCTCCGCCGATCGAAGCCTATCAGCACACGATCTACAAAGCGACGGGGCTCGCCAACGGAACCCATACCTTGACGATCGTGGTGACCGGCCGCACGAACCCGGCGGCGTTCAACAACCTCATCGTCATCGATGCGTTCGACGTGCGGCCTTGAGGCGAGCCGCCCGCAGGAGCGTGCGGGCGGCGATGTCTCGTAGCTTCTCCAGGGGGAGGGAAATCTCACGCTGGATTTAATTGAGAAATCGGAGAGCGCGCTGCGGCCGGCAGTCCGACGGCGGTGTGCCGACGGTTGTGAACACCTCCGGGCCGGGGGTGCCCGGGAGCCTCTACTCGGAGCCCGTGTTCTCCGCCTCGGGTCTTGCGCCCGATGTGACGCACACGCTGGTGATCACCGTGACCAGCACCACCACTTCTCCCCAGGCTCTCCTGTCCGGGGGGACCAACGTCGCGGTGGACGCATTCGACGTGACGAGGTGAACGCTAGCGATCTTGTTGCGCCGGTCACGCGGTCTCGGGTTTGCGCGCTCAGGACTAGTGAGGAGCGGCGTCGGGCGGGAAGCCATTCCAGATCTGCAGATCATCGACCCACTGGTAGATGGGATAGGCGCCTCCGCTGTAGAGATTGGGCATCATGATGCGATTGATGGGAGCCTTGTTGACGCCCATGTTCGGCCCGGAGTGATCGACGATCATCTGACCGTTGACCGCCATCCAGACGCGGCCATCGTTGCCGCTGCTGCGGTGCCAGAAAACCTCGAACTTGAACCACTCGCCTACCGGTACGGGCACAGCGGTGTTGTACACGTCCCAGAATCTCTTATACGGCAGGCTGCCGCCCGCGTTGTCGCCGATGATCTCCCAGGAAAGCGGAACGTTGACGCCGTTGGCATCCAGACCCCAGGTCACCGCCGAGACGATCACGCGATAATCGCTCCTGGTCTTCCACTCAAAGAGCACGCGCCAGTTCGGGGGAATCAGCGACTGCATCAGATCGGGCTGGTACTTGAGCCAATAGCCGATGTAGAGGTCGCTCTTTTCGCTGACGGGCTGGAGTGTGAAAGCATCCTGGGCCGGATGCCCACCTTGGGGGTTGGTTTCGCAGCAGCCGCTCTGCGACACGCGCTGGTAAAGGGCTCGGGTCGGGTTGCCGTCGTGCCCGGTGACGGTCTGGATTTCGTTGAACATGTAATTGCCGACGGTAGTCGCGTCCACGGGGGCATCGGCGATGAGCTGAAGACGGGTGGGACCGCCGCCCCAAATATTGGGCGGCCAAGGGAAGCCGGTGCTGCTGTCGATCCCGAGGATCTCTTGCCAGCAGCCCCTTCCATAACAGTCGCCCGGCGCCCTGAGCGCCGTGGATCCCTCAAAACCTGAACTGAACAGCAGCTTCGGGGGGCCGGCTGGAAGGGTCGCGATATCAGCCTTTTGCCGCCATCCGTACAGCGCCAACACAAGAATGATGCCCGCCACGGCAGTTGCCGCGAAACGTAAGGTAAGTTGCATGTGTTTGACTGTCCAGATAGGTGATCCTGAAGTCAGAGCGGGAGCCGGGGCCATAGTCACACCGCCCGATAGGCGTAGGCGCGGCAACTGCCCGGCGCCTCAAGTCTCGGCCATGAAGCTTTACTGGCGCCCATTCCTGCGATCTACGGGAGTAGTCCGGACGGACTACGAGCTTTCAAGGCGCCTCGGGCGGTGTTTAATGCGGCGCCGTTAGTCTTTCCGGAAAGCTGGGTTAGAAAGGAATGTACCCGACGCGTCAGCCCAGAACGAGAGCGGCATTTATCTTCCGCGCTCGCACGGACGATGTGAATGCGGGTTGAGCGTAGCGCGAGAGCGTGCCTACCGTCTACTTCGAAGACCTGGAGATTGGGTCCGTGCATCTCGGGCGGGAGTGCGTGTGCGACAAGGACGAAATGCTGGAGTTCAGCCGACGCAATGACCCTTGGCCTTTCCACGTCGACGAAGCCGCGGCCACACTCTCACCGTTTGGCGGCATTGTTGCGAGCGGCGGCTACATCATCACCTTGTGGTACCGGTCTCTCGTCGAGATCTACAACACTCCGAGAACGACGTGGGCATTCCTGGGCGGTCTCGAGTGGAAGCTCAAGTTCCGCGCTCCGGTTCGCGCAGCCGACACCCTCCGTGCGAGAGTGACCGTGAAGGACAAACGGCTTTGGATCAAGCCGGGCCGGGGCATGGTCACGCTGTTCAACGAGATCCTGAATCAACGCTCCGAGGTCGTGTGCATCGTCGAGGTGATGGCGCTTATGGCCACCCGGGCGGAAGGTGCCGGCTCTATGAACCATGTGATCGCACGCCATGTCTGAGACGCCTTTCATCCGGCAGCCAGTGAATCCGGTTAATTTTCCCATCGGCGATCGGCAATGACTGTTCATCGCCAGACCGGCGCGATTGCAAAGCTCAAGGAGATCTACTCTCTGTTGAGCCACTTTGAGAAGACGCGCCTGCTTTTGCTGCTCTGCCTGATGCTGCTCCTAACACTGATCGAGGTTGTAGGCGTTGGATCCGTATTCCCTCTGCTTCAGATACTCTCGACTCCGGACAGATTCACACAAGGGGCTATAGCTGCCTATTTCAAAAACATCGGACTTACCTCGACAAAGGAGATAGCGCTGTTTCTGATAGCCGTTTTTGCGATCTTTCTGGTGCTGTCCAATTTGTTGAGCGTCTTCGTGCTAAGCGAGAGCAGCAAGTTCGCGTGGACCAACTGGCGCAATATTGCGACCAGGGCGTTCGGGCACTACCTGCTACAGCCCTACGAGTTTTTCCTCAGCCGCAACAGCGCTGACCTGACGAAGGTAGTCATGCAGGATTCCAACTACATTGGTAATGGCGTTCTATTGCCACTGTTGCAAGTTACAGCGAAGCTCCTGGTCATCGTGGCGTTGGGGTTGACGCTGATTGCATTTGAGCCCATTACTACCTTGCTCTTGCTGGCGTTTTTCATCTGCGCCTATGGGGCTTTCTCGCTCTACTCGCACAAGGCCGTTCGAAAGTGCGCTTCCATCGCCCAGCAGGGACGTACGCAATCAACCAGAGTGGCGGCAGAAGCTCTTCGCGGCGTCAAGGAGGTCAAGACCTTCGGCAGGGAGGACTATTTTGTTCGTGAGTTCGCGCGCGAGGCGGCTTCAATTCCGAACGCGGAGAAGTCGATGTACACGCTGGGGGGTTCTCCTCGCTATTATTTAGAGGCGGTTACGGTTGCGTTTGTACTGAGTGGATTGGGAATTGCAATCTACAAGGAAGTCGATTTGGCGGTGTTGATCCCGAGCGTCGGCTTGTTTGTGGTCGCCGGCTACAGGATGCTGCCACTTTTCAGTCAAGGCTACTCGAATCTGACCACCTTGGTCGCGTACCTTGCCGCGGCTGATGACATGCTAGCGGACCTGCGGGCGCATCACGTCGCTCCAGCCGCTGCCGCACCCGCATCCGAGTCAGCAGTTGGCACTTCGGGTCCTGCGGAAATAGTTTTGGCGGACATTACCTACTCGTATCCAAAAGCTACGGCTCCTACACTGAGGAAGCTTTCGCTTACATTCGAGCCTGGGAAAAAGATAGGCCTGCTGGGAGCATCTGGAGGCGGGAAGTCAACGCTCATCGACGTGCTGCTCACACTTCTTGAGCCGCAGTCCGGTCATATTCGAATGGGCGATGTGCTCATCGAGAGATCGAATGCACATTGCTTGCGAAGCCGCATCGGCTACGTGCCTCAAAGTATCTTTCTCACGGACCAAAGCATTCTCAGGAACATAGCGTTCGGAGTGGATGAGAAGGAAATTAATACGGAGGCCGTGATCAGAGCCGCCGGGCAGTCAAACATCCACCAGTTCATTGCGTCACTGGAGCTGGGTTACCAAACCGTGATCGGCGAACGAGGAGTCCGCCTGAGCGGCGGTCAACGTCAGCGACTTGGCATTGCTCGCGCGTTGTACTCCGACCCGCCGGTGATCGTTTTCGACGAAGCAACCAGTGCACTGGATACAGAAACGGAGGCGGCCGTGATGGACGCGATCAATCATTTGGACAACAAGACCATCGTAATCGCCGCACACAGGTTGAGCACGCTCAAGAGATGCGATGTTGTCTATGAGGTCAAGAACGGACGACTGATGTACGTGGGTCGTGGTGAGACGCTCTCCCAGTATGATGCCCTCCCAGTATCACTGAGCCGTAGTCTCTGAATCCGGGTCGCCGTGCATCTCTCCTCCTTCGAGATCAGGAGCAATCTTAAGAGAGTCGGCTCTACCATGAGACACTCTAAAGAGATCCTGGGTGGAGAGCGTTTCGCCTTTGGAGAAAACTGGGCGCGGTTCTTGGCATTGCTCGATGAGCAACGCATCCGGGACGCCGAAGAATCTCTACAATCCAAGCTGGAGGTAGCAAACCTCGCAGGCAAGAGCTTCCTCGACGTCGGGTCGGGCAGCGGGCTGTTCAGCCTGGCAGCGCGTCGATTGGGCGCGCGGGTGCACTCTTTCGACTACGACCCGCAATCCGTGGCGTGCACAGAAGAACTGAAGCGTCGTTACTTCCTCGATGATGGAAATTGGGTGGTGGAGGAAGGTTCTGTGCTCGATCAAGACTACCTTGCTTGCCTCGGCGTATTCGACGTGGTGTATTCGTGGGGGGTACTCCATCACACGGGGGCTATGTGGCAGACATTAGAAAACGTGGTTCCCTTAGTCAAAGAGCGCGGCCAACTGTTCATTTCAATTTACAACGATCAGGGGGGACCAAGTGCAAGGTGGCTCAGGGTTAAACGTACCTACAATGCGTTGCCCGAGACACTGCGTTGGCTAGTCCTCGTCCCGGCTCTTGCTCCGCTTTGGGGGAAAACTACAGTGAAAGATATTCTTCGGGGCAAGCCCTTCGAGACTTGGCGAAACTACGACAGGGGAGAAAGAGGTATGGATGCGTGGCGTGATGTCGTGGACTGGGTCGGTGGATATCCTTTTGAAGTTGCCAAACCGGAGGAAGTTTTCGATTTCTACCGCAGTCGAGGCTTTATCCTGCAGCGGCTCAAGACCTGTGCCGGAGGGCTTGGGTGCAATGAGTATGTGCTCATGAAGAGCGACAAATGAATATGTTCGTTATCGGGCGATAGCAAACGTGCTACCGGTCGACGGAACGCTCAACCGACGCGAGGTGGACTTTGGAGCAGCGTGACAGCGAAGCATGCATCTCGGCCTGATCGCGTTGCGCAACGCACGCCATGTCTGAGACGCCTTTCGTCATCACGATTGACACCGAGGGTGATGATCTCTGGGCAAACCCGCGGGAGATCACCACCCGCAACGCGGAGTACCTGCCTCGTTTCCAATCGCTCTGCGAGCGGTTCCGTTTCAAGCCGGTTTACCTTACGAACTATGAGATGGTGATGTCCGATGTTTTTGTCGAGTTCGCGCGCGATGTGGTTGCCCGCGGCGCCGGCGAGATCGGGATGCATCTCCACGCATGGAACTCACCGCCGCTCGACCCGCTGACCGACGATGATTTCTTTTATCACCCTTACCTGATCGAATACCCCGAGCAGGTGATGAAGGAGAAGATCAAGACCCTTACCCGCCTCCTCGAAGACCGATTCGATCAGGAGATGGTCAGTCATCGTGCCGGACGTTGGGCTTTCGACGGTCGTTACGCCGCCATGTTGCTCGACGAGGGATATCGCGTGGACTGCTCAGTGACCCCGGGTGTTGATTGGGGTGGAAATCTGGGCGATCCACGCGGGAACGGTGGCTCGGACTACACGGCCTTTCCTGATCGGCCCTACTTCCTCAGCCCCCCTAACATCTCGGTGCCGGCGAATGGCGCGCTGCTGGAAGTACCGATGACGACCCGCTCGAGCGGCCTCTACCGAAAGATGCCTTGGGTGTATCGCGTTCCCCTGCTACGCCAAGCCGCCCATAGAGTTTCGCCGAAGCTCGGCTGGTTGTGCCCTACCCCGCTTCTGGAGAAGCCCAACCTCAACGCAATGCTGCAAGTGGCGCGCGCAGCGCGCGCTGAAGCTGTGACCCATCTGGAATTCATGCTGCATTCCTCGGAGCTCATGCCGGGCGGGAGCCCGGCTTTCAAGGACGCGTCGGAAATCGAGCGCCTGTACGAGCACCTGGAGATGCTGTTCGAGGATCTTTCCACCTGGTGCCGCGGCACGACCCTGAAGGAGTTCCACGCACGGTTTAGTAATGGAGAGCGCTTGAATGATCCGCATTAACGGACGGGCCGCGGTATACGGGGAAGTTTGGTACGACGAGGAGCCGCCGGACGATTCCGGCGTGGATATCGTCCTGTACCGCCAGAGAGAAGCTCCGATCGCGGACGCCCGAACGACCCCGTTCCCCTCATTGGTAACCGATCTCGCCGACGGGGAAGACGCGATCGTCGCGGGATTCGGCAAGGATTGCCGTTACAAGATCAGACGCGCCGAAACCAAGGATGGGCTGCGCACGGAGTTCATCACCGACCCGCAAAGCAAGTTGGATGAATTCCGCGCCTTCTACGACGCATTCGCGAGGCAAAAGTCGCTCGAACCCTCGGATCATCAATGGCTGGTTGCCGCCTGCAAAGCCCGTCAGCTCGCGCTCTCGTCGGCCTCGCAAAATGGCGAGGCATTAGTCTGGCACGCCCACGTCATGTTCGGAAATACTGCAGGGCTGCTGTACTCGGGCTCTTATTTCAGAAATAAGGAAAACGATTATCGCGCCCTGGTCGGGCGAGCCAACCGCTGGCTTCATTGGAGAGACATGCTGCGGTTTAAGGAGATGGGAATAAAACGCTACGACTGGGGAGGCATGTTCGAAGACGAATCTGTACCGGAACGCGCCGGAATCAACAATTTCAAGAGGGACTTCGGCGGGCAGCAAGTGCGCACGTACGATTGCACGGTGCCAACGACTGTCAGAGGCCGCATCTATCTTCCACTTCGTGATGTCTGGCGCCGGTTGAATCCCGCATAGGCCAGGTCCGTTTGCATTCCCACTCCTATGCGAAGATCCCGCGTTTCTACTGCACGCTGATACCGCCGGGGCCGATCGTCACGGCCTTATCGCCCACCAGCACGCTCCAGACGCCGTTCGTATTGCTGGCGCTCGCCGTAGTCGGTGCACATTCCACGCGCAGGAGCGCGATAAATTCGACGGCCGTTGAGGGCTGTGCACTGGCGAATTTGCCGTGGTACTGCAAAGGCGCGTTGGGATCCAACGGGCCCGCACTGGTCAGCCCGTCATCCGCGGTGCCCCACGAACTGTAGCCTTGCGCGTTTATCGGCATGAACGTCCCCCCCGGACCGTAGAGCGCGTCGACGCACAGCAACTGTGTACCTCGGGTGATCTGAATGCGACCGTTGCCGTCGATCACCGTTATGGGATCGAGCGCGTGGATATTCCATTCCCAGGTGCGCGGAGTGCCGGAGGCGAGATTCTCGTACACCAGGATGTTGCCCGGGCGGAGGTACACGAGCGAGCGCACCGCCTTGGTAAGGGCCCCGTTGTAGGCGTCAGTCGCATCGCCGGTGACGATCTCGTAATCGGCGGCGCTCTGCTGCTGCGTGATCGAGCTGTAGTGAAAATTCGTGAGCTGGAACGGAGTCGGAAGGTGCTCGTACGCGATCTGTCCCTGGCCGCCGTCGAAAGTGACGGCGTTCTTGGACTTGGTTCGCTTGACCCACCATTGCCAATGGTTGGTGTCGTAACCATCGCGGTCGCCGTAATAGCCCGATTCGATCGCCAGCCGCTCGCCGCCCGCGTTGACGACGAAGGCATTCTGGTCGGCAGACTGATGGTTGTAAGCACCGAACGGCGCAGGACTCGACTTGAAATACACGGATGTGCGCGTGAGGTCGGCCAGGTCGCTGTGCATTGCGATCCAGCCGATCGACGGTAGGTAGAGCGAATTGGACATTCCGGACGGGAAGGCCGTCGCCGCACACGTGTATGGCGGCGACATCAGGTATTCGATCCGGGTAGGATCTTCACCGACCAGCTTCGAGGCATACCAGCAACCCAGCGCGCTCGGCGCGAAGTTGGTGTAGCCCTTGCCGTAGCGCGCACGCTGCTCGAAGAGCTGAGGCTCCTCGAATCCGTCGCCGAAGAGTCCGATCGGCGTTCCGGGATCGTTTATGTTTGTCGGAGCACCGAGGTCGGTCGTACGGGCAGTTGGCGGCACGAAGTAGGCGAGGAACCTTCCGTAGTTCCGCACCCAGGCCTTCTGGGCGAGGTCGACGCAGACTTGCTGCGCGTCGCAGGTGGCCCAGCGCAGCGCGTACCACGCGCTTAGCAACGCGCCGACGTCCCACATGCCGTACGCGGTGCCGTTGGCATGGCCGCCTTCCTCGCCGCTCCATGGCATGGTCGTGTTCAGGGTGAACGGCAGCAGATTCCGCAGCCAGCCCCGCGCCGTCGGAAGATCGCCAACGAGAAGCGTCGACATCGTTGCAACCATCGCGGCGGTTACGTAACGGTGAGAGTCCCGCGGCTGCCGCCACAGCGGCGGCGGCACGTACGTGGAGTCCAAGGGCCACCCGTTGGCGCCGGTGACCCAGCCGTAGAGGTCGCCGATCCGCGTGCCCAAGGTCGAGAGCATCTGGCTCTTCTGAGCGTCGCTCAGGGCCGATCCCAACCAATCGTAGCCGAGCGTGACGACCCACGCGACGTAGCGTGATTCCTGATCATCGACGGCGGTCGGGCCGCGTGGATCCCATGATGCGAGATTCAGCACGCGGACCCTCGCGTCCTCTACATAGGTTGCCGACCCGTTGTACACCTGCGCCATGAGCGACTGCAGCGCCCTATCGCCGTATATATATCCATCGCCCCGGGCCCCTGCGTTCGGCAGCGTCTCGTTCAGACTCCCGTTGACCTGACCCAGAAGCGCGGGGAGCGCGACGTCCCCCCTTTGGCTGGCCATCAGCGCCAGCGTGGCGGGGTCCGGCAGCCCGCGCGGATGGGCCTTGGAGAGGAGACGCTTGATGACGTTCGTCATATCGGGAACGACGAACGGCAGCGCGTCGGGCCTGACGGTGAACCGGCGCGAAAGACTGACCGCGCCGACCGGACTTCCGCTCGCGTCTCGCGGTTGGACAGCCCAGGAGTAGTCGCCGCTCGGCAAGATCTCGTCCCAGTTGACCCAATTCTGCGGGGTCGAGAGCGTTCTCACGCGGCCGTCCGGATAGGTCAGCGTGATCTGGTATTGCGCCGTGCCGCTCAGGTGGGGCCAGCTGAAATCAGGCGGGCTCTGCTCGACCCGTTGGCAGTCCGCGGGCCGCACCGTAGCCTCGCTTGGATCGTAGAGCGTGAGCTGCGGGTTCAGCAGAATATTCGCCATCCAGTCGGGGTTCACGTTCGGAACGCAGGCCCGCGATTGCGTAGAGAAAGGCAAACATCCAGCGAGGATGAGGACAAGCGCAAAGGCGACGAGGCGCATCGGCGATAGCCAAGAACTGCGGAATTCAAGGGTACGTCAACCACTCGTTTTGTTCTCGTTATCCGGGCATGCGCCGACCGGACCATGGCGATTGCACGGGCGCTGCGGCGGAGTCAACGAACTTACCGAGCGATGCTACGGGCCGATCATCTCCGTCGAACCGCTTCGATCCCTTACCCGCCGTATTCCCACGGTGTGTCCGCCATGGTCAGGGGCCGGATCTGTTCCCGGCATTCGGCCTCCACCACCCGCAGGATCACGACCGCATGGTCACCGTCCGTGTCCACGATCCGCTCGACCTGGCACTCAATGTACGCGGGCAAGTTGGGTAATACGGGCGCAGCGGTCCTTCCGTCCATGAACGCTTCGCCGTTTATCGTTCCGCACTCCGCGTGGGTCGGGAAGAAAAACCGCCGGGCAATGTCCTGCTGCCGGTCGCCGACGATGTGCAGAACGGCGCTCCGGCTTTCGGCCAAGCATTTGAACACGTTGCCTTCCCTGCGAACCGCCGTCATGATCAATGGCGGTTTAAAGGAGGCCTGCGAGACCCAGCTGACGGTCGCCGCCCCGTAGCGGTTTCCGCTCCGCGAAGTCAGAACGTAGACGCCGTTCGACAGCATCCGGAGCGCCTTCTGTCTGACTTTCGCGTCCACGGCGGTCACCCAGGCTGCGCCTGACGGCGCTCTTCGCAAGCCGCTTCCCGGTGCGATTTTTCGGTCCGGCGCCACCGCGCTTCATCGATCTCGCGGTGCTCGGAGGCGAGAAGGTCGAACAGCAGGCGATCGTACGGACGGCCGTCGATATAGTGGCATTGGCGTTGCCTGCCGATGAAGCGGAAGCCGAGGCGCTCTATGGTCCGCAGCGACGGGTTATGATCCACGGCCCAAGTGTTGACCGCATGAAGGCCGAGATCACGGAACGCGAGCGTCATGAGCTTGGAGCTGGCGATGGTCGAATACCCGCGGTTGTAGAAGGATTTGTCCCCGGACGCCCCCCAGAACGTCGCGGTCTTGAAGGTGCGATCGACGCTGTTCAAGCCGACGATCCCGATGGCTGTGTCGTCCCGATCCGAGGTATACGCCCTCAGAAAATGCGTTTCCCGCTGGGCCATGATCTTGAGAAGCGCAGGCGTGACGATCGGTCTTCCGTTGCCGAAATCCAGCCACTGGTAGTTCTCCTTTTGGGCGAGCCACCTCGTGACCAGCTCTAGGATTTCCGGCGTGTCGAGCGGTAACAGCTTCATGTCGCCGGATACGGCATCGTTACCGGACTTTGACGCCCGGCGCTGCGGCAAAACGCGGTCGGTGCCGTCCTTCAAATCGGCCTCCTGATACCAACAAGCGGGTCTATAGATCGCTTTTGACGCCGAGCACCAACTCTCGCGGTCCCGACGGCGGGCTTGGTGCCCCGTCCCTCCAGTCCATTGAACCCGTAGTGCACCTCCACGTCGATCAAACCGGCTTCCTCATGCCATCGCCTGAAGTTCTTGAGAGTCGCCGGTCTATCGTACCTGGGCGAAAGCATGTCAAAGGTATCGAGATAGGCCCACTCCTTGAGCGTCGCGTCATCGGCATCGGGAAGCGGCTTGGAATAATCCGCGATCAGCAGTTTCCAATTGAGAGTCGGTCCTATGAAGGGGATTTTTCGCACGATCCGTGCGAGGGGCCACATCAAGTCCACATATTTCTTTACTGCGTCGTACAGTTTCCGGGGAGCCATATCGCGCGTAAGGGGACGAACCCAGTATTTCGGCTGCAGCAGCCAGCGTCCTGCGTTCTTGACATAAATATCCGATGCCACTCGGCCGCCGGGTTTCAGATAATCGAGAATTGCGAGAAACGCTTTTCGTGGGTCAGGCGTATGCTGCAACACCCCAAAACAATACGCCTTGTCGAAAAAACCGCGCTTGAATGGCATCTGGTACACGCTTGCCTGTACCAGCAGCAGATTCTCGTGCGTCCCATTTGACCCGTAATTCGCTTCTACGGCGCTGGAGTAGTCGAAAGAAAATACCAAGGCACCCGTTTCGAGCGCGTGCCGGGTAAAGCGTCCCGAACCACATCCGACTTCGAGAATACTCTCACCGGGCAAATCCGGCCCCCATCCGGTTTCCTTCTGAAAGCGCTCCCTGGATAACGAGAACCCGGAAGTTTCGTCATATTGCGTTCTGCCGTGGATGTTCCATTCCAGGCCAAAATTGCTCGCATAGTTTTCCTGCGGAGCAAAGCGGGGGATGAAGTTGACGATCGGATATCGGGTTCCCGAAATCGGTTCCAGCAACTCGCCTCGCATTACTCGCCCGTTCTCGAGAACGCAAGGCTCCTCAAGCCGGAGCGAGCGTCCTGTTTCCGGACATACCAGATGGTCCAGATGATCGAGCTTCATTTGGAATCGGACGCCGCCGCCTCCTCCGTCTCGCATTCGGGGGCCTACCCGCCCGAGTGCGCAAGGTCCGACAAAGAGCTTAGGGAAGGCTTGTTGACGGTCATGCGGCGGCGACAAAGTGGAATGTAGTCCGATCGGATCAGTTCATGGTCTGGCTGCGCTCCCCCGTTGGTAGCTCGCCGTAGAACCCGTCATCGATCATGACTTGAAGTAGTTGCTTGGTTCCCACCGTGTTCATATGCACGCTATCGCGGAACAGCGCGGGATTGTCAAAGCTATGGGAGTAATCCCAAATCTTTTGCCCCGGCGCAAGCCGCTCGACCTGCGCCCTCCACGACTCGAAGTTTGTGAATTTGGCGAACTGATCCTTGAGGAAAGGCGCGATCACGATCCTTACAGGTACGCCGCGTTGCTGCGCATAATCGAGCATGCGTCGAAGCGCTGCTTCGTTGTCAGCATAGTTTGTCAAATGAATGCTTCTTTTTCGGATTTGCTCCAGGAGCGCGGCTGTCATCGTTCCACGATGCACGCGATCGAAAGGGGGATTCCATACGTGATACAGGATTCGCCACAGCATCTCATTGTTGTACTGGAAAAGATTAAATACCCTCATTGTGTAGAACAAGCGTGGCATACTCTCCTTCAGCAGGGCTGCTATTCTTCGTGAATAGCTCGTAAAAATCATCATGTCACCGATCGTAGTGGGATCCACTTCCAAAGCGGTCGCCTCCAGGACGATCAACTTGGGCGTGCCGTTACGTTCGATGAAGTCCTGCATGAGCGCTTCTGAAAGTTTTTCGGAAACCCCGCCCAAACCCAAGTTGACGGTCGTGACACCGAGTGCTCGATTCATCATCTCCGGCGGGAAGTGATTGTCGGCTCTTGAGTTGCCAAGAACTAAGATGTCGGCCTTTGCCCTGCCTTCGTACATTGCTACGTAGCGATCCTGGCTTCTTGCGACGAGTTTCTGCAGACCCCAGGCGCCCAGACGGTCTCCAACGAAGAGGAGCGCGACAAATATCGTAACGAACTTTAGAACTTTGCTAGAAGTGGTCCCGTTAGCCAAGACAGTCCGAAAGGGTTCCCGAAGCGGAATCTCTGCGGGTCGGGGGTTATCGACGGCGAGCATGGCACGTGACCCGATTCTCTTCACGCCGCTTGCCGAATCAGCAGATTGCCGAAGCATGCCGTCTCCGTTTAGAACTGGAAGTAGAGAAAACTGGTGCCCTGGAAAGTGCCGAGCAGAATAATGCTCCAGAGCAGGATGAGCGCGCCCGTTACCCTCGCTGCCGCACTGCTCCAGTACCGGTCCCGCACACGCTTGGACTGGCTCACGATGTCCACACCCGTGACGGCCACGGCGGCTATCCCGGTCTTTGCGATGCCGATCAGCTGCTCGCTCATGTGCAACGTCATGTCATCAAAACTGGCAATGACGCCAATAATGCGTACGGCATCTTCGAGCGTGGCCGCCCTAAAAAAAATCCAGGCAAAACACGTGAGTGCGAAGACCAGTGAGATCTCGATTACAGCGACTGCCGCGACCGGAACTCGTAGCGCATTGGCGACCCGATTCCATATCGGTCCAAGTATTCGCTGTAACACCAGATAGGTGCCGTGCAGCAAGCCCCAGACGATGAATTTGTAAGCAGCGCCGTGCCATAAGCCTCCGAGGAACATCGTGATGACCAGGTTGCGGAAAGTGACCAATCTTCCGCGCCGGTTGCCTCCAAGCGAGATATACAGGTAATCCCGCAGCCAGGTGGAAAGCGAGATATGCCAACGAGCCCAAAAATCCGAGAAACTGCGAGCAAAGTACGGCCGGTTGAAGTTGATCCCGAATTCGAAACCCATCACTTTTCCGAGACCGATAGCGATAAGCGAATACCCCGCGAAGTCACCGTATATCTGCAGCGCGAAGCACAGCACCCCTATGATGTGCGCCAGGGCCCCGTAACGGTCAGGCGCCTCGAAGCGCAGGTCCACGACCGTTGCCGCGGTGTCCGCCAGACAGAGCTTCAAGAAAAATCCCCACAGCACCAATTCCAATCCACGGGCAATGCGGCTCCAATCAACGCGATGGTCGTGGAGCAGCTGCGGCAACATGTCGCTGGCGCGCTGGATGGGTCCGGCAACAAGCTGAGGAAATAGGGCAACAAATGCGGCGTAGCGAATGAAGTCCCGCTCGGCACGGAGCTTGCCTCGATAAAGATCGATGATGTAGCTCATGGACTGAAACGTATAAAACGAAATACCGATCGGCAAAACGACCCTTAATATTGGTCCGGTGTCCGTGTAGCCGAACGCACTCAGAATCTGGTATGCCGAATCTATGAAGAAGTTCAGATATTTGAAGAAGCAGAGGATCCCCAGATTGCTGACCATGCTCAGGATCAGCAATCTCTTCCGCAGGGGGTGATCGGCACCGGCATTCTCGATGCCGATTCCCAGATAGTAATCAATGACGGTGGAAAGAATGAGCAAGCCGAGAAAGCGCCAATCCCACCACCCGTAGAAGAAGTAGCTGCTCAACAGGACGAAAATCGTTCGCGCCCGTCCGTTCAGGACGAAATAGACGGCGAAAAAGAGAGGCGCGAAGACGAGAAAGACGAGGCTGTTGAACAGCATGATGCGGACCCGAGTCTTTTATTTCCTGCTATCCGAACGCCTCACTATGAGCATAGGAGGGGGTCATTGACGGTCATGCTGCGATCACAAAGTGGGATGTAGTCCGATTGGATCAGTTCGCGGCTGCTTGTCCGAGACTGGAGGTCAAATCGCTGACCTGTACAGTGTGTCGAATCGGGAATGTTGGGACGCTGCTTGGATGAAGTCCGATGAAGACGCTGTATCTGGTCGCCGGCGCGCGCCCTAATTTCATGAAAATCGCCCCGCTCGCGCGCGCGCTTCGCGCGAACGGAGTGAGCCTGGGCTTCAAAATCATCCACACAGGCCAGCATTACGACCACGAATTAAACGAGGTGTTCTTCGACGAACTCGGTATTCCGCCGCCTGACGCATGCTTGGCCGCCGGCAGCGGCTCGCACGCGCAGCAGACCGCCAAGGTCATGGTCGGCTTCGAGGACATCTGCCAGACGCGACGTCCGGACTGCGTTCTCGTAGTCGGGGATGTCAACTCGACCCTGGCCTGCTCGATCGTCGCCAAGAAACTCTGCATCCCCGTCGCCCACGTCGAGGCCGGCCTGCGCAGTGGCGATATGGCCATGCCGGAGGAAATCAACCGAATCGTAACGGACGCGATCTCCGATTTCCTCTTCGTCACGGAGCCAAGCGGAGTGGAGAACCTCCTGAGCGAGGGAAAGCCGGCCGCTCGTATTCATCATGTCGGCCATGTGATGGTCGACAATCTGCTGTACCAACGTGACAAGCTTGCCATCGCCGACACCTTCGCCTTCGAGTCCTCGAGACTGAAGGCACGGCTCGGTGCATACGGCGTGGTAACCCTGCACCGTCCGTCCAATGTGGACACGCGCGATTCGCTGGAGCGAATCGGCACCATGCTGCGGAATGTGGCACAAAGGATTCCGCTGGTGTTCCCGCTGCATCCTAGGACGCGCCGCAATCTCGACAAATTCGGTATCCCGCTCGGGGATCGCGTCGTGTCGACCAGCCCGCTGCCCTACATGGACTTCCTTAACCTCTGGAAGGACGCGAAGTTTGTGCTGACCGACAGCGGTGGACTCCAGGAGGAGACGACGACACTGGGTGTGCCGTGCATTACGGTGCGCGAGAACACCGAGCGGCCAATCACCGTCGAACAAGGCACCAACGTGGTTGCCGGCACCAACCCGGAGAAAGTGGGGACCGAGGTTTTCAAGATCCTGGATGGCCGCGGCAAGCCGGGACGGCGGCCTGATCTATGGGATGGCAAGGCCGCGGAGCGTATCGTGGCGATTCTTGCGCGGGAACTGGCATGAACGGCCGCATCGAATTCATGGGTTGCCTTGTTGACAATCTGTCGATGGAGGAGACCCTGCAGAAAATCGAGAGCTTCGTCCGGTCCGGCCGGTCTCACCAGCACGTGGTCATCAATGTGGACAAGGTCGTCAGGGCAAGCAGGGATCCCGTGTTGCGCAGGATCATCAACGAGTGTGCATTGGTGAACGTCGATGGCATGCCCGTGGTGTGGGCGTCGCGCCTGCTCGGAAAATCCCTGAAAGAGCGGGTGGCAGGGGTGGACCTGTTCGAGGCCCTCGTCCGGCGTTCCGCCGAGAAGGGATGGCGCGTATTCTTTCTCGGTGCCCGAGAGGAAGTCGTGCGGGCCGTGAAGGATCTCTACGCGAGGGAGTTCCCTCGATTGCGGGTCGCCGGATATCGTAACGGATACTGGAGTCCGGAGGAGGAGGCCGGGGTCGTCAAGCTGATCGCCGACAGCCGGCCGCACTTGCTGTTCGTCGCCATCAGTTCGCCGAAAAAGGAGGAGTTTCTCAGCCGCTACCAGGCCGAGATGAAAGTCCCATTCGCCATGGGAGTGGGGGGAGCGTTCGACGTGGTGGTCGGCAGGGTGAA
>Ga0184618_10000147_pt1 | contig 16222 bp, 16 predicted proteins | sample PLM0_30_b1_FD_133159 | JGI IMG/M metagenome (GOLD analysis project Ga0184618, IMG submission 133159) | Groundwater sediment microbial communities from an aquifer in East River, Colorado, USA - PLM0_30_b1 | ecosystem: Environmental > Terrestrial > Soil > Riparian zone | place: USA: East River...
AAGACTCGGCGCGGCTTCCCTACAATCCGGAGACATTTGAAGTAAGCAACGAGTTCGATTATGCGGCCCATTTGCTTGATCGATTGAGTCGCGAATTCCAATTCAGAAATCATTGGGCATTCTGCGCGCGTTATTTGCCGAAAAATCCGACCGTCGGTCTGCCATTAAAAAAAATCCGGCAGCTCTATCGTGACGCCGATGCCATCCTGAACATTTGCGGTGCGCAGGAATTCAACGACGACCTGCTCATTTCGGATCGTATTCTCTACGTCGAGAGCGACCCCGGCGTTGAGCAGATCAAGATCGACAAGGGTGTAAGATCAACAATCAACTACCTGCGGCGGCATCGCGCGCTTTTCACATTTGGCGAGAATCTCGGTAAAAAAACTTTCCCCGTTCCAACACACGGATTTAACTGGCTAGCGACACGGCAACCGGTCGTCACCGATCTCTGGAAAACGGACCGTGTCCCGCCGCGCTCTGCAGTTTTCACATCAGTGGCGAATTGGTCCACGAGCGGTTTGAAAGACATCTCTTGGCGCGGCGACAAATATCTTTGGAGCAAGTCGCGCGAATTTTTGCGTTTCATCTCAGCGCCAAAAAAATCGGGAGAAACATTCGAGCTGGCGACTAACATTGAGGATGCAAACACGTGCGCGAAATTTTCTCGCAACGGCTGGCGACTTCATTGCCCGCTCCAACTCAGCGTCGATTATTGGCTTTACCGCGATTATATCCGCCGTTCGAAAGGTGAATTCACCGTCGCCAAGGATCAATATATCCGACTGCGCACCGGTTGGTTCAGCGACCGGAGCGCGTGCTACCTCGCTGCGGGCCGGCCGGTCATTATTCAGGAAACCGGCTTCACCAGAAATTACGGCGGCAAAGCAGGACTCCTGTCGTTCCAATCGCTAGACGAAATTGTCGAAGCGGTAAAAATAATTAATGCCGATTACAGGAAACATTCTCGCGCGGCTCGCGCGCTGGCGCGCGAATTCTTTGAAGCAAAGAAGGTTCTCAAATCAATTCTGGATCGCGCTGGAATTTGATTTCGCCAACTTTGACGCCCCAACCCCCAGGAGGCAAAGAGTGAGAACTTGGTCAACTATTCATCCAGGCCGGCCGGAGATGTTGAACGGTGAGTGCATGGATTATGTCAGTTGTGTCCAAACGTTTTTTCTAAATGCAAATTCCAATCTTGATTTTCGATTGCTTCGTTTGATTTTTCAGTTTTCCCGCTCATGAAGCGTACTCTCGTTTTACTCTGCGTTGCCTTGCTGTTTGGACCGGCTTTGCAGGCACAGCAAATCGCGCCATCGCCTCCCACGGTGCCGGAATCGCCGGGCGTGCCGGCCCAACCAAGTGCGCCGCCACAAGCGGTCGTTCCAGTGCCAGTGCCGGTGGCACCAACAAAGCCAAATGGCCCTGTTCACAAAAGTTTGGTTCGGATCACAGCGACGGCAGTGGAACCAGATTACAAAGCGCCATGGAATCCCGGAGGAATCCAGCGCGGCGTTGGCGCTGGGTTTGTCATAAGTGGCAATCGAATTCTCACAAACGCACACGTCGTAAGCAACAGTCGCTATCTGACGGTGGAACGCGAAGGCGACCCCAACAAATACCCGGCCACGGTGCAATTTGTGGCGCATGATTGCGACCTGGCGTTGATCACCGTATCGGCTCGGGATTTTTTCAAGAACATGGTGCCGCTAAAGTTCGGCGGAATTCCTGCGCTTGAATCGACGGTTTCGGCTTACGGCTACCCGATCGGCGGCGAGCGAATGTCGGTCACGACTGGCATCGTGTCGCGGATTGACTTTCAACTTTACACCCACTCCTCAATCGATCAGCACCTCGCGATCCAGATCAGCGCGCAAATTAATCCTGGGAATAGTGGCGGACCTGTGATGCAGAACGCGAAGGTGGTCGGCGTCGCATTTCAAGGGTACAGCGGCGATGTAGCCCAAGGGGTCGCCTACATGATCCCTACTCTCGTGATTAATCGATTCTTAAAGGACATCAGCAACGGGCAGTATGATAAATATGTCGATCTGGGCCTTACGTATTCGAAGCTCCAAAATCCTGCGCAGCGCCACTTTCTCGGGTTGAAGGATGACGATCGGGGAGTGCTTGTAAACACGGTGATCGAGGCCGGGCCATCGGCTAATATTATTCGCCCCGGCGATGTTCTCCTCGCGATAGACGATCATCCAATCGCGAGCGATTCGAATGTCGAGCTAGAAGGCGAGCGCGCAGAGTTTCCCGAAGTAGTAGAACGAAAGTTCAAGGGCGAATCGGTCAGGTTCGATGTGTGGCGCGACAAACAGCCAATCACGGTGACGGTCAAGCTAAACACAATCTGGCCTTATTTAATTCTAGGTCATAGCTATGATGTCCGTCCGCGTTACGTTCTTTACGGCGGCTTGCTTTTTCAGCCATTAAATCTCGATTTACTCGAAGCCTATCGCCCCACTGATCTGCGCATCCGTCACTTCTTTGAGTACTTCGTTCAGGAACAAATTTATCTGGAGCACCCGGACGTCATTGTACTGACGAACATTTTGCCGGACCCGATCAATACATATCTCGCGCCCTACCGGGGCGGGATTGTCGATGAGATAAACGGCAAAAAAATTCGGACGCTCGACGATCTAGCAAAGGCGTTCTCCGAGGCCCCGGAGCATTTTGTCATTCGCATGATCGGCGACGGCCCGCCTCTGGTGCTGGATCGCAACAAAGTCGAAACGGCACGTGAGCGAATCAAAACGCGCTACAATGTTTCGAAAGAGCAAAATCTCGAAGAACAGCGTACGGCAAGAACGACTGACGAACAAAACAAAACGTAAAGATGTTAAAACATTTGTTCATCGCTTTTGGAGTCATCCTTGTCGGCGCCGCGGGCGCGATAGCCAAAAAGGAACCAGCTGTGCCGACAGGAATGACTCCCCAAAAGCAGCTGGCTCTTGTCCGCGTGAATGTGACTGGTCAGTCCTACGATTATTTTCGACCCTGGCAAAAGAAAGCACCGTTTTCGAAGCGCGCACTCGGCGCCGTTCTGGCGAAGGGCTACGTCCTGGTAACCGCGGATCTGGTTGCAAATCAAAATTACGTGGAGCTCGAGCGAGCTGAATCAGGAGAAAAAACCGCGGCCAACGTCGAGACAATTGATTATGAGGCTAATCTGGCTCTACTCGCGCCAGCAGACAGAACATTTCTCGACGGCATCACTCCGCTCGACATCGCCCTCGACACCGTCGTCGGCGACCGGCTCGCCGCCTGGCAACTTGAACCGACTGGCGCTCTGCTCGCCACGGAAGGCTTGGTTACAACCGTACAAATGACGCAGTATCCGATCGATGTTGGAGAGTTCCTAACCTATCGGATGAGCATCTCGATGCAGTATCGCGAGAACAGTTACACGGTTCCGCTGGTGAAGAATAACAAGCTCGCTGGGTTGCTGCTCCGCTACGATTCGCGGTCGCAACTGCTCGATGCCATCCCCGCGCCGATCATAACACATTTTTTGAAGGAGGCTGAGAGCCAAAATTATCGCGGTTTTCCCACCGTTGGCTTTTTGTTTTTTCCAACGCGCGACCCGGAACTGCGCCAGTTTGCCGGAGAAACCGGGAAACCGGGCGGGGTCTACGTTACGAGTGTCGAACCGAATACACCCGCGATGAAAGCCGGCCTGCAGGTCGGCGACATTGTAACGGCCGTCGCGAACAGCGAGATCGATCAAAACGGAAACTACATCGACCCCCTCTATGGCAAGATCGAATTCACGAATCTGCTCACCGCTCACGCCTATTCCGGCGACGTGGTCCCATTTCGCATCCAGCGCAGTGGCAAACCAATGCAGTTAAATATCACGCTCGAACATCGCAATGCGAAAGATTATGTCAGTCCACCTTACAATCTTGATCAGCCTCCTCGTTATTTTGTCCTCGGTGGTCTCATTTTTCAGGAGCTTTCTCGACAATATCTCAAGGAATGGGGCTCGAACTGGCAAAGAGAAGCACCCCAGCGATTGGTTTACCTCGACCGTTTCCAGTCCGAGCTCTTTCCAGAGGGAAACCGTCGCGTGGTCATCCTTAGCCAGGTTCTTCCCGCCAATAGCACGATCGGTTACGACAGTGATGATTTTGCCTACCTGACGGTCACGAAGGTGAACGGCAAAGAAATCAAGTCATTGCGAGATTTGGCCGAAGCGACACAGCAACCGCTCGAGGGCGGCTTCATCAAAATCGAGACTGAGGAACAGAAACAGATCGAGGTGGATGCGGCGCAGGTCGCTGCCGAAGCGGCTGATCTCCAGGAGAATTACGGCATTTCCGCCCTCAACCGGCTGGATTAAAGCGCGCTGCTAGCGTCGTCGGCTTCGTTTAAAACTGCCCGCAGGCAGGATGCGTGCGTTACACGCAGTCGACTTCCGTACTGCTCGGTGAAATGGGCCGCGGCTTGGCCAAAAAGCGGTCCACGGCGTCGTTGTAGGTCTGGAACGGATCGCCCATCACGAGACAATCGCGGCTGTCGCAAGCAATCGAATCCCAATTGATGACATAGGGGAAATTGCAATTCTGGAAAAAGGCCACCGCGCGAGCGCGACCTGATGCGCGTGTATTAAGCGGGGAAACGTGTGTCGTCCCGGGACGCCGGACACTACTGTTCCACTCCGCAATTCGCTTCCCGGGCCTAACGCCAAAAAATAACCCCCGGGCTGGATCGATGTTGTGATATTCGAGATCGATACTTTGCAACCACGGATGATCCCAATTCAATTTTTCCGATTCCATGAATGTCTCCAGCAGCCATTTCTTGGTGATCCAGTCGACCCCGCCGATCAATGATTGATGGTTTTGCGCGAGTGCTTCAAGGACGAAGCCCCAATTTTCCAGCAGCCAGTTCATTTCCGCGCTGGTGTTGCACAAGTATTTCTGCGCCAATTGGTGAAATTCCCATTGCACGTCGAGCGCGCCGATGGTTTTGCCGTCTTCAAGATCGACAATCCACCTTTCAGTAGGATCGCGCGAGATGTCCCGCGTGCTTTGCACGGCATCGGCCAGGACAAGATTTCGCGGCAAATGGCCCTCTTCGAGCAGCGATAAGATGCAAGAGGTGGTGCCGATCTTCAACGCCGTGGCAAATGGACTCATGTTCGAATCACCGATGAGCAAGTGAAGCCGCCGGTATTTTCGGTAATCGGCCAGAGGCTCGTCCCGCGCATTGATGATGGCGCGATTAAATTGCACCCATTGGTAGATGTCGTTAACGATATGATCGGCGCGTTGACTTAGCTGAAAATTGATCTGCGCCTCTGGTTGCGGTGGCTCGAAATCGAACGCAAGTGGATTCGACTGGCCGACACGACCTGCGCCAGTAAAGATCTGCCTCGTGGCCAAAAACGTGAGCAGTGTTCCGAGAATCGGCGGCGTGAATTGCGCCTCCCTTTTCATCAAATAATTCTCGTGGCAACCAAACGTGGCACCAGTGTGATGATCGACATTGTTCTTGATGAATGACACGCGACCTTCGGCGCCCAAAGCGATGAGCGATGATTGCAGCAACTCGTCCCCGGTCAGGTCGTAGGTGACAAGATCGTGCAGATGCAAGCATTCCGGCGATGCGTATTCGATGTGTCCCATATCGAGATAGAGACGGCCACCATTGAGAAGAAAGCCGCCGTTGCCCGGAGGTTCCTCATAATCCCTGTAGTGCAGATCGATTGTGCCAGCCCGGGCTTGCCGGAAGAGGTAGTTCTTTACCTTGGCCGGCCAGAGCTCCGAATTGACGTTCGGCTCTTGTTCGCTCAGAAGGCAGCCGTATTCGGTTTCAATTCCAACGATTCGATCCATTTGCCTAACGAGCATCCGTCAGTGCGGCGACTCCGACAAGTTGTTATTCTGCTAGCTGCCGGTCGCTGACTACGGCCGTCGCTCAAGGCGCAAGATCGACATCGATTGGAGGCTTGAAAGATATCCCAAAACTTCGCAACATGGCGGACGGTATGACAAAATTGGGCCTTCGTAGCCCCTCCGCAAAAGTGGGCGGCTTGTTCTATTTCGGTCGGATGATGGACAAGATTCGGAGTCACGCGAAAGACGAATTGCCACCGGATTATCAACCGAACCTTGGACGAGGTTTCGACGAAAAATGCGTAACCTTTCTGCAAGTTAATTATGATCAACTAGTCGAGCGTGCGAAACAGGGCGACACCGATGATGAGATTTTGCAATGGTGCTTCGATGTCGGGCGTCAGCCGTCCGACGATGAAATTTACGTTTGGAATGAATTTATGCGTAAACGAGGCTGGAACGACGAAGTCTCTGAAACGCTCAAACGCCGGAAAAAAGAAGCAGGCATGGCTGGCAGGTCGGAGATCGAGACGATGTTTGCGTTTATCGATGCTGACGAAGGGCGCTCGTTGAACAGTAATCGTCGGTAGCCAGGTTTCGAGAATCGAAGCCGCTGGCGCGGCTTCGTAAGAGACTCCAGAACGGGATCGCGCGCGGACGACCGCGGCTACAGCTGACCGATCCTATTCCGCCAGTGTGTCAATCCGTTCCGCGAGTCCGAAGTCGAGCTCGGTCAGGCCGCCTTTGCTATGAGTAGAAAGAATCAAGCGCACTTTGTTATAGCGGATGTCAATGTCGGGATGATGCTCTTCATCTTCCGCCACTTCGGCCACCGCGTTCACAAAATCGATTGCATCGGCAAAATCATCAAACTCAAAAGTCCGTTCGATGTGCTTCTTTTCCAGTTCCCACTCAGGGATTTTTTTTAGACGGGCCTTCAGCTCGTCAGCTTTCATCAAATCAGCCATAACGGGGAACGAGTAACACCCCAAAACCGTTTTGCAACGTGTAATCGCCGGCTAGGTTCTGCCCCGACTTCGGCTTCATAGTCTCAGGATTTTCCGCAAGTTTTTCGCTGAATCGAACACTTCGACGGCACATGCGCGCGCGTGCTTTGACCAGCGTTGCCAGTTGCCAAGCATTTCTTTCACCGCTTCAACTGCTTCAGCTATGCCATCGACAAATTCAAATCCGCTATCGGGCGGAAGATATTTCGCGGCGCCGGTTTCCTCTGTGATGACGGGCCGCCCGAGCGCAAGGAAGGCCGCGGCGCGATCGCTTAGCCACCCGGTCTGCCATGCCACGTCCACGCCTTTGATCGCGGTAAATTCTGCGAGTGCACCCGTTATGTATCGACGATACAGGCCAGGGCTTCGCGCAACACAGTGCGGATCGACAATATGCCATCCGCGTTTGGCCAGCCGCTTCCTCTCCGGATCCTCTGCCTTGATGTTCATCGCGAGTTCGAAACGCGCTTCCGGAATTCGTTTCGGCAGATCAAGGTAAGGCGCAAATGCATATTTCTTGGAAAGATCGGGAAATGTGCCGTTAACTTCCACGCTCCCACCCCAATACCACTGACCGATGGTCGTGAATTTTGGCAAACTCGGACGAGTCTGGCGCCGTAAGAGTTGTGTGTCCACCATTGGGTAAAACGTCCTCCAGGAAAGCGACGATCTTGGCAATTGGCAATCGCGCCCGTGAACGTTGAGGCCGATCGTCCAGAATTCGTCGTGATACGACTGGCCCATCTCCATCTTCGTCATCCAATAAAAAATCTCGCTCGGATCGAGATCGCAGAAAATGCGACGTTCAAATTGGAGGAGAAATGGTGGATGAATCGAATAACTCAAATTGAGCAGCACGTTTGGTCCCGCCAGCCGATCGAGCAGGGCCTGTTTCGACATTCCAATGCAACGCATTCCATCGAGATCGTGCGTATCGGCTGCGGGCCTCTGATAGAGCAAGCAGTACCTGCCAGCTAACCCGTGTTCCCGTAATCTTCGCTGGAAATTGTCGATCCTGGCCTCGTCAGCACGCAGATCGTCGGTCGCGGGCAACAGCTCCAGCCAGATCGCGTCCAATTTCAATCGCCGCAGTCCCAGCATCCACTGCAGCGGCACAGAAAAATTGCCGCCGCCCTCGCGGTACTTTGCGGCAAATCCGCAGCCGAGAAAGACGGTCATGCGCTCAGAATCGCCCGTCTCGCTCTGTGCTCAAGCGCAACCGTCATTTGACGCTCAAATCTTCCTCCGCAAATTAGGCTGCTTCGAGCGCCCGTAGCTCAACTGGATAGAGCATCTGACTACGGATCAGAAGGTTTGAAGTTCGAATCTTCACGGGCGCGCATCCATCCAATCCAAGACTTGTGGCCACCGCGCTGTGCGCGGTTAAGACGAGCACGCCGGTACAGCCGCGGCGCGGCTGCAACTTAGTTAAAGTACGGCCGAATCTGTGTGTATTTTTTGTCGCCGATTCCGCTCACTTTCTTCAAGTCATCGGCGCTTCTGAACGGCCGGGCGTCGATGATTCGGCGCGCCATTACCGGGCCGATACCCGGTACCAATCTCAGCTCTTTTTCCGTCGCGGTGTTGATGTCGAACCTGGCGGGGAACAATCTCTCGTTCTTGCTCGTGCTCGGAGATGAGGCGGCTGGCGGCGCCGGAGACGCGGTTGGCGCGTTCAATCGTTCGATATGTACGGCCCAGCCTCCAAGCTTGGCTTGCTTCGCTTCATCCTCCAGGCCTTCAAGTTTCTGGCGTTCGGCAGCAGAACTTGAAGCTCCGGGCGGTATGGCCCTTCTGCCGTAGACTCGTGCAAGGCCCTTTGCAACCAACTGTTCCCCCAGGTCGCCATCCTTCGTTTGCACAAAAGCGTAAAACCGCTCGAGCTTGCTGCGGCCCATCGCGTTCGACATGCGCGTAAACAGGGTGAACGGTTCCGCCAACTTCTCCTGAACGAATAATTTCGCTTCCTCTCCGAGTTCGATCACCTGCGGCACTGAAACCGCAAAATATTTCGCCTGCTCGATCAGGCGCGCCGGATTCGCGGCATCAATTTCGGGTGCATCGACGAGATAGAGCCGAAAAATGTATTCTTTGTCATTCGCGCGAACATGAAAACTGTCGCCGTCATTGCCGGGATTCGGGACGAGCTGACACTGCTCGAGCTTCGTCCATTTCTCCTGTGCCTCCAAGCCGACAGTCACAACCGAAAAGGCGACGGCAATAAACAGAATCGTACGTGTCATTCCGGCAATTCAAACTGGCTCATCAATTTAAACGTCTCGTAGCGCTCCTGGATTTCCTCCATTTTTAATTTACGCAAGCGTTCAAGACTGAATGCTTCGACACAGAAGCTGGCCAAGACGCTTCCGTAAATCATCGCTTTGCGCAGATCGTTGAAGTGCACCTTCTTGACCGTACCCGCTAAATAGCCAGCCATGCCGCCGGCGAACGTATCCCCTGCCCCGGTCGGATCGTGAATATCTTCGAGCGGATACGCTCCGCAGCTGAAGAATTGTTCGTCTTCGCCAAAGAGCAGCGCGCCATGCTCGCCTTTTTTGATCGCAACATAACGTGGCCCCATCTTCTGGATGCCACGTCCCGCTTTGATGAGGCTTGTTTCCTTCGTCATCTCGCGCGCCTCGCTGTCGTTTAAGATGAGAAGATCGACCCGCCGAAGTAGCGCATCCAAATCCGCTCGTGTTGTCTCGATCCAAAGATCCATCGTATCGGCAACGACAAAACGCGGCCGTTCCATCTGATCGAGCACATGCGATTGCAGGGACGGCGCGATGTTGGCCAGCAAAACGAAATCGGTCTGACGATAGGAGTCAGGCAGTATCGGTTTGAAATGTTCGAAGACGTTGAGCGCAATCGAGCGCGTTTCGCGCGTGTTCAGGTCCCACGAATATTCACCCGACCAGCGAAAAGTTTTTCCGTTCATCCGCTGCACACCTTCACTGTCGATCTTGCGCGACTTCCAAAATGGGAATTCGGATTCAGGAAAGTCGTCGCCTACGACGCCAACAAGTCGAACCGGCGAAAAGAAACTTGCCCCGAGTGCCGCGTAGGAAGCTGACCCGCCTAATAAATCAGAATGTTCCTCTACCGGCGTTTTGACCGTATCGAGCGCGATGGAACCGACGACGAGGACAGACATGGCGACCAGGAAACTTACGCCAGCATGTCGGTGGCGCAGCGCGCGTAATCAACAACGCTATGCGCTTTGAGCAAGGCCGAAACCATGACCACACGCTTTGCACCAGCATCAATAACCTTTTGTAGATTGTCGATGTTGAGTCCGCCGATGCAGAAGATCGGGAGACTGACTTCTGTATGAACTCGCTTGATATCGGAAAGCCCGATGGGCGCGCGATCGGGTTTTGTGGGCGTGGCAAAGATTGGACCGAACCCAATGTAATCGGCACCCTCACGTTGGGCGGCCAGCGCCTGTTCGACGCTGTGCGTGGATTTTCCGACCAATAACTTGCGGCCCACTTTTTGCCGCACGACTTCGATCGAATCATCATCCTGCCCGACGTGAACGCCTTCCACCGGAACTCTTCTCGCAACCTCGGCGTGATCGTTCATAATCAGCGGCGTAAAAGATCGGCCCGTCAGTTCGTACAACTCGGCGGCGAGATCGACAAGATCCTCGATCGATTTCCCTTTCCCGCGAAGCTGAATCAGATCGACGCCGCCTTCGATCATTGCTTCGGCAACCTGAGTTGCGTCTGATTTGTGAACGTAACCAAGGTCCAGGATGCCGTAGAGGCGACATTCGCTCAATTTTAGTGATGTATCAGGAGTCATCTCCTTAATCCCGGTCGCTTGAGGCAAATTCTCTGAAACACCTGCGCCCGGCTCACAGCCCTGGGCCGTTGTTATTCATGCAAACGCATAGGCGGCGACGTGAACTCGAGTTTGCCTGATGACATCACCCGTTCGATAAAGCCAGTGTCATAATTTCCATCGCGGAACTCACCGTTCCGCATGATCGCCGCGAGAAAGGGCACTGTGGTTTTTATCCCGGTGACGTAATATTCCCCAAGCGCACGACGCATACGATCGATCGCATTTATCCGCGTCGCACCAACTGTAATTATTTTCGAGATAAGCGAGTCGTAGTGCGGCGGCACTGTGTAGCCGGTGTAAACGTGCGAGTCGATTCGAACGCCGCGGCCGCCCGGGGCATAATAAAAGGCGATCCGCCCGGGCGACGGTTGAAAACCTTTCTCAGGATCTTCGGCGTTGATTCGGCACTGGATCGCGTGCAGCCGTGGGATCGCATGCGCGATGTGCGGTGAAAGCGGCTGTCCAGCAGCGATGCGAATTTGTTCCTTCACCAGGTCGCACCCGTAAACCTCTTCCTTAATCGTGTGCTCCACCTGGATGCGCGTGTTCATCTCGATGAAATAAAAATGTCGATCTTGATCGACGAGAAACTCGATTGTGCCGGCATTCTCGTAATCAACCGACTTCGCCAATTTCACAGCGGCGTTGCCCATTTTTTTACGAAGTCCCGGCGTCATAAGTGGGGACGGGCATTCCTCGATCACTTTCTGATTGCGCCGTTGAATGGAACAATCGCGCTCGCCGAGATGAACAATGTGGCCATGGCTATCGGCGACGATCTGAAATTCGACGTGATGCGGATTGATAATGAGCTTCTCGATATAAACCTGCTCGTTTCCAAAGGCTTTCTCCGCCTCGTGACGCGCATTGTGAAACGCCGCCTTAAGGCTGGGCTCATTGTGCGCGGCGCGCATCCCACGGCCGCCGCCGCCGGCCGCTGCTTTAATCATCACCGGGTAACCTATTTTTCTTGCGATCCTGATAGCGTCGTCCTCCGTCTCAACGATTCCATCGCTCCCCGGTGTCACCGGCACGCCGGCTTTACGTGCAAAGGAGCGTGCCGAATTTTTGTCGCCCATGGCTTGCATTGCCTGGGAAGAAGGCCCGATGAACTTGATGTTGCAGCTTTCGCAAACTTCAGCGAAATGCGGGTTCTCGGCCAGGAACCCATAGCCAGGATGGATGGCATCGACATCGCCAATCTCGGCCGCGCTCATGATGCGATCGATCTTTAAGTAACTTTCGGAACTCGGCGCGGCGCCGATGCAGATCGATTCATCTGCAAGTTGAACATGCAGGGAATCGACATCCGCTTCTGAATAAACCGCCAGCGTGCGAACGCCGAGCTCTTTGCAAGCGCGAATGACGCGCAACGCGATCTCACCGCGATTGGCAATCAGCACTTTTTCAAACATGGAAAGTGGCGCGAGCTTCTGGCTTCCGAATCGATACGACCGCAAGCGCGAAGCTTGCGCTACATTCTCACCGAACCCTGAATAGCACCTGGCCGAATTGCACAGGCTTGCCGTTTTCCGCCACTACTTCGGCGATCACACCGTTTGTTTCTGCCTTTATTTCGTTCATCACTTTCATCGCCTCTATAATGCAAACTACCGTTTCTTCAGTGACGGTTTTTCCAACATCGACAAACGGCGTCCCTTCTGGCGACCCGGCCCGGTAAAACGTTCCCACCATGGGCGAAACGATATCTTTGAACGAAGTGGTATCAGCCGGTTTGCCTGACGCGGTCGGCGTCTCGGCGGCAGTTGTTACCGTTTTGGGCGCGGTAACGACGATTGGCGGCACCGGCGTCGGTGCTTGATTCGCCGTGCCTTTTTGAAGCTTGAGACGAAAACCATCCTTTTCGATCTCGAAGACCGAGAGATCGTTCTTTTTCATCAAATCGATGATGACTTTGATATCTTTAAGGTCTTTGAATTCCAAGGTGCGTTCCTGTGATTGAGCTGAGGCGTCTAGGTAAAGCGGTTTTGCAAGCAAGGTCAAGCCAACGAATCTGCGGGTGGCATCGTGCAAGATGAATGCAAAGGTGAGCCGGTCACCATGAAATGGACATCCGCCATTAGTTTCATTTCAAACAATGAAGATTTATGGAAGGAACAATGATTGACGCAGATAAAAAGACTTCCTCTGATTTCACAATCATTGATGAAATGGATGACTGCATCGTCGTAGATAAGCCGCCGTTTCTCCTCGTGCATCCGACAAAGCCAAATGGCGCGGCGACACTTTGGAGCGAGCTGCAAAAGTTGCTCGCTTTTGAAACCACGACTGGCGGACAGGTCTCAATCATCAATCGCCTTGATCGCGAAACGAGCGGTTTGGTTCTCGTCGCGAAAACATCGGCGACGGCGCGACGGTACGGAATACTGATGCAACAGCATCGACTAACGAAGGAGTATCTCGCGTTTGTTTGGGGCTGGCCGGAATGGGAAAGCAAAGTTGTCGATGCTCCATTGGATCGGCAAGGCAAACATCGTGAGTCTGCCATTTGGTTGAAGCAAATGATCCACCCGGCGGGAGCATCTGCGCAGACTGAATTTCGTGTCGAACGACGCTTTATTAGATCGACGTTTTCGAGTCACAGTAAATTCAGTTTGATCCGAGTTGTTCCACGCACTGGCCGCACTCACCAAATTCGTGTGCATCTCGCTTCGACTGGCCATCCAATTGTTGGCGATAAAATTTACGGGCACGACGAACAGCTTTACCTCCGCTTCATCGAGACAGGCTGGACGCCTCAGCTTGCGCGACAACTACTGTTGCCGCGGCACGCGCTGCACTCAACCAAGCTGGCGATTGAGGGTGAGCGCGAATGGACAAGCGCGTTACCTGCCGATCTTGCCGAATTCATGGAAAGACGCGACCTCCGTGTGCACGCGACAGAGCATGTCCCTCCATCGTTGCAATCCAATCATCTCCCCCTATCGTAGGGCGCGCCGAATGAAAATGTTTCGCGTCTCCGCTGGCCTCGCACTTCTCTTTGCGCCCTTACAAGCATTTGCCGGGATGGAGCGGCCGCCTATCGCCTCATCTTATTACGAGCTCAACCCTCAGCGATTCGAAGTTGCGGCCGAGTCCGGATATTTGTTTGGTTTTATCAACAGCCCGCACAGTTACGAAATCGGCGCGGAATTTCTAACGGCGCGCGTCCGGTGGGGCGTAATACAGAGCGACAGTTGGCTGCGCGGTTACAATCAATTTTACATTAGCGCGATCGCGGAACCGATTTTCCGCGGAATCGAGAATCATTACTTCGGACTCAACTTTGGCATGCGTTATAATTTCGTTCGGCCAGGCAGCCGGCTTATCCCCTACATTTCGGGCGGAGTAGGTTTAGGTTGGATCGATAGCCATCCGGATGTACCGGGCGCTCAAGGCCAGGACTTCACGTTTAACATTTTAACGGCGGCAGGGATTTCCTACAAAATGAACGATCACTGGAAATTGAACGCGGGAGTCCTTTATGAGCACCTCTCCAATGGCGGGCAAACCGACCCAAATCCGAGTTTGAATCTTATCGGTCCACAGATCGGGCTGAACTACTCGTTTTAGGTCCAGCGCAAGCCTTCGGTTTGTTCATGTGCGCACGCTTTACAAGACATGAATTATCCGGGGGAAAATGTTTTAGTCGTTAAGCGCAGTTTATTCGATCAACTCGGGAATTTTCACGGCTTGAATTTTGAGCCGGGGAAATACCTCGACGCATTGCTAACGCGCGGAAACAATTTCTTTCTTCCCCGTGCCCAGGCTGAGGACGATCCGGCCTACAAACAGATCATTCCCTACGCACTCGTCGCATTTGGAAACAGGGTTCTCTATTACGTCCGCGGGAAAAAAGCAGGCGAGCAGCGCCTAGTCGCGAAAGGATCAATCGGAATCGGTGGCCACATGAATCAAGAGGATGAATTGCTTTTCAATTACGCGCTGAATGAAGCCGCGTATCGCGCGGGCGTCGAACGCGAAGTAAACGAGGAAATTAAAATCGACACTCAATTCGAGGATCGAATTGTTGCTCTTTTGAACGACGATACAACGGATGTGGGGCGGGTCCATCTTGGCATTGTGCACGTTTTCAAATTGGCCGAACCAAAGGTGGAGAAGCGAGAGGCCATGATTACGAACCTGACGTTTCTTGTCAGAGCCGAGCTGACGGCCCGCCGCGAGTCGCTTGAGAGTTGGTCACAGATTTGCGTGGATTCGCTTGACCGGCTCTTGATGTGATTCCGGCAGCGACCCGCTTCGATCATAAGATCGACAATAGCGCTGCGCCTATCGGTCAGGAACAAACGATACGGTATCGATTTGCCATCGACCGACGGGGTGTGAAACGCCGATTTCGATCTGGGCCCCTTTCGCCGGATAATTCGCGCGTGCTGTAAAATTGCCTTTCGGTTCAAAGAATTGCGACTGAAATTGGATGTCGCCCTTCACGTCGAGAGGACCAACTGGTGTTCCGAGCTGGTTAAGCTGCGAAATAAACTCCTGCTGCCGCGAGGGTGGATATTCCATACGAGCTTGCGGACCCAGCCGGGACGAAAAGAAAGTCAAATCATGCTGAACAACGAGGCGCTGGATTACTTCTCTGCCAAATTCGCGCCCCTCCTTCGCCATCGTTTGCTTGTTCGAGGAAAGCCACCAAGCCCCGATACCGATTAACCCCAGCACGATAATTAACAAAACCAGAACCTGCCCCGATGACCCCGATCGAGAATTCATTTTTGATTCGTTCATATTAATATCCGAAGCCAAGACCTTTGATCACTTCGCCATTACGGATCAATACGCCATGGCCCTGCATGCCGGTGTAAGCGCCGAAGCGATTTCGAGCGTTCACTTTAAAATTAACGAGATACCCATAAAGATGTTCGCCTTCCGTCCCTAAATCGGTGGGTTTCGGATCCCCATTCCATTCAATGCGTGCGCTTTCCGCGTCGATCAGTTGTGTCTTAAGCCAGTTTGTCACGATTTCTTTGTAGTTATTGGGATACGGCCCGCACAACGACGGGTCCGGCGGCCGATTCTCTGCCATCACGTGCGCGGCGGTGCTCATTAACAGAATACAGATTGGCAACGCAAGGCTTTTCATACTCCTAACTTTGGCTGTTCCGACTCGTCAGTCCAGTGCAATGAAACTCAGAAATTGCGCCGATGTTCCCGGAGATCGCGCTTTTCTTTTGTTCGACGGTTGGTTATTTCTCCCGTTCATGATCAACCGTTTGAGTTTGATTTCGTTCTTGGTTGGCGTCTGTCTAACGATCGCGCTCTCGAGCGGCGCGCACGCGCAACAAGCGCCTACACCGCCACCGGCCGCGAGAATCTCCGCTGAGAATCCGAGTTCGTTCGATCCGGCCGCCGCCACCCAGGCGTGGCTCGACACCGTCCCGAGCGACAAACGCGTGAAATCCGATGCTTATTTTGAAGGTGGCTATTGGCTGATTCTCTGGAATTTTTTGCTCGGCGCCGCCATCTCGATCTTTCTCCTGGCCTCGC
>Ga0184618_10000150_pt1 | contig 15924 bp, 10 predicted proteins | sample PLM0_30_b1_FD_133159 | JGI IMG/M metagenome (GOLD analysis project Ga0184618, IMG submission 133159) | Groundwater sediment microbial communities from an aquifer in East River, Colorado, USA - PLM0_30_b1 | ecosystem: Environmental > Terrestrial > Soil > Riparian zone | place: USA: East River...
ACGAGAGGATCGAGCGTCGCCTGCACCAGCGCGGCGGGCGCGAGCCGGTGGTCGAGGAATGGGCGATGGGATTGGTGTGCGGCGAGCAAAGGAGGAAAGGGGAGCGGTAAGGGGAGCGGTAACGGATGTCGAAGGAACCTGTGGGCCCTGGCTATTTATTCATGGCAATCCGACGGCGCGAAACTGTTCTGGAACGATTCGCTCCGACTTGCGCAATACGGTAGCGCTCAATTGCAAACGCCGCGGACACGACCAGTTAGTTCCAAAGGACTACTTTCACGGACGGTGCGTATCGCCCCTTGTCTGGAATTGAGGCGAGCCATGTCGCGGGAAATCGTCGCTCGCCCAGCGGGAGCAGTGTCTAATGGCTACCGGGCGGCGCGCTCGCAGATCGGCATCGCCAGCGCGTTGCTGAAGACTTAGCGGGTGGGACGCGTGAGTGAAGTACGAGTACAAACAAGGGGTTGCCTCGGAGACTCCGCACCCCAAATCCTTTTCACGCAGTTCACGTTTATTTAATACGCGCTACTCATATTACACACGCTAACTCGTACATTATCTAGGACGATTCTTGGATTCCGGGAGGGTTCTCTCATGCAAGCAGGCGAACACCAGTTCATTGCAGAACGTCATCCCGAGCTGCCCGCGTATCAGTCTCCAGCCCCGGTGAGCAGCGTCACGTCCGGTAGCGCCGCCTTACTGGAACCTCTTGAGCTCGAATCGCTCAAGCTCAGCATGGATGCGTCGCTTCGAGTGCACGCGCGACATCACTTTTTTACCTGGACCCAAGGCTTGCTACAAGATCTGGTGAAGCATGAGGCGCTGATCTGCGCCCTGCGCAACGCCGAGCCGATGTCTTTTCACGTCGACAGCTTCTCGACATCTCCTCTCGAGCCCGCGTTCTTCAGCGACCTGTTCCGCCAGGATACATCCATGGTGCCGCACATCATCAAGACCTGGGAAGAGAACTCTTACCGGCCTGTAGTCTGCGAGACGGGGGCCGCGAGTTCGTTCGCCCAAAGCTCGCTGGCGCGCGAGCTCAACCGCTTAGGGGCGGACACGGTGGTCACGCACGGGACCTACGATGCTTTCGGAAAACCGGCGAGCTTATTCACCTTCGCCTGCCGGGCGCAGACGATGGCCCCAAGGCAGCTCTATTGCATAGAACTGATCGTGCCGTTCCTGCACCAGGCATGGGTGCGCACCCAGATCGACCGGCCGGCCGGAAGCGCCGGCGCCCATCCCAGCAGTGCCGGCCTCCTTACCTCGCGCGAGCAGGAAATCCTGAGATGGATTCACCTCGGAAAGAGCAACATCGAGATTGGAACCATCCTGGAGATCAGCCCGCTGACGGTAAAAAATCACGTGCAGAAAATTCTGCGCAAGCTGAATGTTCAAAACCGTACTCAGGCCGTCGTCAAAGCGCTGACGCTGCGTATTCTCAACTGAGCCTGGTGAAATCGGGTCGGCGCCCTTAGTTCTGTCTACCCATTCTCGCGCGGCGAAACACTCGACTCAGTGTCACGTTGACCTTTTACTCTCCGGAGTGATTCATATCGGTTCTTGAGAGGAAGGTACGATGAGAACAAAGCTGATGCTCGAAGCGCTTGCGGCTTGGTTGGCATTAGCAGCGGCGTCCGGCCAGGCTTGTGCTTCGATACAAACCGGCGCCAACAGCGTGTTCGTTGCCAATGGTGCGTTGACGATGGTCGCCAATCCAGAGGCCTCTCTGTATGAAATCACAACGCTGTATTCAGACGGAAAGGCCGCGGCGACCGGCAGCATCCGTGCTAATGCAGACGTTGCGCTACTGACTTCGGCTGCGACCGCCCGGAAGGGAATCCGAACCCGACTGACGACCGGCGTCCATGCGCTGGCCAGTAGCCCTCTCAGGGTCGACGCACCGCAGTCGAACGCGACCCTCGATTTTTCGCTGTCCGGCACGGACGATTTCACGCTCGGCCGCAAGAACGGCTACGGCACGGAGTTGAAACGGCGGGCGGTTTTCAATCAGCACGACGTGATCGGTGCGTCGCAGGGAGTGTTCGTGGCGGCAAACGGCAGCAGCGGTCAGGTCAACGCAATTCAGTCCGCTCGGAACGCGGACCTAGACGGGGAGAAATTCTACCTCATCGCCAATAACGCCAAGCTCGCCCCAGGGCCGACGGTCCCCGTCCCAGAGCCCGGCAATTGGGCCACTGTATTAGCGGGACTGCTCGGCGTGATTGCCATCGCGCGTCGCCGCATGTCGCTGTGACGAGGCGTGAAGGAACGCAAACGGACAAGACCTGATTCACGCGTGTCGTGGTACGTTTTCGGGTGTGGATTCCAGTCACCCGAGCTTGGTCGCGTATCCGAGGAGACAGTGACTCCGCGCCGCGGCGCGCAGAGGCGCACGCTTCTTCGGTTTCGAATCGCATGCAGCACAATTGTTGTTGCCGGCCTCTTTCTGCCGGCGACGGAAGCATTTGCACTGTGGGACGACAAGCTCACGCTGTTCGCCGAGGAAAAAGCCACTCACGACGACAACGTATTCCGCATCTCGAAGGATGTAAATCCTACGATCATCGGGGCGTCTTCGCGGGGTGATACTTACCGCACCACGTCGCTCGGGCTCAACTTCGACGTGCCAGCGAGCCGTCAGCGCTTCCAAGGGGGCTACACGTGGAACGCCACCCGATACAATCAATACACCGACCTCGACTCCGATGGCCATGACGCGCGGGCGACCTGGCTGTGGCAGCTTGGCAACGATGCAAGCGGTCAGCTGGGATATACGGAAACTTTTGCATTGGCATCATTTGCGTTCATTCAAAGCAGGACGCCCGACCCTCTAAGGACACGGCAGGCTTTCTTCAATGCGGCCTATCTGGTAACACCGCGCTGGCGACTTCAAGCGGGAGTGAGAGGACTCGAACAGAGAAACGGCGATCCGCTGCGCGAGAAGTTCGATGTCGATGTTCGCTACACCGACGTCACCGTAAGTTATGTCACTCCAGCCAATACATCCGTGGGTCTCAGCGGACGGACCGAGGACGGTCGATTTCCGAATCCCCCGAATCCCGGAAGTTCCGTGGATAACGCGTACCGCCAGGACAGTGGGGGAATCGTTTTCGACTGGACTCTGAGCGGCGCGTCGCACGTGAGCGCCCGCGCCGATCGCGTCAGGCGGCGCTATACCCAGGTGCCGCAACAGGACTTCGATGGCAACACCGCCCGCGCCGAGTTCGACTGGAAGCCGACCGGCAAGTTGTCACTGGCCGCAGTCGCGCAGCGGGACATCTACCCGTACCTGGACATTGGCTCCAGCTTCGTGCTGGTGAAAGGCCTCACGCTGAGCCCGACTTTCAGCGTCACCGAAAAAATTAGCGTGTCGGGGACCTTCGATTACAGCATCAGGGATTTCCTCGGCAATCCGGGACTGGCGTCCGGAGTCTCTCCAGGCCGAACCGATCGAGTGCGCTCGGCGACGGCGACGATTTCGTATCGGCCCGCTCGGGACGTGACTTTGCAGATGAGCGCGCAGCGCGAGAGCCGCTCTTCGAACACCGTCTTTGCCGATTATCTAGCCAACATCGTATTTGCGAGCTTGCGGATCGCGTTCTAGGTGACTATCAGCGACCCGCCTGAAGAACGATCGGTCTGCGCCAAACGAAAGCGGCCGGCTCGAGCGTCGGGGATTCCCCGACGATCTCGACCGGCGCTATCCGGTGGTGCGCTTCCGAGTGAACATGCGCCGGGCGGCATCCGGCTCAAGCACTGACCTCTTGCGCTGCGGCGCAGCTTCTCCAATCAGCGAAGCGTGACCGACCAGACGTTGCCCGGTACCGCGTTGATGGCAGCCCTGTTCAAAATCGTGACGCCGTTCATGAGATAGATCATGTTCTCGCCGGTCGCGCTGTTGCGCCACAGGATGTCGGACTTGCCGTCTCCATCGAAGTCGCCGACTCCTGCAACGCTCCAGTTGGCATCCGTAATCGTTGCGAATACAGCGCCGCTCGAAAGCGTGGCGCCGTTCATGAGCCAGATCGCGTTCTCGCCGGTGGTGCCGTTGTGCCACAGGATGTCGGAATTGCCGTCTCCATCGAAGTCGCCGACCCCCGCGATACTCCAGTTGATGTCCAGCCCGCCGACGGGGGAATTGACCGACCGCGTGGCGCCGTTCATGAACCAGATTGCGTTTTCGCCGGTCGCGCTGTTGCGCCACAAGATGTCGGACTTGCCGTCCCCATCAAAGTCGCCGACCCCCGCGATCCTCCAGCTGAGGTCCGCCACCGTACCGACCGTGGCGGCGTTCGAAATCGCGACTCCGTTCATGAGATAGATCATGTTCTCGCCGGTCGCGCTGTTGCGCCACAGGATGTCGGACTTGCCGTCGGCGTTGAAGTCACCGACCCCTGCGATGCTCCAGTTTGGATCCGTAATCGTAGCGAATACGGCGCCGCCCAAAAGCGTGGTCCCGTTCATAAGCCAGACTGCGTTTTCGCCGGTCGCGCGGTTGTGCCACAGGATATCGGACTTTCCATCCCCGTTAAAATCACCGACTCCCGCAATGCCATAGTTGAGATCCGCCAACGCGTTGGTGGATACGCCAGCCGAAAGCGTGGCGCCGTTCATGAGCCAGATGGCGTTTTCTCCGGTCGCGCTGTTGCGCCACAGGATGTCCGACTTGCGGTCACTGTTGAAATCGCTGCCGACTAAACGGCTCACCAGCGTTTTCACCGAGACCGGTGCGGTCCATGCCGAGTTGTTTCCAGCTGCATCGAAGGAACTCACGCGGTAGTTATAAGTGGTTCCTGCGGTCAGGCCGCTGTGTGTGAACCGCCTCGCTGTCGTAGTGGCAAGCGCTACGTCGTTGAGGTAGACATAGTAGCCCTTGACAGCGACGTTATCGGTTGAAGCATTCCAGGTCAGGCTGATCCGGGTTTGTGAGACCCTCTTTCCGTTGAGACCCGTAGGGACGGAGGGTGCTTGGGTGTCAGGCGCCGGCTGTGTCGTCACCGAGACCGGCGTGGCGGTCCATGGCGAGTTGTTACCCGCCGCGTCATAGGAACTCACGCGGTAGTTGTACGTGGTGCCCGCGGTCAATCCGGTGTGCTGGAACGATGTCGCCGTCGTAGTGGTCAGCGCGACGTCATTGAGGTAAACACGGTAGCCGGTCACGCCGATATTGTCGGTAGAAGCAGTCCAGGAGAGATTGATTTGGCTCGAGGACATCGCTGCGCCGACAAGGCCGGTGGGGACAGAAGGCGCCGTGGTGTCGGGCGCGGCCTGAGTGGTCACGCTTGCCGAAGCCGACTGGCCGGAAGCGTTCCCCGCCGCGTCGACAGCCTGGACGGTGTAGGAGTAGCTGGTGGAAGCGCTAAGGCCGGTGTTTTGATAAGTCGTCACTGCTCCCAGAGTGACGAGCAAAGTGCCGGCGCGGTACACGCGGTAGCCGGTCACGCCCACGTTGTCGGTGGAGGCAGTCCAGGAGAGATTGATCTGCGAGGAAGAGACCGCAGACGCGAGAAGTCCGGTCGGGGTCGAGGGGGCAGTCGTGTCGGCTGACGGCGGCGTCGTCACCGAGACCGGCGTGACGGTCCACGCCGAATGATTAGGCACCACATCATAAGCGCTCACGCGGTAGTTGTACGTGGTGCCCGCGGTCAATCCGGTGTGCTGGAACGATGTCGCCGTCGTAGTGGTAAGCGTGACATCATTGAGGTAAACGTAGTACCCGGTCACGCCGACGTTGTCGGTCGAGGGGTTCCACGAGAGATTGATTTGGCTCGAGGACATCGCTGCGCCGACAAGGCCGGTGGGAACCGTGGGGGCCTGCGCGTCGGGAGCCGCCAGGGTGCTGACGGAGACGACGGCGGATTGGGCAGAGGTGTTGCCCGCTGCGTCGAAAGCGGCGACGGCATAATTGTAAAGCGTCAAGGGCAAGAGACCCGCGTCGGCGTAAGTGAGCGAACTGCTGGTAGCGACCTGCGTGCCGTTGCGAAAGACCTTGTAGCCGGCCACACCTACGTTATCGGTGGAAGCCGTCCACGACAGATTGATCTGCAAGGAGGCCACTGTGGCCGTCAGGCCGCCAGGGACCGTAGGCGCGATGGTGTCTGCACCACCGGGCAGTTGCAAGGGAAGAGCGAGAGGCTGCAGAGGCGTTCCGCCGCCGCCGATGCTGGTCGGCCCATTGTTGTCCACCAGGTACATGGCTTGTACCAAGCGTTGCATGTCGCGGGACCACGGAGTATTGCTGTTTACCCTTTGTTCGAGAACCATGCCGAAGTCGGCTGCGAACTGATCCCGCACTGATCCGTCGGGTCCGTTTTCAGCAGATATGACAAAGCCCGGTCCGCCCGTGCTGTCAACGATATAGGCTCCATAATTTTGCAGAGTCCAGGCAAGCATTTGTCCGGGCACGGATTCAAGGCCCAAATTATTGATGTTCGTACTTGCCGGGATAGCGAGAAGCGCCCCCATCTTCATTCCGGGGACTGGATTGGGGTTTTGGGTGCCGTAGGATCCCGCGGCTCCGGCGTCGGCCATAAAGGCGGGCCAACGAAAGCAGTCGTTGGCGGAAGAACACCTGGCGAGAACCACTGTCGAGTCAATATCGATCTTGATGGCGTGTTTAATCGGTTTGCCCGGGCGGAATTCTCCGATACGGATAGTTCCTCCAACCGTTGATAGGGCTGAGCCGCCGTGGCCACCCAATCGTCCGTCGCCGTAAATATCCACCGCATTAAACTTGATAACGCTTGTCGCCGGCCCGCCCGCGATACAACGGGCGAGAGGCTGAGTCTGGATGATGGTTCTATTGTCAGGCAAGAGAAATGCAGCCCCGTTATTATTCAAAACACTGGGTACAACAAAGTTCGCCGGCATCGGCACCTGAACGAGCAAGCCGCCAGTGGCGGGGCAGCGATCTCTTCCTGTCCAAGCCGCATCGCTGTAGTTGATGGCCGTAAGGGGAGCGCTTGGTTTAAAAACAATATAGTCGTCGTCTATTTGTGGCATGGCGGCCCAAACGTTGTTGCCGGGAATGCCCGCCATATTGATCGCGACGTATTGTGCGCCGGTCCCGATAGGCATATTCCAAACACTGTCGATCGCAAATGGCTGTACCAGAGGATCACGAGTGGTTTGGGCCGCCAGAGGCAGAGCCGCGCCCATGAGAAGTACAAACGCTGCTGCGCGAGTCGCAGCAGCGGAATGGTTCGAGTGGTTCGACAGTTTCATGATGACCTCGGTGTAGTGGATTCGTGACAACGAGTGGAATCATCATGACAAATGCATAACCTTCTGACGCTGAACGAATGCACACCATTCGCCAAACTTCGCCTCTACAAACCTTAGGTAAGCTCGGGGTTCGCCCTGATGCGGGGGCGCGCATTGGAAGTCAAAGATCAGCGGGAACAGTTCGTTGTCGTAGTGTGATAGCTACGATATAGTCCTAAAGGACTAATGGTCTGCGACCCGCGCGCATCGCGGAAAAAAGAGAAAAATTCACGCGGGAGATCGCGTGTTTCCGGAATCCGGATTCCTCGCACCCGAAGTGCCGCGACGCCTGTGGGACCTGAGGGGACCGGCCCGCAACCAGTCAGCGGAATAGGCAGTGCGGGGTGCAACTCGACCGGTGGCACCGGGCGACCTTGCGCATCAAGCTTTGAGGGGCTGATCCCTCGCGTGATCGTACGGGCGCCTTCGCGGCCGGCGTTCAGGTAGTCCGATCGGACCAAGCCAGGAAATCATCCATAAACGTCGTGCAGCTATCTTGCCGCTCTATGCGTTTGCAATTCAGGTCATTCACCGGTGGAATTTTCGTTTCGCCGAACGCAGCGCGCCCAGCGCGACGATTCGCTGCGCTGCTTTGTCTCGCGGCAATGATACTGTCACTATCGGCCGGGGCCTTTGGCCAGTCGCGCGAGATCCTCGGAGAAGGTGATTCAGTCCGCATCACGGTTTTCCAGAACCCGGATCTCACTACCGAAACGCGCATCTCCGAGAGGGGCACCATCACCTTCCCCCTGGTCGGCGCGATTTCCCTCGCCGGACTCACGCCTGCCGGCGCGGAGGCCCGGATCGCCGAGCAGTTGATCAAGGGAAAATTCGTGCTGAAACCCCAGGTCAGTCTCAACGTGGTCCGGGTGCGCAGCCGGCAAGTTTCGGTGCTCGGCCAGGTCGCCCGTCCGGGACGCTACCCACTCGATGACACCAGTTCGAATCTGACCGACATACTGGCCCTCGCCGGCGGGGTCAGCCCGACCGGCGACGATAGCGTTACCGTGATGGTCACGCGCAATGGCAAGACGTCGAAACTGGAAATCAATGTGCCAACCATGTACCGCACGGGCGATTTATCACGGAATCTTCAGCTGGAGAACGGCGATACGATTTTCGTACAACGCGCCCCCGTCTTCTATATCTACGGGGAAGTTCAGCGCGCGGGGGTTTATCGGCTAGAGCCCGCGATGACCCTGATGCAAGCGGTCTCGGTCGGTGGCGGCGTAACGCCGCGCGGTACCGACCGTGGCTTGAAGATCCGCCGCAGGGCACCGGACGGAACATTCCAGGCCATCGACGCGCGCCTGACCGATCCGGTGCAGCCCGATGACGTGATTTACATCAGGGAAAGCCTGTTCTAGGAAAGCGTGATCGACCTCATCGGCACCACACCGGCACACCCGTGACCCTCCAACAATTTCTGCGCGCACTACGCGCACGCTTCGGCGCGTTTAGCCTGGTGCTCGCCGCGACGGTCCTGGCCGCCACCGTGGTGAGCTTCCTGCTTCCGAAAACCTATCGGGCGACGGCGTCGCTGCTGGTGGAGTCCAAGGAGGAGCAATCGCTGAGCAATGTCCTCCCTCTCATCCTCCCACAAGAGAAACTGAGCTACCTTCAAACACAGATGGAAATCATCACCAGCAAGAGAGTGGTGCGCAAGGTGGTGCAAGACCTGAAGCTCGCGGAGAACCCTTCGACGCGGGCGGCCTTCGAGGACGCGGCAGCAGGCAAGGGGTCGATCGAGGACTGGCTGGCCGAGGCTCTGCTCAGTAGACTTAAGGTGGAAACTTCGCTCAGCAGCGTCATCCATGTCACTTTTTCATCCCCCGATCCCCGCTTCTCCGCGCGGGTCGCCGACGCGTTCACCAAAGCCTATATCGACACGATGCTCGAGCTGCGCGTGGAACCGACGCGGCAGGCGGCGGCGTGGTACGACGAACAGCTGAAGAGCCTGCGGGCCAATCTGGAGGATGCTCAAGCGAAGCTGACGGATTATCTCCAGCGGCAGGGTATCGTTTCGGCTGACGAGCGCTTCGACGTCGATAACACACGGTTGGGGGCGCTGTCGGAGCAGGTGGTGAAAGCGCAGGAACAGACGTTCCAATGGAATGCCCGGGAGCAGCAGGCGCGCAAATTTCTCGAACAAGGCGGATCCCCGGAAGGACTGCCGGACGTTCTCGACAATCCGTTCATCCAGAGGCTGAAGGCGGACCTCCACCAGGGAGAAGCGAAGCTGCAGGAACTCGCCACGCAGTACGGGAGCAACTATCCACAATACCAGCGCCAGCTCTCCGAGAACCAGAGCCTGCGAGAGAGACTCAACGCCGAAATGAGGAAAGTCATGACGGGAGTCAGGAACTCGGCGCGCCAGAGCCGTCAGCGCGAGGCGGATCTCAAGAAAGCGATGGCGGAGCAACGCGCACGCTTGCTCGAGCTCAAGGACAATCGCAACGAGTTCACAGTGCTCAGACGCAATGTGGAATCCGCCGAAAAGGCCTACGACACCGCCATGCAGCGCCACGTCGTCAGCCAGGTTGAAAGTCGTGCGAGCCAGACCAACGTTACCGTTCTCAACGCGGCAGTCGTGCCCGGGAAGCCTTCCCAACCCAAGATCGCCCTCAACATCGCCCTGTCGGTGGTGGTCGGAACGATGCTCGGTATCGGGATCGTGTTGCTGATGGAAATGTTCGACCGCCGGGTACGCTCGCGCAGCGACCTGGATTTGGACGTCCCGCTACTTGCCGTGCTCAATGCCTGGCACCCCCCTGAAAACGGTCTGCTCGGCCGGCCAAGCGGCGCCACACGAGCCTTGCCGAATCCTGGCTGAGGAATGTGGCGATGAATCCCCAAGAGAATGTCTTGCCGATCGAAGGATCGGGGCGCGTTCTTGCGCCGTACGACCGTCGTATCGGCAGCATTCTCGCGGAAGAAGGAAAGCTCGGCGTCGAGGACATCGACCAGATCATGGAGTTGCAGCAGACAAACGGGTTCAGGTTCGGAGAAGCTGCGCTTCGTCTGGGCCTGATTACGGAGGACGACCTGCGTTGTGCGGTCGCCAAGCAGTATGATCTTCCCCATCTGCTGCCCGGCAACGAAAGCATCAGCAAGGAACTCGTTGTCGCGTACGAACCGTTTCACCCCCGTGCCGAGGAACTGCGGGCGCTGCGCACTCAGTTGTTGATGCGTTGGTCCAAGGCTGGAGTCAGGCACCGGGCGCTGGCAATCGCCAGTCCGGGTTCAGGCGAAGGGCGTAGTTATTTGGCCGCCAACCTTGCCGTAGTTTTTTCGCAGCTCGGCGAACGCACCCTTCTGGTCGATGCCGACCTGCGCACACCGCGACAGCATCGGATCTTCAACGTCCCCGACCGCATCGGCCTTACGGCAGTCCTTTCCGGCCGCGCCGATCGCGGCGCAGTGGCGCCCGTCCGGGAATTCGGGAGGCTTTCGCTTCTGCCGGCCGGCGCGCCCCCGCCCAATCCACAGGAGTTGCTGTCGTGTCCCGCACTCGGCATTTTCCTGCAGGAAATGTGGACCGAGTTCGACATCATCCTCTTCGATACGCCGCCGGCGAAGCTCTACGCGGATGCGCAGAACGTGGCTTTCCGTGCGGGCAGCGCAATGATGCTCACCCGCAAAGACCACACCCGTCTTGCCGATACCACCAGCGTCATCCGGGAGCTGAGCGATACGGGGGTTCGCGTCGTCGGTACCGTATTCAACGCCTTTTGAACCGCGCTGACCAGAATGTCCCTAGTTCTGGAGCGGCGGGTCTTCCCTGGGCTGGCGGCCCTTTGGCGACGGTGCACGGCGATATTCCGCGACGACGGCTATCCGCGGGACGCACCAACACGGCGCCGAATTGCGTTAAAGCTTTCGGTTTTCGCGGGCATCGCGCTGCTCGGCATCTTCTGGGGATTCGTGGTCGCAGTCGCCGGGCTGAACGCGCTGTACTTGGCCGGTTCGCTGATCGGCTGTGTTTTCGTCCTCCGTGACTTTCGCATCGGGGTGGTGCTGCTCATCCTGTTGATGCCGATTTCGAGCACTTCCGTATTTCCGCGCGCGATGCTCGGGGTCACAGGCCTCAATCCCGCCAACCTGCTGCTGGCTGGGACGCTCGGCTCGTACCTGCTTCAGGGGTTGTTCGACGGCAGCCTACGTCGTTTCATGCCGCGCCCACTGCTCTGGCTGTATATCGTGCCGATCATTATCGCCGGCGCGCTGGGTTCGCGCCATGTCGCCGACATCGCGCCTGTCTTGTATATGATCAATACGCTCGATTTCAACACTGCGGCCGGCTACATCACCTTCCGGGTGGTCAATCCGCTGATGATAGTGGCGTTCGCGCTGCTGGTCGGGGCCGCAGTGTCGAAGTCCGGAAAGCCGGAAAGATTCCTGATCCCCACATTGATCGCGATCTGGGTGACAGGCTCGATGGTCATCGTGTTTGTTTGCCTGTCTGGGATCACGCTGGGCGAGCTGGCGGGCAGCACATCGCGCGAGTTCCTGTCAGGGCTTGGCATGCACGCCAACGAATGGGGGCGACTGTACGTGGTCGCCTACGCGCTGCTGCTCTTCACTTGGGCCGAATCGAAGGAATCCGGACTGAAGATCGCGCTGCTGGCGTCCATGGGGCTGGTAGTGGTCGCGCTGATACTCACGTTCTCGCGCGGTTCGTTCCTGGGTTTCATCGTGGTCAATATGCTGTTCCTGCTCTGGCGCCGCAACGCAAAAAACCTGATCTTCTTCGGGTTTCTGGCGGCGATCGCGCTGTTCGCGCTTCCCGAAGCCGTCTACGACCGCGTCACAACCGGGTTTGGAGGCAAGTCTGCAAGCGATTTTGAAGGCGGACCCGACGCGATCAGCGCGGGGCGAGTCGATTTAATCTGGCTGCCGCTTCTGCCCGAGGTCCTGCGCAGCCCGATTTACGGACAGGGCCTCGGGTCGATCATCTGGTCGGAGGCCATGCACAAGGGAGCCGGGGTAACGATTGCTGCGGTTGGGCATCCTCACAATGCGTACTTGCAGGCTCTCCTCGACATGGGAATAGTCGGCCTGATTCTCGTTTGTGCCTATTTCGCTCACGTCTGGAAGGGCTTTCGCGCATTGAGCGTTGATCCAGCCTTGAGCCACACTCTGCGGGGATTCTACCTGGGGGCAGCGGCCGGATTGGCGAGCCTGCTGATCTCTTACGTCACCGACAGCAGCCTTTTGCCGAGGCCAGAGCAGGTGTTCCTGTGGCTGGCAATCGGCATGATGTACGGTCAACGCTCCAACGGGCCAGTTCACGAACGGAGGCGCATCCCATGAGCACGGGGCTCGAAGCAAGAGCGAGTGTGCCCTCCGTGCATCGGCTCGGGCGGCGCGCTCTTTCTCTCGGCGCCGCGAACGCATTCGACTATGTCCTCCAGTTTCTGCTGCCGGTGGTCCTAGTGCGCTGCCTCGATACGACGGCCTTCGGGCAGTACCGGCTGCTGTGGCTGGCGGCCGGGACGATGATGGCCGTCGTGACGATGGCGGTGCCAGGAAGTCTCTACTACTTCCTGCCGCGGTCGGAGGGCGAGACCAAGCGGCTCTACATCAACCAGGCGTTCCTGTTTCTTGCGGCTGCCGGCCTGATTGCAGGCTGGGCGGTCAGCTCCTGGAATCCCTGGTTGCCAGAAAAGATGCGCGATCTCGCGCAGCACGGGGCCATCGTGCCTTTATTCGTGCTGCTATGGATGGTCGCGTCGCTCCTCGATCTGCTGCCCACGGTCGAAGAACGGGTGGTGTGGCAGACGAAGGTGACGATCGGCCTTGCGGCGTTGCGCACCGTAACGCTATCGTTGGCTGCCATCCTGACGCGGGAACTGGGGCCCGTGCTGGTGGTTCTCCTCGCGTTCGTGGCGTTCAAGGTCGCATTGCTGCTGGGCTATGTGGCGCGGTATCACGGTCTGCGCGGGCCACTTGTGCGCTGGCGTGCATTCTCCGATCAATTGAGGTATGCGGCCCCGATCGGCGCCGCGGGCGCGCTGTATGGTCTGCGGTCGCAGGCCGACCAATGGGTGGCGGCGGCGCTCTTCTCCGTGGGTATGTTCGCGTCATTCTCGATCGCCACGGTGCTCGGGCCGCTGGTCCACTTGTGCCGTCACTCGGTCTTTCACGCTTTTCTGCCGAGTGTGAGCCGGCTCCAGGCCGCCGGTGACATCGGCGGCATGCTCGAACTCAATAGCCGCGCCAACGTCATGGCAGGAGCGCTCGTCTATCCGCTGCTCGCCTTCGCCTTCGTGTTTGCGGAGGAGATCGTGACGATCATCTACACCGATGCCTACATGGACGCGGTGCCGGTGATGCGGATCTTCATCGTCGGCTTCGCGGCCCTCGTTGTCGAGCTCACCAGCATCTTGCAACTGCAGCGGCAAGGCGCATTCACCATGCGAGTGGGCTTGGTCGCGCTGGTCCTTTCGGTCGCGCTCAGTTGGTGCTCGGCGCACGTCTTCGGTTTGGCGGGGGCTGCGGCAGGCAGCGTAACCGCGATCTACTTCGACCTCATTGCGACACTACGGCAGGTTTCGCTGCGCACCGGGGTTCCGTTGAGGCGTTTGCAGAACTGGCGCGCGCTCGGGCGGTTGATGCTCCTCGCCGCGCTGGCCGCTGGGTTCGCTTGGGGCGTCACGGATCTGTTTTTCGCGACGAGCGGGCCGCTGGTTCGCTTGATCGTTGGCAGCGCACTCCTCGCGGCGGTTTCCGCGCTGGCGGCGCTCGTCGGCATGGGCCGAGGTTGGCTCGCCGCTGTCCGCAATCCACAGCACGGACTCTGAGCGGGAGTCAAGTGCGAGTTGTTTTTGTCACGAGCTCGTTGCCCCACGGCGGGGCCGAGCGCCATGCGATCGCTCTCATGAATCGTCTGGCCGAGCGTGGGCACCAGTGCCACGCGATTTACATTAAAAAAAGTGGTGACAAACTCGACCGCCTTCGCCTGTGTAACGGCGGAACGGTGCGGTGCCTCGATGCGGCCCGGTATCTCGATACGCGCGCCTTGGCCGATTTCGCGACGCACATTTCCCGCATCGGACCTTCGGTGATCATCGCGGCGAATCCGTATGCACTGATGTATTCATCGCTCGCGCTGCGTCGCTCGGGCGTGTGCGCGCCGCTCGTGGTGACGTTCCACACGACACTGCTGCTGAGCGCGAAGGAGTGGTTGCAGATGCTCTATTACCGCCCCTTCTTCTGGACCGCGGACCGCTTGGTATTCGTTTGCAAAAAGCAAAAGCGGCACTGGTTGCGTCGCGGAGTGTTCTCGCGAAGAAACGAAGTGATCTACAACGGCGTGGATACGGAAGAGTTTTGCGACAAACGGAGCCCTGAGGAACGGCGGGCGTTACGCAGTGCGCTCGGCTTTTCCGACGCAGACTACGTGATCGGCATATCGGCGTTGCTGCGCCCGGAAAAGAACCATGCGCAGTTGGTGGAAGCGGTCGCCATGCTCCGCAACCTAGGTATCCCGGCGCGGGCCCTGATGATAGGCGACGGCGAGATGCGCGGGGCGATCGAGGCCCGCGCGCGCGAGCTCAAGCTTGAGAGCGATGTCGTGATCACGGGGCTCCAGCAAGAGATCCGTCCCTACATCGCGGCCTGCGACGCGATGGCGTTGTGCAGCTTCACCGAAACGTTTTCCCTGGCAGCGATCGAGGCCATGGCATTGAGCAAACCGCTAGTCCATTCCGATGTCGGCGGCGCCGCGGAGATGATCGTCCCGGGCCGCAACGGATTTCTCTTTCCGGTGGGCGATACGAGAGCGCTTGTCGACAAGCTCGCGATCCTGGCGGACCGCACGGTGTCCAGAAGAATGGGAAATGACGCGCGTGCGACGGTTGAAGCTCACTTTTCGGAAAGGACGATGGTGGACCGCTACGAACAAATGCTTCTGGAGATTTGCCGGGCCCGCTCGGGCGCCAGGGAGGCGGTGGCAGGTTGACGGTCCATCCGGACCATCGCGGACTCACAAACACTACATCGCGAAATCCGACAATACGGGCGGTCCCGTCACGCGGACGAAATCACGAAAAGACTGAACCGGAATGACGACGTACGAAGCGGTAAAAGAGCGCATCACGATCAGACCCCGCACTTGGCTCGTTACCGGCGTAGCCGGGTTCATCGGCTCCAATCTCCTGGAAACCCTCCTCAAGCTGGACCAGCGGGTGATTGGGCTGGACAATTTTTCCACGGGGAATCCAAGCAACCTGACGCAGGTGAAGGATGTCGTCACCGAAGAAGGCCGGTGGAAGAACTTTCGCTTTATCAAAGGCGACATCCGCTCGCTCGATACCTGTCGCCAGGCATGCCGCTCAGTGGATTTCGTGCTGCACCAGGCGGCGCTCGGGAGCGTGCCGAGCTCGATTTCAGACCCGATCGCCAGCCACGACAGCAACGTCACGGGGTTTCTCAACATGCTGGTTGCTGCGCACGGCGCCGGCGTGTCGCGCTTTGTCTATGCCGGATCGAGCGCAGCCTACGGTGACCGTTCCGGGCTCCTCAAGGTCGAGCCCGAGATCGGCCGGCCCCTGTCGCCCGCAGCGCTGACCAAGTACGTGAACGAGCTTTACGCAGAGATTTTCACGCGCTGCTATGGATTCGGTTCGATCGGCCTGCGCTATTTCAACGTGTTCG
>Ga0184618_10000151_pt1 | contig 15842 bp, 27 predicted proteins | sample PLM0_30_b1_FD_133159 | JGI IMG/M metagenome (GOLD analysis project Ga0184618, IMG submission 133159) | Groundwater sediment microbial communities from an aquifer in East River, Colorado, USA - PLM0_30_b1 | ecosystem: Environmental > Terrestrial > Soil > Riparian zone | place: USA: East River...
AAGGCAACTCCGCAGACCGTCGCGAGCGTCTGCCAGGTGTGGGATTCGGTTGGGGAAATACCGAGGTCTTTGAGTGTGAAAGGCACACTCATATTGTCCGTCTCAATATGAGTTTGACCTTGCACCCGCCTCTCCCCACTCTCCGCCATCTTTTTCAGGATGATTCCACCTTGCCGGAGTATCCCAAGCAAACACACCCCGCACCCGTACCACCTCGAACTGAATTCAATGCGAGAGACAAGGATCTCGCCAGCGAGAGGATCAGCCATTCACTACCTTCCGCACACGGCCCAGACTTCTGGGCCTCGGTGTTGTGTCTCTCGTATCGAGTGGTAGTTTAGGCAGACCTTCTCCGGAGTAGAATGAAATGTCGGAAGGTGAAGTCCAGACTGCTTGGCGGGACAAGTACGCTCCCACGAGCCTCGAAGAGATGGCACTCGAGCCTGGGGTTCGTCGTCAGTTTGAGAGCTTCATCAAGAGTGGTACCTTCCCCGATCACCTCCTCCTCTCCGGAGATCCGGGCATAGGGAAATCGACCGCCGCGAAGGTCTTCCTGAAGGTCCTAGGTCCTCAGGTTCTTCCCTTGAATGCATCCAAAGATCGGGGAATCGACATCATCAAGGGAAAGGTCGAGACGTTCGCCAAGACCTACCCAATAGGAGCGGGGTGGAAGGTCGTGTTCATGGACGAGGCCGACGGTCTCACTCCTGAAGCCCAAGGAGCCCTCAGGGGCATGATGGATGACTACAGCCCGCAGACGAAGTTTCTCTTCACCGCCAACGAACCTGAGAAGCTCATCGAGCCTCTCCGATCAAGGTGCACAAAGATCGAGATGGAGACCCCACCTACTGAGGAACGGGCGAGGGTGCTCAATCTGGTACTAGAGAAAGAAGGTCACCACGTCCCCGTTGATGATGTTCAGTACTTCGCCGCGGCGTTCGAAGATATGCGTGACCTGTTGAGGGAGGCTGAAAGAAGCATCGGGCAGTATGGCACCCTGAAACTCCCAGCCGAGGTCACCGCCGGGTGGGGAGATGCCTGGTCGGGCGAAGTGGACGGGCATCAACTCCTTGCGGACATCACTACTCAGTTTGCCGCCTACGTCAAACTCCCTGAAGGCGGGTTAGAGGCCGTTGCACTGTGGACGTTGTACACTCACGTTCACGAGGCATTTGGACTGTCACCAATCCTGGCGGTGTACTCGCCTACGATGGAAAGTGGGAAGAGCACCGTTTTCGACATCATCTCCTTTCTTTGTCCTGGGCTTCGAGGTCGCAACATTCTTCACGTTGCTCATCTGACTCCAGCCTCCCTTCACCATCTTGGTGGATTGTTGGGGGCAGACGAGAACCCCTGGGAAATTCCCCCGGTTCCAACGCCACCGAACGCCGTCCTCCTGGCCGATGAAGTGGACGCCTGGATGAAGGTCGGAGACCTCACCCGGGCAGCATTGGATGGAGGGTACAGCCGAACGATGGCCTTCAAGTTGATGGCGAAGGGACTCTATTCGACGTGGTACCCGAAAGCTGTCGGGTTCATCGAAAGCGATGTGTTCCAGTTGCCTACGACGATTCGGAGTCGATCTATCGGAATCCCGATGAAGAAGGTCATCGCAGAACAAACAGGACTCAAAGAGTTCCGTATGGAGCGACCTCACCCGGAAATGGACGAGTTGAAACAGAAGGCAGCTCGCTGGGCCCTCGATCACTACCACCAGATCATTCAGCTACCCGAAGATCAACCCCCGATGCCGGGTGATCTACGGGGTCGGGCGAAGTCGAGTTGGCGGATCCTCTTTACTATCGCATCTCTGGCGGGAGGTCCGTGGTCAGAGATTGTTGAGAAGGCGTGGCGCTCACTGACCAAACGGGTTGGAGAGACCCGAGAGAATCAAGTTCAGTTGATCATCGACATTCACACTGTGTTCGAGTCTGATCAATCCCGACCTGATCGTCTGCCTACCGCTGTTCTCATCGAAGGACTTCATGGGATGGAAGATCAGCCTTGGGCAGAAGTGAAGCTCGGCGTCCACAAGTTGAGCCGAATGCTGCACCCCTTCGGAATCGGTCCGAAGGCACTCTGGACTACTACTGGCTCGGGGAAGAAGGGGACACGCCAAGGGTACTTCCGCCGTGACTTTGAGGAGTTCTGGAAAGTGTATCTTCCTCAGCCTCCTACATCTGGCACTTCAGGCACACCCGCGCTCGACAAGTAGGTCTCCAATCAGATCAACCGCAAGGGCATCTACGCTCTTGCGGTTTGGTTCATTCAAAGACTGCCCATCACACTTGGACTCTTGTGGTCTTGCGGTTTGAGCCCCCCTGATAAAAACAGATGTTGAACAGGGCCACCTTGTCCTTCTAGTACAATCACCTCCCCTATATCTCGCCGCGTCTCTCGCTGGCCATCCGCACACGATGTAGCTGATGCAGCCCAACCGCCAACTCGCTCAGGGAGGATTTGTGAATCCGATGCCATCGCCCGGTCTTGAGAAGCTGCCGCCTCTCAAAGAGGTAGAGAGCACTCCGCGGGAGTTCTACGAAGTGGAAGATGAAACGTTCATGAAGCTGGAGAGCATCGTGCAGTCCCCAACAGACCTCGGGAAAGCTCGCCAGCGGTTGATCGAAGGTGTGCAGTACGCCGAGGCGGTATTGGTCGCTTTCGACAACGCCTGCGAGCAGGTGGACCCCAACTACCGACAACACCTCCGTCCAGGACGCGGACTCAGTACGAGGACTCGGTAAAAGCAGGCCGGTCATGGACCGAGACCAACACCCCCTCGCCGTCGAGTGGCGTTCCCGAGCTGAGAAACTTCGAGGCTGGGGCGCACTCGACGCGGCCCGATTCTGGACGCTCGCCGCCGATAAGCTCGACGCCTGGCATCAGAAGCACGAACTCGAAGCTCTGTCGCTCGCCGCCGCCGCTGATGCATCCGGGTACTCGGCCTCGTGGCTCAGCAAGTTGATTTCGGACGGCGTGATCGACAACGCCGGTCGTCCCCACTCGCCGATGATCCGCCGTTGCGATCTCCCCCGGAAGTTGAAGCCTGTGTCACGCCGCCCCGATGGTGGTCCTGATCTGGCGGGGCCGGTGCTCGCCAAGCAGGGCATCATCCTCGATCCCGAGTTCTAACTTCACTGGTCCCAACATCTTGCGTTCGATCTCGTACCCTGCACATTGCGTATTACCAAGACAGTCGCTCACAACTCGAAGCAAGAGAAGGACTTATGCCCCAAGCCACCATCCAGCTTCTCAAGCCGCTGTGCTCCTGCCCGCTCTGCGGGAAGCGAGCAATCGTCGAGCTAACCCCTGCACAGCGCCTGGCCCAACCCGACGACACCACCCACGTCTGCCACCCCGCGCTCGGCGGATGCAATCACGGCTTCACCGATGACCGGACTCGTGAGCCGAGGAAGTCGCCTTGTCCTCGATGTGGCACCGTGCACCATCCGGGCTATTCCTGCCCGCCGAAGGACTAGGCCGTGACCGCCCCCACTCAAGACCTCGGCATTTGGACGCTGACGCCGGTCGGCTCGTACATCGCCAACCGCTCCGACGTGGAGGCCGCTGGTGGGTGGCGGGGGGCGACGTTGCCGAACTCGACGGTGAGGGTCGGCGACCTGAACTGGGACGTCAGGAAGGATGTCGAGGGCCGAGTGATGTGCTGGCAGCGGACGGTCAATGGAGTGCCGCTTCTGATTCTCAACAACCCCAAGGAGGAAACGATGAGCAAGAAAACGAAACGGGATCACGGGACCGCAGAGGACCCCAAGCCCGTGACCTACACACTGCCGGAGCCGGCTGCTGAGGCTCCCAAGGCCGAGGCGAAGGTCGCCAAGGTCCCGAAGCCAGTCGATTTCCCGGCCGAGAAAGAGGCCCGGGCGGTCGGCCCGGAGACGAAGCTCGGTGCGTTACTCGCCTGCCTGGCCCAAGGGGCGACGATGGAGCAGCTGGTCGAAGTGCTCTCCAAGAGTGGGAGCCCGGCCAACGCCTCGGTGGCCAAGTCGTGGCTCGGATACGACGTCAAGAGAGTTGGATACGGAGTCCGCCAGGATGGGAACCTCTTCTATCTCGTGTTCCCCGGGGGGATGACAGAGGTCGCGTACAAACAGCCCGCCGAGAAGAAAGTGGCGACGGTCGCCGAGCCGAAGCTTCAGATCGTGAAGAAAGCGGCGATGACCTCGAAGAAGTCGAAGAAGGCGGCTCGATGAGCTGGTCGTTCGGGGCGGGGGATCGGCCCTACACAGTCACAGTCTACGAGGACCGATCCTCCCCCTACATCCAGAGCTACTGTCGGGATCGGGGCCGCGACAAAATCGAGCCCGCGACCGGGAAGATCATTCCGGGCTACGCCTACAAGAGTCTCGGCGACGCCTTCAAGAAAGGTGACGCCGAGGTCCGTGATCGTGCCAAGCAGTGGGCCAAGGACGAATCGGCTCGGCTACACCTCGGCATCAATCAAAAGCGAGATCATGTCCCGACGCTCGGGCTCGTCCTCGGTCTCTACCTACAGCACCGCACCCCAGCGAAAGTGGAATCAGAACAGGATGCAGACCACCGCCGTGGCAAGATGTGGTGTCGGCGCTTAGGGGCTCAGAAGAACCTCAACGAGCTGCGGCTCCAGGAGTGGGAGAGTTTCATCGGGGTTCGCCGCTCCGGTGAGATAGACGCCGAAGGCAAACTCGTCCCCTTCGATGAGCGGAAGCACGTCAGTGATGGGACGATCTGGGCCGACCTCGTGTTCCTCAACAGTTTGATGAACTGGGCCACGAAGTGGCGGACCGAGGACGGGAAGTATGTGATGAGGGAGAACCCTGCTCGTGGCTTCGCACTCCCGAAAGAGAAGAATCCTCGTAGGCCAGTCGCCACCGATGATCGTCTCGAAGCGATCCTGGCGAAGGCCCCAGAGGTTCATCCCTTCTTGGCCCCACTGCTGACCATCGTCGCTGGGACCGGGAGGCGGATCAACGCGGTCATCCATCTCATGACCGATGACCTTCTTCTCGACCAGAGCGATCACGGGGTCATCCGCTGGCGGGCCGAGCACGACAAGACCGGGAAGGAATTCTCGATCCCGATCTCGAAAGATGTGCGGGCCGCGATCAATCACTATCTCGCCGAGCGTGGCATCACGCCGGGGTTCGTATTCCCCGCCGATCTGAGTGATCCATCAGCGCCGGTCTCTCGCTACGTCGCCGACCGCTGGCTCGTTGCCGCTGAGAAGTTGGCCGAGGTCGCGAAGCAGAAGGGTGGGTTATGGCATCCCTATCGTCGCCGTTGGGCCACCGTTCGGAAGCACCTCCCGATTCAGGACGTGATGAAGGCCGGGGGGTGGTCAGAGCCGACCACGCTTCAGGGCGTCTATCAACAGCCAGACGATGCCACGCTGCTGAAGGTTGTCAACGAGACGACTCAGCTGCGCGAGGTAGTGAAACATGGCTGATCGGCCAATGCGAGTCCAATACTCTCGCATCGTTCCCTCGCGTTGGTACTACTACCGCCCGAAATGATGACCGCGAGAGAGAGCGCCCGCGAGCATCTCCGCAACGCCCTCACTCTGACCGAACTCCGAATCGCCGACCGAAGCACCGACCTCGAAGTGATGAAGGACCTCGTTGTCGTTCGCGACCGGATACGAGCCGCGATCGACCTCATCGAGCTGGTCGCCACTGAGTCCAAACCCGCCACGCGATCGATGCGTGTGCTCGAATTACTCTAACCCGTGTGAGAACTCAAGGAGGTCCCAACATGGACGGTGATCTAGAAATCGTCGAACTGCTCCCGATGATAGACAACCTCATGGAGCAGGGAGCAATCGTCTTTTTGAAGTGGTCTTGCCCGTCGTGCGGTGAGCGTGTCACGGCCAACGAGCCGAACTGCTACCACCGGGGCGGTTACCGCCACGAGGAGAAGAAGGACGGGTCCCCGTGCGGGTACCTCTACCTCGGGACCTTGTTCGGCCTCTTGGCTCTCCATCCGATTGGGAGCGAAGCCGTACTCGAACGCTTCTTCCAGGAGGACCGATGAGCCTCCCTCTTCTCCTCCAGGTCGCCAGCGTTCTCACCCTCTCCAACTCCGAAGCCACGACCCACATACGAAACCCATCACCGACCGAAGCAGTCCATGTCACGGTGGCGCTTCACCACGCTACTCAGAACGGAAGCACGGTCACACTCGGGCGTGAGGTTCTCGCCCTCCTGGCTCCGTCAACGTTCACGTTGGCTCCCCGTGAAGATCAGACCGTCCGCATTCGCCTTCGGGAATCAGTGCCTTCAGGGACTGTGCTGAGACTCCGGACTTGCTTCACTCCAACATCAGGAGATGAGCCCGCGCCTGGGAGTGATACCGCCCCAGTGGCCCGCCTCGTTGTCCGAACCTGTCTCGTGACCAAGGTGGTGTCACCGTGAGGAGAGCACCATGATCCTGGCGCTGCTGTTCGCCCTCGCCCTGCCGACCGACACACTCCTCGTTGATCTCCAACTCTCTGGCTCTCCCGAACACCGCGTTGTCGAAGTGATCCTGACACGAGACTCGTTGCTGCTACTCCCTGCACGAGAGGTCAATGAGTTCCTAGGCCTGCCCCAACCGACCGCCACCTGGACTACACCAGCCGAACTCCGCTCTCGTTGGCCCGCGATCAGCGTGACCGTGCTGCTCCGCGAGCTGCGGTTGGTGATTGATGATCCCTTGGCCGTGTTGCCAATCTCGCGGCAGTTGAGAGATCAACGAGAACGACAGGGTCGAGGAGCCGCACCACTGACCGTCACGAGGTCGGGTCCCTTCCTGGCATTGGCCGCTGATGACAACGGTCGCTCGTTAGTTGACCTCGGCTACTCATGGCGGGGCCGCGTAGCTGTAACCGGGCGGCAGTCCTCGACATTCGGATCGAGTTGGGGTGTGAGTCTCGCCCCATCCCCCAAGGCCTTCATCTCCTACGCGGGCGGCCAGCGACAGACCCCGAGCGCATCGGCTCGTGTGGCGGCAGGACCAGTGTGGGCCTTCGCGTCCTGGACTCCCGATCACTGGTCCGCGGACGGTCTCGTGACTTGGGGCCGCGTAAGCCTCTTCGCCTCGTCCAGAGAGGCGTTCGCCCTGACAATCAACGCCGTGCCGGTCGGCGCACAGATCGGGTGGTCCGGTGGTCGTACCACCGCCCGTAACACATACGGCCCCGTGATGCCAAGTCCATTCACGGTTCCCGTTGTTCCGTAGTTCCCTTAACAGGAGGAAGAGATGAAAGTCATCATCACGAAGTTCCTCGCCACCGTGCTGCTGCTGTTGATCGCGGCGGTCCCGTTGGTGGGGCAGGCCAGTTCCCGAAGTGCCGACGCTTCGGCATCGGTAACAATCACTCCGGTGTTGACGCTCACCAAAACAGTTGATCTGTCCTTTGGGAGCCACTTCGCACTGGACGGAATCGTGGCGTCTACGGCTCCCGCCCGGTGGGAGGGGTCGTCGGACGTGGGAAGTCACCTGTCGGCGTCGTTCGTCTTGCCGAGCACTCTCGCTCGGGTCGGCAACGGTGATCCTGGCGTTCCCATCAGTTTCGGAAATGAGAGTGCCCTCTTCGGCACCACGGGCACGTCGCTGTTCTTCAACCCCAACACCGGGCTCGCGGACTTCGGTCCGGTGGCATCCTCGGGGACGTACTTCGTTGAACTGGGACTCGGGAGTGCGGCCTCACAGGCGGCCAGTGTCAATCTGACTGGTCATCGCCCCGGAACGTATTCGGGGGTGATCACGCTCACGATTACCGTCTTATAACGAGCAGTGGAGCGGCCCCCGGAGCATCGGGGGCCCGTTCTTCTTTCACATCTGGCTCAGGAGGTCATATGCAGAGCCCCAATAGCAGTGGTAGCAGTGGTCCCCAATCCAGCCGCTCAAGCCAAGGTCCGCATCCGTTGAGACGGAGGAGTGATGTATCAGCAGGTCGAGCCCCGTTCATTCCCACCGATGAGTGGATCACCAAGTTGAGTCCTGGAGACCTCGCACCAGACTGTTTCGGCCACTGGTCGAAGGTGGTGGAGATCACCTACCGGGGTGTTGACCAAGGTGGACAGGCCTACGTCGGCGCATGGCTCGAGTTAGGTCTGGTGGCGACGATTTCACACAGCTACAAGGTCGGAAGGCCGGTGGCCACGATTCCCGGAGGGAGTGATCGTCTAGGAGGTTAACCAGATGTCCAGAGACTCACTACATTATCCACTGACCACCCGAACCCCTTCGAGGCCATGCCCGAAACCAACTCCACTGAGACCCAGCCCCAAGAAGAGAGGGGTTCTGTGACCAAGGACTCCCTCGGCCCTTGGCAGCTCGATATGGTCCACACCGTGGATTGCCTTGCCGGTCTCAAGGACGTACCCGACGACACTCTCGATGTAGTGGCGACCTCTCCTCCGTACTGGGGACAGCGGGAGACCCCTGGTCTCGGTGCCGAGCCGAATCCCCTCGATTACGTGACCAACCTCGTAGCGGTTCTCACCGCGACGATGCGGTGCCTGAAACCGTCCGGGACCTTGTGGCTGAACATCGGCGACTCCTACAACACTCCGATCAACTGGAGGTTGGAGGACCGTGATTACAGCTCGCTCGGGAAAGATGGAACCGGACTCGACCCTGAGAACCAGGCGTATGTGAAGAAGCGTGGGCGGCGACGTCCATTCATCACTAAAGAGGTCGGTCCGCTCCAGTACGGGAATCTGTTGGCCATCCCGTATCGGGTGGTGTTGGCGATGACCGACCTAGGGTTCCTCTTCCGGGGAGAAGTGATTTGGGAGAAGTCCCGGCCTCTACCTGAGGGAAGATGCCGCCGTCCTCACCGTCGCCATGAAGGCATCTACATCTTCGCGAAGAACGAGCAACACGCCTTCCGAGTTACTCCTCCGGTGGGCTCGGTGTGGAAGCTCACCCAGACCCCGAACCGGACCGGCCACTGTTCGACCTTTCCGATAGACCTTCCCGTACGGTGCATCGAGGCGAGTGGTCTCGAAGGCCCAGGCGTAGTGTTCGACCCATTCATGGGGAGTGGCACGACCGGGGTGGCGGCACGGAAACTCGGCCATCACTTCCTCGGATTCGAACTCGACCCCGCCATCTGCACTCTGGCGAATCAGCGCATCCGGGACGAGAGTCAGGCGGGCTTACCGCTGGGCTGATGCTCTCCGAAGGCCTCGACCAGAAGGCGAACGAACGCATCTGGCTGCGGCTCGTGTAGCGACAGGGTGTAGATCCTCTTCCCCGACTCCGTGTTCCCCGCGCTCGGCGGTGTCCGGAGATTGAACGAGAAGAGGCCGTCGAACTGGCCGTCAATCTCAACGTAGTCTCGCTTCATTCGGTTCTTCTCAACACCGTGGCTCCGGGCTCCAAGCTCGCCGTAGTTGACGCCGTTTCCGTGGGGCGGGGGATAGCTCTTGGAGTCCATGGTGAGCACCACCGAGAGTAGGCCTTTTTCGATGAACGCCTGGCTCGCCGGCACATCGTCCTGAATCCTCTCCGCGATGCTCGACTTGGCGTGGACCGCGCCGAAGACCCCCCACACACCGTCGATCTGGCCTTCGATGAAAAGGTCGATCTTCGACTTCTTCACCTCTCCCGTTAGGTCCAGTGCTTCGAGGACCCGTTCGGTCTCGGGGCCAGGAAGAATCCTCAGCCGGATGTGGTAGGGAGCCAGGCGCGGGTTGTAGAGTTCAACGAAGGCCCGTTCGAGGGCGAACCCTGACACTCGTTTCCAACGCTGATCGCTCCAACCCAACTCCATGAGTCCCCGGTAAATGACGTGCTGCCACAGGTCACTCGGGTTGGCCTGAGGACACAGTTGGGTAGCGAACACGAAGGCCTTGGCAACCCCCGTGGACACCTGGTCTTCGGCCTCAAGGAGCCGGGCGAGTTCGTGGTGGACCTGCTCGACCTGAGCATCCGTGATGTGATCAACTTCGACCGTCACAGAGGCCACACCACGCTGAACGGATTTGACCTCGATCCGCGCCATGAGTCCCCTGGGGTCCTGTTCTCAAGAAGTCGTACGGACGGACCCATGATATGTCAGGGAAACTCAGTTCAGGGAAGAGGGCTGTTTGATCGGCGGTTGATGGCCTGACCGTACACTTGCCTCAACCCCAATCAGGCGGGAACGATGGACGGGATAGTGTTGTGGCCGGACTGGCCCTACGAGTTTCGTACCTGGGAACCCCGGGGGAGTGTGTTAGGCAGCGACATCCCTCGGGAGGTGTCCACGACCGCGCCGCCACACGAGCTGGGGAGGAGTGCCGGTGAGCTTCCAGTACCGAACGAGGACCTTGGCGTGCCTCACCGCCCTCTCCCTGTCGCGGTGGCCGAGGCTGAGAGATCGGTATCGGTACTCGTTGGGCCGTCGCCAATCCCGGATCTCTAGTCCGATGTTCCCGGTGAACTCGGTAGGGTCCTGAAAGAGACGAACGCGAAACCCGTGTGGACCCTCTTGATGAGTCCACTCACGAGTGGTAACACGATGTCCTGACATCGGGAGACCCCATCCTTTCCTTCTGGTGTCGGGGGTCGGGGAACATGAACCACTCGCCGTGGGGTGTTCCCTGGCCTCCGTAGTTGTATGTCGTCCGTGTTTCGTCTAGCGGGTGTTGTGTGTTCCCTTCATCCGTTCTCGTCCGTCCTCACTTCAGGGTTGTAGGTTCTCCTGCGTGCAGCTCTCATCTCTCGCGCAGTATTTCAGAACAGGACCCCAAGATGACCGGGGCATAGCGAAACGGCCTCAACTCCCAGTTTGCCCGATGTGAATTCGAGTGGCCGTCGGAGATATGCGGCTGCGCGGTCGAGACGGTCGATTGTGGTTTCAAGATGGCGTCTCCCTCGCCGCCGACCGTATCCCTGGTAGAGTCGAGTGGCGGCTTGTTCTAACCACTCCGCACTCCCGCCAAACAGATCGAGGCACTGATCGCACTCGCGGCAGAGCGTTCCGCGGAATACGCCAGTGAGATCGTCGTAGTCCAGTACGAAGTCTGAGGCGTACCCCATGCGCCGACAGATCGCACACGAGCCGACCAGCCTCAACCACACTAGCCATGACCACACCACCTCAGGGGGAGCGGGAGGTTGACTGCTACGTCGGAGGACTTGAGAATCCGGTCTCGACGGTCTCAAGTTTCGACCCGCTGTTCGGCGTTGAGAAATCCTTTGAGAGTGTTCTCGTGTGCGACACAAGAGGCCCGCGTCGAGCGCCGTTAGATTCTACCCAGTACCACCCCCCGGTGGGGGGTGGCCTCTATCTTTGAGAGAGACCTCGATAGTCTCTGATCGTCAGGATCACCACCACCACCGAGGCCAGCACCACCAAGGCGGTGATCGTCCAGATCGCTACCATCTGTCTTGGTCCTTTCTGCGGTAATCAGAGGGAGTACTAGAGGGTGTTCGTCGGTACCATCTGGCGACCTATAGACAGATCGCGATGTTAGCATCGTTAACGCCCCTTCTCCGTATTCATGCAGACTTCACGGCCATCGTCTGACGCCTGGCACGATCAGCATCAGCCGCCAACTGATCCTGCTGACGAACGGCCTCTTGTTGCTGTTGTATCTCTGTCGCGTGCGTACGTGCGTACAGATCGGCCTGCGATCGGTGCAGCTCCCGGAAGGCCTGACCAAGAGCGATCTCAAAGTTGTCGTCTACCCCGGTGGCGAAAGAGAAGAACGGCTGCTCACTGCTGGGGCCCAGACTTCTCAAGATGTCTCGACAGATCCTTTCGCGTTCCTTCAGTTCCCTCCACTGGCCGTACTGCTGCTCCAGAAGTCCGAGGGTGTGCCGCATCGTGTCAGCGGCCGCCAGACCGTTCTTCTGGACTTCCTTCTGAGTTCTCGCGACTTCCTCCACCCGGGCCTGGTGTTCCTTCTGGAGTAACGCCTCCTTCTGACGATCTAGGTCAGCCTGTTCCTCCGCGATCATCCCGAGCTGATCTTCCAAGGCCTTGATCGTCTTCCGGACGCTGAGACGCTTCGTGACCTCAGCCTCCGGGACCATCTCCAGATCGGCACTCGCCTTCGTGATCTCTTGGACTACGCCTTGGCGGTGTTGGTCCAGTTGTGCCTGGCGAGAAGCCAGGGCGTTCTTCGTTGGTATCGTTGTGCCGGGTGCAGCGGTACAAGGCTGACTCATTGGAGTCCTCGCAAGAATCTCTGCAGAAGGTGCGGAGGTTGCAGACCTGTCATGCTGATCATTGATCATCGGGGCTGTTTCTCCTCTCGTTCGCGTTGGAGACGCTCGGCAGTAGTGGCGGCCGTCTCTTTCCAGGGGCCACAATCGGGGCACCGGGGACAGGAACACCAAGGGACCTCGACGCCGGAGGACGCTCCGAAGAACTTCTGTGGGGACGCGAGGAGCAGCTGGTCCATGCTGACCAAGTGAATTCCGCCACACACCTGGCAGAGGGCTCCGGCGTCAGCGAGTTCCTTGATCCACTCTTCGGGGATCTCTGGAGTGTTCTGGGGTGGGGTCGGCTCAGTGGCCACTTGAGGCTCTCGATCTCAGAGAACTAGTGAGGCCCTGGACCCAGGCCACTGGCCGGACGAACGCCGAACTTTCATGGTTAACACCCAGAACCCCTCGTACTGTCGTTGAGCCTCAGAACAGATCGACACCTTCACCGTACTCCTCACGCAATCCTCTTCTGTCGTTCCGCCGCCATCCTCGCGGTAAATACCTTCGTGGCCCCGGAGATCCGTTCCGAGTTCTGGACGTGAAGATCGACGTTCGCTGTCGGCATCCCTTCCACTCGGTTCACGGCGTAGATACAACTCGCCAACCGAGTCGCTGCCAGCGTTATCGCTCCCATGTTGTTTGCGTGGATCAACATCTTCGCCATCCTTGCGGCTTCTCCCCAGGTGACCTCTCCGTCCACCAGGGCCTCGATCCGCTGCCGATCAAGTTCCCTGATGTATCGTCTCACACTGGGGTCTTTCATGAACGCGGAGGACTCTGTCGTACAGGTATTGACGTTCGGATTCCCGCTCGCCGCCTGGTACGCCCGCCACTGAACGCGGTTGTGGTCCCCGAATACGATCTCCTCACAATACCGGCGCTTCAGCGGAATCAGATCTGATCCGTCCTCCACCACTGCACTCGGAGGGGACGAGAAATCCTTCATCGCCTCGGTCTCGTCTTTGGTGAACACGAGAACCTTTCCTGCTTCCGCCGCTGCCGGGGTCATAAGGTCCCCACTCCCTTTTTGTCGAAGAGTGCTCGCTCGGCCTCCGTCCTCACCCGGTCCATGAACTTGGAGTACTCCGTCGGGTGCTCTCGGTAGAACTGAGTGCGCTCTGCCGGGGACAACTTCTGGAACGCCTCCAACGTCGTCACCGGGGCACCACTACCTCCACCACCGTTGCTCTCGACTCCGAGTTCCTTCCGAAGCTTTGCGTTCTCTTCCTGGGTCTGCTTGACGATCAGCTCGCCGGTTCGGAGCTTCTCGATCATCGCTTCCTTCGCTTCCTGCGTGAGTTCCTCTGGCATTGTCATTCCTCTGTTCAGGTCTTTCCCGTCCCCGGTGGTCCCTTTTCGGGATCACCTACTACGCCGCTGCCCTCACTGCCGAGGCGTAGACGGTCTTGTTCCCGGAGGTGTAGGCGCTGCACCTCAGACGAGCCTTCAACGAACCGTAGATGGGATCAGTGGGGCGATAGGTCCCATTGGCCGTCTCGCTGGCGGCATCGGTTCCGGTCGCCAGGTCCCGGAGGCGAGCAGCGGTCCAGGTCGTGCCTCCGTCGAGGCTCACTTCTAAGACCACGGTCAGCGTTCCGGCTCCGACGATCTGCACGAGCAGGTCCTCGGAGTGCGATTCGCTGAGGTCGAACTGAACCTCGTCCTGCGCGGCCGCGAACTGCTTCTGGATCTTCACTTCAACTCCTCCGTGTGACTGGCCTCACGGGCCTTTGGGGGGTTCTTCTTCGCTCTCTTCGCCTCCCGACGTTCGAACTCTCGGCGAGCCTGCTCCTCTCGGAGCTTCTGCTCCCGGCGGCTCAGTCCGTGCCTCTTCTCGAATCGGTGTCCCATGTCCTTCGTCTCCTTCTTGGGGCCTACTCTTCCTCACCTCTGCGAGCACCGCGTCGAGTGACCGAAGCTCGCTTTCCCGTTTGACGCGAGGTGATTTCCGTCTCACTTCTTCGACTTCGCCGGGGCCTTGGCCTTCTCGGCTTCGGTCGCCCGGGCGATGGCCCCTGCCAACCGTTCCCGGAGGCGAGGGGCGAGGCGGTGTAAGACCTCACGCTCCAGGGCCTCTTCTTGTTCACGAGCGATCTCCTGTCGGACCTCAGCTTCTAGTTCTCCCCTCAATTGGTACTCGACTTCGGTCGCGATCTCACTCTCGGTCTTCACTGTTCACTCTCCTGTGATTGCTGTCTGCGTGGTCGTCGGGTGCGACGTTGTAGGCGACCGACGAACTCAGAACTCTCTGGCCACTTGCTCACATACCAGGCGGCACGACCTCGTGGGTCGTAGGCCTCCCACTTCTTCACGACTCCGTGCTGCCAACGTCGCGCTCCCTTGTTCTTTGCCAACTCACTGAGGCCTCCGATCAATAGGTGGAGATGGAGGCGAGCCCCTGTATCACCTCTCTCTGCGGCGATGAACGCGAACGCCTCAGGACCAAACCCCTCAACGAACTCCTGACCGACCCGACGTGCGTGATCATCCTCTCGAACGGAGTAGGCGAAGGTCGCGATGGTGTACACATCCCAGTCGAAATACGTGAGGAAGTCTCCCAACTCCTGCTTCCACTCTTTGTGCCTCTGAACTTCTTCGAGGCTCTCGTGGATGACATACAACGGCGGAGGCGATGGAGGAGTGGGATCGTAGGACTCAAGTGGCCGTTCGGTACTTGGCGTTGGCGTTGGTGGATGGGGTCTCCCCTGATCACGAGCCGCCGCGGCCTCTTCGCGATACCGCTCGATGTCGGGATCGACTGGTGGGGGAGTTGGTTGGTGGACCTTCTTCTTCATCTTCTGAACACCTCCACCGTCCTCCTAACGACCGCACGTCCGTGCAAGCCCACCGTCCTGAACTTCGGAGTGGCATCGACTTCGACTGGGGTTGGCTTCACCCTGGGCGTGAACTCAGCGCCAGGTCAACGACTTCACCAACCGATGTTCCCTGCGAAATGAAACCCGACTCCGGGGGGTCTTACTTCGGCGGCGACCAGACCGCCGAACGCCGGAGCCGGGGTCCCGACCTTTACACCTTCGTCATCAGCCTCGGCCTTCCGAGGTGCGTTGAGGGCACAACCCGGTCAGGCACGGTTACTCCATTGCGCCGTAGAAACTCCCTGACGATCGTGTCGAGCAGAGGGGTGGCGTACAGTCCTTGGCTCCAGGAGAAACCTTTCAAGGTCTCCCACAAGTCCTGGTCCATTGCCACTGAAGTATTCGCCATCTTCAATCTCCTGAAAACAAGAACCCCTGCCGTTCTCCATTGGCTGGGAGGTGGCAGGGGTCTGTCTGCTTGATGACCGTCCCGCTGTATATCTCGGCGGGGCCCTACTTCGATTCTGCAACATAGCAAATACACGTTCGTTATCGCAATTGTTGAGAGCCGTGACCTTTTCCACGACGCAATCAGTCCCCCCTTGAGTCCCCCCTTTGGAAACTGCGTGAATGGATTCTCTCTACTTCAGGATGGGATGGAACGCGGGAAGATTACTTTAAGATCGCGTTTCCAATGACCGACAGGCTCTACGCGGCTAGATGGGGTTCAGGGGGTCGCGGGTTCAAATCCCGCCGTCCCGACTGAGTGAAGATCAAGCCCTGCAGCGACTTTCGCTGTACGGCTTTTTCTCGGCTGGGGCCGCGACACAAGTTGCGGCCCGG